>Ga0208105_1000276_pt1 | contig 18791 bp, 12 predicted proteins | sample CryBogCBE16Jul07_FD_184574 | JGI IMG/M metagenome (GOLD analysis project Ga0208105, IMG submission 184574) | Freshwater microbial communities from Crystal Bog, Wisconsin, USA - CBE16Jul07 (SPAdes) | ecosystem: Environmental > Aquatic > Freshwater > Lake | place: Crystal Bog, Wisconsin, USA... | reverse complement strand
ACCATCAAATGCAATATGATGTACGACTATACTGATATAATATTCTGTAACAATTGTATGATCAAGATTAAGATGGTATAAACAAACTTTTATAGGATATTCATTACTTAAATCATATATGTAGTTTAGCTCCTTGCTGAGAACTTCATCTAAATTTTTTTGAGAATTTATTTTAATATGTTTTATTTTAAATGGATCCTTGTCTAAGTCAATTAAACATTGATAATTATTACCATCATTATCTTCTTTGATTAATGTTCTAAGTATTTCATGTCTTAAAATTATATCACAAATACTATCTTCTAGAATATCCAATTTGATAATGCTAGATAACTTAAATATTAAAGATACATTATAAGCATTAATACCTCCCGAATACTTGTGTATAAACCATAAACGTTCTTGACAGAATGATAATACTTGTTTCTCCTCCATTACTCTATTTGATATAATAACTATATTATCTTCTTTAGTTTTACTTAGATGATTAACCAATGTCATAATGTTTCTGCAACTAAAAATTGTATTAATACTTATATTACTAGATAATTCTTTGTTTAATTGACTTACTAATTTTATAGTTAAAATACTATTACCACCTAACCTGAAAAAGTCATCATTAATACTTACTTTATCTTCAGATAACCCTAATACCTCAGCCCAAACTTTACAAACTTGTAACTCAATCTTATTCCTCGGTGCTACATATAAGTTGAGGTTAGTAAGTTCAGGGGTAGGAAGGGCTTTTCTATCTAGTTTTCCATTTATAGTTAATGGTAAGTTCTTTAAATATACCAATATACTCGGTAACATATATTCTGGTAACTTGCTAGATAGATAACAATGTATGTCTTGATTATCTAACTTTGTATTTGATACGTAATAACCAACTAAGTATTTATTACCAGTTGATACTCCTTCTGTATCTATGTGTTCCTTTGCTAATACTACACTTTGTTTAATTCCTTCGTATGAAGATAACACTGCTTCTATTTCTTCCAACTCTATCCTAAACCCTCTTATTTTAATCTGAAAATCATTGCGTCCTATATATTGTAAATTCCCATCTGATAACCACCTAACTAAGTCTCCTGTCTTATATAACCGTGAGTTCTTACCTAAACTCTGCTCTTCTTTTGTCTGAAATGGATTAGTAATAAATCTTTCTGCTGTTAACTCAGGTCTGTTTAAGTACCCTCTTGCTAAACCAACTCCCCCTATATATAATTCTCCTATCGCTCCTATTGGTAGGACCTTTAGGCTCTTATTTAGAACGTAGTACTGAGTATTAAAAATTGGTGAGCCTATAAAATTTATATCTTTATCAATTACTATCTGCTTAACAGAAGAATATATTGTTGTTTCTGTTGTCCCATAGTAGTTGTATAGTTTACAATTACTTGACCAATATTTAGCTGTATCTGAATTACACGGTTCTCCTGCATATATTATTCCATAAAGTTTTTTATATTCTATTTTCGGTAAAGATGATAATAATACCGGAGGTAAATAGATATAATTAATATTATTATCTATAATATATTGGCTAATTAATAATGGGTTAGTTCTCACCTCTTCACTTAATAAATAAAGTATACCCCCTCTAAATAATGCAGTAAAAAATTCTGCTACTGATACATCAAATACATAAGAAGTAAATGCAACTACTTTTTTTCCTTTTGTAAAATCATATGTATTATTTAAAGATAACACAATATTTACTGCCCCTCTATGCTCAGTCATAACTCCCTTAGGATTACCAGTAGTTCCTGAAGTATAGACTATATATGCTAAATTAGTGCTTGTAGTTATTATATCTGGATTTGTTACAGGTTGTATTTTTAATAGTTGTTGTGTTTTATCGTTGTCAATTATTAAAATATTAGCTTGGGTAGTTGTAGCTACTTTAGTAACTACACTCTCTAATCTTTGCTTGTATACTTCATTAGTCAACATTAGCTTAATATCGATATCTTTTAATATATACTCCAACCTATTATCAGGATAATTAGGGTCAATCGGTACATACGCTCCACCTGCTTTTAATACACCCAATATAGTAATCAACATATGTTCATTCCTATCTAGACATAATGCTACTAATGTATCTGCTTTAATATCATAAGTCTGTCTTAAGTAATTTGCTAACTGGTTTGCTTTTTCATTAAGTTGCTGATAAGTTAGCGTAGTCTTTTCATATACTACTGCTATATCATCTTTTGTCCGCTTTACTTGCTCTTCAAATAACTCGTGAATTGTCTGCTCTTCTGGATAATTTATATCTGTCTTATTCCAGGTCTCTATCATTTGATAATATTGTACAGCATTTACATAGCTTAAATCAGCTATGTTTGTTTCTTTTTGCCTGTGTTTATAATTGACTAGGTCTACTAATTGTTTCAATATCTCTATATAAGTTCCTATAAATCTACCGATTGTTTCTTCAGTGTATAGACTTACTGCATAGTTAAAGTTACCTCTTAAACAAGCTTGGCTATCATCTATAAATGTACTCATGTCGAACTTAGCTACTTCATATAAATTTGTACTTGTTCTATAGGTTTGCAATATCCTATCTTTTCCTTCTTCTGGCTGATTGTACAAATTATTACTAAAATCTTGCAAGCTAAACATAATTTGAAATATAGGATGCCTACTAGTATCCATAGGTACTTTTAATTCTTCTACTAATTTCTCAAATGGCAAATCTTGATGCAGTTGTGCTGCTACTACTTCATTCCCTACTTGCTTGATAAATTCTTTAATAGAGACCACTGCATCTATTTTTATCCTGAGTGCTAGAGTATTTACAAAGAATCCTATTAAGTTTTCTATCTGGCTATAATGCCTGTTAGCTATCGGTGTTCCTATTACTATATCATCTTGACTGCTGTAAGCTCGTAGCATCAAATAGTAACCAGATAGTAATAAACTATATAGACTCACCTTTAACTTCTTAGCAACTTCTCTTAAATGTTTTGAAGTATCTTTATCTATTTCAAAATAGACGTCTCTACCTATATAATCTATTTGCTTCGGTCTTGGCTTGTCAGTAATTAGGTTTAATGTTTCATAACACTCTAGCTTATTCTTCCAGAAACTTAATTGTTTATCTAATCTCTCTTTAGTTAAATAACTTCTCTGCCATAAAGCAAAGTCCTTATATTGAATACTTAAAGTTGGTAGATTTAAGTTAGTTGTTACACCTTGTGATTGATCTTTATAGTAACGGTAATATTCTTGCAGATCTTTTAAGAATATATCAACAGACCAACCATCAAAAGCAATGTGATGTATTACTATGCTTAAGTAATATTCTCTGTAATTTTTCTCCTTATTCTTTCTGCCCCTAGTATCTTTACTATTAGTACACTTAGAATTATCATTAATCAGTTCATATAAACACAGTCTTATCGGGTACTCATTACTTAAGTCATATATATGATTTATTTCTTTACCTAATTCTTGGTCTAACTGTAATTGATTAGTTACTTTTATTTGCATTATCTTTAAAGGATATCTTTGATCGTCCAATACTAATTGATAGAAATTGCCTTTAGCGTCTTCCTTGATTAAAGTTCTAAGCACTTCATGCCTTGCTACTATTGCTTTGATACTATCTTCTAGTATTTCTAGTCTAGTATTATTAGATAGCTTAAATACCATAGAGATATTACAAGTGTTAGTAGATTCTCCATATTTTATAGTAACCCATAAGGATTCTTGAGCATAAGATAATAACTGCTCTTCTACTCTAGCTACTCTAGCTCTATTTATTACTATATTATCTACAGTATTTAGCATTATCACCTCTTAATATAATTTCTGTGCTGGTGATATTTTTCACCTTTTCTAACTCTATGTTTATATTTTCTAATATGAGCTACAGTTAAATTTTTACATACAGAAAATTTAACTGTATAATAATTTACCATAGAATTCTATATTTTTTCCCAGTTTTTATCTTCAATTACGTATAGCTCAAAGTGAGTATTTCTTTAGATAGTACAAAATCCACAAGAGCTTATTATATTGATTTCTTATCACGAAGCATATTAATGATGCCTGAAAAATCTATCTCTTCATTTCCTTGCATTACGAATTGTTTATATAACATTGAAGCAGTTTTACCCATAGGAGTTTGTATATCTGCTAATTTTGCTGCAGTTTGACTTAAAAGTAAATCTTTTAACATCATTTGTGAGGTAAAACCTGGTTTGAAACCATTATTTGCAGGAGAATCAGGTACAACATTAGGTACAGGTGCATAACTAGTCATTGACCAACATTGACTTGAAGCATGTTTAGCTATATTATAAAAAGTTGTTGCGTCAACTCCTAATTTTTCTGATAAAATAAATGCCTCACATACACCAATCATCGATATACCCAATAACATATTATTACATATTTTAGCTACCTGTCCATTACCTGGTTTTCCTGCATAGATAATATTTTTACCCATGATTGATAAAATAGACTGTGTATTGTCAAAATAATCTTTTTTACCACCTACCATAAATGTGAGAGTACCTTCTCTAGCTCCTTTTATACCACCTGAAACAGGGGCATCTAACATAGGAATACTTTTTTTCTCCGCAAGGTTGTGTAATTTTAGTGAAGTTTGAATATCAATAGAAGAACAATCAATTATAATTGTACTAGAGGATACATTATCAAATATTCCTCCCCTACTTGTACACATTTCTTCAACTTGCTCTCCTGTTTGTAACATAATAATAATATGCGATACATTCTTTGTACATAATGAATTTAATGTATTACAAAAAGAAGCTCCTTTTTGAATAAGATCAGGCTTTAATCTTTTATTAATATCATAAGCAAATACCCGATGCTTCTTTAGCAAATTAAGAGCCATAGGATAGCCCATTTTACCTAAACCTATAAAACCTATATTCGTCATCATAATTTTTTATAAAAACTAGTTACTTTCGTTCTTTATTTTTTAAGTTAAGCCTTAACATAATTAACTTTATTTGTTTCTTTCAACTTATATATTAATGGTATAGCTATTATTGACATTGTAATAAGATAAAAACTTGGTCCTAAAATATTGGTATAATAGATTAAAATTGTTGCTACAAAAGGAGCAGTACCACCAAATAGAGAATTTGCGAGGTTATATGGTAAAGAAATTGAGGTAAATCGAATATCTGTTTCAAACATTTCAAAAAGAGTAGCAGGAATGGATGAATATACTAATGCAACTAAAAAAGCAAAACAACATTGAGCTAATAAAATCAATACCAATTTTCCAGTACTAATTAATACGAATAATGGGTAAGATAACAGAAGAAATCCAATAGTACCAAGCATTAACAAAGGCTTTCGACCATACTTATCGGATAATATACCAAATACAGGAATAGTAATTGTCATAATTATCATACTAATAGAATTTATAAATAAGGATGTTGAAAGAGAAACATCTAAATACATTTCTAAATATGTAGCCAAATATACAAATATTAAGTAAAATGACATTGCTGGTAACATAACTAATCCAGTAGCTTGTAATATTCTTTTTGGTGCTGTAAAAAAAACTTTTTTGAGAGGAGACTTTTCCATATTACCATGATAGATCAGCTTGTTAAATTCTGGAGTCTCAGGCATTTTTGTTCGAAAATAAAGGCCTACGATACCAAGAAATAAACCAGATATGAAAGGTATACGCCAAGCCCAATCAGCCGCAAATGTGTTGATTGATAAAAAATTAGTTAAAGCACCAGTAAAAGACCCTAGCAAAATTCCGGAGAAAGCACTAAACATAATACAACTTCCATAAAAACCTCTTTTATTTTGAGGTGCATGTTCTATGATATAAACAATGGATCCAGTAAATTCTCCACCAATTGCAATGCCCTGAAAAAATCTACACGCCGTTAATATAATTCCAGCATAAATACCAATTTTTTCATGTGACGGCAATATTCCAATTATGCATGTTGGTATTGCCATCATAAAAATAGCATATGAAAGAGCTTTCTTGCGACCATATTTATCACCAAGGTAACCAAAAATAATACCACCCACAGGCCTCATAAATAAACCAATCGCAAAAATACCATAAGTTATAAGTGTTGAAATCAATTTATCATCTGATGGAAAAAATAAAGATGATATTTTTGAAGAAAAATACCCATATAATGCAAAATCATACCACTCCAAAATGTTACCAAATAACCCAGGAATTAAAATTTTATTATGTATTTTATTTTTCATACTAACATATTATTTTATTAATTAAATTTAGGCTTATTTTAATTATAAATAGGCCTGTTTTTATTGTTGAGTTATATATTCATCAATTATTTTAATCGCTTCATCAATAAGCTTTAATCCACTTAATAATTGAGATTGAGAAATACAGAGTGGAGGAATAATCAAAAGTATATTCCAATTTGTATTAACGAATAGACCTTTCTCCAATAAATGATTTTTAAGAGCTAACATCGGTTTTAATTCTTCTATATTTGCATTAAGTGGAACAAGCATTTCATTTTTATCTTTGTCTTTAACAAATTCAATTGCACCAAATAATCCAATTGAACGAACATCACCTACCGATATATGTTTAGATTTTATCTTATTTAATTCTCTGCTTAAAATTATGCCAAGTTCTGCAGCATTGTTTATCAAATTATCTGACTCATAAATATTAATACATGCAACAGCAACTGCACACCCAATTGGATGAGCATTATAAGTATTTCCTGAATTAAGAGTATTATGATTATAGTAATCTGCAATTTTACTTGATACAGCCACCGCTGATAAAGGGAAATAACCAGATGTTAACCCTTTCGCCATGGTTATAATATCGGGTAAAACATTCCAATGATCGACAGCAAACCATTTTCCGGTTCTACCAAATCCAGTCATTACCTCATCTACTATCATTAAAATATTATATTTATCACAAAGTAACCTTAAGCCTTTTAAGTAACCATCTGGAGGAATAATAATACCATTCATACCAGTAACAGGCTCTATTATTATAGCTGCAATGGTATGTGCCCCCTCATATTTAATTACATCTTCAATGTGATTTAAACAATCTAAAGTACACTTACTCTCTTGTCTACACCATCTACATCTATATTTATAAGGATCCATTACATGTATTACTCCAGGCATAGTTGGTTCGGCAGACCAACGCCTTGGATCTCCTGTAAGACTAATTGATCCATAAGTTGCACCATGATACGACTTGTATCGAGCTATAATTTTATGTTTATTTGAATAGTTTCTAGCTATTCTTATAGCATGTTCATTTGCTTCAGTACCACTATTTACTAAAAAGACTTTTGCCAAATTTTCTGGTAAAATATTTAATAAGAGTTTTCCCAATTGAGCACGTGCTTCAGTTGTAAACTCCTTGCCCCAAACAAAAGCACATTTTTCTAATTGTTTAAGTATTGCTGTAGTAATTCTCTCATCACCATGGCCAATATTAACACACATAGCTTGTGAGTTAAAATCCATAAACTTTTGTCCTTTTACATCCCAAAAATAAACACCTTTAGCCTTGTCTACTATTATAGGGTTGGCATTTTCTTGAGCTGACCATGGAAGTAAAGTTTTTGATTTCGTTAAAGAAATAATCTCGTTTTCTGACAAAGCTTTCATAATTAACTGCTCTTTAAATATAATTATTTTAAAAATGTGTACCAAAAACTATCTAAGATTTTAAACATTTCTTCAATTATCCCAATTATTTGACACACCCAAAATGTTTGTACAACCTTAATAATATACTTAACAGAGTATAAAATTATACTCAAAAAGGGTATAATTTTATGGAATTTATGGAATTTATGGTAAAAAAGTCATGAAGTATAACAGGGGTTACTAAGTTGAAGACATGGCACTAAATTATAATAAATTACAGTAAAGAACCAAATAACTTTGTCCCATTAACTGAATTAAAAATAGAGTTCAAGAAAATAGTTGAAAAAGTTAAGGAGGTAATTGAGCAATTCTTATGATATAAAAAGAATAAAAACCATTGATAATATATTCTTAACTAAAGATTTTTGAACGCTTGTTGACTTTTAATACTTTACTCAATTTTCCCCCAATATAAATAAGTTTTGTATGATACTTCTAAATAATCATTTTTTTGATAATCCGTATAAAGTTTTTTTAATTCACTTAAAATTTTAGTATAACTAAAATCATTAACCTTTGGCGCATAAGAAGCAGATTCAAATCTATCTAAAAAACTTTGTAGACTTAGTTTTTGCTTATTATTGATGATATAGGATTGATAATCATTCTCTTTGAAAAAATCTTTAACAATATTTGTTAATTTTTCTAAGGAATGTTCTGCATAAAAATAATTTTGGCAGTTTTTTAATAAAAAGTGTTCATATGCTTCTCCTAACCCTTTATCACTTCTTTCTCTTTCATTCCACACTAAAACTATTTTCCCACCATTCTTTATTATTCTTTTAAACTCTTGTCGAGCAAGATCAAGATTAAACCAATGTAATGCTTGAGCTACAGTAATTACCTCTATACTTCGATTACGCAAATTTGTTAATTCAGCTGTGCCTTTTATGCTAACAAAATTCTTCTTATCTTTGAATTTACTATCAAAAATACTTCTCATTTCATCATTTGGCTCAACAGCATAAACTAAGCTATTATAATCTAAAAATAAACTTGCAAAAATTCCAGTACCTGAACCTATATCAGCAATAATAACTTCAGGATATACAATGAGATTATCAGATAATATTTTTAAAATTTCTTCTGGATAAGAAGGTCTTCCTCTTTCATATTTGTCTGCTTTACTTAAATATATATCTGTATTTACTAACGACATAAATTCCTATTGATTTATAATGCAATTTGATTATGATTTAATAACATCAACCAAAAGTCAATAATTAAATATATTTATGGAAAAAGAATTATATGCAATTGGAGAAGATATCTCTTTAGAAACCACACCAGAAAAAATGTATGCTTACGTTATAAGACCAGAAAAACATGGGGAACCTGTTGTAGCATTTCAGCAAGAAATTATTGACGTACCTAAAATAAAACCAGATGAAGTACTTATCTTGATTAAAGCTGTAGGAGTAAACTATAATGGAATTTGGTCAGCTTTAGGGTTACCTAGATCTCCTACTACATACCATAATTGTTCATTCCATATAACTGGTAGTGATGCCTCAGGCATAGTTTGGCGAATTGGATCAGGGATAAATAGAAATTCAATATGGTTTAAAGAGGGTGATGAAATAGTAATTCAGTGTGGTCAATGGTGCGGACAATGTCCTGAATGTAATGGTGGTAATCCTATGCTCTGTTCTGACCAAAAAATATGGGGATATGAAACACCATTTGGATCTTTTGCTCAATTTAGTGTAGTTAAGCCATATCAAATTTTACCCAAGCCTAAACACCTAACTTGGGCTGAAGCATCTAGCTATATGTTGGTTTCAGTTACAGCTTGGAGAATGTTATATGGCTATATACCACATACTCTAAAACCTTCTCAAAATATTTTAATAATCGGAGCTTCAGGAGGATTAGGTAGTGCAGCTATCCAAATAGTCAATAATGCTGGTGCCAACCCAATAGCCATTGTTTCTTCAGAAGAAAAAGGAGAATACTGTTTAAAACTTGGAGCTAAAACATATATTAATAAAAACAATTATAAATGTTGGGGCAAAATGCCAGAAGTAGGCAGTGTTTTGTATGCTGAGTTTCTTAATGAAGCAAGAACGTTAGGGAAGGATATAAATATTAAATTAAATAAGAAAATAGCTATTGATACTGTATTCGAGCATGCAGGAGAAAATACTTTTCCAGTTAGTTGCTACCTTGCCAAAAAAGGAGGAATGATAGTTTATTGTGGTGCAACATCAGGGTTTAATATGACCTTTGATGCTGCATATGTATGGACTCGTCAAAAAAGAATTCAAGGTTCTCATTTTGGTTCTTTGTACGATGCTTTACAAGTAAATCAAGCAGTACAGGAAGGTAAAATCAAGCCTTTTCTAGAAAAAACCTTTAAATGGAGAGAATTACCTCAGGCTCATCAACTTGTTTATGAAAATAAACAACCTCCAGGAAAAATAGCTATAGTATTAGAATAAGATAAGATAATGTCACTTCTTTTACCATATAACGTTACTCAACTTAAAAATATAGCAGCAGTTACTAGCAATCTATTTCTAATACATCCAGCCGGGGCTGCTGCAACTTTTTATAAAAATTTTTCTAATTCCCTTAATGTAGATATCAATATTTATTCAATCGAATCACCTTTTTTGTTTGGTAAATATAAACAAATTATAAATTTGCAAGAACTTAGCCTAATTTATTTTGAGTATATTAAAAATATTCAAAAGAAAGGGCCATATTTTTTAGGTGGCGCATCATTTGGAGGGGTGGTAGCTCATAATATAGCTGACATTTTAGAGCAATCCGGTGAAGAAGTAAAATGTTTGTTTATGATTGATAGCCCATATCTAAATAAGAATCTTTTATGTGATGTAAAAGAAATTGAAATATTTGCCTACATATTTGATATTAATCTTGAAGAAATTAAAGATAACAAATTCTTTGATCTTAGAATTATCAACCAGATAGAATTTTTACAAAATACAGGGAAATACAAGGTACTTACAAACTTTAGTCTTAGTCAAGTATATAAAATATTTAAAGTAACATTAGATAATATTACTTCTTTAAGAAATCATGTACCAAATAAAATTAATCAAAAAATTTTATTTTTTAAACCTAAGTTTACTGAAAGCCTAGGGTTGCCATCTTTTTTAAGTATAAGATTTTGGCAAGAGAAAACTTCTGAATTATTAGAATTTGAAGCACTAGGCAATCATAAAAGTATGAATTATAATCCTTATGTTACTAATATAACCCAAGTTCTTGAAATGTTTATATTAAGAGAAATATCTTTTAATAGGAGGAATCACAGTTGCAGTACCTCTAACTAGAGTTTCCTTATGATAGTTAAGTATTTTGTACTCTAAATTCACTTGCTTTTTTACCTGATTCTTACTAGATACAGTTAATTTTATTGTTAATTCATCGCCTACTCGTATTGGTTTAATAAATTTAAAAGTTTTAGATAGATATATTGAGCCTGCACCAGGTAATCTAGTACCTATAATCCTTGATATTATTGCTCCTCCCCACATTCCATGACCTATAGGTTCTCCAAAAATATAATTTTTTGCAAAGTCACCATCTAAATGTATAGGGTTATAATCACCAGTAGTATTTGCAAAATTTTTAATGTCTTCCAATGTTAATATCAGAGTTTCGTTTACCTCTTCTCCAACTTTTATTTCTTCAAAAAATCTTTGTATATACATTATAAAAATCTAAAATTTTAATTTTATTAGTATACAATATGGTATTCATACCTTTACTAATCTATTTTTCTTTTACTGTTATTCTTTTAGTAGTTTTAGGATAGTTAGGGTCTGGTCTAATACCCTTATGTATGATTGTAGAATTATCCCATATCAATAAATCTCCTTTTTCCCATTTATGTTTATAAATACGAAATTCTTCAGTAGAAAATTTATACAAAAAATCTAATAGTTCTTTACTTTCATCTTCAGGAACCTCTAAAATTTTTTCTAGAAGGTTTTCACTAATATAAAGTGATTTTCTTCCAGTAATAGGGTGTGATTTTACTATAGGATGAATAGTATTAGTTAAGTGGCTATTTTGTTCCTCACTTATTTCTAACCCTAACTCTTTCATTTCTCTTAAATAAATTTCTCTTGATGGATAAAAACCTTTTAGTTTTTCAATGGTAGTTTTAAGTTCTTTAGGTAAATCTTCATACACTGCACACATGTCGATAAATAAGGTTTCTCCTCCTTTTTCAGGTGACTCAAGGTTAAGTAATAAAGTTGCTTTTGTAGGAACTTTCTGCCATGAACCATCAGAATGCCAATATTGTCCTACATAATCAAGACCTATTTTTAATGTATTAGATTGTATCCTTATATATGGATAACCTGGAACTTGATATTGTACAGGATGAGTAATCTCTAATTCTCCTAATTGTTGAGCAAAATTCATGAATTCTTTATTGTCTAATATAATATCTTTTATAACTAATAGTTTATTTTCAACAAGCAAATTATTAATGATCTCTATATCTTCTTCTTCATACTTCTTTTTTTTACTAAAGTTTTTTATGATTAACCCGAATGTATAGTTCTCTAACTTTTTATACTCAGTCTTCAACATAAAAATTTACCTATTTTTTACTGATTTTTATTAAAAATTCATTCTTCATTAGTATAAATCAAATAGTATAGTATTCTCTTAACTAAAAACATTATTTTAGTATAAGCTTTTAATATCTAACAATAAATTTTCTTATGACTAAAATTTTATATAATAAACTGTTACAGTAATACAGCACTAAACTATAAGATATTCATTTTTATTAATGAAAAAAATTATTAGAGAGTTAGCAGTATTATTTTATTTATAATCCCTTTAAGAAATCTCTTATATTATAAATTATAGTTTACGCTTAGGAAAAATATCTTTAAATTGTAGACATTTGGAAAGTTCTATCGCGACATGTCCGTGTTTGAAAAAACCACTTAATTTATAGATTAAAATAGGGACAGTAAAGCTAACAAAACCTATAGCAAAAGCAATTTTGTAAGTAGGATCTTTATTCAGTAGCAGAAAAATTAAACAAGAAGACATCAAGATAATAGCAGTGATACCAGTATAGGGTGAGCCTGGAGTTTTATAACTTAAATCATCTGTAGTATAGCCAGCTTGATATAAACGTTTACGAAAACTAAGTTGTGCCCAGCAGAGTGATATCCAAGCTATTAATCCAGTAAAACCTGAAACAAGTAAAAGAGCAATGTATAACATTGATTGACCCAAAAAATAGCCTGCTGCAAGTAATAACCAGATAGTAATAAGAGTAAAAATTCCTGCATTTTGTGGAACCGCATTGTGGTTAAGCAAACTCAATTTATGAGGAGCCATACCATTACGAGCCAATGCATTAAGTGATCTTACAACACCGTAAACACCGGAGTTTGAACACGAGATTGTTGCTGTAAGTGCTACAAAGCTGGTTACAGCTCCTGCCCAATGTAGTCCATAAAAATTTAATGCATCAGCAAAGACAGAATTAGTAAGATTAGCTTTTTGCCAAGGAAAAATCAATACCAAACAAAAAACTGGAATTATATAAATAAAGAGGATTCTAAAAGTTACGTTGCGAATAGCACAAGGTATCATGCGTGCGGGATTAATAGATTCTCCAGCAGCAAGACCAATAATTTCAGAGCCTTGGTAATTTACAAGCAGCAAAACCATAGCTGTTAATAATGCCATACCACCATTAGGAAATAATCCACCTTGGTCAAAAATAAATTTTCCACCTATAATACTTGCTGGTTGAGGGCCATGGATGATGCCAAAAAAAATTAAGAGAGAGATTACAATAAAGCCCATAAGTGCTAGAATTTTAATTAAAGCTAACCAAAATTCAATTTCGCCAAATATCACCACTTTGGTGATATTTATATAGGTAATTAAAATTCCAAAACACACTGCCCAAATGTAACCATTAATACTGGTAAAATGCTCCATAATAATACCCCCAGCAATACATTCAGCAGGAATGTAAGCCACCCAAGTGATCCAATAAGACCAGCCTACTCCACAAGCTACGGAAGGAGAAATAAAATCAGCAGTGTAGGTAATGAATGAACCAGATATAGGAATAGCAACAGCTAATTCACCCATGCATAACATAGTCAAGTAAATAATTAATCCGCCCAGTATGTAAGCAATAAAGACCGAAGGACCAACCTGGTTCACTATCTCTCCAGTTCCAAGAAAATAACCTGATCCAATAATTCCACCAAGCGTAATCAATTGTACGTGTCGGTCTTTTAACCCGCGTTTATAACCTCCATCGTTAATTGGTATAGTATGGGGTATAGTATGGTTTTCTTTATGCTCAATCACTAACTGTTTAGCCTCTTAAAAAATGAAGATAATTCATCAACAAAAAATTATATAATATTATTTTATATTTTGTCCATAAATTTTTATGGTATTTATATAAACAACTGTGGTTTTTATGCTTGCTATAAATATTATTCTTTAATTTAGTTTAACATATTATGCAACAGTTATTACTATCTTCTGATGAGCCTAATATAGGACTTTCTATTATTTCTTGTTTTACCTGCAGTTGTAGTAAATCTCCAACATATTCACCAAGTTGACTGTACAGCTCTGGATTACGCTTTTGTATAGGCCTATCGGCAACATAGCTGCTAAAAAGACCCATAAGGAATTATACGAATAATGTTTTGTAAGCCTTGATATATCTACTATTCACTTCTCTAGTAATACTATTTTTTGATACATTACCAGTATTTAATATTTATTTATGGTGATTAATTGTCCAAAATTGTTCTATTATTCGCATAATGAGTACGTATAATGCATTTTATACGTACCTAAATAAAAAACCGTTTGTATTATGCGAACTAAACATATATGCTAACACTATACCCTATTATTCGTATAATACAAACTAGCCATGTTAGATAAATTATTAAATGCTTTTAAAGAAAAGATGGTTGTTGAAGATATTAGTGACAACACCATAAAAAACTATCTTTCGGATATAAAAATCTTTTACAAGTGGTACCGGGAAATAGATTTTTCGGAAAATATCGAAAAAGTAACCCATTATCACTTAAATGCCTACAAAGATTATTTAATTCATAATCAACGAAAGAAAGCCTCCTCAATTAATAGAAATATTCAAAGTTTAAGAAATTTCTTTCAATTCATGACCGGTCAGAAACGCATCAAGAAGAATCCATCCGAAAAAATAAAATTCTTGAGACAAACTAAAAGAACACAGCCTAAAGCACTAACCAAAAATGACATTCACAAACTGTTATCGGTAACTTCCCATTCATCGCATGGAACAAAACAGCGCAATTATGCCATTATACAACTTTTGCTACAGACGGGGATTAGAGTCGGCGAGATAGTTAACCTGGAAATAAGAGATCTAACACTATACGATAGATCAGGAGAAGTAAGGGTTGTTAATGCTAAGGGAGGTAAAGAAAGAACGATACCTTTAAATAATTCTGCAAGAAAAGCCTTGCGTAATTATCTTGAAGAAAAAAAATTAGAGGAAAGAAGGGCGGTATTTTTAAGCAAACAAAATAAAAAAATGACTGTCAGAGCTGTGCAAAAGGTAATTAGTAGTTTAGCCGGTAAAGCCGGTATAGAAAATATGAGTCCACATACTTTGAGACATACTTTTGCCATTAATTACTTAAGGTCAAACCCTGAGTGCTTAGTAGAGTTGAGTGCGTTGCTTGGACATGAATCGCTTGATACTACTTCTGTTTATACGGTAGCCTCAAAAGAAAGATTAGCTAATACAGTCGAAAACGCGGGACAATATATCAATGAATGATGAAAGATTATTGCTAGAATGGCTTTTATCCGCGGAAGATATAGAATTTGTTATCGACCGATCAAGAGGGACGGAGGGCAGACTTAGATATGCTATACAGATTTGTTGGCTAAAACAAACAGGTAGGTTTATTGATGAATGGCCCGCGATATCGGTAAATATATTAAATCACTTATCTAAACAGCTGGAAATTGATTTAGTGCATAGCTGTTTGGACACCGGAAATAAAAATAGTGAATCAAAAATAAGACAAGAAGTAAAACTTTTCCTGGAGTTTAAAGACTTTGATTTTAAGAATGATACCCTGATACTCAATTTTTTAGAACAGAACCCTTTGCTAATTAGTAACAAGAATGAAATAGCTAAAGAAGTTGAGAATTTTCTAATCAAAGCAAAAATACATTTACCGTGCAAGAAGCAGTTAATGAGGCATGTATATAGTAAATACGACAAGACTCAGGTAAATATTCTAGAAACTTTCGCGACAAGCATCAATGAAGTACAGCACCTGTCCTTAAAGAGAATATACGAGCGCAATATTCTTTTGCCGGAGATCAAGAAGCCTATTGGTGAGGTAAATATTAAAAACATTACTCTGAAAATTGAGGTAATAGAAGAATTGCTAAAATTGAATCTGGAATCTTTGCCCTGGAAATTAATCCATCCAAGCTATTCAGAGAAGCTGGCGCAAATAATTCACAAATATGATATAGCGGCGATAAGAAGGATTAAGTCAAGCACAAAACGGGATGTCATGATGGTTTGCTATTTACATGAAAGTACCAAATCCATTATAGATACTATGGTGGGTAGCTATGACAAACTGATAGGAGAAATAGAAAGAAGAGTTAACCGAGATTACGAAATTGAGCTCAAACAACTTAGAAACAGAGCCAGAGATAGCAGCCAGAAGGCAATATCAACCCTGAAACTGTTAAGAGATCACAAGAACCGCTCGATTGTAACCTTAGAACAGTTTTGTCAGGAGCTCACAGATACTAATAATAATCTCGATGATATTATCAGTGACTGTGAAAAAGTAGAGGACTTTGAGGTTTATGGAAAATCAGAGTTAGCCCAAAGAAGATATAGCTATTTAACCAGGTTTTTACAAAGGTTCTTTGATTTAAAATTTAAATCAGCTACAGGAAGTGAAGATCTGATGGTAGGCTTAAATGCTTATAGACATTATCATAAGGAACAAAAATTTACAAAAGAAATGCCTACAGGCTTTATAGAAAATCCATGGAAAAAAGGCCTGTATAAAAAATCAGGCCAGTTGAACAGAAAGGCATGGGAGATAGGGTTATGCTTTGCGGTAAAAAAAGGATTAAGAACAGGGAATTTATATTTACCACAGAGCAAATATTACAGGGATTTCTGGGATCCCCTTTACAGCACGCGGCAATGGAAACAGGAAAAAGCGATCCATTACAAGGAGCTGAATGTACCCGAGCGGGGAAGCGATATCATAGCGAGACTAAAACAAGAGTTCGCGGAACAACTTTACATGGCTACCAAATCATTTGGTCATGGCAATTTTGCCGAGATAAGAAACAATAGATTGGTGATACATAGAGATGATCCATTGCCGGAATCCGCTAAGGTTAAAGAGCTCAAGGGCATATTAGATTCTTACATCCAGCCAATCAGAATAGAAGATTTACTTTTCCACGTTCAGAAACAGACAGGCTACGGTAGAGCTTTCAAGCCAATAGAGGGGAACAAAACCAGAGATGTAATACTACCGAATATTTTAAACGCAGCGATAACGGGTCACGCGACAAATTTGGGATTGTATGGAATTAGCAGAAATTGTAGGGGCATTAGCGGTGATAAGCTGAGTTACGTCTCCAACTACTACATTAACGCGGCTAATCTTAAAAATGCCAGTGATATTCTGATCGCGGCACAACAAAATTACTGGTTAACCAAAATAATTGGATTAGGAGAACGTAGTTCGTCAGACGGAATGAGATTCCGCACAAGTCATAAGGGCTTATATTCATCTATGCATCCAAGATACTTTGGTGCTCTTGATAGGGGCATAACTATATATACCCATATGTCTGACCAATGCAGTGTTTTTAATACGGAAATTTTATCATGCGCGGTTAGGGAAGCGGTTTATGTATTAGACGGATTACTGGATAACCAGAATATATCTCGGCCATTTGAACACTCTACGGATACAGCTGGTTTTACGGAAGTATTATTCGCGCTATGTTATTTATTGGGCATATCTTTTCAACCCCATTTTAAGGATCTGAAAGATCAGCAGTTATATTGTTTTGATAGGAAGGCTACAAGCCATCCAGAACTATTCAGTAAAGAAAAAATAGATGAGGCTTTGATATGTGAACAATGGGATGACATAATCAGACTGGTATGTTCGCTGAAAATGGGATTAGTTAAGCCTCATATAATTGTAAAAAAATTGCACGCGCAGGAAACCTTTACAAAACTAGCAAAAGCATTGGTACATCTAGGCAGAATAGTTAAAAGTACATACATACTCAGGTACCTGCATGATGAAAAATTGCGCTATGCCGTAAGACAGCAATTGAATCGTGGGGAATCAAGGCATACACTCGCGAGGTATGTATTTTTTGCGGATCAGGGATCATTTAAAACAAATGACTATGAAGAAATGATGAACAAAGCTAGTTGTCTTAGCTTCGTGTCAAACGCGATGGTACTATGGAACACGGAGCAAATGCAAAAAGTATATGAAACGTTAAATCAGAAGGGTTTTAAAGTAGATGAAGAAGATATGGCAAGGGTTTTACCCCTATCAACAAAAAACACATTAGTGCATGGCCAATATTCTTTTTAGAAAAGCAGAAGCCTTGAATAGCTTCAACAGGTAACCTGCTCTGCAGGTTACCTCAGAAAGAAGTAAATGTCAAGATAATATTTAACAGGGCTATTATTCGTATAATATGCTAATAGGAATTTTAGCACCTATGTTGCCGATAGGCCTATAACATCTCTAACTGTTTGTCCAAATCTGTCCTTTGCATCTAGATCAGCTCCAAAAGATATTAAAAGCTTAGCAATTTTAACTTGATTATAAAGAACTGCATAATGTAAAAGGGTTTGATCCTGATCATTTCTTAAATTTACTACACTCATACCTTTTTTTATCCTAGAGCATACAGCTTTATAATCTCCTCTATACACCAAATCAAACATATTTTCTTCTACCTTGATATAATAAATATTTCTTCTACCAAAAACTTCTCCAGGATTATCTCTAAATTTGGACATAATATACTCC
>Ga0208105_1000273_pt1 | contig 18924 bp, 10 predicted proteins | sample CryBogCBE16Jul07_FD_184574 | JGI IMG/M metagenome (GOLD analysis project Ga0208105, IMG submission 184574) | Freshwater microbial communities from Crystal Bog, Wisconsin, USA - CBE16Jul07 (SPAdes) | ecosystem: Environmental > Aquatic > Freshwater > Lake | place: Crystal Bog, Wisconsin, USA... | reverse complement strand
GACGACGCCACCCATATGGTGTGGATCGACCGGGCGCTGGTGGCGGCGGCGATCGCCTCGGCGCCGCGTTCGATTCGTCTGCACGCGCGCAATGCCGATCGGCACGTGCTGCTCGATGAGCGGGCGCTGACCTTCGGCCCGGTGTCCGGACCGCCGAACGTGGCCTTGCCGGACGGCAGCCGGCGCCCGGGTCGCCTGCAGGACTACGCCGACGGGATTCGGCTCTGCCAAACCTTCGATGTCATCCACTTACTCGGTTCGTTCGCCGAGCCGCAGGACATTCCCGTCGATGTGCGGCAGTTGGAGATGTTGCACGCGCAACTCACGCTCTCCGACAAGATTCCGCACACCTATTGCCGCGGCAGTGCGCAGGTGGCGGATTGCTTCGAACAGATCCGTATCGCGAACGGCTTGACGGCGGAGGAGTTCCGGCAAACGCCGTGCACCTACACGATCATTAACACGAATTCGCCGCGCGTCCTCGACGCGCCGATGGCCGACGGCATCATGGACTTTGCGGCGGCCGGTCAGGTGCAGATGATCACCCCGTTCACGCTGGCGGGCGCCATGGCGCCGGTGACCATCGCCGGGGCGTTGATGCTGGCGCACGCCGAGACGATGGGGGGCTTGGTGCTCGCGCAGCTGACGCGCCCGGGCGCGCCGGTGGTGTACGGCAGTTTCACGTCGAACGTCGATTTGCGCTCGGGATCGCCCGCGTTTGGCACGCCCGAATATGTACACGCTCAGGTGGGTGCCGGCCAGATGGCGCGCTTCGTCGGCTTGCCCTGGCGCTCGTCGGGCGCGACCGCGTCGAACCTTCCGGACGCACAGGCCGCCTACGAGAGCCAAATGAGCTTGTGGGGTGCGCTCGTGGGTGGTGCCAACTTCGTGCTGCACGGCGCGGGGTGGCTCGAAGGCGGGCTGTCGTCCAGTTTCGAGAAATTCATTCTCGACATTGAACAGCTGCAGATGCTCGCCGAAGTGCTCATGCCTGTCGGTGCCACCGACGACGACTTCGGATCGGATGCGGTGCGCGAAGCCGGTCCGGGCGGCCATTTCTTTGGTACCCAACACACGATGGCCCGCTATCGCGACGCCTTCTATGCCCCGTTCGTCTCGGATTGGCGCAATCACGGCACGTGGCTCGGTGACGGGGCACAGTCGGCGACAGAGCGCGCCGGCCGAATCTGTGGTGAGATGTTAGGGGCGTTTGTCGCCCCAGCGATCGATCCGGCCGTGCTCGAGGCGTTGACCGAGTACAAGGAACGGCGCATGGCGGAGGGCGGGGCACCCCCCGCCGGTTAGTCCCACCCGAGAAGGAAGATCACCCGTTGCGATCGCCGAACATTCACGGAATCCGAGTCCGCTGGCGCATTTTCTCGATGCTGGTGGGCGCTGCCGGTGTCGTCTACTTCCAGCAGCGCGCGATTTCGGTGGCGGCCGAACGCATCATGCCGGAGCTCTCGCTCACGCAGATGCAAATCGGCTGGCTGCAGTGGGCGTTCGTGTTGGCCTACGGGCTCTTGCAGTTCCCCGGTGGCATCGTCGGACAACGCATCGGCGGCCGTCGCGCGTTGACCTGGCTGCTGCTGTTGGCGGTCGCGGCATCACTGGCCGCGCCGTTAACGCCGTACGCGTTTCACGGCACGGCGCTGTTTGTGGCGTTGCTGTTGACGCAATTGGTGTTGGGCATCGCCCATGCCCCGTTCATGCCGGTGTGTGCAGGGCTCATGGAAGCGTGGTTGCCGGCGGGGCGGTGGGCGCTGGCCCAGGGCTTACACACCTTCGGGATGCAGGTGGGCGCCGCACTGGCGCCGCCCGTGCTGGTGATTCTGATCACGAGTCTCGGCTGGCAGCCGGCCTTGATTTGGGCGGCATTCCCACCGTTGCTGCTCGTCGCGGTCTGGCTCTGGTACGGCCGGGATACGCCGCTAGAACATCCCAGCGTCTCAACGGCGGAATTGGCGGAACTGGCGGCGACGCCGGTCGCGCTGCCCAATCACGACATCAGCATGGCGCGTATCCGGCGGATCTTGGCCAACCGCAGCATCGCGGTCGCCACGTTCTCCTACGTGTGCATGAATTACGTCTTCTACCTGCTGTCCAGCTGGTCGTTTCTGTATCTGATTCAAGAGCGCCACTTCGCCTTGCTGGAAGGCGGCTTGTTAGCCAGCCTGCCACCGATCGGCGCAGCGCTCGGCGCGGCGACGGGTGGAACGCTGATTGACGCGTTGTCGCTGCGCATCGGCGTCAAGTGGGGTTTCCGACTGGTGCCGCTGATCGCCTTGCCGTTGGCTGGGGTGTTCTTATTGGTGTCGACGTTTGCCGGGAGCCCCTATGTCGCGGTGGCGGCTCTCACCCTCGCTTATGCCACTGTCGAAGTGAACGAAGCCGCGTACTGGGCCGGAACGATGCGCATCGCGCAGGCCGACTCCATGGCAGCCACCGGCGTTCTGAATACCGGTGGCAACATGGGCGGATGGATCGGGATCCCGATCGTCGCCTACCTGTCCGGCACGGGGCATTGGACCGCTGCGTTTGTGATTGGGTTTGGTTGCGCCGTGGTGGCCGCGTTGGGCTGGCTGTGGGTGGACACCTCGGAGCCGCTCACCGCCCCAGCGGCCGCCTGATCCGCGCGCCGCGTTCCCTCGTTCGGGCCCGCGGCACGTGACCGTGCCGCGGGCCTCGCCGATTAACGACCCGAGAACTTGTAACCGAACTTGACGCCGATGACGCGCGGGCGCGTGACGGTCTGGGTCTCCAGCGCTTGGGAGTCGCTCAAGAAGACTTTCCCACGGGTATCGGTCAGGTTCTGTGCATAGATCTGGGCGCTCCACGCGTCACGGCTGACGCCGAAGGACGCATCGAACGTCGTGTAACCGGGTTGGTCGAACGACTGTGTCGGGTAGACGGACGGCGCGATCGACGGCGCGCTACCCACCACGTTGTACGAGTGCGCGGTCGTGACGGCCCCGGCCTGCGCAAACGCAGCGTAATCACCCGCCTGCCAGTCGTAACGCAGGTGGATGTTGCCTTGGAACGGCGGCGACATCGCCAAGGGGCTGCCCGAGGCACCGTAGATGTTCGGGATCGCGGTCGCGGCCCCGTTCACGACTTGGTACACCGGCTTGCCGTAATTGGCGCTGTTGGGGTTGTTGGCGATCAGGACGGGTGCATTGGTCTGCTCGGAACTGTTCCAGGACGCCCCGGCCTGCAGCGAAAGTCCCGCGCCCAACCGCGCGATGAACTGCACTTCGAGTCCCTTGACCTGGTAGTCCGGGCCGTTCGTCACGAAGGCCTGCGACCCGGTGTAGGCCGGGTTGAAGACCGGGAACTGGACGTTGCTCCACTGCTCGCGGTAGATCGCGCCGTTGAAGAGGAAGCGGTGGTTCAGCCACTCGGTTTTCCAGCCGATCTCGTTGTTGACCAACTGGTCCGGCGCGTAGCCCTTCGGCGTCGAGTATTGATTGACGCCGTTCAGATCGGCGATGAACGGCCCGTTGCTCGTGCGATTGAAGCCGCCCGGTCGATAGCCCTGCGACCACGTGTAGTACACCATCGCGTCCGGGGTGACTTTCCAGGTCACGTTGGCGCGGCTGCGGAAGCCCGAATAGGTCTGCGACAGGTGCTCGGCATCGATGCTGGCACCGCCGGCGGTGCAGGGGGCGGAACCCGCTTCGAAGCAACCGAAGCCGCCGCCGTAGGCGCCTTTTTCGGTGTTGCTGAAATGGTAGTAGCGGGTGCCGACCGTGGCCGTCAGGACGTTCGGAACGAGGTCCACGTCGGTGGACAAGTAGAAGGCGTATTGCTGGTAACCGCGCACCGCATCGATCATGTACGACACGTTGGAGTTGCGTACCGACGGATCGCCGACCGTGGATCCTGCGGCCGGGGCGATATTCGACAAACAGCCGACGTTGTTCGTATCCGTACAGGCCGGGAGAGTCCGGTACATCCAGTTGGTCTGCTCGTAGACCTTGAAGTCTTCCCAGAACACGCCGCCGATGGCGCGAATGCGTCGATCGTCCGGCGTGGACAGGCGCAACTCGTGGCTCTGGTGCGTGGCGTGCTCGTGATCCGCCCAACTGGCGCTGGGTGAGTAGCAGGTCGGCGTACCGGTCACCGACGCGCCGTAGCACTGGTAGTAATCGGCAAAGTAGCCGCGCGAGTAGTTGGTGTAGTCCTGGTATTGCTCGATGTTGCGATCCAGATAGCCCGCGGCATACACGAGCTTCAAGTCACCGACCTTGCCGGTGACGGTCAAGGACGTGTCCGAGAACCGATCCCGAGCGTCCGACGGGTTGAACAGCGTCACCGACAGATCCGGCAGCTTCTGGCCGTCCGAGCCGGTGGGCATTTGGTAGAACACGCCCTGCGCGTCGGTCGTTTGGTAGCTCTGCGAGAGCAACACATCCCAATCGGCATTGACCTTCCAGAGCGCCTGCAAACGGCCGCCCTGATAGGTGACGGGGTTGATCGCGTTACGCGCCAACGCATAGTTATTGATGACCGGGCTGTTCGCCGGCACCGAGCCGCCGGCATAGCTGATGCCCACATCGGAATTGCTGCGGGTGAAGGTGCTCGGCACGTTATTGATGTAACCGCCGCGGGTGTCGTTGTACAAGACGGCTCGAACGGCGAGCGTGTCGCCGATCAGCGGCAGGTTCAGCATGCCGTCGATCGCCGTGTTGGGATCGCCGTGCGCGGTCGTGCCGTACGAGGCATTCATCGCCGCTTCGGTCACACCCAACTTGGGCTTTTGCGTGATGTAACGCACCACGCCGGCTTGCGCGCCGCCGCCGAAGAGGGTGCCCTGCGGACCCTCAAGGACCTCGATCCGCTCGAGGTCGACGGCGTACACGTCGAGGTTATGGCTCGGCAACATGGAGGACTGCTCATCCACGTACACCGCGACGTTCGGGAAGTTGCCGGTAACGCCGTTGCCCTGCGGGCCCTGCGTACCGAGACTCAGGCCGCGCATGTAGATCTCGCCCTGACCGGGCCCGTAGGACGCCGTGGTCACGTTCGGCAGAAACTTGATGTAGTCATCAAAGGTCGTGGCATTCAACTGCGCCAGCGCATCGCCGGTCAGTGCCTGTATCGAGATGGGGACGGACTGGAGGTTTTCCGAGCGACGCTGCGCGGTGACGATGATTTCGCCGATGCTCGTCGCGCTCTCGTCAGCGGCGTGGGCCACGGTCGTGATGGCGGGTGCGGCCAAGGCCAACGCGATGGCTGTGGCTAACGTCTTATTCTGGCTCATCTCAATTTCCCCTGTGCTGAATCATGGCCGAGTCTCGGCTCGGTTCGCCGCGCCCGTCAGTGCCGGGGCGTCGATCGTCCGTAAAATCCGATGCGTTCTTCGTCGCTGAACGTGACATTCGGTCGATCGTAATACGAAAAGACCCCGACGAGTCGGGATTGCGAGCCCTGCACGGTGGACACCCGGTGCAGAGTGTTCTTTCCGGCGAAGACATTCAGCGTGCCGGCTTCCAGCGGATTGACGTGACAGTCGGGGTCGGCCCCGGTCAGAAAGCGGCCCACCCCCTCGTAATTGGGGTCGGAATCGGAACGAAGATCCGTCCGGTACTCAAATTCGCCCCCGTGTTCGGCCGCGCGCAGCAGCAGCGTCGTCGTGTAGCGCGAGCGGTCAAAATGCCAGTTCAGCGCCTCCCCGGGGCGGTATTCCATCACGTTGAGTCGCGCGATCGGATCCTCCATCGGATACAACTGCGGGATCTCGAGCACGGCGGCGATAAAGCGCTGCAGCGGTTCCCACTCGTAGATCCGAGTGATCAAATTATCCCGCAGCTGATCGCCGCAGACGGTGTGGTTCGTCGTCCGAAACCGCGTGAGTGCGGGATGGTCGGGGGCAAGGTCTGCCACCGAGCGCAGAAAATAGACGTTGTGCTCGCGCTGATGCGTGAAGGAGTCCGTGGCGGCCAATGGGGCGACATGATCCACCATCGCCTGCACTGCGTCGGGCCGGACGAAGCCCGGCAAATTGAACATCCCGTCACGGGCCAATTCACGGCGGCATTGTTCCACCAACGCGCTCGTCAAGGTGGGTTGGTCGATCGGATAACGCGTGAGGTCGAGAATCTGGTGCACGGTGTTCCCCCCAAATAGCCTCATCCGAGCCTAGCACCGCTGTTTCAGATCGACAGTCAGTAAAGGCGTAAGGCGCCTTAGAAAAACTAAATTTTCTCCGCTTGCGCCAGCAGCCAATCAACGAAGAGCCGGGCCGCCGGATTGCGCAAGCCGGCCGGTGCCTGCACGGCACAGTATTGGAACGAGAGCGGGGGTGCGACGTCAAACGGGGTCACGAGTTTCCCCGACGCGAGTGCTTCGCCGGCCAACAAAAATTGGCCCAGCACAATCCCGGCGCCCGCAGCCGCCAGTTCAATGGCCACGCTCGCGCTGTCGGCACGATGGCCACGGTCGGCGTATACCGTACGCGCCTCGCCGGCTGCCACGAACCAGGACTCCCAAGTCGGGTAGGCCGAGAATCCGGTCCGCCATTGCACGTGGATGAGGTCTTCATCGGGGATCGACAGCGGCTGACCGGCGCTCACGCGTCCGCTGACGAGATAGGTCGGGGCACACATGGGCGTCACCCGATCCTGAGCGAACGGTACGGTCGTTAATTCCGGATACAGGTGCTCACCGTACGAGAGACGTACGTCGATCCGGTTGCGCAAGAAGTCGACGGGGTCCTCTTCGAGCCGCAAGTCGATCCGTACGTGCGGCGCTTGGCGCAGAAAGTCCGGGAGCCGGTGGCTGAGCCATCGGGTGCCCACCGATGGCAGCACACTGATCACGAGATGAGCGGGGCCCGTCCCGCCGACGATCCGTTCGGTCAGGGCGGCCAGCTCGTTCATCAACTCCACGCAGGTTGCGTACACCGTCTGTCCGATGTCGGTCAGGAGCAACTGATGGTGGCGTCGGATAAAGAGCTGCCGACCGTAATAGTCTTCGAGTTTGGCGATCTGTTGGGAGACGGCCCCCGCCGTGACGCAGAGCTCCGCGGCGGCCAGCGACATGCTGCCAAGCCGGGCCGAGGCCTCAAAAGCGCGCACGGCATTGAGTGGCGGCAAGCGCCGCGTCATGGAAACACGCGCGACCCGGCGTACGCCGGATCCGTCGGGAGGGGCTCGGTCAACATAGGGCGCGACTATGACGGACGCGGGTCTGCCCGTTCAAGGCACGTGCCATCGCCGTCTTGCTCATGAATCGCTTTGCAGGCGCGCCAAGGCGCGCGCCTCTGCGGCCCAACGCTCGTCCTCAATCGTGGCAAGCACGGCAGCGACGTCGGCCGGCGCCTCAACGACGTCAAACCGGCCGGTGAACGCACGGTCCGGTGTCAGCGTATTGGCTTCGTACGCCGCCCAAATTTCTCGGGCGTACTGGGTCTCGGCGAGCTCCGGGGCGTAGCGCGCGAAGGTCTCCCGCATATTGTTCACGTCGCGCTCAAACATCGCGTAGGCGTTATTGTTACCGGCGGCGTTGACGGCTTGCGGCAAGTCGATGATCACCGGGCCGGTTGCGTCAATGAGCACGTTGTACTCGGACAAGTCGCCGTGAATGACGCCGGCGCAGAGCATCAGCACGATTTGGCGAATCATGAAGCTGTGCCAGTCAAGGGCTTGCTCGGCGCTCATCTCGACTTCGTTGACGCGAGGGGCGGGGCGGCCGTCGGCATCGCGCACAAGTTCCATGAGCAAGACGCCATCGTGCACGCCATAGGGTGTCGGTACCCGAACGCCGGCATTCGCCAAGCGATAGAGTGCGTCGACCTCGGCGTTTTTCCACTCGGCTTCCTCCACCTCCCGACCGTGCCGGCCGCGGCGCTGTTTGGCGCGGGCATCGCGGCTGCCCCGAGATTTGCGCCCCTCCTGGTACTGGGCCAACTTATGGAAGCCGCGCTTTTCGGCGGCTTTATAGACCTTTGCGCAGCGTACGTCGGCGCCGCAGGCCACCACGTAGACGGCGGCTTCCTTGCCGCTCTTTAGTTGCCGTAACACCTGATCGACGATGCCTTCTTCGATCAGCGGCTGGAGTTCCTGAGGTGTCTTCATGGCCTATTGTGACTCAGCACGCCGGCCGACGGGAACCCAAGCGGCGCCGCCGGGTAGCCATCGACCGACCGTGCTCCTGCCTCAGCGGGCCGATCGGCCGGCGGAGACCTCGGCGATCCATTGGTGGATGTCGGCCTCTAGGGCGGTCAATGGCACCGGTCCGCCGCGCAGCACCCGATCGTGGAACGCCCGCACGTCAAAAGCGGGGCCGAGGGCTCGTTGGGCGGCGTCGCGCAGCGCGCGAATTTTGAGCTCCCCGACCTTGTACGCCAACGCCTGCCCGGGATAGGCCACGTACCGCTCCACCTCGGCTCGCGCTTGGTCGGGGGACATCGAGGAGTGCTCGGTCATCCAACGCACGCCGTCCTCGACAGACCACCCGTAGGCATGGAGCCCGGTATCGATGACAAGGCGATTGGCGCGCAATATCGCGTAATTGAGGTGCCCGTAGTACTGCCAGGGGTCGTCGAACAGCCCCATTTCCGTGCCGAGCGATTCGGCATACAGACCCCAACCTTCGATGTACGCCGTGTAATTACCGGAGCGTCGGAAGGCTGGCAGCGCCGTCTGATTGAGTGCCACCGAGGCTTGAAAGTGGTGGCCGGGCAGTCCCTCGTGCAACGCGATGGTCATCACGTTAAACCGATCTTGGACGCCGCTTGCGTAGATGTTCATCCACAGTATCCCCGGTCGCGATCCGTCGGCGGCCGGCGCGGCGTAGTCGCCGTTGCCTTGGAAGGTCTGGGAGGATTCGGGCGGCAAGGGCCGGATCTCGTACGGGGTGGTCGGGATGTAGCCGAAGAGCTCGGGGAGGTGCCCGACGATTCGCGCCGTGGCCGCTTGGTACGCCGGAACGACCTGATCCGGCGTATCGAAGCGCAGCGTCGGATCGGCGCGCACGTGGGCGAGGAACTCGGCGCGGGTGCCCACAAACCCAACGGTGCGCTGGACGGCGTCGAATTCGCGCAAAATCCGCTCCACTTCCGATTTGCCGAGGGCGTGAATTTGCGCCGGCGTTAAATCCGTCGTGGTGTGGAACCGAACCATCCGCTGGTAAAGCGCCGGTCCGCCCGGCAAGGCGCCCAATCCGACCGAGTCGCGCGCCTGGGGGAGGTATTCGTTGGCCAGATAGTCGTGCAGGCGTTGGTAGGCCGGCTGCACGACGGTCGCGATCGTGGCGCGGTACGCGCGCTCAAGGCGTGCGCAGTCTGCCGGGCTCACATCGGCCGGCATCGTCTTGATGGGTTGCCAAAACTCCGTGTCCTCGGGCCGCTTGCCGAGATGCACCGCCAGTTGCGGCAGCATCCGCTCGACCACCATGCGCGGCAGGACGACGTGGGTGCGCACGCCTTCGCGCAGACGCACGATCGCCGCGTCCGACCAGCGCGCGAACGCCTGCGCGCGTTGCAGCGCCAAATCGTAGTCTTCGACCGTATGGAACGGTACGGCGCCCGATCCGGCCGCATCCTGTGCGTAGACGAGATGCGGGCCCTGAAAGTGTTCCGTGGGCAACCGGCGCGCCATTACAAACAGCGGACCGTCGTAATAACGAAGCTGCTCCTCGACCGTTTGCCGGAGGATCTGGACGCTGCGCCGGTCTTCCGCCGAGAGAGTCGACGGATCGACGGCCTTGAGTTCGGTGAGGTATCGGCCCAAGGTCGACACGATATCCCGGCGCCAACGGTCGTCGAGAGAGTCATCAAACTGACTCAAGGCCGCCCGGTTGCCCAGTTGGATGGCCTGCGAGGGGTTCAGGCGCTGCACGTCCTGCCAGTAGCTGTCGAAGAGCTCGCCGATGGGGCGAGCGCTGATGGCGGTCGGAGCGAGTCCCAGGAGGCAGAGGAGGATCGCAAGGGTGCGAGACCGACGAATGGATAGGGTCATGGGTAATCCGGCGATGCGCTGTCAGACGGTCCTGACACTAGCCCAGTTGCAAGCCCGATCATAGAGCAGGGGGCGTCGACGCCGGTCGGAGCCTCGGTGTTGCGATAGGCTCCCTGGAGCCTCTCATGCCCAGTCTCGGCCGGGTGAGGGTACCGTCGCGTCGCCGATAGTTTACGTGCGTCACATTTTTTCGGTAGCGAGGTTGCTATGGTGTCGCCATTCATTCCACTGAGCGATTGACCATGCCGAGTTCGACCGAATCCTCTGCCGTGTCCTCCATCGTCGCGTCTGAAGCCGCGACCGCTGGATCGGCCTCTTCGACCGCGACGGCGCCTGCCAAGGTCGTTTATGCGGGCCATTTTCCGTTGGCCGAGATGCCGACGCAGGTGGGTCCCGAGGGGATTCGGTATGACTTCAACGACGGCGCCCGTGTGGTGCTGCCGGAGCGCGGGGAAGGGGCGGGCTTGTGGCGGATCCGCCTCACCGACCTCGACACCGGCAACGTCGTGTTCAACGTGGATGTGAAAGGCGCTCGGGTCAATTCCACGAAACGTTACTACGTGCGTTTTCGCTTGGAAGTGTGGGTAGTGGATGCCGATCCTAAGTCCAAGGCGGTGCCGCGTTCGGTGCTCGACCACTCCATGGATCTGACGGATCAGAATGTTCTAATCCATCAGCCGCCAGGCACGGTCGGCGACAGCTTTGCTTGGTTTACGTACACGGCGGAATTTGCGAAGAAGCATCCCAATGCAAGGGTTACGGTGTGCCTCTCAGAGCACATCATACCGCTGGTCAAGAATGCCTACCCGAATCTGATCTTTGTTACGCAGGATCAGCTGAGGGAGCAAAAACTCGTCGATACTTTTTACGCGTCCTACGCCTTAGGCGTGTATTTCGCCGACAAAGAGTGCAACCACCAGCCGGTAGATTTTCGACACGTCGGCCTGCACAAGACCGCAGCCTACATCTTGGGCGTCGACCCGATTGACGTCTCTCCCAAGCTTGCGCTCGAGGATGAGTCCCGGCCGATGGCCGAAAAGTACGTCTGCATCGCGGTGCAGGCCACCTCTGCCGCCAAGCAATGGAACAATCCCTACGGCTGGCGTGAAGTCGTGAAGTTTCTCAAGGCGTCCGGTTACGAGGTCGTCTGTATTGACCAGAAGCCCGAGCACGGCGTGGGCTTGCGCTGGACGCATATCCCTCATGGCACGGTCGATAAAACGGGGATCTCGCTGATGGAGGCGGCCCGTTATCTGCGGCACTGCGAGTTTATGGTGGGTCTGTCCAGCGGACTGTCCTGGCTTGCGTGGGCGGCGGGCGCCACGGTGGTGCTCATCAGCGGGTTCAGCTTGCCATCGACGGAGTTTTACACCCCGTACCGCATCATCAACTGGCATCCGTGTAATGGCTGCTGGAATGATCCGGCGCTCATGTTTGAGAACCAGAATTTTCTCTGGTGTCCGCGACACGCGAACACGCCCAGGCAGTTTGAGTGCACCACCCAGATTACCGGCACGCATGTGATCCGTGTGATTAAGACGATTCCGCACTTTCGCGACGTCCGTGAGGACGCGACCACGGCCGCTTCCGCGAACTAGTTGATAGCAGGGTCGGAGATGCCGGAACGCTCTGACCCCAGTCGGAGCGTTCGGCTCGGTCCGCTTCTTGATCCGAACACTACGCTGGCGTCCGCGCGGGCGTTTTGCGTCACCCCAACCGTCAGAGAATCCGCGAGCGAGCGCTAGGCGAGGTCATTGGGACCGGATCGAAGGTCACGGCGGCGTGTGAAAAAATAGATCGTGCGTCAAATGTTCGACATGCACGTCGATGAACTTGACGTGTTGAGTGGCCTCGGTGGGGCAGAAGGAACTCAATCGGGCATGTCCAACGACGCAGAGGCTCCAGTAGTGGAGTCGTTCTTCGTCAATGCGATGGCCGAGTCGATCGGCCAGGTGCCGAAAAGTCTGAGTCAATAGTTGAATGCCGAGCTCAGACTGCTTCTGAAACAGGGCCAGCGGCGGATCGGACAATTTCACAACAAATTCAGCCGCTAGTTGGTGCGACAGTTTCGTAAATAAAAAATTTGCCTACGAACAGCGGCGTCAACAGCGCGTGCGTCAACGCCTCCACGGAATTTTTCGTGGCCGGCAATGGCAATTCTTCGACGGCCGACCTGTATTGGCGCGGGTATTTCGCCCAACGGCGTTTGAGTGCCGCTTCAACAATGTCATATTTCGACGGAAAGTGATTATTAGAGTATCGATGTGGAGTAGCCGCTACGTTCCGCCAAATCACGCAGCGTGAAATTGCGGACTTATTCGACTGCGAAAATCTCGACGGCGCGGTTCTCGGTATGAACCCCGAGAGACAAAGAGCTGTCTTGTCGGCCGCGACGTCCGGTACGCACGAGGTACCGGCAGCGGCAGGGTTGCGTCTGGTGGGTCGGGATTAATCCGCCTCTGGTAGCCTGACGGCTCCCATCCATCCCCCAGCTCGGCTGGCTCTAACGGTCAGTCGAGCTCGGTGGGTGGTCAGAAACACGACCTGCCCCGCAAAAATACCAATCGGGACGGGCGCACACGGATGCCCCATGCGAGGATCACGCTGTTCGCTCACGATGTCCGCGGCAAACGCGGATAGCACGTCGGGTCCGAGTGTACTTGGACGCGGGGCCGTGCGCGACGATCGTGGTCTTGGGAGGCAGAGGGTCGATTCAGCATGAATAAGAGCATCTATTTTTTGGCCGGGTTGCCGCGCAGCGGCTCGACTCTGCTCGCGAACATACTGGCCCAGAATCCAGCGATGTACGTGACGCCGACATCCGGCATCGTCGACATGCTGACGAACGTCCGCAACGCCTGGGATCGTAACGATGCCTTTCAGGCGACCAATCGTAAGTTGAGCGAAGAGATCAAGCTGCGCGTATTGCAGGCGATGCTGCAAGCGTACTTTGCGCACACGGATCGGCCGATTTGTATCGATAAGAACCGCTACTGGATGGAATTCCTTGAGATGGCGGCGGCGCTCTTGGGCGGCCGCGATCGGGTCAAGATCATCGTTACTGTGCGCGATTTACGCGACACGGTGGCGTCCTTTGAGATGCTGTATCGCAAGACGTCGGCATTGGGGCAGATCCACCAAGAGGCTAACCTCGCCCTCAAATTCAAGACGGCCATGGGACGCGTCGAAACCTTCGTCGATGATGCGCAACCGGTGGGACGCGCCTATAACGCGATCCGCGATGCCATCACGCGGGGCTGGCGGGACCGTATGCATTTTGTCGACTACGACGCACTGACCCGCCGGCCGGAGGAGACCCTTAACCGGCTGTATGCGTTTTTAGGTCATGCGGACTATCCGCACGATTTTGAGAATGTGGAGCAGACAACTGTCGAAGACGACTACGTCTACGGTTTCAAAGATCTGCACGTGATTCGCTCGCAAGTTCGCCCTCAGCCGCCGCAGTGGAGCCAAGTGTTCGACTCGACGGTCTTCAATACCCCGGTCTGGAAGAACATCGAGGCGGCAGCCCATTTCTGGAAGACCTAAGTGCCGTCCGTTGCGGATTTGACGCCTACCGCATACATCGGAGCGTCGGAGTAGCCCAGAATCCTCGGGATTCGATCGCTTACGTTTCGACGATGCCGCTTCTGGCGTCGTTGCTCACACGTTGGAGAGGACGCGCATACCGTTCAGCAACCTGCACGACCGATTCAAGGTTGAAGGTTGGGAGCCCTTTCTGCGGCTCTAGATAGGCGGTTGAGGCCGGCGCTAATTCAGGTGGGTTCGTGTGGGGCGATTTTCTGTCGTGCCTCTAAGCCCGAGGCTCTAATCAGTCTACCCGGCCACAGTGTGCAAGCAGGTGCCTTGGAGGCGCTTTCTCCGGTTGTGTTGGCCTCATTATGGTCAATCGGGCCGGCGGGACCGACGGCTCGTGATATCTAGAGCGCCAAGAAATGTGCGGAGTTGCGCGAGGGTTGCGGGACGTGGTGTGGGCGTGCACCTCCATGGGGGGGCGTCCGGCTGGCGTTGCGCGGCAGCCGCGTTCATGGCTCTGCGTTCGCAACGCCGCTGAACCTTTCAAGGAACGAGCCCGATGAGTGACTTGAACCTGACCGGAACACAGACCGTCTATTCCAGCGACGCTCTGAGCGTGGACTCGGGCACCATTGCGAATGGGGGTTTACTCTACAACAGCGGGACTTTGGTCCAAAAAGCGCGCGGTACGTTGTTGAACAGTGGTGGTCTCACGAACTACGGCTCGCTGGCGGTCTCCGGCGGATTAATTAATTACGGTGTACTTCAGAACGTCGGTACCGCATCCCTGCCGACGGCCGGGACCCTGACGAATGCCGCCGGTGCGACGCTTAATAATGTGTCCGGTGGTTTGATACAGAACTTCGGCACGATCGAGAATTACGGCACGATAAATAATGCGACCGGTTACGCGGTACTGAATAATTTCGGGCTGCTCACCAACGCTGGCACGATCAACGTGGCACCGGACGCGTTTTTCAACAACGATGCAGGCACGGTGAGCAACGCCACCGGCGCAGTCATTGATGGCGCGATCAAGAACGGAGCCACCGTCGTCAATGATGGGGTGATCCGTAATTCGGGCGGAGCGCAGTTGTTCAATGCCGGTACCGTCGACGGTACGGGTACGATGTATGGAACCTTGTTTAATCTCGCCGGGGGCGTGATTCAGGGCGGCGATCTCGTGGGCGGCACCTACAGCGGCACGCTGTCCTTCCAATCCGCCACGATCGAAAACCACGGCACGATTCGCAACGCCTCGCTGAACCAGGGTGCGGTGCTCTCGAATTACGGGACCGCCTCGGGCACGTTGATCGGCAGTGGCGCCAGCGAATGGGTGATCGGCGGCGCGTCGAACGAGGTTGTCAGTGCGGGGGGCACGTTGACGGTCGTTTCCGGTGGGTCGGTGTCCGGTGACACGATTTCGTCGGGGGGCGAACTGATCCTCGCGGGCGGTTCGGCGAGCGACTTGACGCTGGCAGACGGTGCGTCGCTGGACTTCACCGCGTTGCGGTGGAACAGCGGCGAAACGGTGACCGTGAGCGGGCCCCTGCTGGAGGTGCTCGACAGCGCAGGCGATCCGCTGGCAACCGTGACCTTGGCCAATGGCTGGATGCCGAACGGCGCGACCTACACGGTGAGCGACGACGGGTTTGGCCATGTGCTGGTCTCGGTGGCGATCTGCTATCTGGAGGGCACGCAGATCCTCACCCCAACGGGTGAAGTGAAGGTCGAGACCCTGAAAGCGGGTGACACGGTCGTGACGCGCTTCGGTGGCTTGCAGAAGATCCGCTGGATCGGTCGCCAGAGCTTCCGCGGTGAGGCGCTCAAGGGCGACTGGAAGAACATCCCTGTCCATATACGAGCGGGAGCTTTGGGCGAAAACTTGCCGGCGCGCGATTTATACGTGTCGCCTGGGCACGCTATGTTGGTCGGCCAGAATTTGCTGCTGGCGAAGAACCTCGTCAATGGCGTGACGATCACGCAAAGCTGGATCCCGGATCAAGTGGAGTACTACCAGTTGGATTTGGGTGCGCACGATTGCGTGCTCGCCGAGGGCACGTGGTCGGAGACCTTTGCCGACGGCGGTACGCTGCGCGACGAGTTCCACAACTCGGCAGACTTCACCGCACGCTTCCCGAACGTACGCGCGCCCGATGCGGTGTCGCTGTGCGCGCCGCGACCGGAGAAGGGCGAGGCATTGGCGCAAAGCTTGGCGCCGATTCTGGCGCGCGCAGAACTTAAGACGTCCGGCAAACTCCGGGGTCACGTGGACAAGGTCCACGGCGGCTTCAAGGTGGAAGGTTGGGCACAGGATCTGGCGCACCCAGACTTCCCCGTCACGCTCGAGGTCCTCCATGACGGGATCGTCCGCGGCGAGGTGCTCGCGTGTGATTTCCGTTCGGACCTGCAGAAGGCCGGCATGGGTCGGGGCTACTCGGCCTTTACGTTTGTGTCGCCGATCCGCCTGTCAGCCGATATGCACCCGGGGTTGGCGGTACGGCGCAAGAGCGATGGCGCACTGCTCGGTATGAATGCTGAGATCAAGAAAGCGGCCTCCACTGTCGACGTAAAATCTTCTCAGCCGCCTCGTTGGCCCGTAGTCGCCTGAAGGCCGGGTAAACGAATGGGGGGACATTGGTGTCCCCCCGATTTGTGGACTATTTCGTGTCCGCACCGCGCTTGACGGAAAACGGCGGTTTTAAATCCGTTGTTTGCCCTAGAAGCCATCGCCCACCGAACAGCCGGATCGTAATGTACGGAGCAAGCACGCATGGACGCGTAGGCAGGCTACTTGCCGAGTCAAAGAACTATTTCCCGAACGATAGATGTTTGGCGCAAGAGGGTGGGAGGGCGAGGGCATTGATCATCTGAAGGATTCGCGTGTGTGACGTCAACGCATTGGAGTGCGGCCGTGCTGTTGCGCCGGATTGCCTCGTTAATCAGCGAGTCCAGTCGACCGGGCCCATGAGTGCACGTTTTTTTACCCGATGGATTGGTCTAGGCCCGCGCTAACGCGCGACTCAGTGCTGAGCTTCCTCGCGCATCTTGGGCAAACGCGTGACCTTTCACAGACGCTGCAGGATTCGTTCTAGCCGTAAAAATTCGGATTCAACTTTCTCCCTATTTTACATAAGGAAAAGTGATGCGAAAATTTTTCCGAGCGCGCAATTTCTTAGGGAAATTTCAATAAAATAGTCATCTAGGCTTAGTCGGAGGCGTTTATAGTGACCCGGGCACGTGGTGGAAATTTTTCGAAACGGTAGCGAATCTGCAATGACCGTCGAGCCTGCGCGACGCCGTTCCTAGAGTCACACCCATTTTTATCTACTCACGTTTGAACGCGAATCCGAATCGAGGTCTCTATGGTAGCCCCAGTCACCGTCAGTATCTCAAGTGGCGTTAACTCAAGCGGTAACGTGACCGCCGGTGGCGTTGATGTCGTCTTGAGTGGCGGCGAGTTATCTCGGGCAACGATCAGTTCGGGTGGCGTGGTGACTGTGTCCTCGGGTGGTGCTCTCAGCAGCGTGACGGTAGCGTCCGGCGGACTGATCGAGGTGCTTGCCGGCGCTACGCTCACAAGCCTCACGCTACAGTCCGGCGCCAGTGAACAGGTAGGTTCGGGTTACGTTCAGACGGGCGCGGTTGGCGGCGTTAGTTACCAGGTCCTTTCTGGCGGCACCATCAAAGGCTCCGTGAACAATGGCGCGTCTGTGACGGTCTCATCGGGTGGGTCTGTATCGGTCGCGAGTGGGTTCGGAGTTCTTTTGCTTTTAGGCGGCGCGTCGGTGAGCTCACTCACGCTCACCGGTGGTGCGACTGAGTTGGTGGGCTCGGGCTACGTTCAGACCGATGCGGTCGCCGCCGCCGTCAACTACCGGGTGCTTTCAGGCGGCACGGTGGCGGGCACAGTGAGCAGCGGCGCTCTGGTGACGGTGTCGAGCGGCGGCAGTCTGAGCAGCGTGACAGTTGCGTCTGGTGGCAGTATTGATCTGCTCGGTGGGGCGTCGATTACTGCGCTGACGTTGAATTCGTTGGCGGTTGTATCGATCGGTTCTGGTTACATTCAAACGAACGCAGTATCGGGCGGCACGTATCAAGTCCTGTCGGGCGGGTCATTCGTCGGCACTGTCAGTTCAGGGGCGTCCCTGACGGTCTCTTCAGGGGTGACCGTATCGAACATTACGGTGTCTGGTGGAATTCTATTCCGAGGGGGTGCGGGTGCTGTTGGGCTTACGCTAGCTTCGGGAGCTGGCGTATATCTTGGCTCCGGATACGTTCAGTCGGGTGCGGTATCGGACGCCGGTTATCACCTTGCAAGCGGCGCTCGGCTCACCGGGACGGTGAGTTCAGGTGCGATGGTGACGGTGTCGAGTGGCGCCATTCTCTCCAATGCCACCGTGGTGTCCGGCGGTATCGTCGACCTGCTCACTGGCGCGAATCTCCTCTCAGTAACAATGAATTCCGGGGCAATTGAGTCCGTAGGTTCGGGCTACACGCAAGTCGATGCGGTGTCGGGACTCAACTATGAAGTTCTATCCGGCGGCACTGTCACAGGTACGGTGAGTTCGGGCGCCGATGTGACTGTATTGTCTGGCGGGAGTCTGTCCAACGTGACGGTCGCTTCCGGTGGCAGCATTGACATGTTAACGGGGGCGACATCGACTTCGCTGACGCTCGCCTCCGGCGCTATCGAATCCGTCGGCTCCGGCTATGTTGAGATGGGTGTGGTCTCAACAGCGGCCTATCAGGTGCTCTCCGCAGGCCAAATTAACGTTTCGAGTGGGCAGTCCGCCTCTAAGGTCACGGTATTGAGTGGCGGGACTTTGAATTTGCTGTCGGGTGCTTCGGGCGCCGCGACGCTGAGTGTCGGTGCCATCGAGCAGGTAGGCTCTGGCTACACGCAGAGCGGCGCAACTTCGGGAGTGATCTATCAGGTATTGAGTGGCGGTCAGATTACCGTCTCGAGCGGTCAGTCGGCCTCGAGCATTACGGTCTCCAGTGGTGGATCGGTGAATCTGTTGTCGGGTGCGACGGATGCTGCGACCTTGAGTGCAGGCGCTCTTGCGCTCGTGGGTTCGGGTTACACACAGAGCGGTGTGACGGACGGCATCACCTACCAAGTGAGGTCGGGCGGCCAGATCAGCGTCTCGAGTGGCCAGTCGGCGTCTAACGTCACAGTCTCCAGTGGCGGGATGATCAACCTGTTGTCGGGCGCGACAGGTGCAGCGAACTTGAGTGTAGGTGCTATTGAGCAGTTAGGCTCTGGCTACACGCAAAGCGGCGCGGCTTCGGGAGTGACCTATCAGGTATCGAGTGGCGGTCAGATTACCGTCTCGAGCGGTCAGTCGGCGTCGAGCGTCACGGTCTCCAACGGCGGCACGATAAAGGTTTTGTCGGGCGCGACCGGTGCTGCGACCTTGAA
>Ga0208105_1000270_pt1 | contig 18989 bp, 20 predicted proteins | sample CryBogCBE16Jul07_FD_184574 | JGI IMG/M metagenome (GOLD analysis project Ga0208105, IMG submission 184574) | Freshwater microbial communities from Crystal Bog, Wisconsin, USA - CBE16Jul07 (SPAdes) | ecosystem: Environmental > Aquatic > Freshwater > Lake | place: Crystal Bog, Wisconsin, USA... | reverse complement strand
CTTATTGGATTTATGTCAGACCCTAAGGCAATATCAATCATTTTTTATCATTTTCCTTAATAGGGGATTTTCCACCAGTTAAGCTACCAGCACCTTCTACTGCTTGTAGGAAAAGAGGTTTAGCCGCTGAATACAACCCTTCAACAGGGGTTTCACCCTTAGATTGTTTTTCTGTTGGTTCCTCTTTTGTTGGTTCCTCTTTTGTTGGTTGTTTTTGTGTTGATGGCGCATTAGGGTTTAAATTAATCTGTAGTCCATTTTTACCTTGAACAACAAGATCTGGTGGAAAAAATGAACCATATTTACTAAAATTCATTAAACCCATAGCTAATAAATTTGCTTGTACGGTTTGTCCAGATGTAATCATACCATTATGAATGGCGTTAAAATCATTCATTGTTTTAGAGATAGTCATAGCATTTGCTTGTTGGGCTAATACTCCATGTTCTTGAGCAGTTTGTGCTTTAGTTTTATCCATGGCTGCTTTTAATAAAGCATCTGCTCCTTTAGTAACTGTTAATACAGCTAAATTTGAAATTGACGAACGCATACTAGCACTATTTACATATGCTTCACTTATTCCTAATTGTGCTGCAACATTTTTAAAATCATTTGCAATATTAGCTTTTTGAGCATCAATATTTCTATCAATATTTTTTTGATAAACTTGCATTGCCATATTAGGTTGCCCTGAAGCACCAGAACCTAAACCAGATAATAACATACCAATACCTGTAGAAATATTTCCACTAATACCTAATTGATTTTTATATTGTTCAGGATCTATTTTTGCAAATTCCGCCATTGTATCTAATTTAGCACTAGCTGCTTGTTTTAAATCATCAGCAATATTTAAATTTGTTTGAACACGTTGTCTTTGAATTGCATTATCTAATTGAACTTGTTTAATATCGTTTTCATTAAATTCTGCAATAGGTTTAGTATTTACCCCTGTTACGTTTGCTATTTCCTTTATTGCGTTTTGACCTTCTTGGCCTTTACTATATGCTGATGCTTCTGCTTTATCTGCTAAATCATTTCTAGATGTTGTTTGATTAATTCCTTGAGATTTACTTTGAGATGCCATATCACCAGCAGCTTTTGCCGCATTTAACCCTGTATTAATATAATTTATTGGATCGGCACCACCAAATATTGATGGTTGAATTGGTTGACTACTACCGCCGCCTAAGTTATAATTTTGTGGTATCCCATTTCCAACATTTAAATTAGGTGCAGGTGCACTACCACTTGAAGTAGTACCTGCCAATACTGGTTGCCCTTGTGGTAAACTTAACATGTCTTGAGTATTTGTAATTTGTGGGTTAAAATCTACAGGTTGTGCATTTGGGTCATCAGGATTACCAACTTGCGCACCATCAGATGCCGCTAATGCTAATGGTGCTAAATTTTTAACTAATCCTAATATCCCACCTATTTTACCAGAAGTGTCATTATTGTCATCATCTTGTCCTACAAGACCCCCAAATGCAGCCATCATAGCAGGACTATTTTGTCCAAATGGATCGTTTGGGTCAAATCCTGTAGGAATTGCTGAATTATTTATTGGATCTCCACCAGGGCCTGAACCGCCACCAGATATTAATGTTTGGGTTGTCTTTGAATTTTTATTTGGTGTCCATTTATCAAACATATTCCAATCACCTGTAACAGGTGCAGCAGCAATTCCTTGTTGTAATTGTTGTACTGATTGCATTTGAATTGGTGCAGCAGGGCTCATATCCATTATGTTTTTATTTGGAACTTGTCCACCATCAGCAAATTTTTGAGGTGGAGATATTTTATTATATGTTTCTGATGAAATTTTTCCTGATTTATATAAATTAAATAAATCTTCTTGTGAAATAGGCATATTTATTTCTTTTCACCCTTCTCTGATTTTTCAGATTTTTCTTTTTTACCAATATATTGTTCAAGAAATTTAACAGCTTTTTCCATTGAAGTAGTAGCAGATTTTGGTATTACAATTTCACCAGCAGATAATAAATAATGATACATATCATTTTTTTGACTATCACCTTTAACTACTTCTTTTCCAGGTATTTCACCACCATGAGACATACCTAAAAACCCACCAGCGGCATTCATAACACTACCAGTAACTTTTGCCCTATTAGCTTGAGCCTGCATTGCCCCTTGTTGGTCTAAACTAGTCGCACCAGTTGCGGCAGATGCTTGAGAAGAAGCAGATGATGATTGTTGCCCTAATAAACTTGCAATATCCCCACTAGTACCTTGTTGTGCTGCAATATCAGATTGTTGTAAACCTTGTGCGCCTTGATTAAATTGACCACGAGCTGTAGCCATTTCTTGCGCACGTAATTGTCCAGCTTGATTTGCAGTTTGTTGAGTTAAATTTGCTCCAACATCAGCAGCAGCTCTTTGTTTTGCTAATTGATTAGCCATTGATCCAGAGTTAGCTAATGCAGCTTGTGCCGCAATCCCTTGATCTAATCCTTGTTGTAATACACCTTGAGTAACAGACGGTGCAGTACCATTAGCAGCACCTTGTAATAAACTTAAAGAATCAGTTACAGTACCTCTAGAATTTGCTTGGTTTCCAATTTCTGTATCCAATAAACCCTGTTGTTGACTTTGTTGGGCAATCATACTATCTCTAGCATCTTTTTGTGCTTGTATTGCGTCATTAATACGAGCCTGATCGGCCGATACTGAGTCTGTACCCAACGCATGTCCTAGCCCACCAGTTAGTGCTTTTACTCCACCCATCAGATTATTTCCTTTATAAGTATTATTAAAGACCCATGTACATGGCTAATTTTATAACCAAATACTAACATATTGTTTAAATTTCTTTGAAATCCAATAGCTTTTGGATCTACAGACCCTATTGTATGTGTACAACCTTTTTGTTTACCAATTTCAATAGCTTGTGTAACTAAATCTACACCAATTTTTTTATATCTACTTTCAGGTTTAACATATAAGTCTTCAACATATATAGTTTTTTCATTAGGATACCAAAAAGTTACAAAACCATGTTCATTTTCAATGATTTCTTTGTTATGATATTCTTTTAACCATTCAGAATGTAAGCTCATAGTTCCCCTCATTACCACCTATAGCATAATCACTAATATATATAACCTTATGTAAAGCGACGAGTACTTGGAGATAGATTTTTATTGTACCCTTCTTTAACACCAACTAATAAAGCAAGTTCGGAAAATGTAAAAGAACTACCACGGGCCCCAGTAGGAAAATCGTCCATAATTTCTATTTGTATACTAGTACATTTTTGTTGTCTAGGGCGTGCAACATATTGAGCTGTTCCATCATTTGTACCACCATATACATTTGCACCATATGGGTTATCAGAACCATAAGTACCAACATTTTGGGATGGTTGAATAGATAATTGTTGCCCTATATATGTTCTAAAATCATAATATAAATTCATTTTTAATCTATCAGTTGTTAGTTGGTTGTCACCTAAAAACAATATAGCATAAATTCTTTGAAATCCTTCAATACCTGCAATACTAATCCATGATGTTTTGACAGTTGATATAATTGGGGAATTTCCATCATCATATGTTTGCCCAGGTGTTGCTTTGAATACACCAGTATTTGATGCAGTATACCAAACTGATTGGTTTGATGTTGCAGCAGTTGCAGGTAATCCACTAAATGTAGTCCATTTTTTAAAAAATGTATGATAAATTAATGAATAACCTTCAGCAGTTGTAAAATGAACTCTATTATAATCAGGTAAATTGGATGCACTTGTACATACAAAATTTTCATAGTCTTTTACAGGGTTACCAATATAATTAACATTCATTTGTCTATCAACTATATAATAACCTTTAGGTGATTGAAACATTATACCATCAGCAGTTAATACAATAGATTGAGGATTAGATGTGCCTGTATCTGTAGAAACTAATTGTGGGGGTGTAAATTGTCCGTTACCTAATTTATCAGAACCTGTACCAGCAATAAAATATATTAACGATTTTTTAAATATTAATATTTTATCATCCATTCCTGCTAATGCTGTAATATCACCACCGTAACTATCTATATAAACAGATAATTCAGAAGAAAATTCAACACCTACTCCAGATTCTTTTTCTTTTGAATAATAAATTAAATTTGGGTCAGTATCACATCCTGCAATAACAACTCTATTTTTTTGTAACGTTAATAAATTTGCAGAAGGTGTAGCAATATTATCAAATACTCCACCAGTTGTATATAATACAGCATTTGAAGATATTTGAGCATCAGTTTTATTGTCAGTATATTGTATAGTAGCAACAGTATTATCATTATATACATATTCAGTAGTTAATTGATTAACTCTATAATATGTTGTTCCTGTAGTTAATGTTCTATAAACTGCTAACACTGGAAATGTGTCATTATATCCAGGATATCCAATTCGTGCAGAAACTGGTAATGTATTAACTGTTAAAACAACGCTGTGTGTAGATCCCAATACTATTATACTAGGGAGCGATGTTTGACTGCGAACAACTTGTCCATTATTGTCATACCATTCCCATACACATTTATACGAATATGATCCAGCAGGAACAGTTCCAGCACCAGTACCATCTATGGTAGTAATTTCTGGATATAAATGAAATCCTTGTTCTGTTACACTAGTACCATCATAACTTTTAACAAATCCACCAGCAATGTTTAATACCCTTGCAACAGTTTTATTATCAATATTATAAGGAGTAAAAAATACTTGTTCTGTATATACAGAGGTTGTTGTATTATATGAACCTGTTGATGCTAAAATTCTTGTTTTCTTTAAAAATGCTCCAACATATGTATTTGATTTTAATGGGTTTACATCCCAACTAGTTAAACAATTTGATTTTGTTGGAGATCCACCTGATAATTGCGCAAATAATCTTACAATAGTAACACCATCACTACGTACTAAAAAATAAGTACCTTGTAATGTACTATCATATGAAATTGCATAATAGGATTGATCATTATAATTAAATGCTTGAGAAACTAAACCACAATTATAATAATAAACAACACCACTAACAATAGTTGGTGCAGTAGGATTTAATAATGTATTAGCCGAAGCTTGATAAGTTTTTTGAATTGTTGCTTTAGTTGTATATATTACAGTAGCATTATTTGATGAATCTATTGATCCTGTAATGGTATATCCAGCATCAGTAGTAGCACTCCCTAATGCAGTAGGTGCCGCATTTATTGAAGTACCTTGTAAGTTAAATGATTGAATATAAGGAATTTTATTTGTTCCATTATGCCATGCTACAGTAACAAATCCAGCAATACTATTTGTAATTGCACATAAAGATATTAAAGCAGTATCTACATTTGTTGTAGTTAAAATAACAGGATCTGCTGCACCTTGTGCTGCTGAACCAATTGTATTAGCTCTTATATCAAAATAATATAATTTTAATTGTGGAGTAGTTTCAGCAATAACAATTGCCACAGAAGGTTTAAAATAAACATTTGCATCAGTAGAAAATACATCATAAACACCTTGAGCGTTTACAGTTGTAGAAATTGTAATTATTGCCCCAGCAGTCTGATTTACTGTATCAAATCTTAAACATTTTAATGATCCAGATTCAACCCATAAAAATAATAAATATTTATCACATGCAACTACTTTTGGGCGAGTACCTGTTGTACTTAAAGAATAATCTACTACTAAAAATGTGTCAGAATTTATATCTTTAACACAACCACGAACTCCACCACGAGAGTCTTCCCAAATAATACCTTGTATTCCTGTATTAGTACATGAATTATCTGGAACTGATTGAGTATAAGAGTTTGCGAGAATTGATTTAGATGTAACAATTGGAGAACTTGTTAATCCTTTATTAATAAATTTATCTAATATGGGAGAATAAGCCCAAATAGCTTGATTAGTTATAACACCTAATTCACTATTAAAAGAATACATTGTACGAATATTAGCAGGATAAGTAGATGCGCCAATTGTTGCCATACCATCACGTTTTACAAGTTCGTGATCACTAGCCATAACTAAATTATCAATTTTTACAAATGTACCTAATGGGGCAGTCTTATCATCGATAATTAATTGTAACCCATTGTATCCCACTGGTACTATTGCTTTTGATAATGCCATTTAATCCTCTAATTATTTAGATTTTTTAGCTTTTTTATGTTTAAAATATTCAACAACGGATAATCGTTTTTCAGCTTCTTCACGAGTTTTATATCCTGAACCTAAATTCTTTTTTCCGTCTTCTGATTTAACAGAATATGTTGAACCTTCTTTAACTATCATTAATTCCATCCTGAAATTGGTACTAAAATTTCACAAGATATAGTTGTAGCATTTGTTAAACTTACAGCACCATTACTAGGAACTAACCCAGTTGTTGCACTACTTGCTCCAAAATATACCAAAGAAACAGAGGTACCAGTACATGCAACAATAGGAGAACTATAAATTGTACCTACTGAGTTATTTGCATTATATCTACCAACTAATTCACCAGCTTGGACAGAAGTTGCAGAATTTAAAATAATTTTAGTTGTATCAATATTTAATTGCGAGCCATTTACAATTGGTAAGCTAATTGTTGCTAAAGATGATGCAACTGTACCAGTTACAAAACTTGCAATAATCCTTACACTATCACCTTCACGACGATATCTTGCATTTAATGTACCAGAAACAGTACCAAATCCTGCACCATAAGTAGGAGTATAAGTTACCCATTGGCTAAATCCAACAGTACCTTGACTTGTTACAGTAGCAGGGGCTAATTCAGTACCACCAATAGCAGAATATTTAGCCACACGCCATCTAACGTTAGCATAATCGGCATTTGTCCAAGCATCTCCTGCTGTATTAAACGCACCAGCGTCGGAGTTAGAATCAGTACCAAAAATAACATCCAATTGATTCGTAGCACCTGAAACTGGAACTACACCTATACCTCTAAACCTTGGATCCATTAAAAACCCAGAAATTACACGATTATTTGCACTAGTTGCAAATCCAACATTTAAAGGTACCCAATTTCTTACTCCACCAATTAATTCACTTATTTCTAATACTATCCTATCGGTTGGTTGAAGTGGTGTAGAAAACTGAACACGTTTTCTACGCAATGCGGTCATTGCAGTTACACCAATAATACCTTGTGAACCAGCAGCTCCAGCAACAAAAGAACTTGTATCATTTGCATCAGTAGAACTTGAGTTAGATTGATATTCAATTACTCCAGATGTAGAAGCTAGTGTAATATTAGAAGACCATTGTGCTATTGGTAAATTTTGAATAATTATCTCATAATTTTGACTTGAATTTAATACAGATGTTGCATTTGCACTTGTATAGATATTTGAACCATTTGCACGAACTAATTGTAAACTTGTACTTGTAGCTCCATCGTAAGTAAGTTGTCCCATTACCCCAACTGTCCAAAAATCCCCACTTGCCCCTGAACCAATTTGAGTATAATAACCAAAAGTCTCTTTAAAAGCTGTTGATAAAAATTTAGATGTATCAATTGTTAATCCAGAAGGTAATGAAATGGTTGGAACAGATGCAGCAATAGTACCAGCAGTAACCCACGCATGAATGGAAATAGTATCACCAATACGTTTATAATAACCAGATGTATTAGTAACAGTACCAAATCCTGCACTAAATGTAGGAGTATATGAAATCCAATCACTAATTCCTGCAACTATTGGTCTTACAATTGATGTATAAGAAATTTGGTCAACGTTAACAGTATATGCTAATGCAGATGTACTTGCTACATGCCAAATTAATCTATAAGATGTTCCTGTAGTAGATTGAAATACTACAGAATATTGTGAACTTGTACCAGTTGGTAATATTGTTTGTGATGGTGTAATTAATGTAGAGTTTGTTATATCATAAACATAAAAAACCATATCACCAGATACAAAGTTTGCACTAGTTTTAATATCAAATGTAACTTGTATTGTTTTACCAACATCAGCATTTGATAATGGAATTGGTAAACTAAATCCTTCACCTTGTACGTTTGCTGCACCTTTAGTCCAAAGTCCATCATATGTACCACGTAATGGTAATGTACTATTAACTGTAAATGTACTAGTAGCTACACCACCAATACCTGTTGTAGGTATCGCTACGGAACCATTATTATATTTTACTATTCCACCAATAGTGTTATCTTCAAAATCTGTTGTCGTATATAATCCTGAAGAACCAGAACCAATAGCAATTAAACTAGTACCATTATCCACATAAGCTTTATTTTGGTCAGATGCAAATAAAATTGTACCTTGTTTTCTTGTTAATGTATCTAAAGTAGATTTTACACCTTTTGGTAATGTTATTCTTGAACTGTTTGAAGCTGTTGCTCCATCTATATCTTTATTTGTTAATATTTGAGTTGCACTTAAACTTACTAATTGTTCAGATACGTTAGGTAAACTATATGTTCTTGTTGTACCTGTAGAAATTAAACTTAAGTCAAATCTAGCTTGTTTTGTTAAGTCACCAAAATATTGTAAAGTAAATGCACTATCACGAATTGATAAAGAACTTAAAGAAAATCCAGCAGTGTTTAATGATCCACCAGAAGTAATTTGAACTACATTTCCAACACCATCACGGTAATATATTTCATTATTTAAAACATAAACACATGCTAAGTCATTTGCTGTAGGTGTAAAAGATGATTGGTTATTAAATCTTACAGAACGTAAAGTTGTAGCGTTATTAGATCCAAAAGGTAAGTCTGCGGATATTGTCATACCTGATGGCGTAATTTTAACACCTTTACCAGTACTATGATCATGACTATCAATAGTAGTTAATGCATTATTTAACAAACTCGCCCATGTTGGACTAGGTGTAGATAATACATCTGGCTCTATTAACGACATATTGGGGGTAGTTGTAGTCATTTAATATCCTTAGAAAAATAATATTGATACTGTTATGGTGGCGTTTGACTTTAGAATAATAGACGATTTTGGTATTGCGTTGGTTGTCGAGCTCTGCCAAACATCCCCAGTCGCATTCTTGTCTACTATAATCCAACCTTTGACAGCTCTTCCTAAGGTGTGGTTAACGATTGTATCAACGCCACTCGTTAGCATTATGCCTGTAAGTAGTGTAGGTGTATTTAATAAAGGGTTTTTTATAATACTATTAAAGATTGCAAGTAATCTTTGATCTAATATTCTTACATTAGGATCATCACTATTTACACTAGAATAAGGAATCATTAATCATATCCTCTAAATGGATATAAAGCTCCTGCATTTATTGATGATTCATCTGTAATGTATTTAGGTGCACCTTGGTCACGATTTCTTAATGCTGTTGTTAATTGATCTAAAACTTCTTGACGTTTAGCACTTATTGCACTAGCGTCAGATTCTTCTTTAATAAGCATAGCAGCAGCAATATATAATGACATATATTCATCACCACCAACTATAACTTGTACTGAATCTGTAAATGCAGAAACAACTGTAGGATTAGGTGTATACCATAATTGTACAGTTGCTGCAAGTGAAGGTATTGGAAGGAATCTAATGTTAGATCCAGCAATTAAATATTTAAATACTTGACCATATGGAGAGTTACTAAATGCTAAACCACTTCTAAATTTATTTCTTTCTGCAAACATAAAAGGACGCAATGTTAAGTATCTACCACTTAATGCGTCAACTTGTAAATCTACACCATCTAATTTATAAAAATCAGCAGGTAAAGAATATGAATCAGTACCACCTACAATTGATATAGTTGAATTAGTACTAAAATAATGTTCATTGGTTTGAACTATTTGATTGTATAAATCACGATAAGCTAAATTCACATATCTTATCAACTCAGTTCCAGCAGTACCAGATTGGTCAACAAACTGTGAGTTACGCATATCAGCTAAATCTATCGCAGAATCTACAATAGTTTGAACTGTGATAAGCATATATTACCCTTGCATACTGTTAGAACGTTTATTTAATTGATCTTCATCTTTTGCTACATCAGAATTATCTGATTTCATTTTAAGTAATGGGTGCATTACTTTTTTTAACATTTCACGATCGTCTTTATCTACGGCAACTTTAATATGGCCCCACATATAATCGTCAATGTCTGTTAATTGTTCTTTAATATCAGCTCGGTGAATGCTATTAGGTGCTTCACTTAACATTTTCTTTTGTGCTGGTTCATTTAATTTTTGAGCAGCTATTATACGGCCACTTATCATACTTGGCATATTATTTACTTTCGTAGATTGCTATAGCTTTTTTAAGTACTTCAATAACTTCATTACGTGCAGCAATTTCTATAGCTTTTTGTTCTTCAATAGCAGCAGCAATAGCCGCTTGTTCAGCAGCAATAATTGCTTGTTTTTTTGCTTCAGCTTTTTGTTCTATTTTAACTATCCAAGCTTGAATAGCTATAATAATTCTTTGTAATAATTTAATCATGGTATATTCTTTATTATATTAATTATGTTGTTTGTTAGTTGTTATATAACAAACAACATAAAAGTTATACAGTAGCGTTTTTTAAGATAATTTCTACTAATAAAACATCACCACTGTTTGGGTCAACAGCAGTACCAGCAGCAGCTAAACATTGAATAGTTACAGCAGGTGCGGAAGCAGTTGTTACAGCATCAACAGAAATTTGAGTAGAAACAACAGTAGAAATTGTAGAGTTAAGAACGTTTGCAGATACCATTAAAATTCTTTTGTAAGTATCTAAGTTTGTTTGAGTGGAACCAGTTGCTCCAAAAGTAATAACATATTTACCAGCAGAAGAACGAGAAACAGAAGCAATACCTTTATTAGGGTTGCTTAAAGTAGTATCACCTAATACAGAAAATGTATTAAGAGTTGGTGCTCCAGTTGCTCCAATAGAAATCTGTGCGTATAAACGAACAATCCCTTTTTCTAATTGGTAGGAATATTGGTTGAATTCTCTATTAGCCATTTGTGAAATTTACCTATTTAAATTGGTTTTAAGAGCTTTTCACACCACCATGGCATGTTTAGTCTTTAAACCTAAGAAGTGGGGCTTAAAATCAATTTAAACCCCTAAATTTTTGATTCTACTGAATCAACCAACATTAAGCTGGTAACAATACTCTTGCATTGAATCCAGGTGCACGGCAGCTAAGCTGAGCATAGGAGAAACAACGAACTAGTAAAGAGTCAGAACCAGAGTCACGAATCATAGTTAATCCGTCAGCATTAAACAAACGAACAGCTTCACCAAGTGATTTAAGTTTCCATACATCCATTTGTAATAAGAAACCAACACCAACTGGACAGTTTTGGTCAGGAATAACTTTAATAACAGTATTAGCACCGTTAATCATAATTCCAGTAAATCCAACTACAACTTCAGCTTCGCTAACATTAACGTCAACGTATTGAACTTTAGAACCAAGTGCTTTAACAAGGTTACGGTAGTCTTTAAAGCTAATAAATGCCATGTCAGGACGTCCACCTTCACGAGCAACTAATCCAGCAGCATCAATTAATGCTTCTTCAATAGTTTGAGCGGAACCATCATATTTAATACCAGCAAGACGAACTTTATCAGCAGTACGGTCAATGTTAAAAAACAATGTAGAAGTAGCGTCAGTACCAGCTAACCATGCTTGTAATCCAGAGATTGCAGCGTTAACGTCACCAGCAGATTGATAAATAAAGTCAGAAGCAGCAAGAGTAGCTACAACAGTTGTACCAGCAGTAGCAGTACCACCGTAAGTAGCAGAAATTGAGAAAGTACCAGCAGCACGGTCAATATTAACTATAAAAGCTGTACCAGATTTAGCAGCTCCACCATCAGTTGCGGAGAATGCAATGGATTGACCAATTTCTAAGTTAGTTGACATTTCAGGGTTTAACAAAGTTAAAGTTGTACCAGCAACAGAACCAGAAGATAACTGAGCAACAGTACCTGTACCAGAACGGTATAATTGGATAGAAATAGAACGAGTAAGAGCAAGTAAAGCTTGGTCTATTTCAAATCTAACAGCTTTAATAAATGCACCTTTGTCGCTATCAGAAGCTTCAAGAGTTTCATTAGCAATTGCTGCCATTGAATAGTTTTGTTTACGAGTTAATAAGAAAGCTTTTAACTGTGAGGAAGTAGTACTTACGTTTGCACTAGCAAAAGTGTTCGAACGGTTTTGTGGAGTACCGATGATGATTGGCTCTTTGGAAGAGTCACCATAAAAAGTTTCGTCTTTAGCAATTAAAGCAAATAAAGGGTTATTTTTGTATACTAAGTTTTTGATTGCATCTGCTGGGTAAAGAGTTTTTAACGCAGCGGCAAACTGGGTTTGGTCTAAAGCCATTGTAATGGACACCTTTTGTGATTGTGGCGATACATCAGATTGGTTACTATGTAAGGGCACTTTAAGTTTATAAAACGGTTTGTTTTGCCTGCTTCGTAAACTAATCACATTAAGGCAGTGATAGTATTAAAACCCATTCGACGGGCTAATTATAATGTTAAGCATTTTAACTATATGTACTATTAAACTGATACACTTTTATATTTTTATATTCTTCTTATTATAATATTTATTATTATTAATAATAATAATAATAATAAAATATATAATATAATAAAGAAATAGAAGGGGGTCATTAGAGGTAATGTTTTTTAAGGTATAAAAAAAAAGTCCACGGACCCCATTTCTGAGAGTTACCGTGGAACTGTAATCTATAGCATAATGGTTATAATGGACATTTACTTATAGTAATTTCTTGACCTTCATCATTTTTAACTTTAACTGGTTTTTGAATTTCAAGACTGCAAGATACATTAGCAACACCATCAGTAGCATTGTTATTTAAAGCATCTTCAATTCCTATAATCCACCATTCAGCGTTTTGATTTTTAAGTAATTGTTCGATACTAATACCTAATCTATTAGCTTGAATTCTTTGTAACATGTAATCTAATTTTTTAGCAAGTACTAATTCAGATTCTATTTGTTTAATATAACCTTGCATACCACCAGCAATACCATGACTCATTAACATAGTATTTTCAATAACTAATCTAGTTTCACATGACTGCAATGCAACAAATGCCATGGACATGGCCTTTTCAGCTATACAAACTATACCTTTACCTTCTGCACTACGTAGATAATTAATTAATCTCATACCATTAATTACTTCACCACCTGGAGAATCAATATAAAAATATCTTGTTTTAGATTGGTCTAATGATCTAAGTTTTAATATAGCAGTCTCTACAGATCCGCCATTAACTTCACCAACCAACGAAGCATGGTTTTCTTCAGTTAATACAATGTTTTGATTTTTTGATATACCATAAGCTAGTATACTGATACTTAATACCAATATTAAAAATAAAGCAATAATCGACTTTTTCATTTTATCCCCTTGTTTGTGACATTGCTTTAATAGCTTCTGCCAAGCGTTCGTCATCTGTCATTAATTTTTTAGTTTTAGGTGCTTCAGATGTCATTTTATTAGTTAATGTAGGTTTTACAGTTGGTTGAGATTCTTTAACTTCTTCAACTTTTGCTTCTTGCTCTTTTAACCATTTAGAACCTAATACTTTTTTAATATTACTAGCTAAATAATCATTAACATATTTACAAGCATCTTTAATATCAGTAATTTCTCCAGTTTTTTCATATATTTCTTCCATATATTCTCTAACTGTATGAGATAAATTAAGTTGTTCTATTAAATCATATTCACCAGCTTTGATTTCACTATCAATATTAGCTGTAAGTTCTTGTTCTACTTTAGTTAATCGTTGGTTGTGTGCTTTTTGACGCTCTTCAGCTAATTCGGCTTGTAATTTTTCGACAGCCTCTAAAGCTTTTTTAGCAGATGGGTCTATATTCTTTGGACTATTTGCAGCTTTAACAACTTCATCAAGAGATAATCCTAAAAGTTCTAATGCTTTTAAAGGATCTTCTGACTTAAGTGTTTGTATTTTTTGATAAGTAGAAAGTGCTTCTCTATTCTTATCTAATGTGAGACGTTCAGCTTCTAGTCTCTTACGCATTTCTGCTTGGTGGCGTTCCTGTTTAGCAATACGTTCAAAGTTTTCTTTAAACTTATCTTCATTAACTGGAACAGCAGTAGCAGTTACCTCATTAACTTGGGGTTCCACTACTTGGGGTACTTGGTTGGCTTCCATTTGCATTATTATTAACTCCTTGTGCAATGGCTGGTTGTTGTAATTGTCTTATTAAACTTTGACAATCGTTGATATATCTGCGAAGTAACTTAAGTTTTGTTTCATTTTTACCATTTAATCTTTCCCATGAATAATTTTGTAATGCTGTCATTACTGCATAATCAAGGTTATCATATGGTTCAGGTGCAATATATTCTTCATTTGCAAGCATATCTTCAATAGATATATCTATAAAATCTCTTGGTGCTTGTTTCATTGTAGTATAAGCTTCTAAATCAGGCATATTTAATAATTCAGCCGCTGAATCTTTATCAACCCAACCATTTTGTACCCAACGTTCAACTGTATCAATTTTACCAGCAGGGTCAGTAGGTAAAGAAGATACTGGTAATACTTGTAATACAAATGAATCAAAATCTTTAGGAATAACTTTAGATGATATTTGTTTTAATCCAATTTTTTTATCTAATGTATTAACTGTAATTGAATGTTCGCTCATTTCTTTTAAAACTACTTCAACAACCTTAATATGATCTTGTTCATAGTTCTTTTTAAGTAAAGTCCAACGTTCAGCAGCTATATTACCAAGAGTTTTTAAAGCTTCTCCTGATTCAATACCCATAGGTTGTTGACCTTGAGTATCAGTTTGAGTAAGACCTACTCTACTATACATTTGTGATACAATAAATTGTAATTGAATCATAAGTTCAGGAGGCATACCTGCACCATTATGAATAATAGGAGCTACACCATTTTTTAAATCCATACCAATCATTAAACCAACTTTGTTAGTAAAATGATCTGGATTCATCATTGAATTTACATCATAAAATATACGTGGAATTGATACTAATTTCATAATAGCTTGCATAGTAGCAAGTATTCTATCAACTTCTTTTTGTAATGGAGATAATTCCTCAACAACAGATTGTCCCAACCAACCAATTACAGGTTCATTGTAATCTAGTTTGATTATTGGGAAATAATCTTTATCGTAATCTTCATCTACAAATGTTTGATTTTCAATAGCTATTACATGTCTACCATTTTTTAAATAAGTGTTTTTACACCATGCTTCAGCTATCATAATAGAAGGAGTATAAGTCATTGTATTTTGAGCTTGTCTTACTTCAATAACTTGTGAATCTTCAATTTGTTGTTTAAATTTAGGAAATAATTTGATTGCTACTGATTTAGGTATAATTTTTCTATGAATCATTTTATAAGGATCATTATAATATCCATCAGATGGATCTATAATAACCTCATTAGAATATACACGTTCAACTTTTAAATCGACTCCAGCTTTTTTATTTTCTGGGACTACTTTAATATATCCAACTCTATTAATCATAGCATCACGTTTAGCTAAATTAACTAAGTGTTTAATTTTATATTTGTTTTCAATACCACTTATAATATCATTAAGATTATTAGCAAGTTGTCTACCATGAGCATTACCTTTATTAGTAATAGCTTTTGGTATAATTTCTAAACTAGAAAGTTTAGCAACCAACGTATCTATCATAGCAGCAGTAAGATTTAATGATACTCTTGGAGCTGAACTACTTCCAAGTTGTTGAGTATTATCAATATCAGACATATATCCATATTGAGATATTTGACTATTTCCATTACCATTATATGCAGCTAATCCATAAAGATTACCTGTACTTATAGCCTTATTCATATTTCTATCATAGTCGGAGATCATAGCAAATAAAGTTTGATTAACCTTATTCTTTTCAGCTTCTGACCAATCTGGATAGCCTTGTAAATCTTTTTTAGCCACTGTTAATCCTTTGGTATAGTATAATAACAATTTCTAGCATTTTAACTGTTATAAATTATAAAAATGATGATATGTCATCAAAAAATGTATCACCTTTATGATTTTCTTGTCTTTTTTTGTCTTCTTTAATAACTTGAGCCATAAATTGACGTTCACGTTCTGCATCATCAATAGGTTTTAAAACTACAATCTTTTCAAGGTATTCTAATGTTTCTCTAAAGGCATATAATGTAGCGTCTAAATGGTCACATTTCGTACCTTCTAATTCTCTTGTATGACCCTCATTCCAGACTACTGCTTTCATTTCTTTTTGTAATTCGTTGGTTGTATTAGGGCACAATATTAATTCATCATTCAATAAAGCATCGTTAAATATTTCTATATAATCAGCTTTATTAGACTTTTGGGCTGCATCAATATAAATATGATATTTTTCAGCATATTCAGCAATAATAATTTTAGATGCTCCAGCAGGGTCACCTACTATTTTCATTGGTTTATATTTTTGTTTAAGTCTTATAAGATGTTGAGCTATTCCAGATACAGATAATTTAGATTCACCAAATGTTTCAAGTACATAAGCTTTAGGCATATCTTTACGCCAACCTATAACACTAAAAGCTGTTTGGTCATTAAATCCAAAGTCAATAGCAATAACAGTGCGCCATGATTCTATATTAAATGGTGTAATAGGATTATTTACAGTAAATGGCTTAATCATTAAAGCTTCTTCATCTGTAGCCCATTGACCTTTAAATTCTCTACGATATTTAGGATTTGCTTCAGTAGTTTTTTTTCTTTGTAAAAATAGTTTAGCGTCTTTATTCCATTGCTCAGCCATGTGTGGATTATCTAATGCTGTCCATCTATGATTATCCCAACCTTCTTCGAGATTAAGTTCTGTAATATCATAAAATAAACCCATACAATGCGCAGCAGGTGTACCTATTAACATGAGTTTACCTTGTAAGTCAGATAGACGTTGTATAATAATTTCATCAATAAGGTATTTTAATATATGTTGACGAAACGAAGCAGCTTCATCTATAATACAAAATAATAACTTAATACCACGAAATGATTCAATTTTAGCCATATTATTAGCACCAGCAATAAGAAGTTTAGACCCATTAGGAAATGCAACTTCATCAGCAGTAACTTTAGCTTCTGGACAATATTTAGATAGAAATTCTTTAAGTGGTGGAAAAAATATATCTGCAACAGATTTATCAGTTAATGCAAGATATAATCCTAATGAATTAGGTCTAGTAATAAGTTCTTGTATTGCAATAGCTGCACATACTTTAGTTTTACCAGCACGAGATGAACAAAGAGCAGTTATAAATCTTGATGGCGACAAAGCAAAAGCAAGCTGCTTATCAAACAACTCGCTATATACTGGTGCTATTTTGTATAACTGTTCAAGTTCATTCATATATTATTTTTCTTGTAAATCTTTTTCCCTAATACCATATAAAATATCAGTAGTTTCAATTACTTTAACGCCAAGTAATTTTTCAGCTTTACGGTTAAGTTGTTCTTTAAGTTTTGGATGTAAAATATAATGCAATTTACGTTTAAATAAATAAATTATTCTACGAATTCTACGTATTGAAGGTAATTGCATAAATTTATTAAACATAGTTATTTTCCTTTTTTAACTGTAGGTTTTGGCTCAATTATTTTAGGTTCAACAATAACTTCTTCTTGTTCTAGTACAATTTCTTTAATATTTGATAATGGTATTAATGTATTGTTTATTCTAATAACTTTTAATTCACCATCATATTTAATAGGATAGCTTTGGCCATTACTGTAAATTTTATCAAAAGTAAATGAACTATCCATCCCTAATGATTGAATTGGTTCTATAGTATATATTTTAAGTATTTTCACATTATTCTCCTGTGATTAAACTAATTATTGATTGATTTATAACATTAACTTTATTTTTAGCTTTTAATTTTAATATTTCTTTAGTTGCAAACGCTACTTTAATTTCTTTAGTACTATCTACAACCAACGGCATTAATAAATGCCTTTGAACACCTAAACCCCTATAAGAGTATTTAGTATATTGTAAAAATATATAATTTGTTTCAGAATCTGCAACTATATATCCTACAATATGATTGGAATCTGAGTTTAGGCAGGCTATAAAGATAGAATAATTTAATTTATGAAGTGATTGAATGATGAGATGATTAAGGTAGGTATAAATATCGGGGTGATTCCAACCTTTAAAAAATGACTCAGTGTATTTAGATAAGCATGATATAGAGCTTGATAAAATAAATATAAGATCGTCTTTTTCAACTTCTCTAACATTTACTTCTTCTTGTAAGCCCATACTATCTCCTGTGGTATTATACAGGCTATAGCATTCTAACTATACTAATCTTGTAAGTTATTGATATTAATGAATAACTACATCATACTTTGAATCATATTTAGTATTAATATTAGGGTCTTTTGGCGGTAATGTATTTGGTATATAAATACGTTTACCTGATTTAGGTTGAACTATTTGAAAGTGAATCCAAATCGGAGTCCAACGCATATCTTCAAAAAATATACCTAATTCAACAGCTTTTTCAAGATTGGCTAATACATATTTTCTTAATTCACCATTTTTATCTTGAATATCTATAGCTTCTCCTGTTGTATGTTTGCTAGATGGAGCACCACCAGCAGCTTTATTACTTGTTTGATCTCTCCAACCAGAAGTTACTACAATAGTACCTGTATAATCTTTAAGAAATTCATCAACTGCTTGAATTGTTTTAAATAAATTTAATTCAATAGTTTTATTATATTCTTTAGGATATAATTTATCTCTACCTTTTAAACATTCTTCTAATGTAATTTGACGACTCATAATAAATTTCCTTTTAAAAAATTATAATGTTTTATATAAATTTCATGTGCTTCTTGTTCAGTGTTATAATATCCTAAATTTTTTGTCTTACCATTTAATTTTATGCAAGAATA
>Ga0208105_1000269_pt1 | contig 19036 bp, 15 predicted proteins | sample CryBogCBE16Jul07_FD_184574 | JGI IMG/M metagenome (GOLD analysis project Ga0208105, IMG submission 184574) | Freshwater microbial communities from Crystal Bog, Wisconsin, USA - CBE16Jul07 (SPAdes) | ecosystem: Environmental > Aquatic > Freshwater > Lake | place: Crystal Bog, Wisconsin, USA... | reverse complement strand
TAGCGCCGATGATAGTGGACGTACGTCTGTGAAAGTAGGACATTGTCAAGCTCTTACACCTCAAAACCCCGTGGCTTAATGCCGCGGGGTTTTGTTTTTACTTTGTGATTATTTACCGCTCATGTAAGATTGATTGTCAGTTTTTTATGGAGTAATTGAGATGACTGAGCCTGCATCCGAAACAAATACGTCAATTAACCTGCGAACTATTACTAACGTCGCGTACGGTTTATTCGCACTTGGACTGGCGACAGCTGGTTTTTTTGCTATGGCGACAATTGCCTCAATGGTGTTGATGTACGTCAAACGCGCTGATGCGGCCGGTACGCTCTATGCTGCGCATTTTGACTGGCTGTCCCATACCTTTTGGTGGGGCTTATTGTGGCTCGCCTTGAGTGGCCTGGCGACGTATATCTATATTGGCTGGCTTGGTGTTGTAGTCACCTGTGTATGGGTGATGTACCGATTAATCAAAGGATGGCTCAGCCTCTTGGAAAATCGTGCTCCAAGCGTTCTCTAGATAGTATGCTATTGATAGGTTGATTGTTTTTAAATTAAAAAAGGACACTTTTTCAAAGTGTCCTTTTTACAAAGCAGGATGCTATGCCAAAAAATAATTTTGGGAAATAGTATTTATTTCAAATGTCCGCTAACAATTTTGGTCAGTTCAAACATTGAGACCTGATCTCTTTCGAACAGTGGTTTGAGCAAGGCGTCAGCATTAATATTGCGACGGTTTTTAGGATCCTGAAGATCGTGTTTTTTGATGTATTCCCAAATCTTTTTTGTGACTTCAGTGCGTGGCACTGGTGTTGCACCAATGATGGCAGCAAGTGTGGCGCTGGGTGTCAGAGGTTTCATGAACGCGGCGTTAGGTTTGCGTTCTGCTGTTTTTTTAACAGCAACTTTTTTAGCAGCTGGTTTGGCGGTAGTGGCCATTCGGGCTCTCCTTGTGAGACGGATTATTATGCACTTCGGGCGCAGCATAGCGTGTATGTGCGTTAAAGACAAAGTAAATTGTCGTACCTATAAGAATACCCCTCAACTGTAACAATTTTGTGTGCAGAGTAAACTATTTTGTATCATCACGTTTACCCTTAAGGCGAACATGTATCCAAGATCACCAATTGAATCAATTCAAAAATTCCATCAAGAGCTTACTGCTTTGAGAAAGGATTTGCATGCAAATCCGGAAATGGGCTTCAAAGAACTTCGAACCTCTGGAATAGTCGCAGGAGCGCTTGAAGCATTGGGCTTTGAAGTGCACCGAGGGATCGGTAAAACAGGTGTGGTGGGCGTTTTGAGGGGCCAGAAGTCAGATTCAGGCCGCATGATCGGTTTGCGGGCCGACATGGACGCTTTGCCTGTCGTTGAGGAGAATGTGGCAGAACATTGCTCAACAATTCCCGGATTGATGCACGCCTGTGGCCATGATGGTCACACTGCGATATTGCTCGGAACAGCAAAATATCTAGCTGAAAATAAAAACTTCAACGGTACTGCCGTTTTGATCTTTCAGCCTGCCGAGGAGGGCTTGGGCGGTGCCAAAGCGATGCTCGATGATGGTTTGTTTGAAAAATTCCCATGTGATGCGATCTATGCCTTGCATAACTGGCCTGCATTACCAGCTGGAGTGATTGGAATCAATCCCGGACCAATGATGGCCGCTTCGGATCGCTTTGAAATCAAAATCGAAGGACGTGGTGGGCATGGCGCCCACCCTTACCAGACTATCGATCCAATCATTGTCGCGGCCCAACTCATTACCGCTTTACAGACGATTGTTTCGAGAAATATCCACCCTGTCGAGTCGGCAGTGATATCTCTGGGGCATATTCAGGCGGGTAACGCAGCGGCACCAAGTGTCATTCCTAGTCATGCAACGCTTATTGGGACAGTCAGAACATTCAGCGATGAGGTTCAAAAGCTCGTTGAAGCAAGGATGCGCAAACTGATTGCGACTATCGCTGATGCGTTTGGTGCAAAGGCTGAATTAAATTACCAACGCTCTTATCCCGCAACAATTAATTCAAATAAGGAAGCGAATTTTGTTGCTGATGTCGCAGCGGAACTATTTGGTGAGGATCGTGTTGTACGTAATTTAATACCGTCAATGGGTTCTGAGGATTTCTCATTTATGCTCCAACGCAAACCTGGTGCGTATTTCAGGCTAGGGCAGGGTGGTGCAGAAGCAGGACGGTTATTGCACAATCCAAAATTTGATTTCAACGATGCTGTGATTCCGACTGGAAGTGCAATGTTCGCGGCACTCGTTGAACGCAGCATGCCTTTAGATGCTTGAAGAAAAAAGATACGAGATGACGCTACAAACACTCACTATTATTAAGCCCGATGACTGGCATCTCCATTTGCGTGATGGCGACGCGTTGGAGGCTGTGATTGGCCATACTGCGAGGCAATTTGCTCGCGCCGTTGTGATGCCTAACCTTAAACCGCCGGTGACGACCGTGGCTTTGGCTGAGGCGTATCTCGCTCGTATTAAATTGGCGATGAGCAAGGCAGGCATTGCGCCAGGGTCGTTTACCCCGCTTATGACGCTTTACCTGACTGACAATACTTCGCCAGATGAAATTGTCCGCGCAAAAGAAACAGGTGCCGCAATAGCTGTCAAACTTTATCCTGCGGGCGCAACGACTAATTCAGATGCGGGGGCAACAGATTTGTTAGGCCGTTGTTCCAAAGTACTGGAAACTATGCAGCGCGTTGGCTTGCCCTTGCTGGTACATGGCGAAGTGACTGATCCCGCTGTTGATGTGTTTGATCGCGAAGCCTTATTTATTGATCGCGTCATGATTCCGCTGCGCAAAGCATTTCCTGAGCTACGAGTGGTGTTTGAGCATCTGACGACTAAAGAAGGTGTGGATTATGTGAAAGATGCGCAGGGTCCTGTGGCCGCTACGCTAACTCCTCAGCATATGCTCTACAACCGCAATGTAATCTTTCAGGGTGGGGTACGTCCACACTATTACTGTTTGCCGATACTCAAAAGAGAAGTGCATCGTAAGGCGCTACTTGAGGCTGCAACGAGTGAAAGCCCGCGTTTTTTTCTCGGCTCTGATAGCGCACCTCATTCTAAGGGGTTAAAAGAAAATGCCTGCGGCTGTGCTGGCTGTTATACGGCTTTGCATGCGATGGAGTTGTACGCGACCGCTTTCGATCAGGCAGGTAAATTAGATCGCCTTGAGGCTTTTGCAAGTTTCAGGGGTCCGGATTTTTATGGGTTGCCACGCAATACTGAAACAGTTAGTTTGCATCGAGGCTCCTTTGTTATACCTGAGGAGCTTGCGTTTGGTAAGGAAACAATTGTTCCTTTGGCTGCGGGCGAGACGCTTGGTTGGAAGTTTTCGGAACAATAACCTTGTTTTGTTTTTCGCAAGCGACAAAAAAGGGGCCGATATATATCGGCCTCTTTTTTTAAGTTAATACGCGAAGAGTTATTGCGCGTTGCGTGATTCGAGTAATTCCCAGCGTGTGAAATTTTTCGCTAACTCTGCGTCTATTGCTTGCAGGCGCAGCTGGATTTGGGAAAGTTTGTTTGGATCGTCTTTATAGATTGAACTGTCACCCATTTGCGCAACCAGAGCTTCTTGCTCTTGTTCAAGTTTGTTAATGTCCAGTGGCAGTTGTTCGAGTTCCTTTATTTCCCAGGGAGCAAGTTTTGATACACGAGCTTTCGAAGCGAGAGGTGGGGACGCTGCAATAGCCCCAGCCGTTTCTGTTGCAGCGGGCAAGTTGGTATCTTTTGGTGCATGGTGGGTGGGTGCCGTGCTCGATAGCACCGTATTACTTGATTTGAGCTTTGCGATCGCCGAAGGGCCCTTAGTGGTTTTGCGCTGTCGCTCCCAGTCCGCATAGCCGCCGACATAATCTTTCCAGTAGCCATTGCCTTCGCTGGCAATCGTTTGCGTCACGACATTATCCAGAAATGTTCGGTCATGGCTGACGAGCAGGACGGTCCCTGGATAGTCTTGCAGTAGTTCTTCGAGTAACTCAAGAGTCTCAATGTCGAGATCGTTGGTTGGTTCGTCAAGCACAAGAATGTTCGCAGGTCGAGCAAACAAACGTGCCAGCAATAGTCTGGCACGCTCACCTCCAGAAAGACTACTCACGGGAGAGTGGGCGCGGGCGGGTGCGAAGAGGAAGTCACCAAGATAGCTCATGACGTGTTTTTTGGCGCCACCAATCTCAATCCATTCACTACCTGGATTAATCACGTCGGCCAGCGTCGCGCTGTCATCGAGTTGACTGCGCATCTGATCAAAATAAGCCACGCTTAAGTTAGTGCCAAGTTTGACTGAGCCAGAGTCTGGCGCAAGTGTGCCGAGAATGAGTTTAAGTAAAGTGGATTTACCCGCGCCGTTAGGTCCGATGATGCCTATTCGATCGCCGCGCATGATCGTGGTTGTGTAGTCCCGCACAACACAGTGATCACCAAACGATACGGATACTTCCTCTAGCTCAGCGACTAGTTTTCCTGAGCGCTGGCCCGCATCGAGGGCAAGATTAACGTTACCTTGGCGATCGCGTCTGTCGGCTCGTTCCACGCGCAATTGTTCCAGTCGTCTGACACGACCTTCGTTGCGTGTTCGACGGGCTTCAACGCCTTTGCGAATCCATATTTCTTCTTGCGCCAGTAATTTATCGAACCTGGCGTTTTCCAGGCGCTGTGATTCAAGCCACTGCGCTTTACGTACTTGCCATTCTGAAAAATTACCCGGAAAGCTTAGTAGCTGACCACGGTCAAGTTCGACTATGCGTGTCGCTACCGCATCAAGAAAGCGGCGATCATGCGTAATGATGATGGCGCTACCCGCCCATTGACGTAAAGCACCTTCAAGCCATTGAATGCCTTCGAGATCAAGGTGGTTAGTCGGTTCGTCGAGCAACAGCAAATTAGGCTCATTGGCCATGGCACTGATTAAGGCGACACGCTTGCGCATGCCGCCCGATAGTGTTCCTACGATGGCGTCGGCTGGTAAGCCGAGTTTGTCGATCAGGGCGCGAACGCGTGAGCCGCGTTGCCAGTCCTCATCGTCCGGATCGTACTCGCCAAAAACGGCTTGTTCAATGGTGAGTGTTTCGTCAAGCTCCGGCTCTTGTTCAACGGTCGCAACGCGAACGTGGCCTGCCATGGATATTGAGCCATCGTCTGGCTGTGAGCGACCATCGAGCAGGCGCAGCAGGGAGGATTTACCAGCACCATTGCGTCCAATCAGGCCGATACGTTCGTTCGACTGTATGGCGAGATCGGCACCGTCCAGTAATGGATGGTGGCCAAAAGCCAGGTGGACATTATTCAAGGTGATTAGAGCGATATTTGACATGGATCCAGCTTTGGTGGCGCAGTGACGCGCAAAGATTCTGTAGACCTCTATTGTCGCAGGACATCGACCACTGCGTATTCGGATGGGCGTATATATTTATCAAATACACCTGACAAATGCGCCTTACAATGGATAGGCAAAGCAGATTGGGCAGTCGCGGTGTCTTCATGGCATCGAGGAAGGTCCGGACTCCACAGAGCAGGGTAACGGTTAACGACCGTCCGGCTGAGCATGCGCGCAAGTGCTGGACTCAGTTGAGGACTAGGGCCACAGAGACGAGTCTGCGGTGGGGGTATGTTTCAGGACATACTCCGTTACGGCCAAGCCGTGATGATGGGGGAGACTTGTTCAACCCCGACAGCGCAGGGTGAAACGCGGCAACCTCTACCCGGAGCAACACCAAATAGGCATGCGTGTGATCTCGTATCACGACGGGCGGCTCGCTCAAGTATGCGGGTAGGTGGCTAGAGCACAGCAGCAATGTTGTGCCCAGAGGAATGATTGCCAGCCAGAGTAATCTGGCCTACAGAATCCGGCCTATAGATCTGCTTTGCACTCTTACCCCATCGATCATGCATTCTCCTTGCCGAGAAACAAAATTAAAAGTTTTTCTTTGATTTTTTTCTAAGGGTTATCCCCACGGGTAGTCTTGATCAATGACTTTTACTAAGTAATGCAACTCTATGATTTATTTCATTTTTATTTTTTTTGTAAAAAAACTAAAAGATGCTCTAAGTCCTTGACAGCATTAAAAAAAACTAAATTCAGACTTGACCGAGCAAGCTCATTCCCTTAGAGTGGTGAAAAGTAGAGTTTTGTGCAATTAAGTGGGGTAAAAGGGGTGTTTCAAGGTAGCAGTGCGCTCACGCTAGATGCCAAGGGTCGGATCAATGTTCCGACTCGGCATCGCGATGCTCTCGTCGAGCAGGCGCAGGGCTGCCTGACGATTACGCGTCATCCGGATGGCTGTTTGCTGGTCTATCCCCGCCGGGAGTGGGAAAACAAGCGAGAGCAAATTGCTGCTTTTCCAATGCAAGCCCGTGCTTTGCAACGTTTGTTATTGGGTAATGCCCAGGACGTAGAAATTGATGGTTCAGGCCGGGTCTTGATTGCACCAGAGCTGCGTGTTGCCGCGGGATTGACGCGCGATGTGATGCTGCTTGGTATGGGTGCGCATTTTGAATTGTGGGATGCCGCAGCACTGGCGCGCCGGGAGGCTGAAGATTTGTCGCAAGGCATGCCTGAAGTGCTTACCCAGTTTTCGTTTTAAGTCGTGACGGACTTCGTACATCGGCCCGTGCTGCTTGAGCCGACGGTTGAGGCCTTGGTGGTGCCCGGATATGGCAAGCGCTCGAAGTCTGAGGACTTAGATGTGGAGCGTGCAGCCCGTCCGTCGGGTGTGTATGTGGACGGAACGTTTGGGCGTGGTGGACACTCTCGTGCGTTACTGGCCAGACTCGGACCGGATGCAAGACTGGTGGTCTTTGACAAAGATCCTCAGGCAATAGACGTGGCGCAGGAACTTGCCGTGCATGATCGGCGTGTAACTGTCGTTCATGAAGGTTTTGGAGACATGTTTGCCGCATTGTCAGCCAGAGGCATTGATGCTGTAGATGGCGTGATGCTGGATCTAGGGGTTTCATCACCTCAGATTGACGATGCGCAGCGTGGGTTTTCATTCATGCGGGATGGTCCGCTTGATATGAGGATGGACACCACTCGTGGTGAAACGGTTGCGCAGTGGTTAGCGCAGGCAAGTGTAGAAGACATGCAGGAGGTCATTGTTCGATATGGCGAAGAACGGTTTGCTTTTCAGATTGCAAAGGCGATTGCTACTCGCCGCGCAACACGGCCATTGCTTACCACCCTCGAGCTCGCCGAGCTCGTGTCAAGCACCGTCCGCACGCGCGAAAAGGGTCAGCACCCGGCTACACGCACCTTTCAGGCTCTACGGATTTACATCAATCGTGAACTTGAAGAACTCGAGAGCGCCCTCCAGGCAGCTTTAACTTTGTTGAAAACAGGCGGACGTATGGCCGTGATCAGCTTCCATTCTCTGGAAGATCGCGTCGTCAAGCAGTTCATTGCCGCAGCTTCCCGCCCGGAGGCGGCGTTCGCTCGCCTCCCGCTGCGCGAAAGCGAAATGCCTCAGCCTGTTTTGCATGCGCTGGCAAGAGTAAAGCCAGCAGATACTGAAGTGAAGGAAAACCCCCGTTCACGCTCAGCAGTGCTTCGCGTAGCTGAACGCACCGTCACCCCATTGGGCGCTGCCGGGGCGTCCGCATACTCTCCGGCCCCAGTCGTAGCAGACCGCCGTCGTAAAAAGGGAGCGCATTGATGGGGCGCCTCTGTTTTTTTGTTGCGGCTGTTTTGATGCTATCGGCAATTTCGCTAGTCACGGCACGCTATCAGGCCAGACAGTTGTATGTGGAACTAGATCGTTCACGTACTGCGGCGCGAGATTTAGGGATCACTTGGAGGCAATTGCAACTGGATCGGGCTGAGCATGCTCGCAATGCGCATGTTGACAGGGTTGCGCGCGAATCACTCAAGATGATTTCGATCGTTCCTGAAAAAACTATTTATATTAATCAGCCCGGCGCTACTGCAGCATCTGCGCCTGTTGTGATCTCTGTGCCAGCAACGGTTGCCCCGGCAGCACCCACAGCGACGTCTCCAGGCAAAAAGACTGGAGGTGTTCGATGAGACGTGTGCCCTTTTTCAACAGCCCCGTCTTGAAGGTTCAGTTTCCCTTATGGCGCGGGCGTTTGGTGCTGGTGTTGCTCGGGCTGGCTTTTCTCGCGCTGGCTGTGCGCGCACTCTATTTGCAGGGAATCACCACTGAATTTTTAGTCAAGCAAGGTGAGCAGCGTTTTGAGCGCACACTGACCTTGCCTGCAAGCAGAGGGAAAATTCTTGATCGCAACGGGGTCGTGCTCGCAGCCAGTATTCCAGCAAGAAGTATTGCTGCCAGTCCTCCTGAGGAAGTGAACGAGGCCAGTAAAGCTAAGCTGACGGCTCTGGCGCAATTGCTCGAAATTCCATTTTCTGATTTGCAAAAAAAACTTGCGAACGAGGATAAAACCTTTGTCTACCTCAAGCGACAGGTTCCTCTGGATGTTGCCCAAAAAATAGCTGATTTGCGTATTGCTGGTATCAGTCAATATCCTGATAACAGAAGGTTTTATCCTGAAAGCGAAGTGATGGCCAATATTGTTGGCTTTAATAATATTGAAGATAAAGGCCAGGAGGGCGTTGAGCTAGCTTTCAATGATCAGTTATACGGACGCCCTGGTAGTCGTCGCGTCATGCGCGACCGCTTGGGACATGTGATCGAAGATGTCCGTGCGGTTGATTTGCCTGTAGATGGCCACGATATAACGTTGTCTGTGGATACACGGATTCAATATCAGGTTTACCGTGCTTTGCAAGAAGCCATGGAAACGAATAAGGCTAAAGGCGCCGCTGCAGTGGTGATTGACGCGCAGAATGGTGAAATTTTGGCGCTTGGCAATATGCCGACATATAACCCGAATGTGCGCGATTCATTTCGCGGCGGTAATTTGAGAAATCAGGCGCTGACCGATACCTTCGAACCAGGTTCGATCATGAAACCGTTTACTGTTGCCTTGGCCTTGGAACTGAAGCGTATTACAACTAGTACGTTATTCAATACAGGTAATGGAAAATTTACGTATCAAGGTGCCACGATCAGTGATGTTAGTCGTAATGGCACGCTTGACCCTGCTGGAGTTCTTCTGAAATCAAGCAACATAGGCATGACGCTGATCTCTGAAAAGCTTGAAGCACGTGAAATGTGGGGAAGATTCTCTGAACTCGGTCTGGGGCAGGTGCCACAAACTGGATTTCCAGGCGCTGCGGCAGGCAGACTCAGGCCGTGGGAGAGGTGGCGACTGATTGAAAAAGCGACGATGTCATACGGATACGGGCTATCCGTTTCGCTTTTGCAGATGGCGCGGGCCTATACGGTGTTTGCACGCAATGGCGATATGGTTGGCTTGACGTTGTTAAAACGGGAAGGTGCCCCGACATCTTCACTGATTTACCCTCCCGATATTTCGCAAAAAATCCGTCTGATGCTTGAAGCTGCTGCAGGTCCTGAAGGCGCCAAGGCTGCACAGGTTCAGGGCTATCGCGTCGCTGGCAAGAGCGGTACAGCCAGAAAAATTGTTGACGGACGCTACAGTACGAGCCGCTATCGCGGTTCGTTCGTTGGTTTCGCGCCTGTTTCAAATCCGCGAGTCGTTGTCGCTGTGACCATTGATGAGCCACAGGCTGGTGTGTATTACGGCGGTAAAGTTGCGGCACCGGTGTTTGCCGCGATTGTTGGCAGTACTTTGCGTATTCTTGGCGTGCAGCCTGATGCGCCTTTTGAGTCTGCGGTCGTTGCCTCGATTCCTGGAGGTGCGCGATGACCTGGGCCGTTTTGATCGATGACACTGTTTCGACAGTTAATTTAGTTAATCTGTTGCGACGCAAGGCTGAATGCGGCGCAGATTTGCATCTTGATTCCCGTCTGATTCAGGCAGGAGATGTGTTTGTTGCGTGTCCCGGCATAACCGGTGACGGACGTCATTATGTGCAGCAGGCTATTAAGCGAGGCGCTAGTGCGGTCCTGATTCATGTGGGTCACACTGAGAGTTGGACGGCCATGGATTTGCGTGTCCCGGCATTTGGTGTTGTGGGTTTGCAAGCGCGGCTGGGTGAGCTTGGAGATATTTGGTATGAGTCGCCTTCAGGGAGTTTGCACGTGGTGGCGATTACGGGTACGAACGGTAAGACTAGCTGTGCTTATTGGTTAGCCGATGCGTTAGGTCGCTTAGGAAAAAAAGCAGGTGTGATCGGAACCCTGGGTATCCGTTTTCCTGATGGAAAAAATCAGGCTGGCACATTGACTACACCTGACGTGTTATCGGTGCATAGAGTCCTCGCGGCCTTGTTGCGTGCCGAAGCCCAAGTCGTTGCAATCGAGGCTTCGTCGATTGGGTTGGCACAAGGTCGTCTGAGCGGTGTACGTATACAGGACGCTGCCTTTACCAATCTTTCGAGAGATCATCTCGACTATCACGCCTCGATGGCTGAGTATGAAGCGGCAAAGGCTGCGTTGTTTGCCTGGCCTGACTTGAAGTCGAGACACCTTAATGTGGACGATGCTGCGGGTCAGCGTATCGCGGCTAGTTTGACGCAGCCTTTTAACGGATTCGGTTTGACTCAGTCAACGAATGCGGCGGATGTCGTTGCTCAAGATATTGTGCTGACGCCCTCAGGGGTTAGCTTCACTTTGGTACATGGGGCGAGTACTGTTGCGCTGAAGTCGCAATTATTTGGGCTTCACAACGTCTCGAATCTTTTGTGTGTGGCAAGCATACTGATCTCAATGGGCTTCGAGCTGGCAAAAATAGCTTCTGTGCTGTCAGTACTTGAACCAGTAGAAGGTCGCTTGCAAAAAGTCGCGGCAGTCCGCTCAGGCTCCGAACTCCCAACAATCGTCGTCGATTACGCCCATACTCCGGATGCGCTGCAACGTGCGCTCGAGGCATTGCGACCTCTGGCAACAAAACAAAATGGCAAGCTTTGGTGCGTATTTGGTTGTGGCGGTCATCGCGATGCGGGCAAGCGCCCAATGATGGGTGCTATCGCAATGCGACTCGCAGACCAGGTCGTCGTCACAAGCGATAATCCGCGCGACGAGGTGCCTGAGGCAATCATCGCGCAAATCGTTGATCCGTTGCCGCAAGGTATCACGCATGTCGCCATTGAGCCTGATCGGGCTCAGGCGATTCTTCGGGCAGTGCTAGGTGCCCAGAACAAAGATGTGGTTCTGATCGCAGGCAAGGGGCACGAAGCCTATCAGGAAATTAACGGAACTCGAACAGCCTTTGATGACAGGCAGTGGAGCCGTCTGGCCTTGCTCCTTAAAGGTGGTTTGGATCTTCAGTCTGACTCGCGCAAAATCGGTTCAGGTGCTGTTTTTATCGCACTGTCTGGTGAGACGTTTGATGGCCATGATTATCTGGCTCAAGTGCAGGAGTCGGGAGCGATCGCCGCGATCGTGAATCAGATCGATCCCGCCATTGGGTTACCTCAAATCGCAGTCGGAAATACTCGACAGGCGTTATTACAAATCGGTAAAGCCTGGCGAAGGCAGTTCGATATCCCGGTGATCGCGGTCACAGGTAGCAATGGCAAGACTACAACAAAAGAAATGATTGCTTCGATCCTGGCCGCATGGCTAGGTGAGTCAAGGCGTTTAGCGACCGCAGGCAATTTAAATAATGAATTGGGTGTGCCATTTACTCTTTTGCGTTTAAGCGCGCAGCACCGCGCCGCTGTGATTGAGCTTGGGATGAATCATCCAGGTGAAATCGCAGTGCTTGCCGATACCGCTGCACCGACTGTAGCTCTGGTCAATAACGCGCAACGTGAACACCAGGAGTTCATGGTAAGTGTTCACGCCGTTGCCCAGGAAAATGGGCAGGTATTGTTGAATTTACCCGAGGCTGGGATAGGCATCTATCCCGCAAACGATCCCTATACAGAACTGTGGGACCAGATGTCAGGTGCGCATAAGCATTTGCACTTCGGGTTTAATCAGCAGGCACAAATCTGGCCAAGCAATATCGAGGCTGACGCCTTAGGGACTTCTTTCTTGATGCATACACCGGCCGGTGAGCATCGAGTGACATTGTCGGTACCAGGTATGCATAACCTGAGTAATGCCCTGGCCGCCGCTGCATGCGGACTTGCTGCGGGTGCGCCGCTTAGTGCTGTTGCAAAGGGCTTGTCTGACTTTCACGCGGTAGCAGGACGTATGCAGCCACATAGGATGGCAGGTGGTGTTGTCATGATAGATGACACCTACAACGCAAATCCTGATTCCGTACGTGCCGCGATCGATGTTCTGGCGAGTTTGATTGGGCCGAGAGTTCTTGTGCTCGGTGATATGGGTGAGGTGGGTGATAACGGCCCTGCTATGCATTTTGAAGTGGGTGCGTATGCCCGTGAAAAAGGTATAGAAATTTTACTGACACTGGGTCAGGCCACTCAGGAAAGTGCCAGAGCCTTTGGGCAGGGTGCTGTGATTTGCGAATCGGCGGATCGCATTGCTCGAGAGTTGAAAAACCTCACAGCCAAAAGTGTATTGATTAAAGGTTCGCGATTTATGCGAATGGAAAGAATCGCTCGTGAATATCTCGAGCAGTTTTCAGTAGTGCCCGGAGATTTGGTGAATCATGCTGTATGAACTTTTTGGTTGGTTGGGCGATAACCATGTGCGAGGCTTCGCGGTGTTTGAATACATCACGTTGCGCGCGGTGCTCGCCTGCGCAACTTCGCTGATGATTGGCCTGATTGCAGGGCCCGCGGTGATCAGAAAACTCACAGCACTCAAGATTGGACAAGCGGTCCGCAGTGATGGTCCCGAAACGCATTTGATCAAAACCGGCACACCAACCATGGGTGGTGTATTGATCTTGATTTCTATCGGCGTGAGTACTTTACTCTGGGCTGATTGGCGCAATCGCTACGTGTGGGTGGTCTTGCTCGTTACGTTTGGATTTGGCTGGATCGGCTGGAAAGATGATTTTCGTAAAGTGGTTTATCGTGATCCTCAGGGTATGCCAGCCAGGCAAAAGTTTTTCTGGCAAGCACTGATCGGTTTTGTCGCAGCGCTTTATCTGACATTCGCAATATCAGCTCCGGCTAATGCCAATGTATGGTTCTTAATCAGTGAGTGGATGATCAGCGGCTTCTCCGTCGAGTTACCCACCCGCGCAGATTTGATCGTTCCGTTTTTCAAGAGCATCAGCTATCCCTTGGGCGTATTTGGTTTTGCTGCGCTGACCTGGTTTGTCATCGTCGGCACCAGTAATGCGGTAAACCTTACCGATGGCCTGGATGGTCTGGCTATTATGCCGACCGTCATGGTGGGCTCCGCGCTTGGTGTGTTTGCCTATGTCGTCGGTCGTGTCGACTACTCAAAATATTTGTTATTCCCCTATGTGCCGGGTGCTGGTGAATTGATGGTCTTATGTGCCGCGCTGGCTGGAGCGGGATTGGCTTTTCTTTGGTTTAACGCTTATCCCGCACAGGTATTCATGGGCGATGTCGGTGCCTTGGCCTTGGGCGGCATGCTGGGCACGATTGCAGTGATCGTCAGACAAGAAATCGTACTGTTCATTATGGGAGGTGTGTTTGTGGTTGAAACACTCTCGGTGATGATTCAGGTGGTGTGGTTCAAATACACCAAGCGCAGATATGGACAAGGTCGGCGAGTATTAAAAATGGCACCGTTGCATCATCACTTTGAAGTGGGCGGTTGGAAAGAGACACAGGTTGTCGTCAGGTTTTGGATCATCAGCATGATGCTGGTGCTTGTTGGTTTGGCTTCTTTGAAAATTCGATGAACGAATTCAATTCATCCTCCTCGACGCTATCCCGAACCCTGATTGTTGGGCTCGGTGAAACAGGCGCTGCGGCTGCACGTTGGTGCGCCCGCAACGGGGTGGCTTTGCGTGTTGCAGACACGCGCGCAGAGCCTGCGGGATTGACCGCGCTTAGAGAGTCGTTAGGTCATGCAAGCGTTGAATATTATCTGGGCTGTGAGGTTTTTTCTGCCGATTTGCTCGAAGGTGTGGATCAGTTAGTGTTAAGTCCCGGGCTTGCGCCTGGTCTGTCTCCTGTAAAAGAATTGCTCGAACTGGCGCGCGCCTCAGATATTGAGGTGATTGGTGAGATTGAGCTTTTTGCCCGAGCGCTTAAGCAATTGAATATTGCCCAGAATTATGCTCCGCAAGTTGTTGGTATTACCGGTACAAACGGTAAGACTACCGTTACGGCATGGGTGCGCTTAATGCTGGAGACTGCCGGGATTCGTGCGCGCTTTGCAGGAAATATTAGTCCGGCCGCGTTGCATGCCTTGATGGAGGCAATGGATCAGCATGATTTGCCAGAGGTCTGGGTGCTTGAACTATCGAGTTTCCAGCTAGAGACGACTTCGACTCTGCGGCTGCGAGCTGCGGCCGTTTTGAATGTCACGCAGGATCATCTTGATTGGCATGGGGATATGGAATCGTATGCCCGTGCAAAAGCAAGAATATTTTCGCTGTCAGAAGTATGCCTTGTTAACCGCGATGATTCGCGGGTGATGGCGATGGTCGAAAATATTAATGCGATGAATGTGCGAAGTTTTGGGCGCGACCAGCCCATGCTCTCCGGCGATGTGGGTTTGGAAACTAGTCGTGATGTGCACTGGTTTTTGAGTGCAGAATTGACCGAGTTTGAAGACGAGGTTGCTGTACCTGCGCGTCGTAAAAAAGGTGCGCCTGCTCCTGTGCGCCAGCCTGGCCGGCTAGTGCGTCTAATGCCTGTGGATGCTTTGTCTGTCCGTGGGATGCATAATGCCTTGAATTGTGAGGCGGCCATGCTGTTGGCTCGCGCTGCTGGTGCGAGCTGGTCTCCGATCTTGCGCGCAGCCCATGATTACGCGGGCGAGCCGCATCGCATGGCATTTGTGCGGAGCATCAGAGGGGTTGATGTTTTTAACGATAGCAAAGGCACTAACGTCGGCGCAACGGTCGCGGGACTTGAGGGGCTCGGGCGTCGTTCGGTACTGATTGCCGGAGGTCGGGGCAAGGGGCAGGATTTTTCACCGCTTGTACCGGTTGTGAGGCAGCACGTTAAGTCAGTCATTCTGATCGGGCAAGATGCCACACTGATTCTTGAGACGCTCTCGCAAACAGGTGTTCCCTGCCTGATCGCTGCAGATATGCGGCAGGCTGTGAACATGGCGTTTGAGCAGTCTAGCGAAGGTGATGCGCTTGTTTTGTCCCCTGCATGCGCAAGCCTGGATATGTTTCGCAACTACCCGCATCGCGGTCAGGTATTTATCGACGAGGTTGCGGACTTAGCCCTCGAGCAGGGAGAAGTCGTATGAGCCTCTTTGCAGAATTGACTAATAGCGTGAATGCGGTGCGCCCTGGTCGCACCACTATGCGTAATTATGATTTGCCGCTGGTTGTGGCCTCGACGATCCTGGTCGCCATGGGTATGCTGATGGTCTATTCAGCATCGATTGCGCTTGTTGATGGACCAAAATATACAAATTTCGGACGTTATTACTTTGTCTTGCGTCAGGGGTTGTTTGTTGCGGCGGGCATGTTTGCAGCGACTTTTGCGTTCACGATTCCTGTTGTTTCATGGCAGCGCTATGCGGTCTGGCTCTTTGCTATTGCAGCCTTTTTGTTACTCATTATTCTTATTCCCGGAGTGGGGCGTAAGGTCAATCACGCAGTCCGCTGGCTACCCCTCGGCCCGATCACTTTCCAGCCCTCAGAGCTAATGAAAGTTGCGGCATTATTGTTTGCCGCGGATTACACAGTACGCAAACAGGATCAGATGAATAGTTTTATTCGCGGATTCATGCCTATGGCTGTCGCGCTGGCTGTGGTCGGAGCACTGTTACTCAAGGAGCCAGATCTTGGCGCACTGATGGTGATCGTAGCGATCGCTTTTGGGATTCTGTTTTTGGGCGGGATTAACGCAAGAATATTTTCAACGCTCGCCGCTGGCTTGTTAGCGCTTTTTTCAATGGTGATCTGGTTCTCGCCATGGCGCAGGGGACGTTTGTTTGCCTATCTGGACCCCTGGAACCCGGATAACGCGCTGTCAACGGCCTACCAGTTGTCGCACTCGCTGATGGCGATTGGTCGTGGTTCCTGGCTAGGCGTCGGGTTGGGCTCAAGCGTTGAGAAGCTGCATTATTTACCTGAAGCCCATACTGATTTCATCATGGCGGTCATTGGAGAAGAGCTCGGCTTCGCGGGTGTCATGCTGATGATTATTATGTTTGGTGTCGTGGTGCAGCGCTGCTTTGAAATCGGTAGGCAAGCGATTGCAATGGAACGCGTGTTTGGTGGTTTAGTCGCTCAGGGTGTGGGTGTATGGTTTGGTGTTCAGGCTTTTATTAATATTGGTGTGTGTTTGGGGCTTTTGCCAACCAAGGGACTGACATTACCGCTTGTGAGTTATGGTGGTTCAGGAATTGTGATGAATCTGGTCGCTCTGGCGATTGTCATGCGTGTAGATTATGAAAGCCGCACGCTTATGCGGGGTGGTCGCGCATGACTTCATCCCCAACAATACTCATCATGGCGGGTGGTACGGGTGGACACATCATGCCGGGTCTGGCTGTGGCGGATGTTCTGCGCGCGCGCGGCTGGAACATCCAGTGGCTTGGTCACCCCGACAAAATGGAAGGAAAACTTGTACCAGCCAGGGGTTATCCACTCGTTGCGTTACGTTTTGCCGGTGTACGCGGTACAGGCCTGGTCTCGAAATTGAAATCACCTTTCTTATTACTCAAAGCAATGCTGCAGGCATGGCAACAATTTGGTCGTGTCCGCCCAAATGTTGTTCTCGGTATGGGCGGTTATGTGGCGTTTCCAGGTGGGGTTGTGGCTGCGCTTCGCGCAAAACCCTTGATATTGCATGAGCAAAATGCTGTAGCGGGTATGACGAATCGCTGGCTAGCTAAAATTGCCGGCACCGTACTTGCCGGTTTTCCAGGTGCTTTGCCAGGTGCTCAGGTTGTGGGTAATCCTGTGCGCCAGGATGTGGCCGCGCTACCTGAGCCATCCCTTCGGTTTGCGACCAGAACAGGTCCGTTACGCTTGCTAATCGTTGGTGGCAGTCTTGGCGCACAGGCTTTGAATGCTATTTTGCCTAAGGCTTTAGCCTTGATCCCGGTAGATAAACGACCACAGGTCGTGCATCAGGCGGGTACCCAACATATCGAGAGTCTCGTTCAGGCCTACAGAGAGGCAAACGTAACGGCGCAGTGCTTGCCCTTTATAGACGATATGGCTGGTGAATTAGGACAGGCTGATATGTTGATTTGCCGCGCAGGCGCAATGACGGTTGCGGAAGTTTGCGTGGCGGGTGTCGCCGCACTTTTTGTACCGTTTCCTTCAGCCGTGGATGATCATCAGACAGCCAATGCAAAGTTTTTGAGTAATGATTCTGCTGCCTGGTTGCAACAGCAACGCGACTTAACGCCGCAATGGCTCGCGCATTGGATTGAAACAAGATCACGAGACGATTTGTGTGCGGTGGCGATGCGAGCCCGCACACATGCGCAGCCAGAGTCCGCGCAGCGGATCGCTGCTATTTGTGAAGAATTGGCTGGGATAGGCGCATGAAACACCGCATAGAACATATACATTTTGTAGGTATCGGCGGCTCCGGCATGAGTGGAATCGCAGAAGTGTTGCTCAATCTTGGTTACAGGATTTCCGGTTCAGATCTGGCTGAGTCCGCAGTGACAAAACGTCTTGCATCACTTGGCGCGACGATAACGCTGGGCCACAGTGCTGAAAATGTAGCGGGTGCGCACGCAATCGTGACCTCTACCGCGGTTGCAAATAATAATTCCGAAGTGATTGCCGCGCGGCAGGCAGGAATCCCTGTCGTTCCAAGAGCGGTAATGTTGGCCGAGTTGATGCGACTCAAGCGTGGTGTTGCAGTCGCCGGCACACATGGCAAGACGACCACCACGAGCCTTGTGGCCAGTGTCCTGGCGGCGGGCGGACTGGATCCGACTTTTGTGATAGGTGGACGCCTCAACTCGGCGGGTGCAAACGCGCGTCTGGGTCAGGGCGACTTTATCGTGGTCGAGGCCGATGAGTCGGATGCATCGTTTTTGAATTTATTACCAGTGATGGCGATCATCACCAATATCGACGCTGATCACATGGATACCTATGGCCATGATGTGGCCAAACTTAAAAGTGCATTTGTTGAATTTACACAGAGGCTGCCTTTTTACGGCAGTGCCATTCTATGCTTGGATGATGCAAATGTTCGTGAAATCATGCCGTTTATTTCGAGGCCAATCACGACTTACGGTTTGAGTGACGCTGCGCAGATATCTGCTAAAAATCTGGTCGCCCGCGGTACTCGCATGCAATTCGACGTCGAGCGGAAAAGCCGTGATGAAGTCTTGCCGACTTTGCATGTCACGTTGAACTTACCTGGCAGGCACAATGTTTTGAATGCCTTGGCAGCGATTGCGGTAGCAACAGAGTTGGGCGTTGAGGATGACGCCATATGCCAGGCTCTGGCAGATTTTCGTGGCGTCGGTCGCCGGTTCACCCAGGTTGGGGATTTTGCTGCGGCAGACGGCGGCTCATTTACCGTCATTGATGATTACGGCCACCATCCTGTCGAGATGGCTGCGACTCTGGCCGCAGCAAGAGGTGCGTGGCCTGAACGGCGTATTGTGCTGGCCTTCCAGCCCCATCGGTATACGCGTACGCGTGATTGTTTTGAAGATTTTGTTCAGGTGCTTAGCCGAGCCGATGCTGTGCTGTTGACCGAGGTCTACGCAGCAGGCGAACCCGCCTTGGTTGCCGCCGATGGTCGTGCGCTGGCGCGTGGAGTGCGTGTTGCCGGAAAGGTTGAGCCCTTGTTTGTTGAGGATGTCGCCAATATGCCGCAGCAAATTTTGAGTTTTGCACGTCATGGTGATGTGGTGATTGTGATGGGTGCTGGTTCGATCAGTAAAGTACCAGGTCAGTTGGGAGAGCCCCTGTGAGCAATGCTTTTGGAAAGGTCGGCGTCTTGTACGGCGGTAAATCGGCAGAGCGTGAGGTGTCGCTGATGTCAGGTGCAGG
>Ga0208105_1000266_pt1 | contig 19275 bp, 18 predicted proteins | sample CryBogCBE16Jul07_FD_184574 | JGI IMG/M metagenome (GOLD analysis project Ga0208105, IMG submission 184574) | Freshwater microbial communities from Crystal Bog, Wisconsin, USA - CBE16Jul07 (SPAdes) | ecosystem: Environmental > Aquatic > Freshwater > Lake | place: Crystal Bog, Wisconsin, USA... | reverse complement strand
ATCATGCGCGATTCCGGGTCCCGGATCCTGCGGAGGAATGTACACCGCCAACACCATGGCCAGCGCCATCGAGGCGATGGGCATGAGCCTCCCTAACAGCTCCGCCCAGGCCGCCGTCTCCTCACACAAAGTGACCGACTGCCGGGAAGCCGGAGCCGCCGTGCTCAATCTCCTGAAGCGAGGCATCCGTCCCCTCGACATCATGACGCGAGAGGCCTTCGAGAACGCCATCACGACCGTGATCGCCCTGGGCGGATCGACCAACGCCGTGCTCCACCTCCTCGCCATCGCGCACGCCGCCGGAGTGAATCTTTCGATCGATGATTTCACGAAGATCGGAAAGCGCGTGCCCGTCCTCGCCGACCTCAAGCCGAGCGGCAAATATCTCATGTCACAGCTCGTCGAGATCGGGGGCATCGTCCCGATGATGAAGGAGCTCCTCTCCGCAGGCCTCCTGCACGGCGATGTCATGACGGTGACAGGAAAGACACTCCGCCAGAATCTCGCCGCCTTCAAACCCTACCCCAAGGGGCAGCAGATCATCCGTCCCCTCTCCGATCCCATCAAAAAGGAGAGCCATCTCGTTGTCCTCAAGGGCAACCTCGCTCCCGAGGGGGGGGTCGCCAAGATCTCGGGCAAGGAGGGACTGCGCTTCCAGGGCCGTGCCCGCGTCTTTGACGCCGAGGAAAAAGCCCTGAAGGCGATCCTCGACAAGAACATCAACAAGGGTGATGTGATCGTCATCCGTTACGAAGGTCCCAAGGGAGGCCCGGGCATGCGCGAGATGCTTTCCCCTACCAGCGCGGTCATGGGACTCGGACTCGGCAAGGACGTGGCGCTCATCACCGACGGCCGCTTCTCGGGAGGCACCCACGGCTTCGTGGTCGGCCACATCACCCCGGAGGCCTTCTCCGGAGGACCGATTGCACTCGTGAAGGAAGGCGACATCATCACGATCGATGCCGAGAAGCGTGCCCTCACTCTCGGGGTGTCGGTGGCCGAACTCGCCAAACGCAAGAAAGCCTGGAAGCAGCCCGCCCCGCGCTATCGCCGCGGCGTGCTGGCAAAATACGCCTCCCACGTCACCGACGCCTCGCACGGCGCCGTCACGGATGCCGGATTGTAAAACGCATATCTTTTAACAATAAAAAGGCCCCGGTTTCCGGGGCCTTTCTTTATACGACTTTTGCCGGGAAGGATTATTTCCTGACGGAACGACGCTCCTTGGATTCCGGGAACTCCTTGGCGATACGCTCGTAGATGGTCTTGGCAAACTCGACGCGTGCACGCCACTTGTAGTCGCCCGCAATCACCGTCCACGGGGCGATCTTGGTGGAGGTCTTCACGAACATGTCCTCCGCGGCCGCATTGTGCTGGTTCCACTTGCGACGGTTGCGCCAGTCCTCACCGTTGATTTTCCAGTGCTTGTAGGGGTTGGCTTGGCGTTCCTTAAAACGCTTCAACTGCTCGTCCTTCGAGACATGGAGGTAGAGCTTGATGAGGATCGCCCCGTCGTCGCCCAGCGTCCGCTCCATCTCGTTGATCTCTCCGAAGGCCCTCTTCCACTCGGCCTCGGTGGCGAATCCCTCGACACGCTCCACCAGCACGCGGCCATACCAGGAACGGTCGAAGACGGCGATCTCGCCGTAGGGAGGGAGCCTGTTCCAGAAGCGCCAGAGGTAGTGGTGGCGGTATTCCTCGGCTGTCGGCTTCTGCGTGGAATAGACGCGGAGTAGACGCGGATCGAGAAATTCCAGCGTTCTCTTGATCGCCCCGCCCTTTCCCGCTGCATCAGGACCCTCGATCACCACGATCACCGAACGCTTGCTCTCCTTGAGACGCAACTGAAGGTTGAGAAGACCGAGTTGGTACTTCTTGAGTTCCTTGGCATAGGTCTCCTTGGTGAGGGAGACACTCTGGTCGAGCGCGTCGAGACGGAATCGTTTGAAGTTCATGATGTGGATCGTGGAATTAATGAATCTGGAAAGCAGGAAAGCAGGAAGGTAAAAGAGGGCGGATTTGTGCTGCCCTGCGCCCCGGCGTCTCTGCAGGCGTCCATGTACACCGCAGACCTCCCATTCACCAAGGAGAGGCAGCAGGAATTCAGGATCACTTGCCCAGAGTTTCCAGCACGGTCTTCTCGGTGAGAAGTTCCGGCAGGACGACCGGGGTACTCCCCTTCCCCGCCGGGTAGTAGACGGCCAGAGGCACGCCGACGCGCCCAAAGGACTTCAGGGCCGCCGTAATGGCGGGGTCGGAGTTGGTCCAGTCCCCTTTCATCGCGGTGATTCCCTGATCCTGCAACACCTTGCGGACAGCGGGAACGTTGATCGCCGTCCGTTCGTTAAACTGGCAGGTCAGGCACCACGAGGCGGTGAAATCGAGAAAGACAGGCTTCCCCTCGGCACGGAGCGTGTCCAAGGCGGCGGGTGAGTAGGTGACCCAGGAGATCTCCTCCGAGGAGGCACCCGTTCCGGCCTTGGTGACTTGTGTGGCAGCGATCTTTTTTCCCGCAATCGCCACCGACACGGAGGCGATGAGGAGAATCTCCAGCACCGGCAGACGCCTTGATCCCACGACCCCGTAGATCCAGGCGCAAAATCCGAGCACAAGGAAGAGCACGAGTAACAAGAGAACCGCCTCTGATCCCCGCTGATTTTGGACGACCCAGAGCAGCCAGAGGTTGGTGGCCAGCAGGGGGAATCCCATGAACTGCTTGAACCGCTCCATCCAGGTTCCCGGCTTGGGAATCCATTTCCGCCAACCGGGCCGTGCCGAGAGGAGAAGATAAGGAAGCGACATCCCGAGGGCCACCGCGGCGAACATCGCCAGGATCACCGGCGCGCTCTGGCCGAAAGCAAATCCGAGCGCACTCCCGAGGAAAGGGGCCGTGCAGGGGGTGGCCAGCAGGGTGGCAAAGAGTCCCTGGAAGAAGGAGCCTGCATAGCCTCCCCGTGAGGCCGCATGATCGAGCGAGGTGGCCGCCGATCCCGGAAGCATGATCTCGAAAACCCCGAAGAGATTCAGGGCAAAGAGGAAGACCAGGACGCTGAGGCCGACCACAAACCACGGATTCTGAAACTGGAAGGCCCCCCACGTGACTTGCGATCCCCCCGCCTTCAGCGCGATCACCAGCACCCCGAGTCCCAGGAACCAGGCGAAGATCCCGGCGGCAAAGGCGAGTCCGTGACGAAAGATGCGGGCGGGAGATTCCCCCGCCTGCGCGATGAAGTTGAAGATCTTCAGCGAGATCACCGGCAGGACGCAGGGCATCAGGTTCAGGATCAGACCGCCAAGGAATCCGGAGAAGAGCGCGGCGATCACGACGCCGAAACCAATCCCGTGCGGCGGGGAAGATGATATCTTCAGGGGGCTCTTTCCAGCGATCCACCAGGCGTGCTGTGCATCACCGTTACGCTCGACAAGAAGAGCTTTGAAGGGAGCGGGGCCATCCCAGGGGATCGTGAAGAGCATCACCGGCCCTTGCTCGGCAGGTGTCACCATCGAGATGACATGGCCTGCCGTGGTGCCGTCCGCCGGATCGGGAAAGAGCTCGTAGGTGGCACCGGGATTTCCGGTGAACGAGACCATCCGATTGGTTCCTGTGCCCGAGACCGCGATTTCAAATGGAGGCTGTCCGGGAAGGGGCCATATTCCCAGCGGAGGTTTCCTAGGTGGTAAACCGGAGCCTACTCTCGCAACATCAGGCCCGCTTACGACAGTGGAAACATCAACCGATCCAGGCACACAGAGTTCCTTGCAGGCAAGCCATGTCAGGGATGCTTTAAGTTCACAGCTCTGATTTTTTTGGAAGTCCTTTGGAGGAGTGATCATGGACCGTAGAAGCTGCTGCTTCTCGTAGCCGTAGATCACCATGTCCCCTGGCTCGGTGTATTGTTCGGGCACGGAGAACTCGATCGGACCCGCCGTCCACCCCTCCGGCAGATGCCAAGTCACCTTGGGCGGAAGGCCGGAGTCACCAGGATACTGCCAGTAGGTGTGCCAGCCAGGCTCCAGATCCAGCACAATGGTCACGGTGAACGGCTTGCCTGATTCCACGGTAATGGAATCATCCGTCGCCATCCATGCCTTCACCCCCTCACCTGTTTCGGCAAATGCTGTTGCCGAGAGCAGACTGAAGAAGAGAAAAAGACCGCACAGATTCTTGATGATCTTCATGGGTTTGATTCTCTCCGGTTGATCTCCTGCTGACCACCAAAGACCCGCCGGATGACCTCCTCGATCGGCACTTCCTCGACGGAGAGATCGATCACCGGTGCGGTGGCCAGCAGGGAGGTACAGGCCGAGGGAACCTCGGCCCGCGGCACCTCGACCTTGATCCGCATGGCTTCGCGCTCCAGCACTCTCCCGGGCGGTTGATACCCTGCCGGAAGGGGAGCACTGAAATCCACACCGATCACCTTGGTCGAGGTGAAACGTGCCGTCACCTCGGCTAGAGGTCCGTCAAAGAAGATCCTGCCATGATCGATCAGGATCACCCGTTCGCAGAGTTCCTCGATATCCTGCATGTAGTGGCTGGTCAGCAGCGTCACCACCCGGTGACGGCGGTTGTATTCACGCAGGAACTCCCGGACCTTTTTCTGACTCATCACATCGAGCCCGATCGTCGGCTCATCCAGAAAAAGCACTTTCGGCCGGTGGAGGAGTGCGGCGATCAGCTCCATCTTCATACGCTCCCCAAGGCTCAGTTCGCGAACCATCACGCCGAGCTTGTCGCGCACATCGAGCAGATCGGTCAATTCATCGACCGTGTCCGTGAACTGCTTTCGGTCGATCCCGTAGATCGCACGGTTGAGCTCCAGCGACTCACGCGCCGGAAGATCCCACCAGAGGGCGTTCTTCTGCCCCATGAGCAGGGCGAACTGGCGCTTCAACTCGACGGGCCGACTGGAGGGATTGAATCCCAAGACACGCGCGGATCCCGAGGTCGGCTGGAGAAGCCCGGAGAGCATCTTGAGCACGGTGGTCTTGCCCGCCCCGTTGGGACCGAGGAAGCCGACGAACTCCCCTTCCCTGATCGAGAAGCTAACGGCATCGGCGGCCTTCGTCTCCATATGTTGCCGATGAAAGAGTCCCCGGACGGCACCAAGCAAGCCCTCCTCTTTGCGATAGGTGCGGAAGACCTTGGTGAGGCCCTCGACCTCAATGACCGGTGAAGGTGCGTTGCTCATCGGTTCAGGGAGTTTCGGAAGGCAAAGACAATGACGGAATCCGATCCGATGATCCATGAAGCTGCCTCACGGCCTCATAAAGGACAATTCCCGCGGAGGTGGCCAGATTGATGCTGCGCGTCCCCTCTGTCATCGGAATCGTCAGGCAACTGTCGTGATGCTCCTCCAGAAGACTCTCCGGAAGGCCTTTGGTCTCCCTGCCAAACACCAGCATGTCCCCGTCCCGGAACCCAGCGCTCCAGTAAGCGGCCTTTACCTTGCTGCTCAGCAACCAGAGGCGGGATGCATCATTGGCGGCAAGAAACTCCTCCCACGAGGGCCAGGTCTTGAGATCCAGCCGATCCCAGTAGTCCATCCCGGCCCGGCGGGCCTCCTTTCCATCAATTGAAAACCCAAGCGGTCCGACCAGATGAAGTCTCGCCCCTGCCGCCACGCAGAGACGGGCAATATTGCCGGTATTCTGCGGGATTTCGGGCTCGACCAAAACGACATGAAGCATGGGAAAAGGAGGTTAAAAAAGTTAGAAAGTGAAAAGTAGGCAGCTCAGGAATCCTTGGGAGAAAACCATCTGGAGCAGCCCTACTTTAGGGAAGGACTAGCCAACCCTCCATTCTAACATTTTAGTGTTTCACGCTCTTCCCATCAGACAAACGGGAGGAGCGGGTATTTCTTCCCCAGCACGACTTCGCTGGGAACGCCGAGCCAGCGCTCCAGCGCGGTCGCGTAGACGGAACGGAAGTCGGTGCTGAACTTGAGGTCACCGTCGTGCAGATCAGTGAGGCTCGGATAGGCCCCGTAGAGGCCGGGCTTCACTCCTCCTCCTAGGACGAAGAGCGGAGCGGCCGCACCGTGATCCGTCCCTCCGCTCGCATTCTCCGTCACACGGCGACCGAATTCGCTGAAGGAAAGGACCAAGACCCGCCCCAGGTTTCCCTGCGCCTTGAGATCGGCGATGAAGGCGCCCAGGGCGGCATCGAGATCACCCATGAGGCGGTCGTGTGCAGGAATCTGGTTGGCATGGGTGTCGAATCCGCCCTGCGACACGTAGTAGACCCTCGAAGGCAGTCCTCCGGCGATCAGTCGGCCGACCATATTGAGGCTGTTGCCAAGTTGGGAACCGGGATAGTCCACCGTGCTTTTCGTCTTCCGGGTGATTTCCAGGATTCGGTCGCTGCTCATCTGCGCGTCCAAGGCTGTTCGCTGGAGAAACTCCACGGTGCTGCCGTCCATGTCGGCGGGACCGGCGAGCATGCCGATCGATCCCCCGGCATTCTCCTTTAACGAGGAATGTTCCGAATCAGGGGGTTGGTTCATCTGGCGCATGAACTGATCAGCCGCGGCCGGATCGTTGGCCGCCTCCTTCATGTAGCGGAACTGCTCGGGATTACTGAAGGCCACACCCTTCGGTTCCCTGGAGGAAAAGGCCTGCGGGGTCTGCCCCCCGATGGCCACGCCGACCGTCGCGGGATCGACTCCCCGACAGCAGTTGTCGAAGTAGCGGCCCAGCCATCCGTCGGAGAGGATCTGCTCGGAGTCGCTCGCCGTCTGCCAGATCTCCGTGGAGCGGAAATGGGAGCGGTTGGGGTTCGGATACCCCACCCCCTGCACCATGCCGAGATGACCCTCGCCGTAGAGCGACCTCAACCCCGTGAGCTTCGGATGGAATCCCGCATAGTCACTAATCCTGAGGATATCCTTGGCAGGAAGGGCGATTTTGGGGCGGGCCTTGTAATAGGCATCGTCACCGAAGGGGACAAGGGTGTTGAGGCCGTCGTTTCCTCCCGCCAGTTGAAGCACGACAAGGATGGTGCCGTCCTTGCCCGTGGTGACCTGCCCCGTCGTGGCGGCCGCCATCGTGTCGAGACAGAGGAAGGTCTTCTCGAGAAAGAGCGGCACGGTGGAGGCCAGTGCACCTCCCAGAACCGAGGTGCGCAGGAACTCTCGACGGGTATGGACGGGTTGTTCTTTGGGTGATTTCATCGCGGGGAGTGACTGGCGTTGCGTTATCGGAAGAGGGTTGTTAATTCAGCTGGTAGAAGGGGGTGCTCATCATGAGTTGCATGAGATCACGCACGACGGCATCCGTGTAGGGGATCGGTTTGGGAACCGGTTTCTTTTCAGGCATCCTAGCCGGATTTTCGGCGTCGTGATCCACTCCTAGAAAAGCCAGGCACGTGGCGCGGTCCTTTTCAGGAAACGGGTAATTGAAAATGCGGAAGGCCAGATGGTCGACGAGTTGATCCGGGGATTTCCTCACCGATTCCGGAGCGATCTTTGAAAGGGGAATCGCGGCGGTTTTGGTGCCCCCGCCGCCAAGCACGCGGGCCTTCCCACTCAGCAGATAGGCGGCAAGGTTGTAGCGGTAGAGGAGACTCGCGGCACTGATCCAGGAACGCCCCCCGTCCCAGCCTTTGACATTCGGGGGAGCAAAGACCACCTGCCCGAGAGCGGCCAGGGAGTTCTCGAGCACCTTGGCATCCGGCAAGGGGATCTCCAGCATCCGGGTGGTCTGGATCATCCACTGGACGGGACCCTTGATCTGGTGATGCATGACATGGGGGGAGTAGAAAGCCTCGCTCCTGAAAAGGACGCCCAGCGTGGCGGCAATGTCATAGCCGTTGGAAAGGAGGAGTTCGCCAAAGCCCTGGACGACCTCCTCGGAAGGATCGCCCGCAACGAAAAACGTCCAGAGTTTCTTGCCGATGAACCGGGCGCACTGCGGCTGGGACGTAATCGTGTCGATGATGTCATCCCCGGTGAAAGCGCCCGTTTTTCCAAAAAAGATTTTCGTCCCGGGATCATAGTCGCGCTCTGCAAAGCGGAAAGCCCCGGTCTCGGGAACAATCCTGTATCCGGTGAAGGCTTTGGCTGCCTGCTGGATGTCCTGCTCGGTGTAGTGCCCCTCGCCCAGCGAAAAGAGCTCCATCACCTCGCGGGCGAAGTTCTCATTGGGGTGATCCTTGCGACTCTGCCCGAGATCCAGCCACCGGATCATCGCGGGATCGCGCGAGATGGCCTTGAGCAGGACCGGGAATTTCCCCAACGCCTCCTGGCGCAGCGTCTCGTTCTGTCCCCACATCATCCAGGAATCGTTGACCTTCTGGTTACTGGTGGCGAAGTGACCGTGCCAGAAGAGTGTCATCTTCTCTCTCAGGGGCGCAGTGGTGTAGCGCATCCTGTTGAGCCACCAGAGACGAAGATCGAGCATCGAGAGATGTTCGATCTCGCCGAGTTGCTTTCGGACGGCCAGGCGATCGTCTTCCGTGAGCGCGGCCTTCTCCCTTTTTTTAAACTCGAAGCGCGTGGAAGGCTCGAGCAGCGAAGGAGGGGGAAAAAGTTCGTCATCCCCCGGAGCCTTGAGGAACCAATCGACGGCCCCGGCCACGCCCATCGCCGTCAGTTTGTCGATCTCGCCTGGATCCCCGCCGAATCCGGCCCTGTTGAGAAGGTGGGCGGCACGGGTCCGATCCCAAAGTTTTTCAGAAAGCGGGGAGAACATTCCGTGAGTTGAAACACCGATACTGACCCAGCGTTGCGGAATTCGTGAAAAAAATCGAAGAAAAGAGTCAAAAAGGGAGGAGTTTACCCTCGCAGCTCATAAGAGGAGGCCCCTAGCCTGACCCATGATGCGTTTTACCAATCTGACCCGAGGAGGAAGCATCGGGGCCAACTGCTATAGACTTGATCTGCCAGAGGGAACCGTCCTGCTGGATTGCGGAATGCACCCGGAGCATGTGGGCCGGGACTCGACCCCGATGCTCGAGGAGTTGGAGAAGACGTCCGTCCGCAGCACGATCCTGACTCATGCCCATCAGGACCATGTGGGGTGCCTGCCAATGCTTCAGGCCCGCCAGCAGGAGATGCCCGTGCTCATGACCGAGGGAACTGCACGGATCTCGGACATCATGCTTCACAACTCGGTCAACGTGATGATCCGCCAACAGGAGGAACTGAAACTGCCCGACTATCCACTCTTCGGCCATCGCGGCATCGAACTCTCCTCACGGATGTGGAGAACCTGTCCGCTCGAGCGCCCTCTTGATCTCGACGGCACCCGGACGGCTTCCGGCGGCACTAGCGTCACCTTCCATGACGCGGGGCACATCCTCGGTTCGACAGGTGTGACGATCCGCTCTGAGGGGAAGAGCTTCTTCTACACCGGGGATGTCAATTTCGAAGACCAGACAATCCAGACCGGCGCCCGCTTTCCGGAAGACCCGGTCGATGTCCTGCTGATGGAGACCACCCGGGGCGACGCACCCATGCCGGAAGGGTGCACGCGCCTTACCGAGGAGGCACGCTTCGCCAAGGCGGTTGCTGCGGCGCTTGAAAAAGGCTCCAGCGTCACGATCCCGGTCTTTGCCCTCGGCAAGACCCAGGAAATCATGGCCCTGCTCTGGAAGATGCAGAGGGAGCGGGTCATTCCTCCGATCCCGATCTACATCGGAGGCCTCGGCAGCAAGATCACCGCGGTCTACGACACGATGGCCTCCCGGCTCTCGAGAAACCTGCCCAAGCTCCAGCTCATGAACGATATCGCCCCCTATGTCGCCGGGGGCGCGGAGATTTCCTCCCTCAATCCCCGGAAACGGGCCATCTATGCCCTCTCAAGCGGCATGATGACCGAACACACCCTCTCGAACGTCTTTGCCCGGAAAGTCCTCCCCGATCCGGAACAACATCTCTTCTTTGTTGGCTATGCCGATCCTTCCTCACCAGGGGGCCGCGTCCGGAATGCAAATCCTGGAGACATGGTGGAACTCGGTCCTCCGGGAGGTCCCGTTCCCTTCCTCTGCCACAGGGAAATTTTCACCCTCAGCGCCCATGCACGCAGGGAGGACCTTCTCTCCTACGCGGTAAAGGTGCGTCCGAAAACGATCCTTCTCGTCCACGGAGACGATCCCGCTATCGAGTGGTTCAAGCGTGAACTCTACACGGCCTTGCCCGACACCAAGGTCATCGCACCGCCTCCGGGACAGGCGATCGAGTTGTGAAAACGGATTGGTGGCCTGCCCACCAAATGGAAGACTTCATCAAGCCGGCGACTTACCTGATCGTTAAAAAAGTTGAAACGATAAAAGAGTTAAAAAGAAACTGAGACTGTCAGACGGATATCAATCTTCCGTACTTACCCTTTTGGCACCGACTCTGCAGTGAACATCCAGGATCTCGGAGCACACTGTTTTGAATCCACGTTATAACGCTTCAACGAATTTAACGCTTTTACCTTCATTCCCCACTGCTCCTGCAGTCCCAAGTCAGCTTTTGGCTTCAATGACTCCGAGTTACCGTCCGAGCAGGGCCGCCTTCAGATCCGAAGCCACCGGATTGGATCCAAACCAAAGACTCAGGAACGATTTCTGAAAATCACGCCCTGGAATGGTCCCCTTCTTTGTTCCTTGGTCGAAGACCACGGTGTTGGTCCCGAGGAAACGGACCCGCTCTAAGCCACCGCTGGAGAGCGGTCCGAACATGGCGATGAAGGCGTCGCGATCACGTGCATAGCCTGGATAGGTGTAGCTCACGCTCTGGGCGAACTGCGAGGTCCAAGCCTTGGTCACGTCAGATTGCCCAACGGCGCGCAGGAAGGTGAAATCAAACTGCATCGGCCCGGCCGAAGACATCACCGCCTCGGCAGTCCTTAGGGCGGCAGGCGTGTATAAAGCCGCCACATAGATCCGGATCGGCACCATCAGCAGGGTGAAAGTCCTTAATCCCGCGCCGTTGAGTTGGAGGGCATTTCCCTCAACCTGAACCTGCGGAGGAACCGTCACCCCTTGGATCTCGACGGCAACTCCAAGACGGCTCATGCCAAGCATGGCCAACATCACGAGAAGGAACTTCTTCATCGTGCCAAGCTGGCATCCCCCCGAATCAGAGGCAACCCCGTGGATCATCTTTTTCAAATATCGAGAGGGACGAGCTGCGGTTTCACCAAGGGCTTCTGATTCGGCGACGGAAGAACCTCATCGAGTTCAAAGATCGACTCATCCTCCTCCTCGTCACTTTCCAGCGGGACAAAGCGCTCGGCCTTGAATCCCCTCTCGATTCCGAGCTTGTTGCAGGGATTCCTCAACTCGGTGAGATAGACCGCCATCTCGCCGGGATTCGCCTGAAAATCACATCCGGGCACCAGATCACGGATGTGGTAGGTATTCCCCTTTTTGGGGAGTTCGTCATAGAGAACCTCGATCCCGAGAGGGAACGCATCATCAACGCAAACAACGGCTTGGCCAGGAAGAAACATGAGGAGGTGTTGAGATTAAAGGTTAGCAACCAAGGGTTGGAAGTTTGGATGCGGTCCAGTAAGTCGGAAGTTTCGATGCCGCGCAAGGACGTCAAGCGAAGCTGTAGTAGAGCTACAGCAAGCGCAGACGGACAACGCTCGGCGCGAAAATCCCGATCTTCCCTAGGGGTGGGTCATGGCGGAGGGGATAACCCAGGAATCGAACTGCTCCGACGTCAGATGTCCGAGTGCGAGTGCCGCTTCCTTCAAGGATGTCTTCTCCTTATGGGCCTTCTTGGCAATCTGGGCCGCCTTGTCGTAACCGATATGGGGGTTCAGCGCGGTGACAAGCATGAGCGAATCCGCCACGTAGCCGGCGATCTTCTCGCGGTTGGCTTCGATCCCGACGATGCAGTGATCGGTAAAGGAATGGCAGGCGTCGGAGAGGAGCCGGACGGAGTGGAGGAAGTTGTGGATGATGACGGGCTTGAAGACATTCAGCTCGAAGTTGCCCTGGGAGGCGGCGATGCCGATCGCGGCATCGTTCCCCATGACCTGCACGGCGACCATGGTGACTGCCTCACACTGCGTGGGATTGACCTTGCCGGGCATAATCGACGACCCGGGCTCGTTCTCGGGCAGGGAGAGTTCACCCAGACCACAGCGGGGACCGGAGGCAAGCCAGCGCAGGTCGTTCGCAATCTTCATAAGGGAGGTGGCCAGCGACTTGAGCGCGCCGCTCGCATAGACGAACTCGCCATGCGAGGAAAGGGCCGCGAACTTGTTCGGGGCGGAGATGAACGGAAATCCGGTGATCTCGGCGATCCTTGCGGCGGCGGTCTCGCCGAACTTCGGATGGGAGTTCAACCCCGTGCCGACGGCGGTTCCCCCGATGGCCAGGGATTCCAGTCCCGGCAGGCTCTCGTCGAGACGGGTGAGGTCGGCATCAAGCATGGCGACGTAGCCGGAAAATTCCTGCCCGAGGGTGACAGGGGTCGCGTCCTGCAGGTGGGTACGGCCGATCTTGACGATGTCGGCGAACTCCTTCGCCTTCGCGTCGAGGGCGTCGCGGAGAACTGTCACCGCGGGAAGGAGCCTCTCACGGACAACCGTGACCGCGGCGATGTTCATCGCCGTGGGGAAGGTGTCGTTCGACGACTGGGACATGTTCACATCGTCGTTGGGATGGATCGGCTTTTTGGATCCCAGAACGCCTCCGGCCATCTCGATGGCACGGTTGGAGATGACCTCGTTGGCGTTCATGTTGCTCTGCGTGCCGCTACCTGTCTGCCAGATCCTTAGAGGAAAGTGGGCGTCAAGCTGTCCGGCGATCACCTCGTCGGCGGCACGGCTGATCAACTCGGCCTTCTCGTCGGCGAGTTTTCCAAGATCACGATTGGCCAGAGCGCAGGCTTTCTTGAGCTGACCGAGGGCCTTGATCAGTTCACGGGGCTTGGTGTCGTTGCCGATGTCGAAGTGAATCAGGGAACGGGCCGTCTGCGCACCGTAGTAGCGGTCATGAGGCACGGGGATCTCCCCCATGGTGTCGGTCTCGGTGCGATGAGTGGCCGGATCGGCTGCGGGAATGGAGTGGGACATGAAAAGGGAAGGTGTTTAGTGGTTGAGACTGAAGGCTGTTAAGGAAAAACTGGGAGAATACCTCGCCATTTCCCTAACAGCCTCAAAGCCTGCAGGCCTTATTTCGGCAAGAGGTCGGAAACCATCGACTTCTCCTCGAGGAGTTCATTGACGGTCTGCTGGAACTTCGCCTTGCCGAAGTCGCTCATCGGGACACCTTGGACGATCGAGGCCTTCTTGCCGTCGCTGCGGGTCGGGAAGGAACAGACAAGCCCTTCCTCCACTCCGTAGGAACCGTCGGAGGCCACGGCCACGCTGTGCCAATCGTCGGCGGGGGTGACGGAGTTCACCGTGATGACGGTGTCGAGCGCCGCATGGGCGGCTGAGGCAGCCGAGGAAAGGCCGCGTGCGGCGATGATCGCGGCACCGCGCTGCTGGACGTTCTTAATGAAGTCTCCCTCGAGCCATACGGCGTCGGGGATCGACTTGGAAACGGGCTCCCCGTTGATCAGGGCGTTCTCAAAGTCAGGATAGAGCGTGCTGGAGTGGTTGCCCCAGATAGCCAGACGGGTGACATCACGGTGGTGACAGCCGGCCTTCTCGGCCAGGGCGCTCTTGGCGCGGTTCTCGTCGAGACGGGTCATCGCATGCCAGCGATCAGCGGGAATGCCGGGAGCGTTTTTCATCGCGATGAGACAGTTGGTGTTGCAGGGATTGCCCACCACGAGCACGCGAACATCATCCGCGGCGCTGCGCTCAATGGCCTGCCCCTGGCCGACGAAGATCTTGCCGTTGATCCCGAGCAGGTCCTTGCGCTCCATGCCGGCCTTGCGCGGAACACTACCGACCAGCAGGGCCCAGTTCGCACTGTCAAAGCCGGTATCGAGATCGCTCGTCGCCTCGATGGACTCGAGCAGCGGGAAGGCGCAGTCATTGATCTCCATGACCACGCCAGCGAGGGCCTTCATGCCGGGCTCGATCTCGATGAGCCGCAGGGAGACCGGCTGATCAGGCCCGAAAACCAGTCCCGAGGCGATGCGGGGAAGGAGTGAGTAGCCGATTTGTCCGGCTGCGCCGGTGATGGAGACAACGATGGGTGTTTTCATGATGGTGACCATCCTACGGCAAACACCCAGCTCCTAGAAATGAGAAAACCCGTTGTGCCGGAGCACAACGGGTTTTCTCGGGTGGGGGGAAAGTCTTCCCTTACTTGACCGCCTTCTTGAAGGCGAGACCAGGGGAGAAACGGACGCTCTTGGAAGCGGCGATCTTGATCTTGGCGCCCGTCTTGGGGTTGATGCCGGTGCGGGCCTTGCGGTTGACAACCTTGAAGGTGCCGAAGCCGATCAGCTGGAGGCCCTTGCTCTTCTTGACGATGGCCTTGATGCTGTCGATGACGGCGTTCACGGCCTTCTCGGCGTGGGCCTTGCTGACGTCCTTACCGAGGGACTTCTGAACGGATTCAACGAGGGTCTGTTTGCTCATGGATTGTTTGGGTTGGATTGTTGTTGGTGTCGTGTGACCCGCTGATCAGAAAAAAAGCCTCTCGTGCTGTCAACACCCTTTGTGGAAAATTTCTCAAGAAACCGCATGAACACTCATCCCGCAGCAGACCCGCGTGCCGACACCAGGCATCCGGATCACCTTGACTACTTCGCATCCATCGTCGCCGAGCACATGGATCGCCAACCCGTCGTACCTCCCGACGCCTATGTGGCGCCGGGAGCATTTCTCTCCGGAGCCGTGTCACTCGGAAAGCGAGCCAGCATCTGGCCCTGTGCCTCACTGCGAGCCGACATCGCACCGATTGTAATCGGCGAGGAGAGCAACGTTCAGGACAATGCAGTCATCCATGTCGGAACCAATCTCGGCACGACCATCGGCCGCCGCGTGACGGTGGGACACTCCGCCGTCGTCCACGCCTGCACGATCGGTGACAACTGCCTCATCGGCATGGGTGCGATCATTCTCGACGGTGCCGTCATCGGGGACAACTGCCTCATCGGTGCCAAGACCCTCGTCCTCGGTGGCACGCAGATCCCCCCGGGATCCATGGTTGTAGGATCTCCCGGTAAGGTCATCCGAACGCTTTCCAACGAGGAACAAAAGAGCCTCGGCGCATGGGCCGATCACTACCTTGTCCTCGCTGCGGAATACCGCCGCAGGGGAATCACGCACCCGGATCACTCGCCCTCATCCTCCGCACGAGGATAAGCGGACTCACGGGGTGCATCCCGCCGGGATCCGGTGTAGGGTGGTGGCGTGAACTCCAAGGATGTCATTCCCGTCGGGATCAAAGCGGTGGTTCCCACGGCCACCGGCACCGCGGTCTTTCTGGGCAATGAGGAAAAGATTTTCGTGATCCATGTCGATCCGCTCGTCGGTTCGGCGATCGGCAACCAACTCGCCGGCACCAAGACCGAACGCCCCCTCACCCACGACCTGATGGGCATGTTCCTGGCCGCCTTGGGTGCCAAGGTGGAACGCGTCCTCATCAACGACCTTAAGGGAGCCACCTATTACGGGCGAATGATCGTGACGGCCGAAAACGAACTCCAGCAACGTAAGGTGATCGAACTCGATGCCCGCCCCAGCGACTGCCTGGCCATGGCCACCCAGCAGAAAGCACCGGTCTTTGTCAGCCGTCAGGTTTGGGACGAGGTCGAGGACATGTCGGAAGTCCTCAGGAAGATGGGAGAAGAAGCGAAGGATGAAGGGGAGAGGGAGTGAATGCTGGTTAAAATCGTTAAAAGCTTAAAAGGGAGCTGAAATCCCATGCTCGCCCTTCCCCACAATTTTAACGGTTCAACTTTTTAACCTTTCTAACCTCTCCGCCCTACATCCTCGGGACCGTGATCCCGCGCTGCTTCATGTACTTGCCGCCGCGGTCGGCATAGCTCGTCTCGCAGACATCGTCCGCCTCGAAGAAGACCACTTGGGCGAGTCCTTCATTGGCGTAGATCTTCGCGGGAAGCGGAGTCGTGTTGGAGATCTCGAGCGTCACATGTCCCTCCCATTCGGGCTCAAAGGGGGTCACGTTCACGATGATGCCGCAGCGGGCGTAGGTCGACTTGCCGACGCAGATCGTCAGCACGTTGCGGGGGATCCGGAAATACTCGACGCTGCGCGCCAGGGCGAAGGAGTTTGGAGGGACGACGCAGACGTCCGTCTTGATGTCGACGAAGGATTTCTCGTCGAAAGCCTTGGGGTCGACCATCGCGCTGTGCACGTTGGTGAAGACCTTGAACTCGTCGGAAACCCGCAGGTCGTAACCGTAGCTCGAGAGCCCGTAGCTGATGATGCGGCCATGGTCGGCGGAGCGGACCTGACCATCGATGAAGGGTTCGATCATCCCATGCTCTTGGGACATCTTGCGGATCCAGCGGTCGGAACAGACGGACATAATGCCGTTTATTGAAGCGAAGTTGCCCCGGCTTCGGAAGGTCAATTTTGCTGACCTTCTCCCCCGGGGAGCCTACAAACTCCCCCCATGCTCAATTACCTCTGGCTTGGCCTGATCCTCTGCGGAGTGATCCTCGGTCTCCTGACAGGAAAAACCGAGGCGGTCACGGCAGCCACCTTTGAAGCGACCAAGTCCTCCCTGATGTCGATCGCCCTGCCGCTCGGGGCCGTCATGGCGCTTTGGCTAGGCATCATGCGACTGGCCGAGAAATCAGGTGCCGTGGAACGACTTTCCTCATTTCTGCGCCCCCTCCTCACCCGCCTCTTCCCCGAGGTGCCGGCCGATCATCCCGCCATGGGAGCCATGGTCATGAACATCGCGGCCAACATGCTCGGACTCGGCAATGCCGCTACCCCGCTCGGCCTGAAAGCGATGCAGGGACTGGAATCACTCAATCCCCGCCCCGGAACGGCCACCAATGCGATGTGCACCTTCCTGGCCATCAACACGAGCTCCGTCCAGCTGATCCCCGCGACCGCCGTCGGGATCCTGGCCGCTGCCGGGGCCGCTCATCCCACCTCGATCATCGGCACGGCGCTTGTGGCGACGACCTGCTCCTTCATCACCGGCATCGTCGCCGTGAAACTCCTGCAGAGACTACCGATGTTCGCCCTGCCTCCGGTGACCGGTCATACTCCCCTCCCCATGACGACGAAAGCAATCACCGAGAGCGGGGACCCAGTTCCCCTCTCCCGCTGGAAGAAACTGCTCCTTGCGGGGTATGTCGCCCTCTTTGCGGGAACGATCTGGCACCTTGTCGCCACGCGGGTGACGGGCACCTCCCTCCCGATCTCGATCGTCCAGTCGATCTCGGTGGTGGCGATCCCCTTCCTGATCGGGTTCTTTCCCCTCTACGCGGCTCTGAAAGGGATCTCCGTCTATGAGGAGTTCATCGAGGGAGCCAAGGAAGGAATCCAGGTCGCCCTGCGGATCTTCCCCTACCTCGTGGCTATTCTCGTCGCCGTGGGGGTCTTCCGCGCGGCCGGTGGCATCGACATCCTCACCCGACTCCTCTCTCCCGTACTCGATCTGATCGGACTTCCTCCGCAAGTCCTTCCACTCGTGCTGGTGCGTCCCCTGAGCGGCAGTGCCGCCACAGGGCTCTTTGCCGAGATCGTGAAGGCCTGCGGCCCCGATAGCTATGCCGCCCAGCTTGCAGGAACAATCCTCGGCGGCACCGAGACGACGCTCTACGTTCTGGCCGTCTACTTTGGATCAGTCGCCATCCGCCGCGGACGCCACGCCCTCGCCGCCGGTCTCCTTGCCGACGCCGCCGGAGTCGCCGCCTCGCTCGTCATCTGCCGCTTGGTCTTCAGGTGATATGCCGAGTGAGAGTAGATCAGGAAGACAGAAAAAAACAATGGGTCTTATGTAGTTGAGAGTGGGTACTGGCGGAGATGTTTGAGAAGGATGGGATAGATTTTATGATGTCTATGGTTCCAACGCCACTCGCATTCTTTGAGGTGGAGGAGGAACTTTTCCTTACGGATGGAACGGAGTTTTAGGAGGCGGTGCTTGGCGAAGCTCCAGAACGATTCAATGCCGTTGACGTGGTTCTTTCCCCGAGCGAACTGGTTTTCATGATGATGTACCCGGTGATGCTGATAACCATTGGTTACCAGCCCATCGTAGGCCTTCCAACCATCGGTGTAGATGTCACTGCTTGAGAGGACGTATCCCTTGAGGATCGGCATCAGCTCTTGCTTGGAGCAGTTCTTCACCACGCTGACGAAGACCCGATCAGCTCGCTTGTGAAGCCCCAGGACGGGAATCTTACCTCCGGCTCCTCGACCTCGTTTACCTCGCACCCTACGTGCTCCGAAGTAGCTCTCATCGACCTCGATGTCTCCGGCAAAGGGCTGTATCTCTTGGAGGGCCATCTCGACCAAACGCTCCCTCATGAGCGCGTAAATGCGGTGGACGGTCCGGTAGTTCAACCCCGTCAACTCCGCTGCCGTGAGGGCTGGAAGATCCGCTGCAAAGAAGCGGATCACCACCCGAAATCGGGCCTCAGAAACGTGTGAACTTTTTGAGTATCTGTTCTTCATTGCTGATCAGGGACTTACCCCCGCTCAGCACCCCATCAACTACATAAGACCCAAGCGTATTGCTGCAATGGGGGATCAAGCTTCTCCCCGTCTCGTTCCGGAGGTTTGGTTGAAGGCACGAGCGACGTGCGATACCTCCTCGACACGTCAGTATGGCGGGACCGGACCTGGACTTTCCATCCCAAGAAACCTTGTTTCCCTTATGGGTGGTTGGATCAATGCCGAAAGCACGCCCGGAAAGGGATCCATCTTCACCTTCACCATCAACGTTCGTTCAACCCAAGCCCCCGCGCATGAAGTCAATTCAGACGGCGAAAAGATCCCGATGAATCAGATGCTCGTACTCGGCCTGCTGTCCAAATTGGGTTACGATGCGGACAAAACTGACAACGGACGTGAATGCCTCGAACGATTGCTGACGAATCATTACGACCTGATCTTGATGGACCTTCATATGCCCGAATTGGACGGTCTGACTACTACTCGTGAAATTCGGCGCAGAGAGCTAGGGAATTCCAGTCTTTCACGCACCTTCATTTGCGCTCTCACTGCGAATGCCTTGGTGAAATGTCGAGAAGAGTGCTCTGCGGCGGGCATGGATGAGATTCTCACCAAACCTTTTCGAATTGAGGAATTGTTGGCCATTGTCAACAAGGTCAAGCAATTGAAAGAGGGACCATAGTGTGGCATGGGTCCAAATCCGTCACTTGAGGGGGTGATTTGAGGTAGAAATTCCATGAGATTGATGAGGAATTGTGTTCAGGGATG
>Ga0208105_1000265_pt1 | contig 19288 bp, 21 predicted proteins | sample CryBogCBE16Jul07_FD_184574 | JGI IMG/M metagenome (GOLD analysis project Ga0208105, IMG submission 184574) | Freshwater microbial communities from Crystal Bog, Wisconsin, USA - CBE16Jul07 (SPAdes) | ecosystem: Environmental > Aquatic > Freshwater > Lake | place: Crystal Bog, Wisconsin, USA... | reverse complement strand
AACCATCCAGCCGGGATGACGAGGCGTGAAAAGCGTTAGAAAAGTTAAGGTGTGACAACGAGGAGATAGGGATCCAACGGGCCATCGAATGCAGATGGCCACAAGATGAACAAACGGCACAAGAGGGGTGCCTTTCCCGATTCACGCTGATTGGATTCAATCCTTTTTAACCCTTTTAACGATGTCACTGTTTTAACGATCGCTGAGATCAGCGTCTCGGTGAAGCATCCAAACTTGTTGTTGTCACCCTTTCGCATCATCCGGGTTGAATCATCCTTGGGATTGATGCCCTTTTCCTGAGTTTCTGCTTTCCAGATTTTTCCTCGGTCCTCCTTCCCCTCTTTTAACTTTCTAACATTTCACGCATTATTTTTCCCATGTCCACCGGCGAAGAACTTCACCATCTGCGCGAGCACTATGCCGGACAACCCCTGATGGAGTCGGATCTCGATCCCGATCCGGTTGAGCAGTTCCGGAAGTGGTTCAGCGAGGCCCGCGAGTCAGGCATCCCGGAGCCCAACGCCATGACGCTCGGCACGGCCGGCGCCGACCGCCGCGTTTCCCTTCGCACGGTCCTGCTGAAGGCCTACGATGCCAAGGGCTTCGTTTTCTTCACCAACTACGGGAGCCGGAAGGCAGCCCAGATCGCGGAGAATCCCTCCGCCTCCCTTCTCTTTCCCTGGGTGGCGCTTGCCCGTCAGGTCGAGATCTCCGGACGCGTGGAGAAGATCTCCGCCGCCGAGTCGCTGGCCTATTTTCTGAGCCGTCCCCACGGAAGCCGCCTCGGGGCGTGGGTTTCCGAGCAGAGCAGCATCATTTCCTCCCGCGAGGTACTCCGTGCCAAGTATGCCGAGCTCAAGGAGAAGTTCGCCTCGGGTGAGATTCCCAAGCCCGAGGGATGGGGCGGTTACCGCGTCGTGCCGGAACGGATCGAGTTCTGGCAGGGGGGGGAGGATCGCCTCCACGACCGTCTTGTCTACAGCCGCTCGGCGGACGGCTGGATAGTTTCCCGTCTCGCTCCCTGACGTGCCCTAATGTACGGAGAGGCGACGGCTAGGATGTCGCGTCGCGTTGTGTCTTCCGCTCGATGAGGGCGTATGCGTTGTGGTTGTGGATCGACTCGAAGTTCTCCGCCTCGACGCGGTACCAGAGAATGTTGGGATCGCATTCGGAGAGTTCGGCCACGTTGCGTACGAGATCCTCAACGAAGACGGGATTCGCGTAGGCCCGCTCGGTGACATGTTTCTCATCGGGCCGCTTGAGCAGGCTGTAGAGCTCGCAGCTGGCGGAGTCCTCCACGAGCCGGATCATCTCCTCGATCCACATCGGCTTGGTGCAGCGCACGGAGTAGGTGACGTGGCCGCGCTGGTTGTGGGCTCCCGATTCACTGATGGCTTTGGAACAGGGGCAGAGGGTCGTCACCGGCACGATGACGGTGACGATGAAGTCGACCTTGCCCTTGGGGCCGCCGGAGAGGGTTGCCGCAAAGCGCACGGTGTAGTCGATCAGGCCGAGCGAGCCGGTCACCGGGGCTTTCTTTTCCAGAAAGTAAGGGAACTCGAAGTCGACATGGGCCTGGTCGCTCTCAAGCCGCTCGGTCAGCTGGACGAGGATATCGCGGATGTTGCGGACATGAAGGACGGGACCGTGCGAATTAAGCGCCTCGACGAAGCGGCTCATGTGGGTCCCCTTGAAGTGGTGGGGCAGGTCGACCGTGAGCTGGACCGTGGCGATGGTGGCCTGTTCGGCTTCATGATCCCGGTCACGCACGCGGATCGGGTAGCGCAGATTTTTCACCCCGACGCGGTCGATCGGAATGCGGCGTTCATCGGGAAGACTCTGGGTGTCACTGAGCGGGGCGGCCATGAGGGAAGATAAGTGCAGGCTGTTAGGCTGTCAGGTTGTTGGCAATAAAACAACGGACGGGTTCCCTCCCGCGCCCGGGCACCTTTTGCCTTTCGGAGGATAGTCCGGCCTCTCTAGGATTCGTGCATGCTGGAACTTTTGCAAAAAGGCGGGCCGCTGATGTGGCTCATCCTGCTCTGCAGTGTCGTGGCCCTCGGGGTCTTTTTGGAGCGGCTCCTGTATCTTCACAAGGCCTCCATCCGCGTCGGCGAACTGCTGGGAGGGCTTTCCCTGCAGATCCGCAACGGGCGTCTCGACGAGGCGCTGGGCGAGGCCTCCTCTGCTCCGGGTCCCGTGGCCCGCGTCCTGCAGGCTGCCCTCCTGCATCCCCGGGATGGCCGCGAGGTGCTCCAGTCCGTCACGCGTGACGCAGCCCTCTTGGAAATCCCATCGCTCGAGCGCAATCTCCCGATTCTTTCCACGCTTGCCTACCTCACCCCCCTGATCGGCCTGCTGGGAACGGTGCTTGGCCTGTTGGACGCATTTCTGGCACTGTCCTCGCACGGAGGTTACGCCACAGCCGCCGAACTCTCGCGGGGTGTTTACCAGAGTCTGCTCGACGCGGCTGCCGGTCTTGGCGTCGCCATTCCCGCTCTGGTCGGTCACGCCTATTTGACCTCACGGGTCAACGACATCATCCAGGACATGGAGCGTGCCGGTATCGAGGTCGTGAGCCTTCTGGCCGACTCAAGTCCGCAACGGATCGGGCAAAGGGAGGCCTGATGAGACTGCCCCGGTGCAAGGGGGCGGAGGGTCCCCACCTGCTGATGGCTCCGTCCTTGGGAGCCCTCCTCTGTCTGGTGTTTTTCCTGTTACTGGGGGGATATTTCACCCTGCAGCCCGGCATCGAGCTGAAGATCCCGGAGTCGCCGTTTCTGCTGTTGCCCCAGCATGATCCCCGTGTCGTCAGCGTGACCGGTGCTCCCCTTCCACAGATCTACTTCGACCAGAAGGTCGTTACTCCCGAGGAGTTCCGCGAGGAACTGCGCAAGGGGCGTCATGCCGGAAGCCTGATCATCAGGGCCGACCAGCTCGCGCCCTATGACCTGCTGATGAAGATCATGACGATCGGTGCTGATTGCGGGTATTCTGTCGTCCTGGCCAGCGGTGCCGGAGGATCATGACGGCGCACCTTCCCCGTCTTCCCCGGCACCCCCCCACGCCGCGTGAACTCGGGGAGCTGGCCCAATTGCTTTTTGAGTGGCCGATCCGCCGTGCGCCCCGTCTGGCCCTGCCTTTCTTCATCGTGGTGGCGGGGTTGATCCAGGCGGTCGTGGTGATTCTGTTCTCGATCCATTACGGGGTGCCGGAGGAAAAGGCGCCTCCCCAGCCGAGGTTTTATTTCCTGCCGCCCGATTCACCCGTCGCCCGAAAAATCGCTCCCTGGCTGGAAGCGCACGACCCCTCGATTTTCTCGCCGCTGCGGGCCACCGAGAGGGCGGTGCCCGCACCACCGCCGCTTCGATACCGCCCGAGCTATGAGGATCCGCCACCGCCGCTCCGCCCCTTGCCGTTTGTGGAGGAATCCGTCTCCGGGCCTCCCAATCTCCCGTTGGCAGGCGAAGCCCTGCGTCCGGCCACGGTGGCGGGGACTCCGGTTCCGATCACCACTCCCACCCCCGCTCCGGATGTCACGGCAGTGCGCTGGTTGGATGGTCTCGCGCGTCTCTCGGCATCCGATGTCGGGGCAATATCGTTTCCCTCGTTTTCCGCAGGCGTCACGATACCCCGTCCCTCCGCCTACCAGGTGGCCGTCGGTCCCGAGGGAATCCCCCTTTCCTGTGTCCTGACGGAATCGAGCGGGAATTCCGAAGTCGACGAATCGGGTCGTGACTGGATCCTCGCCCGCCGCTTCACCCCGGCGGACGACATCGCTTGGGGTCGTGCCCTGATCGTCTGGAACAGCTCTCGGGCGATGCCTTCGCCCTCCCCTCTCAAGCCATGATTTCGATTTCATTCCCCTGGTTCGTGGCGATCTATCTGGCCCTGTTCCTGGCGGGCGTCCTGGTACTCTGGCTTGGCTATGAATGGATGCGCCGTCGCCAGGCCAACCAAGCGGCACGTACTCGTGTGTTCTGCAGGATCTGCGGATCGCGATATACGGACACGTCCTCGGCGGACCTGCTTGATTGCCCTGTCTGCGGGAGCAGGAACGAGCGCTCGTCCTAGGGAACCGGCGCATAGAGGCCGTGGATGGATTGTGAATAAAATGTGGGAAAAGCGGGGAATAGAGTGGTGCTTGATCCGTGGAACACGCGGTTTAAAAAGAGAAGACGGGCGCTTTCTACCAGGAATAACAGGTGCCGTGGCGTGGAACACTCTCTGTTCAACGAATGATCGGCCTCCGACCAGGTGACGATTCCGTCACATCCCGTCAACAGAGGATCTGCGGGCGATGACGTGTGTTTTTGCCAAGATATGGGGTTGTGAATAACTAGGCTAGGAGGGAAGCATCTCCAGCACCTGCTCCCTGCTTATCCCCTCGATCTCAATCACCTTGCTGCGGGAGGAGGCCCCTCGTCCGAGTCGCACCGAGCCCTTCGGGAGCCTGAGGGTCTTGGCAAGGAAAGCGCAGAGCTCGGAATTTGCTTTTCCCTCCTCGGGAGGGGCATGGACTTTCACCTTGAGTGTATCCCCGAGCCAGCCGATCACTTCGCTCTTGGGTGCATTCGGGACCGCTTTGATCTCCAGACGGCAAAAGTCCGGCATCTCGAACTCAGGTGAGGGCGGAAAGCAGCTTAGTGTGGAGGCCGTCGAAGGCGCCATTGCTGAGCACCACAAGGACGTCCCCCTCCTTTAACTGGGGACGGAGCTGCTCAATGATCCTGTCGGCGGAGGGCTCGTGGAAGGCGGGCTTGCCGGCCTTGACGAGATCGGCGACGAGACGCTCTGCATCAAGGCGCTCCTCGGGCTTGAGATCAGCCGCGCGGTTCACCTCGCCGATGACGACGCCGTGGGCGGCGGCGAAAGCCTTCGGGAACTCCTCCTGGAAGACGGCGCGACGGGTGGTGTTCGAGCGCGGCTCGAAAAGGGCCCAGAGGCGGGATCCGATGTAGTGTTTGGCAAGTCCCTCAAGGGTCTGGCGGATGGCGGTAGGGTGATGGCCGAAGTCATCGATGACCGTGATGCCGCCCAGGACGCCGCGCACCTCTTGGCGGCGCTTGATGCCCCGGAACTGCAGGAGCGCCTCGCGGATCGTGGCGGCCGGCACGCCATAGAAATGAGCAGCGGAGACGGCCATGGCGGCGTTGCGGATATTGAACTCGCCCGACATCGGGATCTCGAACTTCTCTCCAAAGAGATCGAAGCCGCTGCGGCCCTCCTTCTGCCACGGATTCAGGATACGGTTGCCGGCATTCTCTGAGAATCCGACTTCGACGATCGGGGCATGGCAGTTGCGGACGATGTCGAGGCAGTTCGGATCGTCGGCATTGACGAGGACCATCCCTTCGGTTGGGACGACGTTGAGCAGCCTGCGGAAGCTCAGCTTGATGGCGTCCAAGTTCTCGAAGATGTCGGCGTGGTCGAACTCGATGTTGTTCACCACGACGAGCTCGGGAAGGTAGTGAAGGAACTTGGAACGCTTGTCGAAAAAAGCGGTGTCATATTCGTCTCCCTCGATCACGAAGTGGCGGGAACTCTTCTCATCGCGCAGACAGGCACCTTGCCCGAGATTGCCCGGGATGCCGCCGATCAGATAGGAGGGATTTTTCCCGGCATACTCGAGGATCCATGCGGTCATCGAGGTCGTCGTGGTCTTTCCGTGGGTGCCGGTGATGACGATGTTGTGGCGGCCCCGCAGGAAGTGGGCACGAAGCACCTCGGGGAGCGAGGCGTAGTTGAGCTTCCGGTTGAGGACCGCCTCGACCTCGGGATTGCCGCGCGAGATGGCGTTGCCGACGACAATGAGGGCCTCCTCCGAGGGGAGATTCTCGGGACGGAATCCGGAGAAGACCTCGATCCCGCGCGAGGCGAGGAAGTCGCTCATCGGCGGGTAGGCCTGATTATCGGAGCCGGTGACGATCCATCCCTGCTCCTTCATGCCGGCCGCGACGGCACCCATCGCCGTGCCGCAGATGCCGACGAAATGGATACGGCGGACGGGGGATGTACTCACAGGGATGAGGGGGGATCGCTCGAATGGCTGAAAGAAGCCTGATGTACTCAGGGAAGCAGTGCTTCTCTTAGTAGACGTCCTTGCGGTAGCGCTTCGACTTTTTGAGTTCTTCGACATAGGCGGCAGCCTCCTCGGAGGACTTGCCTCCCGCCTTCTCGACAACCTGATGCAGGGCCGCATCGACATCCTTGGCCATGCGCGAGGCGTCACCGCAGATGTAAAAGTATGCTCCCTGCTCCAGCCATCCGAAGAGTTCCTCGGCGGTCTCCAGCATGCGGTGCTGGACATAGATCTTCTCAGCCTGATCGCGGGAGAAGGCGGTGGAGAGCCTGTGAAGCACGCCCTCGTTCTGCCAGGCCTCAAGTTCTTCGCGGTAGAGGAAGTCGGTAGAGGCTTTCTGGTCACCGAAGAAGAGCCAGTTCTTGCCGGTGGCGCCGGAGACCTTGCGCTCCTGCAGGAAGGCCATGAACGGCGCGATGCCGGTACCGGGACCGACCATGATCACATGGGTCGAAGGATCCTCGGGAACGCGGAAATGTTTCGCGGTGTGCACGAAGACGGGCACCGTCTCGGCACGGTCGGCAAGGAAAGTTGAGCAGACACCCTCGCGCTTGCGGCCGTGGCTCTCGTAGCGGACGGCAGCGACCGTGAGATGGACCTCCGAGGGGTGGGCCTTCTGCGAGGAGGCGATCGAGTAGAGACGGGGCTGCAGTTTGCGCAGGCACTTCACGAACTCCTCGGGGGTGAACCCGGCGGCGGGATGGGCCAGCAGCGGATCGATGACCTCACGACCCCAGACATAGGCATCCAGATCGGCCTTCCCCTCGGGCGTGGTCATCGGAACGAAGTGCGCGGCCGAGGGATCCTTCTCGGCGATCGCCGCCAGGAGTTTCTTGTCCTTTTGAGTGATCACATAGTGGGAGGTCAGCGCCTCGCGGATCGTGACCGAATTGCCGTTCGGATCGAGAACTTGCTCCTCGCCGCTGAAGCCGAGGACGCCGAGCAACTCCTCCACGAGCGCGGGATTGTTCGTCGGGAACACCCCGAGAGAATCACCCACCTCGTAGGCGAGTCCGGAACCGGAGAGATCGATCTCGAAGTGACGAGTGTCCTTGGCCGAACCTTCGGCGGTCAACTTGCGGTTCGTCTTGAGCTTGGCGGGAAAGGGATTCTTGCGGGAATAGAGAGCGGTGGGATCAGCGGACATCGTGCGAGGATAATTGATGGAGTGATGCTATCAAGTTTTCGTGAAGCAAATGGCGAGCCGTGGATCAGATGACGCAAATCACGAAACATCGGGCCGGAATGATTCCATCTTTGACCGCCGGGGCGCTCTCCTGTAAGCCCATTGCCGTGGATCTTCATCCCGGAGCAACTCCAGAACAACCTACCTCCTCTCTTGGGAAGGAGGTTGTTTTCCATGGAATGGCCGTGGCCCCCGGCATTGCCGAGGGGAAGGTCCTGATCCATTTGCAGGAAGAGGAGGCGCTTCCTTTCCGGGATCTTCAAGAGAACGAATTGGATGCGGAAGTTGCTCGTTTTGAGGTGGCTCTGTTTGCAACAAGGGGGGAGCTGAAGGCACTCCAGGAACGACTGGCCCAGTCCCCGGCCGCAGGGGATGCGGGAATTTTTGACGCCCATTTGCTGGTGCTCGAGGATCCCAGCCTGATCGAGGAGGTCCTCAGGCTCATTCGCAAGGAACGGCACAACGCCGAATTCGTCTTTCATTCGGTCTCCCAGAAATTTATCCGGACGCTCGCCGCGATCGACGACCCCTATCTCCGGGAGCGGGCAATTGACCTGGAGGATGTGACGCGCCGCGTGTTGCGCCACCTGCTCGGGAAGTCTGGCCAGCGTCTTGGGGGACACGACCGGAGCCACATCATCGTGGCCGACGAATTGACCCCCTCCGACACCGCGACGCTCAACCGCGAGAACATCGCCGGCTTTGTCACGGAGAAGGGGAGCAAGACTTCCCATACCGCCATCATGGCGCGCGCCCTGGGCATCCCTGCGATCGTCGGGCTGGAGGGCATCACCGCGAACCTTGAGAGCGGATGCACCATCCTGATGGACGGCTACAGCGGGAAGATTTTTCTCAATCCCACTCCGGCCACCAAGGCCGCCTACCGGTTGCTTGCCGAGGAGAAGGAACATGTCGAGGAGGGTCTTGAGAGCCTGCGTGGTTCCGATCCCGTGACGTGGGACGGACGGCGTATCACGCTGGCCGCCAACATCGAGATCCCCGAGGAACTGGACGAGGTCGCCGCCAGCGGCGCCGAGGGGATCGGCCTCTACCGCACGGAGTTTCTTTATTTCAACCGCACCGTCCCTCCCGACGAGGAGGAGCAGTATGCGGTCTACCGGCAGGTGGCAGAGCGCGTCGCCCCCCACCCCGTCATCATCCGCACACTCGACATCGGCGGTGACAAGCCGACCGAGTGCCTCGAATTGGACCACGAGGAGAATCCCTTCCTCGGGTGCCGTGCGATCCGCTTCTGCCTGAGGCACCCGGAGATCTTCAAGACCCAGCTCCGTGCGATCCTGCGCGCGGGGATGCATGGCAACGTTAAGATGATGTTCCCGATGATTTCCGGCCTGGAGGAACTCCTGCACGCCAAGGCCCTGCTGGCGGAGGCCGCCGCCGAATTGCGCGCGGCCGGCAAGCCGTTCCGCGAGGATGTCGAGCTCGGCCTGATGATCGAGGTTCCAAGCGCCGCCATCATGGCGGGAATGCTGGCCCGCGAGGTGAAATTCTTCAGCATCGGTACCAACGACCTTCTCCAGTACCTGATGGCCGTCGACCGTGGCAACGAGCGCATCGCTCACCTTCATGATCCGGCGAATCCCGCCGTGGTCAGGGTGCTCAAGAACGTCGTCGACGCCGCGCACGAGGCGGGCATCTGGGTCGGCGTCTGCGGCGAGTTGGCGGGCGACCTGGAGTTCACCCCGCTGCTGGTCGGACTTGGCATCGACGAGCTTAGTGCCGGGGCAGCCATGGTGCCGCGCATCAAGAAGGCGATCCGTAGCCTCGACATGGAGGCTTGCCGCCAGGTCGTCAACCACGCCCTCTCGGGTGAGCGCGCCGCCGAGATCTACGCTCGCACGACGGGACTGGCGAGAACCCGTTACCCGGATCTATTCTGACCCTCTCCACCCCATGAACGCCGTCCCCAGAATCCTTGCGCTCCTTCTCCTCGTACTAGCGGTCCTCGCACCGCTGCAGTCCGCCCCCGACACCGCTTCTTCCGCGCCTGCTCCCATGGAGTACAAGCTGCTGGCAAACTATCAACAGCCGTTTAACGATGCGCTGCAGTACCATCTCTCCAAGGGATGGACGCCGGTGGGGGGCGTTTCCGTGACCGTTTGGAACAACGATCTCTACTTCGCCCAACTCATCGGGCGGCCTGCCAAGTCGGGCCAGTAGCGGCCCTTATTTCGCGGCGGCGATGACGGCAGCCGCGATGTCACGGCTCGCGGACGGTTTTGAGATCGCGGCGAGATTGTCTTTCCATCTCCTCCACGTCGCCGCATCGGCGGCAAAAACTTCGTCCACCGAAGCCGCCAAGGCCGCGGGACAATGGGCGGCGAGGCGGCCGATGTCGTGGCGCTCGATGAGCTTGATGTTTCCCTCTTCCTGGCCGGGCACCACATGGCTGACGAGGATCGGGCACCGGGCGGCCATGGCCTCGTGCACGATGGCGCCGCCGGCCTTCCCGACGTAGAGGTGATGCGAGCAGAGCAGCTCGGGGATCCTGTCGGTCCAGCCGACCAGATGGGTCCGGATGCCGTCAATGATGCCCGAGGACTGGAGTGATCCGTGCAGGGACGTCAGTTTTCCGGTCACGACCGTGATTTCGGTCCCGGGGAGTTTCCGGAGCTCGCTGATCACCGAGACCGTATGGGCAACCCTTGAGGAGGGAAGGTAGAGGATTCTCTTCGCGCCGTGGACGACGGATTCCAGCGGCTTGAGGGCGGCGAGGCGCGGAGTGACGGGAAAGCCCAGGGTTTTCAGGAACCTCTCCTCCACGCCTCCCTTGCGGAGAACGGCCGCCGTTTCCTCGTCGGCCACGACGAAGCACTCGCTGCCGGCACGGTACCAGGAGGAGTTGATGGCGGTGGAGTCGGTGACGACCGTGAACAGCGGGGCTTGCGACGGGGCATGGCCGCGCTTGCGGAGTTCCCTCACGAGGTAGGCGTAGAGCGGATAAGTGGAGACGATGACATCAGGGCGAAAGTCGTCGATGATCCGGCGGACCGCCTCGCGGAGATTACCCGCGAAGGGAAGAGTGGCCTCAAGCCTCCCCGGCCGGTCGAGGAAGTTGAAGATCGCGCTCCAGACGAAGGGGTATCTGTTAATGGCCAGGCTGTAGCCGGCCTGCAGCACCTTGGTGAAGCGGGGCACCGTTTCCAGATAGACATCGGCCGTGCGGATCTCGACGCCCTCGTACTCGCGCAGCGCTTCCGCGATGCAGCGCGCGGCGGTGTTGTGTCCCTCGCCAAAGCTGGCGGTCAGGATGAGGATGCGGGGCATGGGAAGAGGAGTCTGTTAGCAGTTTAGGCAGGCTGTCAGGGCCGAGGATCGGGATATTTTTGGGGCGGCATCCTTTATCTCTTCAACCCCTCAACTCTTCAACCTCTCTTCACTTCTTAAACAGATAGTGCGAGACGAGCCACTCCTCGCCTCCCCGGTAACCCCAGAGCTCTGCACACGACATGAAGAAGATCCGCCAGTAGGCCCTCCATTTCGCGGCGTTCTCCCGCCCGTAGGTCTTTTCTAGGATGGGGGTGATGAGCTTCCGGTTGGCATCCATCGTTTGAAGCCATGCCTCGGAGGTCCGGGCGTAGTGGATGCCGCTCACCTTCCAGTCGCGCTCGATCCGGAGATCGTCCTGATAGTAGAGCAGCAGGTCGTGCGAGGGCATCGTCCCGCCCGAGAAGAAATAGCGGGTGATCCAGTCGGAGGGATCCTTCCCCTCGAAGTGGTAGGCGAATTCGCGGTGCGTGAAGATGTGGACGAAGAGCTTGCCGTTCGGCTTGAGCCATCCGGCGATCCGCTTCATCAGCTCGCGATAGTTCTTCATGTGCTCGAACATCTCCACCGAGACCACCCGGTCATAGGTGCCCGGCTCGGGCGGGGCGAAGGAGTTCATGTCGGCCGTGATGACGCGGACGTTGTAGAACTCGCGGCGGTGCGCCTCGGCCTCGAGGTGCAAACGCTGGGTGTAGGAATTGGAGACGGCGGTGATCGAGGCGTTGGGATAATGCTCAGCCATCCAGAAGGTCAGCGATCCCCATCCGCAGCCGAGTTCCAGGATCTTTTGGCCATCCTTGAGCCCGGCGCGGTTGCAGGTCAGCGCCAGCATCGCCTCTTCCGATTCCAGGAAAGTCGTGTTCGCCGAGGGCCAGTAGCCGCTGCTGTATTTGAGCCGGGGACCGAGGGCGTTGAGATAAAACTCGGTCGGCACCTGGTAATGCTGCTCGTTGGCATCGGACGTGTTCACCGCGATCGGTGAGGCATCAAGACCCGCGCGGAAAGCCGCGAAGCGTTCGGCCCGCTCCTCGATCGGGCCCCGACCCTCCTCACGAAGCTTCGTGGCCAGCAGGTGCCGGATCCCTTTGCGGATCAGGAAATCGGGGACAAGTCCGGTGGCGAGAAGTGAGTCGAGGAGGCTCATGAAGGATCAGTCAGTGTTTTTGGGAACCAGGGAAAGAAAGCCGGGGTGGTTTGTTGATAGCGCAGGTAGGCGTCGCCCTTGGAGCGGACTGCCTGCTGCTCGGTGTAGGGGATTCCGGTGACTTTGAGCAGGAGGAAAAGCATGAGGGACGGGGCGAAGAGTGTGAAAACACCCCACGGGGCGGGGAGTGCCATGACGAAGAGGGCCACCCAGATCAGCCACTCGAAGAAGTAGTTCGGATGCCGGGAGAAACCCCAGAGGCCCGCATCACAGACCTTGCCGCGGTTGGCAGGATCGGCCTTGAAGGCCGCGAGTTGACGGTCTGCGAGACTTTCGCCGCCGAGGGCCACGATCCAGAGGGCGAGGCCGAGAAAATCGGTGATTCCGAGATGAACCCGCGGATCCGAGTCAATCAGCAGACAGGGAATGCTTAGCAGCGCGAGCAGTACGGCCTGGGCCTGGAAGAACCAGAAGAAAGCCACCCCTTCGCTGCCCGCGACTGCCCGCCGCATCTCTGCATAGCGCCCATCCTCGACGGGATGATGACCCATCACCCGTTTCCAGAGATGATGGCCCAGGCGCAGACTCCAAAGGCCGACCATCAGCGTCACAAGGTTCTGGCGTGCCGGTTCCCCGTCGGCGAAAACCCGGTAAAGCAGCGCAAGCGGCGCGAAGCCGAGTGCCCAGGCGATGTCGACGATCCCGGCGTTGCGGATCCGCATCGCCACCATCCAGACCAGGAGCATCAGCAGGCTGGAAAGCCCAAGGGCTATCGTCAGCAGCGGGAGCGGGCTCATTCGGGACTGGATGAGGGCGTGACGGGCTTCTCCCGGGGACGACCAAGGGGGCGGCTGATAAAATCGTATGGCGGCCGTTGTGGGAAGAATGGGCCGCGGACAAGGCGGTTTTGTGGGCGCATCCCCGCCGCGGGCTGTAACCACGAAGCCAACGTAGTTCCCGGCCTGCTATCCCCGCAACCCTCAGGGCTCTGATCCTTTGCCTGTTTTCCTGTGTTGTCAGCTCGTGCAAGACCACTGCGGGTATTGCCGCTTCGCATGGCGCCTTGGAAAATCGACAAATGCTTCACAACGGCCATCATGGGAGTTTATCAGCGGGCCCCCAAATCATAGGCCGGGGAATGTAGGTCGAGATTGTCGGGCCGCGTGTAGACGGCCTGTGCCACCGAAATGTGGCGGGTTCCGAAGCCTGCCTCACAGTAGCAGAGGTAGTAGAGCCACTTGCGGATGAAGGCTGGGTCGTAGCCGAGCGCACGCACCTTCGGCAGGACGGCGAGAAAGTTTTTACGCCACTCCAGCAGCGTCCGGGCGTAGTGGGGCGTCATGTCCTCGTAATCGAGGAGATTGAGATCGCCGGTCGCGTTCATCGCCTCGGTGATGCGTCGGTTCGACATCAGGAGGGAGCCGGGGAAGATGTGCTTCTGGATGAAGTCCACCCCGTCCCGCAGGATCGGATATTGGTTGTCGGGGCAGAGGATCATCTGCAGGCCGAGCAGGCCTCGCGGGGCGAGCAGGGATGCGACTTTTCCGAAGAAAGTCTCGGCATAGCGGTCGCCCACGGCCTCCAGCATCTCAATGGAGACGATCTTGTCGAACCGACCCGCTAGGTCGCGGTAATCGCTGAAGATCACCTCGACCAGATTGCCGACGCCGGCGGCCTCGACACGCGCGGCGGCCTCGCGGAACTGCTCCTGGCTGATGGTGGCCGCCGTGACGCGGCAGCCGCGGGTCTTGGCCGCATGGATGGCGAACCCGCCCCAGCCGCACCCGATCTCCAGCACCATGTCCTGGGCGCCGATCTGCATCTTTTTACAGAGACGCTCCCATTTTCCGCGCTGGGCCTCCTCCAGCGTGAGATCTGGCCGGTCGTAATAGGCCGACGAATAGGTCATCGTCGGATCGAGCCACAGTTTGAAAAAATCGTTCCCGAGATCGTAGTGCTCGCTGATGTTGTCGCGGCTCTTGGTCTTGCTGTTGGGCCGGAGCGCGTGGGTGATCCGATTGAGGGTGCCCAGCAAGTCGAAAAGACCGTGGCCCTTGTTGTCTCGGGTCCGGACGCCGGAGAGGTAGTCGCCGTTGAGGATGAACCAGGCGAGGGTGCGGGTCAGGTCGGCGGTTTCCCATTCCCCGGCGAGATACGACTCGGCGAAGCCGATCGGCCCGAAGAGGACGCAGCGGCGGTAGAAGTTCTCGTCGCGGACCGTCAGTTCGGCATGCAACTCCTTGCCCAGCCCGCCGAAGAGCCGGCGCGATCCCCCGGGCATCGTCAGCTTCAGCTCACCGCGCCGCGCACGCGAAAAGGCGTCAAGCACCAGCTTGCGGAAAAATTTGTCGGTGAAAGCCATGCGGAGAAGATTGCTTATCATCCCTGATCAGGAGACTTGGGGCCAGCCTTGAGTCAGGACCGAGGGGTTCCGCTTAGGGAGATCCTGACATGCCACGATGGTTGTTGTGGCCAATGGGGACATTCCCTGCAACACGGGGTCTGTAAATTTTATACAGACCCCTCCAGGGCACGCAGAAGAGCGTAGGAATAGATCCCCGTGGAATGACCGTCCGCCCAGCGTAGATTCAATCCGTAGCCTCCCACGAAGTCATAGCCCTTCAACTCGAAGCTGCCCGACTTGTAGGTCCTCGCAGGAGCCTCTCCGCGGCCCATCACATCCGGTTCCCCGTTGCAGACGGCGCAGGGGCAGGCGTGGCGTAATTTCTCCAAAGCGAGAAACTGTTCCAATCCATCGGACCAGGACAGGGCCAATTCGTTCCCGAAAGGAGCCACCGCTTTGAGCGAGAGGGTGTTCAGGGGTTCCGTCATCAATCCATTCCTAACAGACTAACGATTTTGACGCCATTTTCTTCCCGGGAAGCCGTGGCATGCGGGCTACGACTTCGTCGTAGTCTTCCGCGCTCCTTCCCGGGAGCTTGGTTGCTAACAGTCTAATAGCATTCAGTCTAAACCCCCCCACGCTCCTCAGCTCTTGAGCAGCGTCAGCACGGCCTTCTGCGCGTGGAGACGATTCTCGGCCTGCCGGAAGATCGCGGTCGCGTGGCGCTCAAAGACTTCGGCCGTGATCTCCTTGCCACGGTAGGCGGGCAGGCAGTGGAGGACATGGGCTCCCGGTGCGGCGGCCCGCAGGACGGAGTCGTTGATCTGGTAGCGGGCGAACTGGGCGGCGCGGTGCTCGGCCTCCTCCTCCTTGCCCATGCTGACCCAGACGTCGGTGTAGAGAATGTCGGCACCGCGGGCTGCCTCCTCGGGATCCTCGGTGATCGTGATGGAGGCATCGGCGCGCGCGAGCAGGTCGGCAGGAGGACGATAGAGGTCGGGGCAGGCAAGTCTCAGCTCGAAGCCGAGTCGGGCGGTGGCCCAGATCCAGGAACGGCCCATGTTGCAGTCAGCGTCGCCGATGAAGGCGACCTTCACCCCCTCGAGCGATCCGCGCAGTTCGCGGATGGTCAGCAGGTCGGCGAGGATCTGGCAGGGATGCTCGTCGTCGGTGAGGGCGTTGATGGTCGGGATGCCCGAAAGCCGGGCGAAGGTCTCGATGTCGGACTGTTTGAACGTGCGGATGACCGCGCCGTGAAGCATGCGCCCCAGGACGCGCGCAGTATCCTCGATCGGCTCGCCGCGGCCGAGTTGGATCTCGCTGGCGGAGAGGAACAGGACGTCGCCGCCGAGCTCCCGGATGCCGACCTCGAAGCTGACACGTGTTCTGGTCGATGATTTCGAGAAGAGCAGGCCCCAGCATTCCCCGGCCAGAGGGCGGGGGCCCGGCGTGCCCCGGTCGGCCTTGAGCTTGGCACCCAGATCGACGATGGAGAGAATCTCGTCGGCACCGAGCGATTCGATCGAAAGAAGATGCTTCATGGGAAACTGCGATCTATGGCCGAAGAAGCGACGGATGCCAAGGGAAGATCCCCAGTTCAGGCTTTCTGACGATGACGGCGGAGGATCCCGAGCAGGGAGGCCGCCAGGGCTGCGACCGTCACCGCAAGGCAGCCATGGGCGAAGAGGTCGCCGTGGAGGGTGTAGAATGTGGGGACGGGGGCTTCCGGGACGGCGATCTCTGCGTTCAGGATCCCCTCGATGAAGGTGTCTCCGCCGGGGCCGTGGAGTTCCTGGATGATCCTGCCGAAGCGGTCGACCACGCAGCTGATCCCGGTGTCGGCGACGCGCAGGAGAGGCAGCCCGGTCTCGACGGTGCGTAGTCGGGCATTGGCCAGGTGCTGGCGAGTTCCCGCGGAATGACCGAACCAGCCGTCATTGGTGAGCGTCACCAGCAACTGTGCCCCGAGCGCCGCAGTCCGGCGCGTCTGGTCGCCGAGGGTGTCTTCGAAGCAGATGAGCGGTCCGAGTTTCACCGGGCGGGATGTCATCCGGAGCAGGTCGGGGCCTTTTCCGGGATCAAAGTCGTAGGGCACCTCCTTGCGCTCCAGCCAGGCAATCAGCGGGAAGCTTTTCCGGAACGGCACGAACTCGCCGAAGGGAACGAGGTGGACCTTGCTGTAAATCTGCGAGGAGGTGGCGTGCCCGGTCAGCAGGATCGCGGAATTGTAATCGCCGCGCGGCTCGGCCTCGTAGTGAACGCTTCCGATCAGGAAATCGGCCTTCGTCACCTCCGCGAGTCGTTTTACCTCCGCGAAGGTGATCTCGTCGAGCAGGAGGGGACGCGGGGTGGCTGCCTCGGGCCAGACCAGCAGGTCGGGATCCCCCTTCAGCGCCGCGCGGCTCAGGCGGAGATAACGCTCGAGGATGGAGTTCTCCTTGTCCTTGTCCCAGTAATCGTAGACCGGGATGTTCCCCTGAAGTCCGGCCACGCGGAGCGGGAGCGAGGGGATGTGCGTTGCGGTGAGGATCCTCACCCCATGGCTGAACGCGAGGACGATCAGGAAGACGACCGCGAAGAAGTCGAAGTGAGGCCTAGGTTTTCCGATGCGGATCTCCCGGTGCAGACGCTCGACCGTGATCGCGGCGATCGCCGCGGAGAGGACGCAGAGGAAGGTGAGGCCGGGCGTTCCCGTGACGGAGGCGATCTGGGCGAGGGGGGTGTTCCCGCCGAGCGCAACGCCGAGGGAATTCCAGCCGAATCCGCTGAAGAGGGTCCCGCGCAGCCACTCGAGCGCCGTCCAGACAGCGGCGGCGAGCAGGGCAACCAGCAGGTTACGAAGCGATCCAAGCCATGCCCGCAAAGGATCTTGTCCCGTACCGAGGGGACGAAGGATTGTACCCGCAAAAAGGCTCCAGAGACCATGGTAGATGCCAAGGATCGCGCAGAGGGCGATCCAGCCCGCGACCGTCACCGTGGTGATCCAAAAAAGGGAAATGAGGAAGCCGGTCATGCCGGCTACCCAGCCCAGCAGGAAGCAGTGACGCGCCCTCCTGCCGGGCTTCTCCGGCAGGGGTAGGATCCAGACCGCCCAGCAGAGCGGGGCGAGGGCGATCCACGGCAGCCAGGAAAGAATCCGCTCCGCAATCGACGCAAAGCAGCAGCCCTCCATGGCTCCGGATAAGAGCGCCAGCGCCCATGGGAGCCATGGGGTGGAGGTCTGCAGGATAACCTTTTTCAGGGAATCCTCCCTCATCGGGGCGAGGGAGAGGAGAGTGCTTCCGGGGGGATCGTCGTGTCGACCGTGACGGCACATGAGGTTCCGGCAGGCAGGTAATGATGCGTCTTGGCAGACCCGTCCGGGGATCGGTCGGCATTTCCGGCATCACTGGTCAGCACGATCACGACCCCGGCTGCATTAGTTCCCGAATCGACCGAGAAGACGCGGCCGGGAATCAGGGTTCTGTCCAAGCCGACGGTGATCCGGGCCACCATTCCGGGTCGCAGGTGCGCGGCGTCGCCGGAGGGAAATTCCGCGGTGATCCGGCTCTCCGGCCACTGGTTTTGAAGGACCGACGCGCGGGTGCTGGTGAAGACCTGCGCATGGTAATTGTGCGAGGTGAGCCAGGTTCCGAGCACGCAGAGGCCGAGCAGGCCGACCACCAGGATCCAGCCGGAACGGAGCGGGGACTTGGCGGGCATGGTCACGGTGCGGCGGGTGCCGGGGCCGAGGCACCCTTCAGATCGGAAGGCTTCGGCGGCAGCATGATGTTGGAAGGCATGAACTTGGAATTCTTGTTTTTCTGCGATTTGGCGTTCTCCTGACCGATGACGGGATAGGCGTTCACGAAGCGGGCCGCCTCGAGCATGCTCAGGCCCTGGGGAATGCAGAAGAGCCCGTCTCGGACCGGCTTGTCCACGAGGACATCGGTGACCTGACGACCGTTGACCATCACGGCCAGCACGTTGTTGCGCCCCATCCGCTCCAGCGAATACTGGGTCAGCAGGTTTGCCCCGTGCGGATCGAGCCGGAGATAAACCCCGTAGCTGCCGTCGGCCGCGCGGAACGGATAGACCGACTTGATGTCGTGCTCGGAGAGAAGCGGCATGATCGACAGGGCGGCGCGTCGACCGTCGAGCAGCACGACCGGCACGGTGAACTTCTCACCCTCCTCGGCCCCTCCCTCGCCGTGGATCCGGATCGCTAGCACCTCCTTCTTCTTGTTCGAGGTTCCCGCATGCGCTGCGGTCATCCCCGGGGCGAGAAATGCCAGCGCGAGAAAGACCGTGAAGGGGAACCTAATCATGCCCCGGAGAGTAGTCCGGCGGGATAACATTTGCAACCGATGCCCCGGTCGGGTTACGCCTCATGGATGTTCCGGTCAGTCTCCTTCCTCGTTGCAGCCTTCCTGCTTTCGGTCTCAGCGCCCGCCCAGGAAACCAACGCCGCCGCCAAGGCTCCGAGCGACGACACGATCAGTCGGCGCAACGTGCAGGCCATCTCCGTGCAGGCACCGCCCGCCGACAGCCCCTTCTTCACCGAGCGTCAGGAGGCCCGCGACGCCATGGCTAAGGCGGGGCGCGAAGGCTACGGGATGTATGTCCCCAAGCCGCCCCACCCCCCGGCCCTGCAGCAGATCAAAGAGTTTTTCCGGGAACTTTTCGGCCGCAAAAAGAAAACGGGGGAGACGGGTGGGCCCGCTCCGATGATGCTCACGGTGGATCCGTCGGACTTTTCCCTCGCGCAGACCTCCGAGCTGGATGTCTCGCTCAAGGTCTCCAATGCCCGGAAACACGAGATCGAGATTCTCTTTCCCAACAATCAGCGCCTTGAAATCCTCACCAAGGATTCATCAGGCAATGTCGTGAACCGCTGGTCGGAGGACCGGGCCTTCGATCCGCAGGAGGGCTTCACCGAGATCAACCCCGACGAATACGTCATCTACGCCGAGCGCATCCCCACAGCTAGGATGAAATCCGGCGAGACCTACACGATCGAGGCCTCGCTCGCCAACCAGGAGGGTTACACCACCGCCGTGACCGTCACGCCGAGACCCTGACGTCGGAGGATAGGGTGCGTGAGAACGTTAAAAGGTGGGGGCAGCTGTACCGAGAGCGGATTTCAAGGTCAGGACGCCTGTTTTTAACCCAGAATTTGCATGAGGAACCATCCAGCCGGGATGACGAGGCGTGAAAAGCGTTAGAAAAGTTAAGGTGTGACAACGAGGAGATAGGGATCCAACG
>Ga0208105_1000263_pt1 | contig 19320 bp, 43 predicted proteins | sample CryBogCBE16Jul07_FD_184574 | JGI IMG/M metagenome (GOLD analysis project Ga0208105, IMG submission 184574) | Freshwater microbial communities from Crystal Bog, Wisconsin, USA - CBE16Jul07 (SPAdes) | ecosystem: Environmental > Aquatic > Freshwater > Lake | place: Crystal Bog, Wisconsin, USA... | reverse complement strand
TACGATTTGTATTTTGTGATTAATAAAAGAAATGATATTATGAGATTTTTTATTTATTATAAAAAAAGCATAATTGAACAAATAGAACTCCCAGAAGTCTAGCTATTCTTTAACTATTTGTTCTTTTATCTTCTTAAAATTATAAGCATTGTATATTTGTAAGCTTATACCTATTGCTGCGAAAATTGCGACTCCTGCTAAAATTCGCTTATCCATTTCTGATAACTTCATATAATTATTAATATTGCTGCTGTTAATAAAACTATTTTATAAGCATCCCTTACATCTGATCTCCTCGCCCCATTTGTAATCTCTAAAATAAAGTCTTCGCAATTGAAGAACACTCCATCGTAAGGTTCGCTTTTACATTTTCTAGCTACTCTCAAAATATCTTCATTCTTTGCATTACTGCTCCTTACTTGTTTTAGAATTCTACCTTTTATAAAATCATTATAAGAAGTCGCTATCACATTTCCGCCATATCTATTTACAAGGTCTGGCATTAAATGATATATCAATTTTTTCTTACCATCGTCATAAACTATCCCTATGTGATAACAAAACAGATTGTCTGTACAATTTGCATAAATCACATCCCCCTCTTTTAATTTCTTTATTAACATATTTCTCTAACTTGATAAAACTACTTTCTCTAATGCCTGACCTTTCTTTTTACCACAAGGATCTATTAAGTAATTAACATTCGGATCATAGCATGTAACTCCATCTGAACAAGTTGCCAAATTACCACAAGGATTAGCTATTGGTTCAGGTGCTGGTTTAGGTGTTATAGATGCTACGGGCTGAGGTGCATAGTTTTTCCATAATAAATAAACTGCGACTCCACTAAGTCCTAGAATTAATATAGTCTGTGTTGTCTTATTCATTATATAATTTTTACAGGTACTCCTACTATATTTGGATTACTATATCCTTCTATTGGTCTAAATGTTCCATTTTGAGGTTTAAAATAATCATTATGGAGAACATCAACAAAGTTAATCTGTCCAGAACAATTTTGGAAAATAGGATCAATTGGTTTGCCATAGTTAGGAGTTATGGCATTTAAGTCTATAGGTATCGTTGCGTGTACGGCATCAATTTCTTTAGACAATTCTTGAGTAGTAAGTCCGTTTGCTGATTTTGTTACTGCTTTCGGCTTAAATACAAGATAAGCTACGACACCTGCCGCAGCCAATCCTAATAATATTTTAGTTTGTTTTTCCATATTTATTATTGAAAATAATCACAATAGACTACATAATTAATTCCTGATTGAACCTTAAATGTAATAGGTTGGCTATTTACATCCATATCCCCAACTCTTTGTTCAGCGATCACTACCTGATTTGTTAATTGAGGAGTTGCTCCAATGCTTTTAACATATCCAGTATCTCCAGTTGTACTTCCTACAAAAACATTTCCACTTGTATTACCATTACTGCCCGACTTTAATACATAAACCATTACTGTAATCGTATCTCCAACATTAACTTGTAACTTATCCCAATCTTGTATTTGAGCTATATAGTGAATATTATCGCCAATCGGAGTTGTGGTATCAATTATATTCTTTCCATTTTGCTGAATCTTAAAATTAACTAAGCTTGGATATGTATCTGCTCCTATTGTAGAGAAATTCCAAAAGATAGTCCTTTTTTCTACTTCAGCAGTAGTTGGCGTTGGTGTTGGATTAGTTGTATTAGTAGAATTTGCGATTGTTGATTTATTTTTAAAATATGCATATAAAGCATATCCTCCAATTGCTAAGACTCCTAATGTCAATATATTTTTTAAGGTATCTTTCATAATTATTTTGCTTTGCCGTTGATTACTCTTTTGATTATCATAAACCCAACAACTAAGATACCTGCACCTAAAGCATATTTTACAATAGTATTTCCACCTGAAATTACATTCAATCCATTATTTATAGATTGGCTTACCTGAGCAGCTTGAGCTTGATTAGTTAGATAATTATCACAAGTAAGTGTTGAATATAAAGTTGTGTATTGAGCTATCTTATCATTATATGCAGATATGATTGATTTTTTCACATTTGCATTATTTTCATTAACATTTGTTAACCCAGTATTTAATGAAGCTAATGCATCTTTTATCTTTTGACAATTAGATTGATCCGTTGAAGAATAAGTAGGATATGTCAATGATAATTTAGCGAATTGATAAAATTTACCCATAGGTTCTCTATCGCAGAAGTCGTGCCAACTACCAAAAACACCAAATCCAGTATGATAAGATTGAGTATTTGCAGGTGGTAAACTTCCATAATATGTTTGAGCATCTAAAATAGCTTGAGTATTTTTAGTATCACTAAAAAAAGAAAGCATTTCCTTGTATTCAGGGAAGCAACTATAAGAATTTACTACTTTAAGTAGTTGTGTATTATCTAATGCCATAAATTATTTTTTATCGCTCATTAATTTACCTGCAATCAAAATAACTAATACTGCTCCTAAACCAATAACTAAATAATTAATGTTTTTACCAACTGGAGCTGTAACTGGTGTTGCAGGTGTTGCGGGTGTTGGAATTGGGTTTTTAGGTGTAGTATCAGTTTTAATAGGAATAGGACCAACAACGCCACCCTCTCCTTTTGATACAGCACATTCATAAGAATCAGGACCAAATTCAACACAAGGATTAGGTAAACCTTTTATATATCCACCAAAAGTACCATCTGGTGCAGGTTCGCCTTCAGCAATACCCATAGGTGCAGGTGCTGGAGTTGGTATTGGAGTTGGTATTGGAGTAGGAGTAGGAATTGGAGTAGGAATTGTACCTATTGGATCATCAACTGGATGACTATTCGGAATTAAAGGTGGCTCAACTGATGGAGTTGGAGGCACTGGCATTGGTTGTGCTGGCACTGGTATTTCATCAACTGGAAGTTCTACTACTGCAATAGGTGCAGGATTACTATCAATTGGTGCAGGACTTGGATATGAGCCTTCGTAAGTTGGCATTCCTCCTGTTCCCAAAGGATCGGATACGGTAGTATTTGGGATGTTTAAATCTCCCTCTTCATCCATTTGGGCATTTTTTACCAATGTAAGGTTTTCTAAAGATAACATCGTTTATGTTTTTGTATATCTTCAAAATTAACCACAAAACGCATATAATAAGCATATTTCTTAAAATTTCACTAAATGTTGAAAAAAAAGTTTAAAAATATTTTGTTGTTTCCAAAAACAATATATCTTTACACTATAAAACGAAACACAAATGGCTGAATTTCAAAACTACACTTACTTGTATCCTCCAAGACCTGAGAATACAACACACCCAAGTCAATTGAGTAAATATGATAACCATCAATATATAGCTCAACCTAAATACAATGGTACATGTTGCAATGTATTTATTTCAGAAGATGAGATAGTAGTAATGAATAGACATAAGGGCAAAATAAGTTCCGATTATAGCAAAATTGATTTTAAGGGTTTACATAGAGGTAAAGGCTGGATAGTATTATCAGGAGAGTTTTTAAACAAAAACAAAAAAGGAGAAAACGGAAAGCCGTTTAACTTAAAGTTTGTAATATGGGATATATTGGTATATCAAAATGAATACTTAATAGGGAGCACATTTATGCAAAGAGTAATATTACTTGAGGAATTATATCCTTGCTTTAAAATGAGGGTTGGAGAGGAGTTTGAAAACTTTAAGCACCTTTGCTTTACTAATTGCGAGAATGTATATCGTGCCCCAAACTACTACGATAATTTTGAATTATTATTCCACGACTTAGCAAAAACAGATTTGTATGAGGGAGTTGTATTAAAGAGAAGAGATGCGAAATTGTCGTATGGATTGACTGAAAAAAATAATCACGGATGGCAAGTTAAATCTCGAAAACCCACTAAAAACTACAAATTCTAATGAAACACATCATTTTAACCGCAAGCTCAGCTCAAAGACTAAACGAAAAAATCGAAAATCACCTTAACGAAGGATGGAAGCCAATAGGTTCACATAAGATAGTTGAAGTACATCATCAGCTAAGGTATGCAGGTATGCAACACAAAGACACAATTATTGAAAGAGAGTATTCTCAAACTATGCAATTAGAAGAGAATTTCGTAAGCTTATTAGATGAAATTAAAAACTAACAATATGTCAAAAAAAATCACAACCAACGAAACAAAGCTAAAAAAATTAATTAGCTCAAATGATCCAATCTTAAATGCTTTATTAGTAGAAAGGATAATTATGATTATGAAAATCACAGAGGATGATATTAAAGAAAATGCTGAACTTTGGGAAAAATGTATAATACACCCAAGCTTATATAACCAGCTTAATAACAATATCAAACAAGTATTATGCAATTAGGGACTAAAGTTAAGGTTATAAAGAACTTTGGTAATGAATGCGAGCCTTTTGTTGGACTTACTGGAGTTGTAGCACCCCTAGCTCGTTTGGGTTGTCGTGGACAGGGTTGGGTTGGCGTAATGTTAGACCAATTAACTATTTATGGGAAGCATTTTAACTTTCAGGTAGAGGAATTAGAAGTTTTAGATAAAAACGTTTTAACAAAACCTTAACAATAAATATTTGTTATCTTTGAGAATAATATATACCTTTACTATATCAAACAAACAAATAAAACGAAACACATGAAAACTTTAGTACAAATCACAGCTAAATGTTACGAAAACAAATCTTGGTACGACAAACCAGAAGCACCTACATGGAAGCCAAAATCATTTGACTTATTTAACCTTTATGTAGAAAATGCTGATGACTTTTTTTACAATGAAGAAAAGTGTTTAGAAGCTGTTAAAAGATTGTTGGAAGATGAGTCTGGTATGATATATAAATATGAATATGCTGCTCATAAAGTTGTATTTAACGAACCAATCGAATTAAATAGTGCAAAATTTGAGCTTCTTTTATTAGAAGAATACTTTCCTGAATTAAAAAAATAATATTTATGATATTAGATTCAAGCGATTTATTAGAAAAGATAATCAAAGAACTGAAAGACTTAATGAGTGAAGCTACTATAACTAAAGCAATGCTTACACCTCGAGATGAAAAGAAAGAGCCTACCAATCTTATCGAACTATTAGAGTACATCAAAAAGGAGGGTAAAGAGATGCACGAGATAAATTCTAAAATGAAATATTTAGAAGGTAAAATGGAGGCTTATGTTAAAGTATTAGAATTATTGGGTTGTAAGATTGACTTAAACGAAGAATAGATATGAAGTGCATAATCAAAGCAATGAATGAAACTAAGTATAAGCCAAGACCTAAGTGGTGGGGATATGTAGAAAATGGTAAAAGGTTTCTTTGTAGATACAATCATGTCTTTGCTATATTCTCCGAAACTGAAGTGCTTTGGTACGGCTATCAAACTAAAACCGATAAAGCAGGAGTACTATTCGCTATAAAATATTTTCAAACAAACAAATAACAAACAAAATGAACAACACGATTAAAACAACCAAAACAGTTTATCCAGAAAATCCAATTAGAGATTTCAACCAATGGGCAATTTATATCCATAACCAATTAAATTCAAAAAGATAATATGGAAAAAGATAAAGAACTATTACAAGCTTATGAGGATCTTGTAGCACATTCTAATACCTTAATAGATATGCAAAGAAAAAGAATTGCTGATCTTGAATCTGAATTAACTGATAAAAATGAAACTATCGAAAAACTATTTAAGTTAATAGATGAATCATTATCAATCACAGAAAAAACAGTTGAAGCAAAAAATATATTATTAACTCCTTCATTAAATTAGAATGAAATCAACCATAATCAAACTCAGCGACATAGCAAATCACCCAACAAAAAGGCTAGATGCTGAGTATTGGATTACAAAAGAGTTTCTATTGAGTGAATTCAAAAATAAAAAAGCAGGTATTGTATTGAAAGATATTGAAGAAAAATATACTTTAATTGCATATAGCACTACTACAATCGAATTCAATAAAGCTCTTATTTATAAATCAATCCCACCAATTAGACAAGCGAATGAAATCATTACCAAGTTTGATAATAAAGATTATGAAATTTTAGATGAGACTAAATTAGATGAGTATTTATCTTTTGATAACTTGGTAATAATCAATGAAAAAGAAATTGTTTTTGGAAAAAATAAAAAAAGTTGAAAATAAATTTGGAAATTAAAAGCACTACATATATCTTTGTGGTATTATAAAACAAAATAAAACGAAACACAATGGCTCACGAAATCAATTACAACGAAAAAAAGGGTACACACTCTTTTGTAACTAACAACGAAAAAGCTTGGCACAATTTAGGTCAAGTAGTAGATGGTGCTATGACTGCTGCTGAAGCAATCGAATTAGCTAACTTAGATTATGAAGTTCAAAAAGTAAAAATCCATCCTGCTTTAGAAAGTGGTTTTGGAGATGCAATACCTGAAAAGTTTGCAACTATTAGAACTGATAATAATGATTACTTAGGTTTAGTAGGAAGCAGATACGAGATCATTCAAAATAAAGATGCTTTTAGTTTCTTTGATAGTATTGTTGATAATGGGGAAGCCATATTTGAAACGGCTGGGGTGCTTGGCAAAGGAGAAAGAATTTTCATCACTGCTAAACTTCCAGAAGATATGCTTGTTAATGGCGAAAAGTGTGAAAAGTATATTATCTTAACTAACTCACACAATGGTAGTTCAAGTATTATAGCAGGATTTACTTCAATTAGAATTGTATGTAACAATACTTTACAAGCTGCTATGAGTGATTTGAGCAACAAAGTGTCAATACAACATAGAATTGGTGCAAAGGATAGATTATCAGAAGCATACAAGGTTATGAACATCGCTTCAGTTTATATGAATGAAGTAACTGAAGTGTTTAATAGAATGTCTGATACAAAATTAGAAGATGAGAAGTTGAAAAACTTTATTGAGAGAGTAATGAAGCCTACTTATAAAGAAATAGATCCTGAGAAAGAAAGAGAACAAAGCACTAGGTTTAAAAATCAGGTAGAGTCAATTTATGAATTTGCTATGACTCATCCTACTCAAACTACTCCTGCTGCTTTTGGAAGTGTCTGGGGTGGTTATAATGCTATATCAGGTTATTACAATTATATTGCCAATTATAAAAGTCAAGAACAAAAATTCAACAGCCAGTTATTTGGAAATGCTAATACTAGAATTCAAAAAGCATTTGAAGAATCACTAGCTATCATATAGTTTGTTTGTGTTTTGTGTATCGGGGGTGCAGGTTATGTTTGTCCTCACCCCCACTTTTTTAAATTTTAAATTATTTTTATGACTGAAACTTGGACTAATAAAGCCAACTCAATACTTTTAAATAGAAAAATTATAAACGTTAGATACTTAACTGATCTTGAGCAAGAAGCATTCGGATGGTATAAGAAATGCGTAGTAATTGAACTTGATGATAAAACTATTTTGTTCCCATCTAGTGATGATGAAGGAAATTCTGCTGGTGCTTTGCACTATCTAAAAGGAGATAATATTGATGTTTTACCTACAATACAATAATTTATGCATAATACCGTTTATATAAGTGGAAAAATTACAGGAATGGAAGAACAAGCTTATAAAAATTTTGAAGAAGCCGAAAATTATATAACATCTTTAGGTTTTAATGTTATAAATCCTATGAAGCTTACTCATAATCACGATAAGACTTGGAATTCATATATGAAAGAGTGCTTAAAGCACCTTATGGATTGCGATTATATATATCTTATAAATGGATATGAAGAAAGTAAAGGTGCTAAATTAGAATTATACATCGCTGAGGAATTAGGAATTGTAAATTTTGCAGAATATGAAGTTGCACAATCTGTATATGAACTCACAAAAGGAACTATAAACTTATTAAAATAAACCAAAAATAAAATATATGACTGAAATTTTCGTTGAACCAGAATTACAAGAACTGGAAAATGCAGAACAAGCCCAAGAGTGGTTTGAAGTTGCAACTGAACTTGGTCTTGACAAGCAATTAAAAACTGCTGATAAGAGTGAAGAAAAGAAAGCTCCACCTTATATGTACATAGATCCAAAAACATCACATATCATTAGGACTTTGTGCCCAAGAGTTGTGGATTACAAAAAATATTCAGCTTCAACTATTCCTTTAGATGTATTGAAAGAAATACAAAAAGCCGAAAAGAATGGCTGGTATGCTGCGATTCAAATATGCTATGATGACAAATCTCCAGATCCTTTTGTAATTGGAATAGGACATAGTGAAGAAGCTTGGAATCGACCTTTGCACTTAATTGCTCGTTGGGGTGGAGAACTAATTCCTTTTGAATTACTTGAGCAAAAAGCTATTGATCGTATGAGAAAGAAAGCTACTGAAGCTTTAAATGAAATGAAAATGCGTGTTGAAATGGCTCTAAAAAATGTGGACAGCTTTACAGGTAATTTATTAGAGGGAGAAGCTGTTCCTAAAATTGAATTCTCTTGTGAAAAAATTAATACTTGGTTATAAAAAATAAATTATGAAAAAAATAAGTAAAAAAAAGGTAGCAGCAGCAGCATCAAAGCATGCTAAAAATAGCTCTGATTTTAAGCTTTCAATTCAAAGTAAAACTCTTGAATTAGGTGATATGTCTTTTAATGAACCTAATATTATTATTTCAATAGTTGGTAATGAAACAGATATTCGTTCTGGTATCATTAAAGCTATGATAGCTGATGAAATGTTTGTAACATTAATTATTGAAGCGTTAAGCTATTTTTCAAGTCAAAAACCATTCTAATGCTACAATTAAATCCTATGATTCCAATTGTCCGTAATTCGGATCAAATGAATGGATTTGCTTTCTTGGTTATTGATTATTCTCAAGAACATTATTTATTATTTACATGTGCTATGGATAATGGTGAAATATGGACTTTGTATAATACTGAAATTAGTTTTCAAAATAATTTTTCTTTACAAAGAGATACTAAATAATACTTTTTGGTTAACACGGCTTAGCCCCACCGAAACGGGGCTTTTTTTTATGTTCAAATTTGCAATAGGCATTCCAACGCTGAATAGATACGACTTGTTAAAACCTACTTTAGAAAAATATTTAGTTGATTTCCCTGATATTCAATTATTTATAGTTGATAATGGGAAACAAAAAATAAAAAATGATTTCCCATACGCTCATAATTTAATAGTTATTGAAGCACCTGAAAATGTTGGAGTTGCTGGATCGTGGAATATCCTATGCTTCACCATTTTCTCATTAGGTTACGATAATGCACTTATCTGCAACGATGATATTTATCTTGGTTACGGCATAGATGTAGTATATGCGGCAATTGATAATATGAAGAACGGCTTGGTTCAATCACAATTTAGCTTTTCAGTTTTTATTTTAAGTTGGAAGCTATGGTCTGAAATCGGTATGTTTGATGAAATATTCTATCCAGCATATTATGAGGATAGCGATTACCTATATCGAATGCAATTACACGGCATCAGGCAAGATTTAGACTATACTTTAAACCCTATCATTATGGCAATAAGCAGCACAAGAGAGAAAGCACCTGAGCTTGTAGATCAGGCTATGCAATCTAATCGATTGAGATACATACAAAAATGGGGAGGAAGTCCTTTATTAGAAAAATACACAACTCCATACAATTCGGATTACAAAATATATTAATGTATATGAGAATGAAAAACAAGACTCAGGATTTATATGAAAAATTTAAAGATGAAGCAGTTTTAACAACATTTGTTAGTACTGGTCCAAAACCTAAAAAGAAGAAAATTATAAAATTTAGAGGTCAGATATTCTTTACAGGCAGTTTTCAGGAAGTTTTTAATTCAATTAAGCACAGAATAACTTTTTCTTAGTATTTTCTATGTTTCAATTTTTTTTCGTATTATATTTGACACTCTTTTCTCCTAAAAATCATATTTATGTCGCATCATCTACTTACAGCCACCGAAACAAGAGAATGGCTTAGGCTTTCATCTTCAAAACTATATGCTTTAGTAAAGAAAAAAGAAATTCCGCACATCAAAATAGGCGGTAAGATTTTATTTGATAAAGAAAAAGTACAGACTTGGTTAGAAACACAATCAAATTAAATCTTAATTACAAGTGGCTAAACGTAAAGAACAAAAGAAAGTTAAGACTCCATTAAAATCTGATGGCAGTCCTGACTTGCGTTATGCCAAAAACAAAACAAAAAGAAAACCCACCGCCTATCAGGTAATCTCTAAGCAGTTTACAAAGATTAACGATAAGTTACCTGAAGAGAGTAAATTATCATATAGGCAAAGAAGAAAACTGATTAAGGAAAAAATACTTCCTCAGTTCAAAGATATTGCTCGTTCTAAGATCAGGGTAACTCCAATTAAAGCAGCTATTGTTGGCGTAATTGAAGAACTTCCACCAAAAGAAGGATGTGATATCAATCTATTAGATATTTCAGACTATGCCTACGTTGAATGGTTTGCCTTAGATGAAACAATCCGTGAATTAGTTCCCGATTGTATTTTTATACAGGTATCAGCAGGTGAATATGGACAAACTAAAATATTTAATACCCGTAACTACGATTATAATGTTCAAGGCGTAAAAGAGATAGTCGATTCAATAAGACCTGATGCCGATAATGAGCCTTCTGGAACATACATATTTTCGGCATATAAGAAGTTAAGACCTAAGAAGAAGAACGATGGAACACCAGAAAACTATTATTTAGATTTTGTACTTACACATATAGATAAAAAAGGTAGAGAAGAGGCTTATGGTGATACTGAACAAGTTGAATACACACCGCCAAAAGGTAAAGCTTATAAAAAAGCTAAGAACAAAGTAAAGGAAATGATTGAGGGCAAGATTAAAGCTCTTAAATCTAAAAAAGATAGCAGAAGAAGAGCTAAGAAAACATTAGAGAAGAATATTGCAAAAGGTAATGCATTCTTCAAACGCTTAAAGAAAGAAAAGAAACCAACAGCAGCTTTGACTAGAAAAGCAAATGCTGAATTCAAGAGAGAGTTAGAGTTATTAGAAAAGTATTATAAAGAGGGTAAAATAACTGAATACAATTATAAAAAGTCTTTAGATAGAATATTTAAGAACTTCAATCAATAGTGAAAAAAAAGATAGTAAAATACAGTGCTCAAAGTTCTGAGCCATTCTTATTAAATAGAATGCAGAAAGAAAAAGCTAATGGCTTTTACAAGAAAGGAACTTTTACCAACGAGTTAGTTTGGGGAAATTATTCATTTATTATATCTAATCAGCCTAAGAAGAAACAAGAATCCTTCAGGAAAGGAATGTTTTTGTATGGTATGGTAAGGAGAGATGCTAAAGCTTTCCTCAAGCAATATGATTTTGAGTTGCCTAAGCAGCATTCACAAATTGATTATGTAAAAAAGTTTGATCCTAATAAGTTCAGAAAGATTACAGCTACTGACTTAAACCACGCATATTGGCGTATTGCATACAACTTAGACATAATTTCACACGAAACATACGAGAAAGGGCTACCAGATGACTTTAAAGCCGTTAGACTAGCTACTTTAAGCACACTTGGAGCACCTAAAAAGTACTTCAAAATTGTAGATGGGGTACTTTCTAAAGATTTCATATTACAAGGTGGCGATCCGCCCCTGCAAGAGGTTTATAAGCTTATTAGATATGAGTGTTATAAATATATGGCTCAGGTTAAGAAGCTATTGGGTAATGATTTTATATGTTACAAGACAGACTGTATATATTACAAAGACACAATTGCTAATAAAAATAAGGTTCATAAGTTTTTTGAGCAAAAAGATTTACTAATAAAGCAATTAGTTTAGTATTTTTACAAGAGAAAGAAAAAAAATGGAAAAGGAAATAGAGAAATTAGAAACATTTATTAATAGGAACGGATATCCAATGATTAGGAGATGCCAGAATTGTATATTTTGGAACTCTGAAGACTTTGAGGAAAAAGATAGCATCGGGCTTTGTACACACACACCTCTACATTTCGCATTTACACTTGAACCATCTGTATTCCCTATGACTAAAGACTTTTGTCTTTGTCAACATCATAAGTTTACTAATGAAGATAAGCTATCACAAGTATGTGATAAGGTTATGCTAAAAGATATCTTGAAGAAGAAACAAGATATAGTATAGCTGTTAGATTATAATATCTTCAAAAAAATGATAAGCAAACTAATTAGATGTTAATATTTTAATGCCAAAAGCATTATTGTTTAGTAAAATAATATATATTTGTGAAATGTTCAATTACCCTGTCGAAAAACACATTCTACGCTTTTATAAATATAAATTTATAGGTTTAGAATCGCACCCTATCGTAATTGAAGCATACAATAAATTAGAAGCCCGACAAAAGTTAATGTATATGATTGAAAAGCACCCTCAGCTTTATGGCAGGGCTGTAATTTCAGAATCATTAAGCTTACCCATATTTGGAGAAACTACTAAAATAATAAATGGTATAGATCATGTTTGGGTAGGAAATGTATTTGAAAGAGAATGGATTCCATTAAATGAGTTTGAGAAATTAGGATATGAATAGTAAAATTTCAGGTACTATAGAACTTTATTCTGGTAGCTACGATATGGTAGATAGAAAAAAGTATAGATACAAGACACAACGTAACGAAATAATTGAGCTATGGAGAAAACTTTACGCTCTTGATAATAAACTATATTTTTTAATAATAAAACCTAATGACAATGCTTAGAATTAGCCAAAGTATGATGAAAGAGTGGGAAAACTACAAAAGATTTGATAATCTATGTGGTCTTGTATTTGAAGCTAAATACATAACAAAGACTCTATTTAGTGAGCCTAGTGATTCACAAAAAGAAGGTATTTACTTTGAATATCTTTGTACTGGTAGTTTACCTAAGAATGGGCAAGTGCCGCAACCCGAAAGAACTTTAAAGGGAGAGTTGACTGCACCTTACAAAAGAGCGGAACAAGCTGCTAATTTCTTTAAGCAAATTATAGAACACTATGGCATAGTTATAAAGCATGTAGCTTATAAGCTTGAGAATGACCTAATGAGTGGACTTTTAGATATTTGGGCAGAATGGGATGGCAAAGAGGTTATTATCGATTTAAAGTACTCAGGATTGTTAGATGACAAGTGGAATGACTTAGGCTGGGATTTAGAAAGATTGCCTCAAAAACATAACACTATGCGTCAAGCCGTACATTATAAGCTATTGGCTAGAGATGTATTGAAGAAAGATGTTGATTTTTACTTTTTTGTATTCAATAGTAAGCAACCTGATGATATGAAGATTATCTTATCTACAATAGATGAGGATAAGTTTTGGTTTCACGAGAATGATGTAATGAGGATTAAGGCAGATATTGAAAAAGAGATAGCTTCAGGATTTAAAGCCAAGCCTGATTATAGGAATTGTAAAGAATGTACTATGGTAGATTGTAAGTTTCGAGCAAGTTATCCACTTATTCAACAAGTCTTTTATCCAGAAGAATAAAATTATTAATTTTAATTATGGAAAAAAACCAATGCAGTAAGCACCCTGAAGTAACATTAGTTGAAGGTTGCTGCTATAAATGTTTGGAACTTAAAAATAATTAATATGTTAGACCAAGATTTTATATCACTAAAAAGATGTTTAATAAATCAAAAAGAGATGTGCGAAATAGAAATGTTGGGCTTGAATGATGATTTAGTAAGTATGATTTTTAGTGCAATGAAATCTAATGAACAATTCGCTAAAATTGTAGTAATTGCAACAGAAGCTTATCTAAGAAGTAATTATTCTAAAGAAGCTATTTTAAATTAAGCTTTCCTTTCTTATAAAGCACGAAGGTATATAAAGAAATACCTATTATTAATCCACCAACAATAGCGTAATTAATATTGGCTGCATTTCTTAAATAGAATGAATATATTTCATTATACTTACCAATGTACATATCGATTTCATCTTTTCTTCTATTAATAAGTCCAGACAAAGTATTCCCAGACCTATCTTTTAGATGAAACGTTTTCCAATAAGAAACAACATCATCTTGACTTGACGAGTTATTAATATAATCAATCATACTTTCAGCACTACCAATACCTGCATTGTATGCTAATGAAATTAATGCCGCAAATTGTAAATCGGTGCAACCATCAGGCAAACCATATTGTAATAATTGATTCGCTTTTTGATTTATTTCGTAAGCAAGTTCTGTATCAGCCTGTGCTTTTGTAATACTATCATTTGCTTTAACAGGTCCTGAATCAATAACATTATAGTTTGTTGTACCCCATCCAATAGTTTTAACTCCACCTGAGTCAGAGTATGCAAAAAGAACTGTATTTGGATCAAGATTCTGAGAAGCAGAGAAACTATAAGCATTATCTACGCCAGCTACTTTACTGCCTAGTCCTTCCCATTTCATTATGAATGGGGTTATGGTTGCTATTGCATTGTTTATATCTGGCATCTAATTAAGGTTTAAAACAACTCCAGTTGCATCATCAAAAATATCACCCTCATCATTTATAATATTCCCATCTGGATCAAGATAATACAAGTTACCATAAGAATCCCTCAATGTACTATTTCCTAAATCAGTTAATGTTTGCGACCAAATTGGAGGTTGAGAAGGTGCAGGATCATCTGCTACTTCTTGCCCAGCTACAATTGTATTATCTTGTTGAATTTCGATAGGCATGTTTGCTGACTCTGCTGTTGGAGTAAAAGTATCAAGAATAGTATAAATATAATACCCTACTAAACCTAATGCCGTAACACTAAGTCCTACAATTATTTTTACAGGAGTGGATAAATTTTTAAACATCTTATGCAATTTGGTTTTTTAAATAATAATCCATTCCACCATTTGCACCAGTTACTTTAACAATATATGCAGAAGTAATTGAATTTACAGCTTTTACCAAAGAAGTTGTATCGCCATTAACGAATACATCTAATTTTGTCGGTTTACTATAATCTCCTACATTATATTTTATAATTGCTTTATCAGGACGCATAGTTCCATCAGGATTAGCAGTTTCTTCAATTAATCTTCTTAATACCATAGCACCAGCCCAAATATTAAACTCAGGCTTTTTTAAAGCCAAAAAAATTCTATTTAATACTGCTGGGGAAGGAGTGCCTGAATATTTAGCATCAGTTGACAAAGATGGTAAATATTTATTCAATATATCAAGAGAAGCTTGACTTAATCTTCCTTGTGGTAATTCTTTTTTATAAACTACTTCATAAAATTCGGAAGGAGAAACTTGTAAAATACCTGTGCTTCTTTCTGATCCACTTACATTCACTGCTCCGCTTGGATAATAATGGCTTCCAGTTGTTTCTACCATAGCTATTGCGTACAAAAATTGTACAGGCAAATTAGTTCCTGCTGCTGCTGCTCTGAAGAAGTTGCCATATTTAGCTAACATTTGTCCAGTAGAATTCCTCAAATCATCCTGAAACGTTTGTTTCGGTTGAAGTGAAGTAAGCGGTATCTTTATTTTAAAACTACTAGGCATATTATTTCCAATTATTACCATCCCAAACTTGACCTGATTTGTTAGTCCATGTATTACCATTATATACACAACCTGTTGTATCGATTGGTACAGAAGTGTAACTATGTGTTGGAATAGTTATTTTACTTAATTGTAACGCTAAATTAAATAATAATATTAATATAAGTGCCACTAATAACACTACGCTATTTATTTTTTTAAGACTAATAACCATAATTCCCTTTTGATGAGTTATAAATATTCAAAAATTCTTGATATCCTGTCCATTGAGTATAAATTGCAGCATATCCTATTTCACCATTTAGCCAATTATTATATCTTAAACCCATAAAAGCTGACCAAGATGCACTTGTAGCTAATGAAGCTGCGGAGGCAGTTTGACTAGTGATATAGTTTCCACCTGCATCAAAAATACCTAAGTATAAGTTCGTTCCATCATATCCACACAACGCAAACATCCATTTATTAGCAGTAAAGTTTAATAAACTTAATGTTGTATTGTCTGGAGTTCCAGTTGATAAATTATATCTTTCTGCACTCATTTGATATCCAGCAGTATTTGTAATAAAGAAGTTGTATCCTATTACAGCAGGATTTCTTCCCTCTGCTGATATTATTCCCTGATATGGATTACCCGCCCAAGCAGTATCCGAGTTTTGGAACCAAACCATAAAAGTATATGGAGCAGTTCCTGCAAATTTATAGGCATCGGGTAGTCTAACTGAATATTGATTAGAAGGCGATGAAGGCATATTTAAGTAGCCTACTGAGCTCGATGGCGGCACATAAGGGAAATTACTTAAAGCAGCAGGAGTACCATTTCCAGTACCAACAACTGCCGTACCATCATTACCATTACCACTTACATCGGGAACTATTGTTGAAGCATTATCGTAAACGCCAGTTTGATTGAAATCATAAATAGCATCAGGAATAAAAGTTGGACTCGCATTATTGTAAACATCTATATTCCCAAATACATAATTGTCATTGTTAGTTGAAATATATGTTTGACCAGCTTGAGTATAAAGATTAAAATAACCTATACCTAACTGATTTAAAACATTTAATATCCCTTGTAAGGACTGAGTCTGTAATATTCCTGTATAAGTAGAAAAAGATGAAGATGATTTCGGCTTATAGGTTATAGAAACAGAATTCTCGTTAGTAAAAGTAAACCCTGTAAATGTATATCTATACTCTGTATATGCATTTGCAGTATCTAATGGATTTACTGGACTCCCTAAAATATTAATAGGAAGAGGATAAGTTCGATTATTTTTAATCCCTAACGATATTTGAACATCTGCTGCCATTACTTATTTTTTGTTAAATAGTATCCTACCCCTATTGCTGCTATTGTAAGCATAAAGAATGGGACAGGTGTTGTTGATGGAATTGTACCTGAAGCATATTTTGTATTTGATCCACTTGCTAATTTATATCTATTCCCGATTACATCTATTGGCACTGGATTAGGTGTTGGTACATTTGGTAAATGTATTTGATCCCTAATACTTAAATTAGTTGATTGTATATCTTCTATAGTATCACCATAATTATTATAGAAATGTGGTTTGTTGGCATCTACTTCAATTTTTTTGAAGTTTTCTAAATTACCACCAAAAGCGTTAGTTATTCTTGTTGTGTAGAATTGCACTTTAACACTTGTTAAAGGCAAAATTGTTGCTGCTAAACTAGAATTACCATTAAGAATAAAGTTTGCAGAATACTTACTAAGGTCCACATCTATCGAAAGTGCATTACCTGCATAAGGATCTACGGTTGTTGTAATACTTGTATAATTTTGATTACCACCAGAATCAAAAATTTGATATTGGATTGCTCCCATCAATTGATTGATATTTTCCGAGTATATATTTAAACCTGTAATTTGATAAACCTGTGAACCTAAAGACTGTTTTATTTGATTATAGGTAACAGGAGGCACTCCCGAATCCTGATTTACAACAGAGATAGCAGGTGTAGCATGATTTATTACAATTGCAGGTATTACCATTTTTATTTAGTTAATACAGTGTCGCCTTTTACATCACAAACTACCATTTGACCAGAATTATCAATATAACATCTCATTCCAAACTCTTTCATCATTTCTTGATTTAATTCAGTCATTACATGAGGCGGCTCTCCTGCTTTTAAAGCATCACTATAAGCAGTCATTACTATTTTAGCATTTTCTTGCGTAGGTGCTGGTGTGCTATCAAATGATGCAGTACCACTTGGGCTTGTTGAAGTTGTAGGTGCAGTACTATTAGTAGCAGTAGATTTTAATGCTAAGAAAAGTAAGAATCCACCTCCAAACATAATAGAGGCTTTGATTAAATTTTTATTGTCCATCTTTTAATTTTTTATTGCTTAATACTAACCATAAACCCCCAACCATAAATATAACAACGCCTAAAACTATGCCATATTTATTGTAAGTATCAGCAGTTTGTGCTTGTAATGTATTTAATTTCGCTATTGCCATTTGATCATTTAATTGACTCAACTCATCAGATGTTATTGCTCCATTGTTCGCCACAATATCATTTACAATATTTTGAATTGTATTAGAACTGCTTATAAGTGCATTAGAAATAGTTTGCCCAATGCCACTAGTTGCAGCTGCATTACTAGCATCTTTCGCAGTTTGAACTGCTTGTTGAATTAATGTATTAACATCTGTTGTTTGTAGTGTAGGTGTTGCCATCTTAAATTATATCTATGTTTGTTAAATCTGTGCCATCTGTCGTTATATACATACCCGCTAAATCTCCATTTAAAATTTGTATTCTCAAATCTCCACTATTTGTAGCCGACTTAATCTGATAGTCATTTAAACTATAAGAGAGCTGAGGCAGTGAAATAACATTTTGAGGGGTAACAGCTTTCCAAGATGGATCATAAGTAAGGGAAAACGGATCAGATTGCACTACTTGATACATTGAAATAGGACTATTTACTACCATTGCACTGCTACCCCCACTATTTTGCTTATCAATTAACTGCCATGCCCAATTAAGATTGTTACTTTTTGAACAAGTAGCTGCTAATTTATTTTTCAGTAAAGTGAAATCTCCATCATTATCTATACTTGCTTTACCATATAGGCTCTGCAATGCCGCTTGAGTTTTTTTACCAAAAATGCCATCTACAACAAGTAATGTTGCATTTTGACAAGTAAGTGCTGTATTCAGTAAAGACTGCAAAGACTTAACTTTTGAATTCCTACTTCCATTTTGTAATGGATATTGATTAGCTGTAGTTGCCTTATTATTAATATCAAGATTATCCGATGGATTAACGGCATCGGCAGTAGGTGCTGAATTCTTAGAGTTCGAAAACTGCTTATAAATCAGGTATAAACCTACTAAAATAGGAACTGAAAATATTAATATTTGTGTTTGTTTGCTAAGTTTCATGTTTGTTTGTTTGTTTGTGAATTTACCTAGTCAGAAAGTATTTTATTAATTCTATAATACCTACTGCTAGTGTAGAAAACCCAAATACATATCCTGTTCCCCAATTCAGTTTTTGATCATATTTTTTCTTTGCATCCTCTAATTTCTTTACTCTTGAAACCAATCCTTCTTGTCCTAAATCGTTGCCAATCAATGCATGGTGTATCTCTTTCACCTGATTCTTCATCTGAAGTAAATCAGTTTGCATAACATTCACACTTGTTGATAAACTATCTACCTTTTTTGTCAATTCTGGAGTAGCTGCCATAAAATAAATTTACTAGTTTTACGGCACTAAAATACTATTATTTTCATACTTTTTTATCTTTTAAGCCATATTTTATC
>Ga0208105_1000257_pt1 | contig 19463 bp, 16 predicted proteins | sample CryBogCBE16Jul07_FD_184574 | JGI IMG/M metagenome (GOLD analysis project Ga0208105, IMG submission 184574) | Freshwater microbial communities from Crystal Bog, Wisconsin, USA - CBE16Jul07 (SPAdes) | ecosystem: Environmental > Aquatic > Freshwater > Lake | place: Crystal Bog, Wisconsin, USA... | reverse complement strand
TCTACCAGTTGTTTGGCAGATTCTAAACCGCTAATCACCTACATACACTCTTGGTACGCGTTTAACATTGCAAAGTAATTCGTATGAAATCGTGCCGGCAAGTTGAGCAATGGTATTGACGTCAATTTGTCGTCCCCAGCATTCCACCAAGCTGCCAATACCTGCCTCAGGCAGATCCGTCAGGTCAATAGTCAGCATATCCATCGAAACTCTGCCAATGATGCGTGTGAGTTGCCCGTTCACGGCTACAGGCGTGCCGTTGGGAGCACAGCGCGGATATCCGTCTGCATAGCCTATCGCAACCAGACCGACTCTAGTGGGGCGCTCTGCTGTGAATGTCGCGCCATAGCCCAGACTTTCGCCTGCAGCGATTGTTTTGACGGCAAATATTTTGCTCTGCAGCGTCATGACGGGTGTCAGGCTGTGGGTGTGCGCTGGCATAGGGTCTGCACCGTAGAGCATGATGCCGGCACGACCCCAGTTGCGGTGCGCGTCTGGCCAGGCAAGTATCCCCCCCGAGTTGCTCAGACTTCGCGCTCCAGGTAAATGCCTTGTTGCTGCATCGAATGCGGTGATTTGAGTGGCGGTGGCAGGGACATCCGGTTCGTCAGACTGGGCAAAATGAGTCATCAAGGTGATGTTCGCGACACTCGGGCAGGCCGCTAGCCTGGCGTAAGCCGAGTCTGCGAGCGATAAATCAAACCCGGCACGATGCATACCTGAGTCAATTTTTAACCAGACGTCGATTGAATCCGCAGGTAATTCTGTATTTTCGAGAGCCAAGAGCTGGCTCTCCTGATGAACAGCAACCCATAGGCTGAGTCTGGCAGCTTCGACGAGCTCTTCGCAGTCGAAACAGCCCTCGAGCACCAGTATCGGCTTGGTAATTCCAGAAGCTCTCAGTTCGTATGCTTCAGCTGCGAAAGCAACGGCAAAGCCATCTGCTGTGTTCTGGAGCGCTTGCGCACACCGTACAGCACCGTGGCCGTAGGCATTTGCCTTAATGACGGCGAGCATTTTCCCGCCGTGGAGTTCGCGTGCACGCTGGTAGTTATGCCTTAACGCATCGAGGTCTATCAGTGCTTGCGAGGGTCTTGTCATGCGTGAATCGGAGTATGGGTTGACCTTGGTCGGTTATTGGATTGCGAACCATAGCGGCTAATGTCCAGACCGTCGGTACTGATTTCTGTTTTGTGGCCAGTAATCAGATCAGCAACTAGTTTGCCTGAGCCACAGGCCATCGTCCAGCCCAGAGTGCCGTGACCGGCATTAATGAACAGGTTTTGCATAGGCGTGTGTCCCACAACAGGTGTGCTGTCTGGCGTCATCGGGCGCAACCCGGTCCAGAATGTTGCCTGCGTCAGATCCCCACCTGGGAACAAGTCTGTGACCACTTTTTCAAGCGTTTCACGACGTCTGGGGTTCAGCCCCAGATTAAATCCACTGAGCTCGGCCATGCCACCCACGCGGATACGCTTGTCAAACCGCGTCACAGCAACTTTGTAGGTTTCATCAAGCACTGTTGATTGTGGTGCCAGCGACTCGTCGACCAGAGGTATCGTGAGTGAGTAGCCTTTGACCGGATATACCGGCAGTTTGATATGGAGTGGCGCGAGCAGATCTCGTGCATAGCTCGCAAACGCAACAACATACCGGTCAGCGGTGATGATTTCCTGACCCAGCCTGATGCCTGTCACGCGCTTGCCGTCACTCAGGATCTGGTCGACTGCACAGTCAAACCTGAATTGCACACCCAACTCTTTTGCCTTGAGCGCAAGCTGGGTCGTAAACATCTGGCAATCGCCGGTTTCATCATTGGGCAGACGCAAACCACCCGCAAGCAAATTTTTCGCATGGGCAAGTCCTGGCTCAACAGCAGTTAACTGGTCACGTCCGAGCAGTTCATAGGGCACGCCGCATTCTTCGAGTACTTTTATGTCGCGCTGGACAGCCTCAACCTGCGCCTCGGTACGAAATAGCTGCAGTGTGCCGCCTGTCCGCTGTTCATACTCTATACCTGTCTCTGCACGCAAATTACGCAAACAGTCCCTGCTGTATTCTGCGATTCGCGTCATTCTTTCTTTATTAATTTCGTAACGCGCAGCATTGCATTCGCGCAGCATGCTCGCCATCCACTTCAGTTGCCACAAACTGCCATCCAGGCTGATAGCCAGGGGGGCGTGTTTTTGAAACATCCACTTCACTGCCTTGAGCGGTATGCCAGGTGCAGCCCACGGCGTGGAATATCCAGGTGAGACCTGCCCAGCATTGGCAAAGCTTGTCTCCTTGGCAACGTCAGGTTGGCGATCGATTACAGTGACCTCAGCACCGGCGCGCGCCAGGTAATACGCAGTCGTTGTTCCGATCACACCAGCACCTAAAACAATTACTTTCATGGTAGTTCCTGACTTTATTAGTGGATTGTGAAAGTTTAGGACTGTTCTAGTAGTGGATTTAATTGAAAAAGACCTATAAATTTTGTTTATTCACTTTTTTTTACCGATTTTGATGATTTTTTTAGAGAAAACCACAAAATCATGCATTTATGAGACAAATTGCAATAAATTTGTTTGACTCTACGGGTCTTCACTACTACACTTGGGCTTGCAAGATTCTCAAGCGATTCGGTTTTTGTCCCTAGTCGGTCGCCCTTAGTGGTAATCAGTGGTGTCTTTCCATTCCTTGATCATCTAGCACGTGGGCGTTTTTGCCCGTATTTTATTTATCAAGGAAGTTCAAATGTCTACTGGTGTCGTTAAGTGGTTCAACGCCGAAAAAGGTTATGGTTTCATCATGCCTGATGGCGGCGGCAAAGATCTCTTCGCTCACTATTCTGAAATTCGTTCGAGCGGTTACAAAACCCTCGAAGAAAACCAGAAAGTCAGCTTTGAAATTGGTCAGGGCGCAAAAGGCCCATCAGCTACCAACATTCAAGTGCTGTAATCTGAGTTGACAAGAGCCTGCTTGACGCAGGCTTTTGTTTTAAAACCCTGTGTCGCTTAGGTGATGCAGGGTTTTTTATTGATGCAGGGTTTTTATTGGATGTTTGTTTATTCCTTGCAAAAATCAAATTTAAATTCAATGACAGGTATCAACACATGACAACCACACAATCCACAGATCTCGTTGCCACCATGCTCACGCGCCGATCCAATAAGCTTGTGCAGGCGCCGGGACCCGATGCGCAGCAGCTTGAGCAAATCTTGCAAACAGCAGTTTGCGCACCCGATCACTCCGCCTTGCGAGTTTGGAGATTTGTATTGATTGAGCAATCAGAAATAGCAGCTTTTACTGATCTGGCGATTGACGCCACCCGTCGCTCGGGACGAGAGGTTACGCCACAAAAAGAACAAAATACACGTAACTGGCTGTCAAAGGTTCCGCTGTTGATTGGTCTGGCTTATAAAATTTCACACGACAACAGTAAAGTACCCGAGATCGAGCAGACACTTTCTATGGGTGCCGCGGTCATGAATATTCAAAACGCTGCGCATGCTTTGGGTTTTGCGAGTTACTGGAGTACCGGCTTAGGGACTTATACAGAGGAGGTTCCCGAGGCGTTAGGTTTTGACGGGCTAGATTATAGGTTTGTTGGATTTCTGGCGGTTGGTACGCCGATTAATGAACTCACGCCTGCACAGCGTCCAGCTGCGCTGTCACTTACCCATGTCTGGAAAGCTTGACAGGCAATTGCGTTGAAAATTTTCAGGCTGCTTTGACGTGCTCAATTGCCAAGGGATAAGCACCATTGGCTTTCGCATCGAGCAGGACGATTTCAACCGTTGAGCCGTCTTCAGCATAGCTAATATGGGTACACCAATCCTGCGAAACTTCACGGGAAATTGATTTATCAGAAAGACGAATAACTAAAATGTCATCATCATCGTAGTATGTGGTGCGCATAGCGCTTGCCTACCTTAATGAAAATTGATGCATGACAGTTTTGACAATCAATGCATCCTCCAGAACCAAAACTGCGCATAATAAATTATCAGTTCGATTTGGAAAGTGTTTGTAAACCCAAAGATGAGTTTCATCTTTGTAACGAATTTTGCCAAAATCAATGATATGAATAAGTGTTTCGTCTGAAACAAATCGCTCAGTCATTCTGGATCTGGCGTGTTGCGTCACTATTATAGTGCGTTGAAATTTTAAGCTGAACATTAAACAACTTTAGTTCAGCTAAAAACTTTTGAAATGACGTAAAACTACACGGATGGATACTAAACTCCCGGCTTAAATCCTTTAAGCCTTAGCGCATTGGCAATCACGAAAACACTCGAGCAAGCCATAGCACCTGCGGCAAACATGGGCGACAACAATATTCCAAAACTTGGATAAAGTGCGCCTGCCGCGAGTGGCACCAGTGCGACGTTGTAGGCGAAAGCCCAGAAAAGATTTTCCTTGATATTGCGCAGCGTCGCCCGCGACAAACCCACCGCATTGGCCACACCATGTAAATCATCAGACATCAATACAACCGAAGCACTCTCGATTGCCACATCTGTACCGGTGCCGATCGCGATTCCCACATCCGCTGTTGCTAGCGCTGGCGCATCATTAATCCCGTCTCCAACAAAAGCTAGTACCGCGCCCTGATCGCGGAGAGACTGCAACACTGCGACCTTGCCCTCAGGCAATACCTGAGCATGCACCTCATCAATCCCGAGTTGCTTGGCGACCGCCTGAGCGGTGTGAACATTATCCCCGGTAATCATGACTGTTTTCAGGCCAAGACCATGCAGTGCAGTCATCGCAGACACTGCACTCTTCTTAATTGGATCAGCTACCGCCATCAGCGCCGCGAGCTCACCATTGACCGCCAGATAAATTGGCGTTTTGCCTTGCTCACCCCACTGCCTGATCTGCTCAGAGTCCCTTTCTGTAGAGATACCTTGTTCTCTCATCAGATGCTGCGCACCAGACAGGATTACGTTACCAAGTACGACTGCACGCACACCCGAACCTCGGATCGCGCTGAAGTCTTTTGCCGCAGGCATGGGCAGTTGTTCTTCAGTTACAGCCTTTAAAATCGCATGCGCGATCGGATGCTCTGATTGACTCTGCATTGAGCCTGCCCAGGAGAGCAGCGTCGCCCGGTCATAGAGAGCACTGAGTACTATCACATCGGTCAGTATCGGTTTGCCCATAGTGAGTGTGCCAGTCTTGTCAAAAGCAACCACTCGCACATCGCGCATCCGTTGTAGCGCATCGCCCTGTCTGAACAGCACACCGAGTTCGGCTGCACGTCCAGTCCCCACCATGATCGAGGTCGGTGTTGCGAGTCCCATCGCGCAAGGGCAGGCGATGATCATCACCGCGACGGCATTGACCAGCGCATAACCTAAGCTCGGCGTAGGCCCAAGCCATAGCCACAATCCAAAGGTCAGCACAGCACACGCCATAATCGCCGGTACAAACCACGCCGTCACACGATCCACAACCGCCTGGATAGGCAGCTTTGCCCCCTGAGCACTCTCAACCATACGAATGATTCGGGCAAGCACCGTATCACCGCCAGTATGTGTCGCGACAAAGGTAAAACTATTCGTTGTATTAATCGTGCCGCCCGTGACACGATCACCAACCGTCTTGGTCACAGGCAGTGGCTCACCCGTGATCATGGCCTCCTCGATATATGGTTCGCCCTCGGTAATCTGACCATCGACAGGGATTTTTTCACCCGGACGCACGACAACATAATCACCGGGCACCACAGACTCAATGGCTACATCAACCATCTGACCCTCGCGCAAAATACGCGCCTGCCTGGGAACCAGACCAATCAAGTGCTGGATCGCTGCACCGGTGCGGCCTTTAGCTTTAGCCTCAAGTGTGCGTCCAAGCAAAATCAATGTCACGATCACCGCAGCCGCTTCGAAATACACAAACCGTGTGCCCTCAGGGAGCCATGCCGGCGCATAGGTCGCCACCATTGAGTATAGCCAGGCGCTGCCTGCGCCAAGCGCAACCAGAGAGTTCATCTCGGGTGACAGATGCAGCAGTGCAGGTATTCCTTTTGTAAAAAACACACGACCAGGTCCGATCAAGACCAAGGTTGTGAGCACTGATTGCAACAGCCAGCTATTTTGCATGCCGATATGCTCGCCAACAAACATATGCATGGCTGGAATCAGATGTGAACCCATCTCCAGCACAAAGACGGGAAGGGTGAGCAGCAGAGCAATCAGCAACTGATGCGTCAAGTAACGACCTTCTTCTTCGCGTGAAGCGGTTAGCGTATCGGTTGGCGCTGCGTGAATTTCGATCTCACTGGCCTCATACCCAGCTTTTTTTACTGCTGCAATAGTTTGCGTTGTAGCCTGAGAGGACTCTGTGACATGAGGGTCATAGATAACGTGCGCCCGCTGTGTGGCTAGATTAACACTTGCGTTTGCAACCCCCGGAACCGCTTTCAAAGCCTTTTCAACACGAAATACACACGACGCGCAGGTCATCCCCTCGATAGATAAGTCCAGCGTTTCGATCTCAGCGGAGTGACCCCTCGAATGGGGGGCACGATCAACTGTTTCAGAGACAGAGTGAGAGGACATGGTCGCAGGCCTTTTTGTTTAGGCTATATTCAAAGCTGTTTACACTAAGATACAGTTGAAGGGATTTATTCCTTTATTAACAGTACCTTTATTAACAGTACCTTTATTACCAGCACTTTTAATATCTCTATCTTTAATACTACGCCTTTTAATTGGCTAAAACTAAACACCTTGAAACCCTTTCGCCCATTTTTACCATTCCAGGCAATATGTCAGCGAATAATGCATCCGATAAGATCGATGGCTCAAGCAAGGATCGGAGCGTGACACAAACTACCGCCAGATCCACCAGGCAAAGCTGGCGTGGACAGCCTTTTTCCCTGAACACCATTCTCCCCCTGATTGCTAACGGTTTTACCCAGCTTTATAGTGACTGGATAGAACCCCATTATTTTAAAAATAAGCTGCATCAGCGTTTACAGTTTTACGGCCTGTCAGACCTCACGCTCGCACCAGTATTGACTGTGGACTGTGTCCAGCAGTGCCAGTGTGCAGCGCCAATTTGCCGGAAAATGATCATTAGTTATGAGGACACATTTAGCGGTTTTTACAGTCACTCCATAACGAGTAAATCAATATCGCGTAACTCAGTAACTCCGAAGCCACAGCACGAAAAGCGCACAACCTTGCACGCCATCGATCTGAAGTATTACAAAAATTACGATGACTATAAAAAGGAGATGGCAAAAAAATCCGGTAACTTTTTACGTGATGCAAAAAAAGCCAACAGAGCAGGATATCGTGTTCAGCTGATTGAGCCGTCTAATCACAGCCCCGATATCGTCAGTATTCATCGCTCACTCAAGATCCGCTCCTTCGGACTGATGTTTGATTCATTTTTTATCAACATCGATCATCTGGGTGGGCTACCCAAACAATATTGCACGGTACCAGAACCAGCCTGCCAGGAGCACTGGGAGTTTTCGTTTGGTGTGTTGGCCGAACGCCCAGGCTATAAGCAGGGGGCTATTCAAACCAATCAGCAGTTGTTGGGGTACGCACGTCTGCACAGGATTGGTAACACTCTTTTTTACAGAGATTTTATCGGTCATGGCGAGTATGTCGCCGATGGGATTATGAAACTATTGCATATCGAAATGATGCAATGGATATTGGATCGCAACAACCCTTTTACTCAAGACGTTCACCAATTAATTTATGGTGCGCTCGAGCGCGGTAGTGAGGGATTATTCAACTGGAAAAAACGCAGTTTGTTTGCTCCTTATTTGATTGATCTCGTGCTTCAGAGTTTGCCAGAGGATTTTGATGCGCAAGACTATCTGCGCTTGAATCCTGATATTGATACCAAGCAGATGAGCCCTGAGATGCATTACAAATTACATGGACAGTCTGAAAAAAGGCATTACAAAATCCAGGTGCCTCATGATTTTGATGCAGCAAACTATCTACGCTTAAATTCCGATATTCCATGCGAGCTGCAGGACGCGGAGTTGCATTACACAAAGCACGGATCGGCTGAGAATCGTCGTTACTAATTTTTGATAATAAGTTTCAGTAATAAGAAGCACATAAACCATGTAAAAGATGTGCACCAGCCATTCAATATTAATTCTCAAAGTGCTAACGGTCTGTTAAAGTAATGACCATGGAATGGTATGTGATTCACTCAAAACCTCGGCAAGAAGCCAGAGCATTGCTCAATCTGCAAAATCAGGGTTACACCTGTTATTTGCCTGTCTGTCCTGTACAAAAGCTGCGCAATGGCAAGCTTAAAACTCAGCTTGATCCCTTGTTTTCACGTTATTTGTTTATTCAATTGAGCCTCGAGCACTCGGGTCAGAGCTGGGCACCCATTCGCTCAACACTGGGTGTTTCTAAATTACTGATGTTTGGCAATGAGCCTGCTCGTGTTGAACCGCATCTCATCGATATCCTCAGGGCGCGTGAACAATCCGATCTGGCCCAGCCCGTCGCGCTACATCAACCAGGCGATAAATTGCAAATCACCGAAGGTCCCTTTGCTGGTCTGGAGGCTGTCTATCAGATGGCAGATGGCGAGGCCCGAGCGATTGTTTTGATTGAGCTGTTGAGTCGCCCGACTAAACTCAGCGTCGCCATGCAAACCTTACGCAAGACCGCTTAGACGTAGCGCCTAATGAATGAAATTTTGTCTCAAGATTCAGAATTAACGTGATACGACATTTCCTTTTTTTACAAGGTGTCAGCTCTCCGTTTTTTAGACAGTTAGGGCAGGCCCTGACTGCACAAGGTCATCGTGTCACAAAGTTAAGTTTTAATGGCGGCGACATAGCATACTGGTTACCCCACACCTCTCAATGGTTCAGACAGCCGTTGGGTGAGTTACCGCAGACACTCACTCAGATCTATCAAAACGAAGCCATCACCGATCAGGTCTTATTTGGAGACCGACGTCCTGTACATCAGATCGCACTTGAGCAAGCGCGTTTAACTGGAATCCGTAATCACGTTTTCGAAGAAGGCTATTTCCGACCCTACTGGGTCACTCTTGAGCGAGAGGGTGTGAATAGCCGCTCACTTTTTCCCCGTGATGCAGACTGGGTAAGGGGTGCGGCAGCCAGGCTTGAGGCAAGTAACAACGCAAGCAACAACGCAAGCAACCGCGCAGACCAGAACGCAGACCACAACGCAAGCAGCGAGGTAACCTTAGACAGCGCTGCTTCGTTTAAATCTTTTTATTCCCCTTTCTGGAGGCGAGCCGCGCACGATGTCGCCTACCACCTTGCCTCGAGCGTCAATCCCTTGCTCTTTCCGCGTTACACAACCCACGCACCTGTCTTAGCGCCTGTAGAGTATGCAGGTTTCATCGCCAGAGAGTTTAAAAATAAACGCCTTGCGCAGGATGAGCGCAGCAAGCTCGCAACTGTCCTGAAACACAAACCGGGCTTTTACTTTTTACCTTTGCAGCTCAATAGCGATTTTCAAGTTTTAGACCAGCCAGTATTCAACAGCATGTCAGTATTAATTGACCATGTGATAGCCTCTTTCGCCTTGCATGCCCCAGCCGGTACAGCCCTGGTCATCAAAAACCATCCTCTCGATTATGGCCAAATCAACTATCAGGCTTTATGCGATAAATTAGCCACGCAGCACGGTGTTGCAGGACGAATCCATTATTTTGAAACAGGCGATCTGGTTGCTCTGGTCAATCAAGCCCTGGGTACGGTTACGTTAAACAGTACCGTTGGCAGTGTCGCGCTAGAGCAGGGGTGCCCCACACTTTGTCTGGCCGAGGCGCTCTACAATTTCCCTGGTTTGACCGCTCAATGCGCTTTGGATGAGTTCTGGTCTCAGACCCCTCAGCCTTACTTGGCGTTATTCAAGCAATTCAGGGCCGTCGTGATGCATACTACTCAAATTAATGGCGGTTTTTATTGTCCGCAAGGCATTGCCCTCGCTGTAAAAAACTGTGTAAATGTTTTGACTGCAGAGCAATCACCCCTGGAGCTTTTGATGCAGCAGATCTCATCGTGAGTCAGTTTTCTCCACGCACCATCCTGATCACAGGTGCCTCGGGTAGCATCGGTTCGGCGCTCGCACTCGCCTATGCTGCTCCAGACATCGTTCTGGCACTGCATGGTCGTGATGAGGAAAAACTCAACCGCATTGCTGGCGACTGCGAGGCACTTGGCGCGCAGGTGATTCTTGGGATCTTCGACATCACGGACACACCTCAATTACAGGCCTGGGTGCAAGACATCGACTATAACAATCCGATTGATCTGCTGATTGCAAATCAGGGGATGAACATCAACATAGGCCCAACAGGCGAGGGCGAGGCGTGGCCTCAGACAGAGCGCCTGCTCGATGTCAATCTACGTGCAACCATGGCTTTGGCTGATGCTGTCATCAAGCCGATGCGAACTCGTGGCCATGGTCAAATAGCGCTAATCAGTTCACTAGCAGGGTTTTTCGGTTTACCTCTGACACCCGCCTATAGTGCGAGTAAAGCCGGGGTTAAAGCCTATGGAGAGGCCTTGCGTGGCTGGCTTGCGCCACGCGGTATTCACGTCACTGTCGTGATGCCGGGTTACGTCGACTCAGACATGTGCGCGGCTATGCCAGGTCCTAAACCCTTTCTCTGGAGTGCCGAGCGTGCAGCCAGCGTAATTAAAAGACGCCTGGCTCTAAACCACGCACGGATCTCTTTTCCTTTTCCCCTGAATATCGGAACCTGGTTTTTAGCTGTCTTACCACCTGAAATCTCACTCAAGATCCTTGGCTGGATGGGCTACCGTGTTTAGTCAGCTCTCTCAGCTCAGTGCGGACACACAGTTAAATCATTTAGCACCACTCATGGGTGAGATGCTTGTCGCGGTTGTGCTTGGTCTTATATTGTCTTTTTGTCTTGAGCAATTTCATTCACCCAGGCCTCAGCCAGTATGGCGACGTGAGCCCGCAGAGCTTTTGTTACACGCTGGGATCTGGCTGATTATATTTCTGGTGGAGTTTCTTCAGTTTCGCCGACCCTGGTTAGCGTTATGCCTGACCAGCACCATCTTTTATGTGCTGGTCCTGATTAATCACTCGAAGTTTCGCTCTCTGCGAGAGCCGTTCCTGTATCAGGATTTTGAATACTTTCTCGATGCGATCAAGCATCCGAGACTTTACCTGCCATTTTTTGGTTTCTGGAAAATAGCCATATGCCTGCTAGCAGTCGCATTAGCACTCTGGATCGGTGTTTCCCTGGAAAGCCCTCTGAGCCAAATTTACCCTCAAGCCCAGCTCTGGATAGCCTGCGTCATCCTCGGATTGTTAGCCTTAGCCTTGATCCTGGCTGGAACTCTTCGCAAGACAACGTTAATTTTTAACCCGGCACAGGATTTCAGGAAATACGGATTGATTGCCATGCTTTGGCACTACGCCAGAGCAGAGTACAACACAGCTCCCCCAGTGTCGTTGGCCAGTTACTCTACGCTTGCAGAGCCTGAATTAAATCTTGTTTCAAATCGAGCTGCCGCAACGCAGAACCAGTCTCTGTTTCAATCTCTTAAGGATTCCGAATTACCCGATACGGTTGTCGTTCAGAGTGAATCTTTTTTCGATCCACGCCGAGTTTTTAACTGCATTGCCCAGACTGTCCTGCAGCACTTTGATCAAGCATGCCAGTCATCCCTGCAGTATGGAACACTCTGCGTCCCTGCTTGGGGTGCGAATACCGTCAGGACTGAGTTTGAGTTTTTAACCGGAATCGCGACCACTGCGCTCGGCATTGATCAGTTCAATCCCTATCGTCGCTGCGTGCGACAGGGCTTACCTTCGATTGCCAGCGAATTTAAAAAAAGAGGCTATCGGACTGTTTGCGTCCATCCTTATCCTGCGAGTTTTTACCAGCGGGATAAAATTTTCCCCTTGTTAGGCTTTGACGAGTTTATTGATATCAAAAGCTTTGACTCTGTGACACAGAATACAGAGCCAGGACCCTATGTTAGCGATCAGTGGCTAACAACGAAAGTTTTAGACTTACTGTCGCAGGAACATTCTCAGCCACTTTTTGTTTTTGTCATCACAATGGAAAACCACGGCCCTTTGCATCTGGAGCCTCTCAGCGCCTCGGATACAGCGAATTGGGTCAACCAACCCTTATCGCCGGCCTGCAGAGATTTAGCCATCTACCTTAGGCATTTGGCTAATGCAGATCAGATGATCCACAGATTAATAAAACGACTCTCTTTATCGTCGCAGACTAATTTAGCTCAGGGGTCATCATCACAACGACCCGGTCAATTGCTTTGGTATGGTGATCATGTCCCTGTATTGCCAGCTGCCTACGACCTCCTCGGTCTACCAGATGGGCGCACAGATTATTTTCTCTGGCGTTCGCAAGACGCAGCTAAAAATACTCTACCAGCCATGCAGCAAAACAACGCTTTGCAACCAGGTCAATCGCAGGCGACTTTAGCCGTACATCAGTTAGCCGCAGAGTTGCTAAAGTGATCGCCGATAAATTCGTAAACTGGCTCTCAAACCTCTACTCTAAACATATAGAGTCAAAAGTATTTGAAAAACGCTTGAGTTCAAGACTTGCACTCTACAAAGTACAGTCGCGTGATGACTTGGAAATCATGACTGTGAAATGTGCGGATTCTTCAGTAGCAATTGATTTAGAGGACAAGGGCCATTCGGCTTGTGTCCCACTCATCCAGTCTTACCTCGGGTTTTATATTCGTTTATATCCAGCTGCAATCGCAACTTGTACACATAACAACAACGCAACAGGTGAGGGCGCAGATCGAGCACTTACCTTGCACGCGATTGCGTTGAATAAGTACAAAAATTTTCAGCAATACAAACGTGATTTAGGCAAACGCTCCAGCTTTTTTCTCAGACATGCAAATAAAGCATTAAAAAATGGCTATAGCGTTGATCGATTTTCAGCCGCCAATCACAGTGCTGACATGGTTGCTATCCGCCGATCCATGAAAGTCCGATCGTTTGGGATCATGCCGGATGCCTGGCTAGCCAATGTTAAAAAATTTGGCGGACTGCCTGAGCAGTGGACACAGGAGCGTTTACCCAGATGCACGCAGCATTGGGAAATGCTGTTTGGTGTTTTCAAGGACATCCCTGGCTATATGCAAGGAACTTTGCTTGTTAATCGAAAGCTTGTCGGCTACGCCAGGCTGGACCGCATCGGCAATATGCTTTCGTACTGTGATTTTATTGGTGATGGAGCATTTATCGGCGATGGTGTCATGAAATTACTCCACATGCATATCATGCAGTGGCTACTTGATTCTGACGATCCCTATACGATCGGAATTCAAAATTTCTCATATGGTTCTATCGAGCGTGGCAACGATGGCTTATTTTTCTGGAAGAAAAAAGCCTTGTTTGCACCTTACCGAGTCAACTTAATTGAGCAAGAACTACCTGATGATTTTGATCCGGAACAATACCTTGAATTAAATCCAGATGTAGGGGACTCAAGCCTTAGTCCGACTCAACACTATCAAGTACACGGACGGTATGAGAAAAGGCATTACAAACCGATATAGAAACCAAAATTTTTGACTATTTATAACTTCACTACATTTGTGAAATCTGACCATTGTTCGATGCGGAAAGCACGAATATCGCGTACTGATTTTGAAAACCAGAGCTTTGTTCGTAATGATTGGATAGCCAAGAATAACGTTGCCATATCTTCATTGTCCGTGACGTAAAGGCTGCCTTGTATACGTCGAAAAGAGTGTTCCTTGAGAACCTCAGCGATATCAGTATATGCAGCGGCAACCCCTTTAGGATGATGCTTTTCTGACTCTGCAACGATCAAATCGAAAGCAACGGCGTACATTAATATGCCTCCGGATCATCTTGTATGCGGGAAAGTCTGTATTCGACTATTTCACCGCTTTCAATAAGTGTCACTTGTATTACCCAATCACCGTCGACAAGTTGTCGCAGTGCTTGTCCAACTTGGTATTTGGGTCCATCTTTTCCGAATGTTTTAATTTTTCCAACTGGTACGGACGATGACGTGATCAAAGATCTCATTGAAGATCTCCCGTAGAAAAAATCGTACTTGTGATAGCGAAACCAATTGAGCACTAAAACCAGATCCATTTTCATAAAATAAATATTAATTAGCAACAGACACCCCTAAATTCATATAACGCAGCGTATTAGAGAGTTTTGTCATGTTTTTTTAACCACTCTTTCGAGAGTAAGTACACTTTTTTTCCTCAAGAAATCATAAGTAGTATTTTGAACGCTTTGAATTCGTAGATGTACTTTTTGGCTATGAGTTTTGTAAGTAAATCTGTAAGTTTTGAAACTAAATGTAAAAAAAGCCGAGTGATAAATATCACACGGCTTTTCATATAAATAAAATAACTGTTAATCAGCGCTCAGTAAGTACTATCACTAATTACCCACTATCTCTAAACACCCAAGCAATCTCAATATGTCTTGGCAATCGTCCCGGCGTTCACCAACGGATAGATGACTGAAACCATAATGTTCAGGAATTTATTAAATTCTACCGATGACGCGTTAGCCACATAGATCACGTCTTTGTTTTTGACCATGAAATTCTGCGCGACGAAAAACGCACTCGGATCGCTCATATCCAGACGATATACAACAGGGATTTTTCCATCCTGATCAGCGGCCTTTGGTGCTCGCGCAAGTTTTAAGGCCTCAGGCTCTTCAAATCTGAAAATAAATACACCCTTGACATCCGCACGCTGATCCTGAACGCCACCGACCCGAGCCATCGCTTGAGTCAAGGAAATCCCCTGAGCGACAAAATTGATTTCGTCGTTTTTACCCGTCGCCCCGAGAGCCGTAAAACTATATGGCTGGAAAAAAGTCGTAATCACATCTCCAGGACTCAAACGAATATTTTGTTTTGGATCCTGGATGATTTTTTCCAGAGCCATTGTTTTAACTACTGAGTTACGTGCAATCTGCACCGTCGTTTTCTCGACCGGTTGTTTCACACCACCCGCCTCGGCAATCGCATCGAGCAGTCGCTCACCGCGTGGTGTCAGAGGCAGGATGATGCTTTTATTGACTTCTCCCACTACCGTGACATTAGTGGTCGAGTTTCTCGTCAGACGCACGATCACTTGTGGATAATTTGCTTTACCTTTGAGCGCCTCGACAATCTCATTTTCGATTTTTGCCAGTGTTTTACCCGCGACTTTGATACGTCCGGCAAAAGGCATCGTGATGTAACCGTCCTTGGCAATCATTTGCTCGGGCAAGCTGGTGTTTTTACTACCTCCTGTAGCGCCCGCGCTTAAACCCGCGAACGAGGGGGCTGTACCAAACAATAAGGCAGGGCTTGCCTCCCAGACGCTGATTTCGATCACATCGCCAGGATTGACCACGTAGGTGGCATCCCGTGCGGTCGTAAAGCCATTGGAAAAAGATTGTTGCTTTTCGTTTTCGGAGAGTCGACGGGTGACCGCTGCATTGATCTCGACTAGCTCAATGAGTGAGGTGTCTGCCGCAGCAGGTGTGGCAGCAGTCTCCATGTCCTTGACACTCGGGCCGGAGGTCGGTAACCAATTGCTTGCGCAACCTGACAGCAGGAGCAGCGACACAGGAGCCAGTGTTTTAAACAAGCGGGGCACAGTAAAGATTGAGCGCAAACTAAATAAAGTCACAATGGTAAACCTGGATTAAATACTGAATTCGAATGAAAAATGACTGTCTGATAACAACAATCATAAAGGCGTTTGGGTGAATAATTTCCTTATAGTTTGTTTATTTCTTCCGCCAGTGCTGAAACTGTCTGCTCGATCTCCTCTTCGGTATGCTCGCAAGACATAAAAAATCGAAGACGTGCTGATTTTTCCGGGACGGCAGGATAGAGGATAGGCTGGACGTTTACACCACGCGCAAGCATTGCATTGGAGAGCCTGGTTGCCCTGATTGAGCTGCCGATAATGGCCGGTACGACTGCCAGTCCAGTACTGGTACCTGTATTGATACCCGCTGCCCGAGCCAGACTTAAAAAATACTGACCACGCGCCTGTAGTTTTTGCACCCGACCTTGCTCGCGATCCAGACATTGCAATGCAGCAAGTGACGCCGCAGCCAAGGGCGGCGACATCCCCACGCTATACAAAAATCCGGGTGCCAGGAACTTTAAATGCTCGATCAATGCGGCTTCGCCCGCGATATAGCCTCCACAACCGGCCAGTGTTTTACTCAGCGTACCCATCCAGAGATCTACAGAATGGGTGGGTAAACCGAAATGCTCACGGATTCCATACCCGCGCTCACCCATCACGCCGAGAGAATGTGCCTCATCGACCATTAGAAAGACTTGATGACGGTTACGGATCTCGACAAACTTTGGCAAGTCAGGATAGTCGCCATCCATGCTGTAGATACCTTCGATGACGATCAGCACTCTTTCATAATTTGAGCGATGCTGCGTCAAGAGCTGATCCAGAGCCTGCCAGTCATTATGCGGAAACGAAAATCTTTTCGCACCGGAGAGCTTGATACCCTCCAGAGCGCTGTTATGGATGTACTCATCATGCACTACTAAATCTCGTGGACCAAACAAATACCCAATCGTGGTGACATTGGTTGCGTGACCGCTCACAAAAACAATCGCATCCTCAGCTTCATAGCGCGAGGCGATCGCTTGCTCGAGCTCGCGATGGATTGGTCTTTCACCGGACACCAGACGACTCGCTGAGACAGAGGTTCCGTATTTTTCGATTGCCGCCGCGGCTGCAGCGTTGATACGCGGATCACCCGAGAAATTCAGATAGTTATAACTAGCGAAATTGATTAGCTCACGCCCAGCTATCTGTGTATGCGCACTGGCCAGACCATCGTGCTGTTTAAAAAACGGGTTAATTAAACCCATGCGTTGCGCACCGCTGTGGATGATCTTGATCTGCTTGTAGCCAGGCATCCGGTCAAAACGATAAAACTCTTCCGGGACCTTGGGCAGAGCGCAGCTGTTTGCCGCCCCTGTCATTGAACGCATACCCGGAGCACCGGAGCCCGAAGCGTCTTGATTTTTAGCCGAGTCTTTTGATTGGGAATGCGCCGACTGCTCCAGACCAGCTTGTTTGAGCCTTCTTTCCAGAGATTGCTGAATCAGTTTGTCTTTAATCTGTGCGCTTAGACCTGTCAGGCCACCTTTAATCAGACTCATTGTAAAAACTTCCCAGCCTGATGTGTTGTCAGAGTGTCCAGGCTCTCTGCCACTGCAGCGATATCCTCAGGACTTGAATCCGCACCGTGTAGTTTAGCTAATTCCGAGACTTGCTCTGCATGCGCATTGACAGACTCAACCGTTTGCAAGGATTGGGTTGCATGCGCTGAAGTATCTGTTTGGGCGCGCAACACACTGATTAAACGTTGCGTGAGTTTTTCAATAGTGGGGTTTTCAGTGATAGCCATCACTGATAAACGCACGCCAAAACGCGCCTCCAGCGCAACAACTAGCTCTACCCCCATCAGCGAGTCGAGCCCCATGTCGTAGATTGATTTACTCGTATCAATTTTGTCTGGAGCGATACGTAAGATCTGGGATAACTCGTTTTTGACCATCTCCATAAATACAGCCGCGACGGCTAAATCATCGAGCTCGCTCAGAATACGAGGGATATCAATTGTCTTTTGGTCATCCTGCTCATTTTTCGAACCCAACCGTGCCAGCTCATTCAATCTTGGTGAGCGCGCGGTAGGCAAGAATTTGGCTAAGGCTGCGAAATCCAGCTCCAGCACACCGACATTGTTATCGCGCTTCAAGATCGCCTGCTCGAGTTGCAACAAAGCTTGCGTCGCGCTCAGCGCCTGACCACCCATACGGTGTTGCAGCGCTTCTTTTACTTGCTTGTTACGCGCGAGAAATCCCGCATCCTCAATCGCACCCCACAACATACAGGTAGCAGGCAAACCTCTAGCCAGTCGATAGTTGGCGAGTGCTTCGAGCCCACAGTTGGCTGCTACATATGCGGCCTGGCCAGGATTGCCAAATAGCGTCGTGGCCGAGGAGTACAGCACAAAAAAGTCCAGAGGCTGCTTGAGCGTAGCTGAGTGCAGGTTGAGTGCACCTGTGACTTTGGGGCTGACTACACGCTCAAATTGCTCGGACGATAGATTTTCGATCAGACTATCCTCGATGACTGCCGCTGCATGGATAATGCCTTTGATTTTTTGTCGGCAGGACGCAATCACGGAGGACAGCGCACTGGCATCGGTGATGTCACACGCATGCGCAGAGACCTCAGCGCCCTGAGATTGCAATAAAGCGATCCCCGCCTGGGCTTCGTCTGTATCAGGGCCTCTGCGGCCTAGCAGGATTAGATGTCGTGCCCCTTTTTCTACTAGCCACTGTGCCGTACGTAAGCCAAATCCTCCGAGCCCACCCGTCACCAGGTAGCTTGCGTGAGGATCGAGCTTGAGAGTCTTAGCGGTCCTGGTATGCGCTGTACTGTGTGCGTTGGCGGTCCTGGCTAGAGGAATCCCATTGCGATAGCTCACCACGATCTTGCCGATCTGCTGCGACTGCTGCATAAAACGGAAAGCCTCCACGACGTCTCGTGCCTCAAAACGCGTAAAGGGTAGGGCATGCAAAATACCCTTATCAAACAAAGCCATCACTTCACCAAATAATTTGGCTGTCAGCGCGGGCTTCTCGTTCATCAACTGATCTGCATCGATCCCAAAATACGTAATGTTGTTTCTGAAAGGCCGCAAACCAATACGCGTATTCTCGTAGAAATCACGCTTACCCAATTCTAAAAATCTGCCAAAGGGTTTAAGGATGCTCAGGTTGCGATTGATGGCTTCACCGGCAAGTGAATTCAATACCATATCGATCCCAGCGCCTTGCGTGAGTGCCATGACGTCTTCGGCGAAACTTAACGATCGTGAATCCAGCACATAGTCCACGCCCATCATACGCAGCAGCTCACGTTTTTCCTCTGAGCCTGCGGTCGCAAAAATCTCCGCCCCACACCAGCGCGCGATTTGAATCGCAGCGAGTCCAACCCCACCGGCCGCACCATGAATCAGGATTTTCTCACCAGCTTCAAGCTTACCCAGATGCACAAGCGCGTAATAACTGGTTAAAAAGGTACTTGGGATGGTCGCCGCCGCCTCGCAGGAAAGCGCACGCGGGATATAAGAAATCGCTGCAGCCTTAGTCACGACCCTGTTGGCAAAACAAGCGGGTCCAAAACCCACCACACGCTCACCGACAGCAAAGCCTGTAACACCAAGCCCCACACGCGTGATTTTGCCCGCACACTCAAGCCCAATCGTCGCACCCGCAAAACCATTTTCGATCGCCTCATCAGAGAGCAACCCAAGCGCATACATCACATCCCTGAAATTCAGACCGGTAGCCTCAACCTCGATTTCCACCTCATCCTCAGCAATTTCTTTGCGGCTAATGACTTGCCATTGCAGATTACGTAACTGACC
>Ga0208105_1000253_pt1 | contig 19683 bp, 14 predicted proteins | sample CryBogCBE16Jul07_FD_184574 | JGI IMG/M metagenome (GOLD analysis project Ga0208105, IMG submission 184574) | Freshwater microbial communities from Crystal Bog, Wisconsin, USA - CBE16Jul07 (SPAdes) | ecosystem: Environmental > Aquatic > Freshwater > Lake | place: Crystal Bog, Wisconsin, USA... | reverse complement strand
AGCAGAAAGGTTCCGGTCCGCCCATTCGCCGCCGTCAGATCCGCCGTCCCCGCAAGGGTCAGGCTTCCCGCGCTGGACACCTCCGCCGAACCGCCATTGCCTGAGGCCGAGCCGCCCCGGGCCGTGATCGTCCCGGCAAAGTCCGTCGCCGTCGTCGACCAGATCGACACAGAGCCGCCATCGCCGACAGATCCCGTGGCGTCCGCCTTCAGAACCGAGCCCGCATCCATGGTCACTGTGTCGGCCTGAGCCAGATCGCCCGTCCCGTGCGCCCCGCCGCCAATCCGGATCGTCCCGCCCTGCCCGTCTTGCGAAGCGTCCAGCTGCGCGCCGGTCAAGCGGATCGAAGACCCTGTCACCGTGATGGCCTGGGCCTGCACCGTCCCGGACAGATTGACCACGCCCCTGGCTGCGGCCAGCGCGCTGGCCGCACTCAGGATGACCTGACCGCCCTTCGCCTGGATCAGGCCGCTGCTGGCCACAGACGATGACCCGGCCCCATCCGACAGGGCCACCTGCAAAAACCCGTCCCCCGAAAGATCCAGCGTGGCCGCATCCCCGGACCCCAGCGCAACCTTGCCTGCGCTCACAAGGATCGAACCGGCATTGTCCACCGATCCGGACAACAGCGCCGCATAGCCGCCCCGTCCGATCGTGATCATCCCTGCATTGCTCACAGACGCCGAAGACGGACCCGATCCCCGCCGCAAGCTCCGCGACCCGCCCATGAAGGCCTGATCATCCATATCCAGCGTCGAGGCCACAAAGCCCCCGCCCGCCGTGATCGCGCCGCTCTTCGTAATGACGATCCCGTTGGGATTGATCAGATAGACCGAACCCGTCGCATTGAGCTGACCTGCAAGGCTCGACAGCGTCCCCCCCGTCACCCGGTCAAGCTGGACAGACTGCGCGCCTGGCTGGACAATGTTCACCACCCCGCCCTGGCCGATGCTGAAGCTCGTCCAGTCAATCACCGCAGACGAAGAGGTCTGGGTGATCGTCAGGCTGGAGCCAGACGCCTTGCCGATGCTCGCAGACCCCGCAACAACCTGACCGCCCGTGGGGAGAACCGGGGCGGCCCCAAAGGCCGCACCCGCCCCTGACAGGGCCACCAGAGCCGTCGTTGACACCAGGAAGTTCAGAAGGATCGCAGGCTTTGGGTTGATGTGCGGCATGATGTCTTCCTTGACAGTATTGGAGTCGGAATGAGCTCAGCGAAGGGCGCGGTTGAGGACGGTGGCGAGGCGGATGCCTGCGCGCTCGAGCTGAAGGGCTGCGGCCTCCCGGGCATGATCCTGATAGGCGGGAGACAGAAGCGTGGGTCCCATGCCGCAAACGACGGGCGCGCCACCCGCATAGGCGACCTGCACCGCGATCAGGTAACCATCCTGGGCCCATGTCCGCGCACGCCCGGCTGACCAGGTTCGCACCTGGGACTGTGTGATCCTGCCTCGCAGATCTGCGGCAATGGCCTCCGCGCTGGGCCCAAGGGCCTCCACCGTGGCGTCATCCCAATAGGCGTGAAGCGACAGTGGTCTGGGATGGCCATTCTTGCCGGTGAAGGTGACCCGTTCGCAATTGCCGCCGCCATCGTGGCCCATCTCGATATTATGCAGCGGCTGATGCAGATCCCCCACCAGGTGCAGCACCATCTTCAGGGCGAACACCTTCTCATCCTGATTGACCGTCGGGTCGGCAAGCTCAGCGGCGAAGCGGTCCACCTGCTCGATCGAGCAGCTCTTCGGGCCGGCGCAGGCCTCAGCCGGGTCCGCGTTTGCCGGCGTCAGATTGGTGTAATGCCATCCGGCCGTGGCAGGATCCTCGTTGCGCCATTTGTCGGCCCAGGTGGCGCGGGACGCCATGTCGGGAGCGGTGAGCGTGTCGGCGGCGTCTGCGGCCAGCAGCTGGTCAACCCGGGCCTGAGCCTGGGGCGTCAGATACGACCTGGCGATCAGCGCCACCACCCTGTGGCCTTCGTTGCCCCAGGCCAGAGCCCGGTCCGGCACGGCCGCCATACCGAAAAGGACCGTGGTCAGACATACTCCCGTGAGGCTGATCCACCGGCGCTGCGGCGCCAGGACCACGGGGCCCTTGCACCCGACTGACAGAACGGCCTCTGCCTCGAGGAGGCTGATCTCTCGTTCGATCTCCATGTCGATCTCACGATCATCGTCCGGCTCATTGCCAGTGTCAGAGCCACGTATCTCAAGACCATGATCAGCCATGGGGAGCCTCCTTCATATTGAGCAGGATTGGGGTGGACGGGATCACCGCGTTGACAGTTCTGACCAGGGATCGCCTGAACGGGGAGACCGGGTTTACAGATGCGCCAATGCGGTTGACGCCAAGGCCGCGTGGCCAGGGGTCCAGTTGAGGCCTGGCGCTTTGCGAAAGTCTCGAAGCCGTGATAAACATGGGTCCATGTTCAACCCGCTCGACACACTGCACGATCTTCGCGCCACCAAGCTGACGGATGAACAATCCGAGGCGATAGTGCGCGCCCTTCAAAAGACGGCGGAACTGCCGGATGTGACTCAGCTGGCGACCAAGGCCGACGTTGAAGCGCTGCGCGCCTCTACCAAATCCGATATTGAAGTGCTCCGTGCTTCGACCAAGGCCGATATTGAAGCGCTGCGCGTTTGGACCAAGGCGGAGTTTGATGTTCTTCGGTCCTCTATGAAGGCGGACATCGCCACCTCCACCAATCGCATGATCTGGTGGATTGTGGGTGCGGTCGCCGTCTCGAGCGGCCTGGGTCCGGTCATGACCTTGCTCTCCAAGGCCTTGCATCTGGGCTGATACGCCTCGGCCTGCCACTGCGCCTTCAATACCAGGTTCAGCCACGGCTGGTCTCCTTGTTCGGGGAAGATGTGGCGCTTCTGAAAGCCGCCTTTGCCGGAATGGGGGGCATGCCGCCGGCGGCGATATCCCAGACCAGGGTCTCAAGGGCGGACGACTGGCGAGCCTGGGCGATGCTGTCGCGCAGCTCATCGGACGCTTCCGACGGCAGGATGTAGAGAGCGACGCTTGGATCGGTGTCCTGCAGGATGGCCGAGGCGCAGGCATAGTCGCGGCCAAGATTGTATTTGAGCCCTTTGGTGAAGATCCGGCGTTTGCGGATCAGCGTGTCCACCAGTTCCTGGTCGACGGTGTTCTCGACCGGCAGATAGTGCTCGTTCACCAGCATCAGACCGGCTTCCAGCACGTCAGCGGCTTTGAAGGAGCGAACCGACACGACAGCGATGATGATCGCCTTGAGACGGCTGTCGGGATCTTCGATGAGGTCGAGCTGGCTCTCGTAGCGCTTCTTGAACCGGCCCAGGAAATTATCGGACACATCCAGATAGAAATCCGGCATGTGCTTGATGCTCATCTGGGTCGACTGAGAGCCGCGGACCAGTCCCTTCAACCTGCCGACCACGATCAGCAGGGGCCGGGACTTGGCGCCTGCGCCCGGAACGAACCTGGCGATCTTTCCGACACGGCGCAGACGAATATCGTCCTTGTCGTTTGCGAAGAAGGGCTCAGGCACGAAGATGTGGGCAGTGAGCGGTGAAGTCTTGGTCTGCTTGTTCTCGGCAGCGCCCAGCAGGCGCCGATGCACCGCGCCCCAGCTACGTTTACCTTCAAACCCTGGCCGCCACTGGGTCAGGCCGGCCTCGTCCCAGAGGTAGTGCAACAGGGCCAGAAGGGAGAGTTTCTTCACACTGCCCTTGACCGTGTCCTGCTCCCCCTCACCCGGCTCTGGCGCCTTGCGATTGCCGCTCGTCTTCAGGGGAAAGGCCAGAGCCAGATTGACCGTGTCGGTCCCCTCTTCCTCGCGGATGGCCGACCCCACCAGAACGCCCTTGCCGGTCAGATCCGTCGGCGATTCAAAGGCGCTGCAGCCCTGCGCATGCTGATCGCCGGTTCCCGGCATGCGCTTCAGCCAATAGGCATCGCCGATATGGGCGATGTAGAGCGGAGCGCCGGTCTCGGTGCAGAGACAGACCGGCCGCTCATGGGCCTCATGAGCGCTGGCCAGAGCCTCCTGCAGTTTGGGGTCGAGGACGGAGAAGGTTTCCGATCCTATCCTTATGGACGCAGGCATGAGCGCCTCCTTGCAGAGCTCAAGGGTTGATCCGGAGCAACGTCGCTCACGCAGACCCCTCCCCGTCAGAATTGGTCAGACCCGTATTGGGGCGCGCCGTCCCACCTCGACCCTCGCCAGGGCGATCGGACCCGAGCCGAGATGCAGGATTGCCGGAGCGGGCGGTGATGATCAGGGAGGTGACCTCCTGACCGGCGGCGCGCGCCGCCCCCAGAAGATCGCCGATGTGATCGGCCTTGAGGCGGTCGGCCGAGATGGCGTTGGGCGTGGTGATGGTCATCACCCCGTCCTCGATGCCGTCAAACCCCAGACGTGCGAACCAGCTGCCATAGACCCCGACCTTGATGCGCTGCCGCAGCACTGCGTCGATCGCCTGCCAGGCCGGATGGTCGGCGCCAGGCCCGGCCGTCAGGGACGGCGGGGCGGGAGGCTCCGCAACACGCGCAGCTGGACCTCGCCGTTCAGGCGCACCAGGGGATCTGGTTGCGTCGCTCGACGGCCCTCGACCGCGGGCAGACGGGCCAGCGCCAGAAGGCTTGGCCTTGGCCGATCCGCCACCCCGGGCCTTGAGGGCCCGGTTAAGGTTAACCCTCAGATCCACGCCGGCGGAGCCTGCAGACACGGCCAGCCACCCGAAGAAACGCGCTGGATGCTGGATGGCTGGATCACAGAGGGCAACGGCCAGCATCGAGACGGCGCGCAGGCCATGACGACGCACGGCCCAGCGGACGGTGTCGTGGTTGTTGCGCTCTGGCTCAGGCAAGTTGTCCTGAGCCAGTTTCGCAAGGGCGACAAGCTCGCCCACCGTCAGCGGACGCGGGTTTTGCGGGTTCAGAGCGGGAAGAGCCTCTGCGATCAGGGGAGCGACCTCTAGGGCAAGCTCAAGCTCTTCCTGGAGGCCCCTTGCGTCCACCGGAGCCTGAATATCGGGCTCGACGAAAACACGTGCTCTGCTCGCTGAGCCAAGCGACGGGTCAGTTTGCTGAGACCCTTCAGGATTATGCTCGTCGCTTACCCCATCCGCGTTGCTCTTAGAGCAACGCGCTTCGTTATCATGTCGAGCCGCAGGCTCGTCCATCTCCTCAGTCTGTTCAGATTCAGGATAGTTATAATGGGACTGTTCTAGGGCGACATTTTTGTCGCCCTCCCCCGACAATTCTGTCCCACCAACGTCTGGAACAAGGCGCAGGCTGAGGACGGAGGCTTCCTGGCGCTGCCATTCCGCGTCGATCTCCTCTCGGACCATGTCGACCCTGGCTTCGAGTTCCTCGAAGCGGGCAAGCATCGGCGCCAGGGTGTAGGCCTCCTTGGACGCCTTGCGGTTCGTGAAGCCATAGTCCCGGATGATGTAGCCGAGCACCTCGAGGCGCAGGGCCAGGCGCTGAAGCGTTCGGACGTCACAATCAAGGTGCGCCATCAGATAGGCGTTGCCGGGCCACACAAAGGCGTCGCTCATCTCCAGGCGTTTCTGGTTCAGGCAGTCGACCAGCACCAGAAGCAGATTGCGCTCCGCCTTAGACAGGTCAGGCGTGCCCAGCAGAGCCACATGGTTGATGCGGAGCAAAGTCTGGCCCGACTCCCAGCGCCAGGTCTCCGCCAGCCGGCGGGTGTCCTCGAAATTAGCCGGGCGCTTTGCAAACCCATTGACCCAGTGCTCCCGGCTCTGGGTCGGGTGATCTTCTCTCAGTCGGCGTTTCTTACGTGTCGCATTCATTTTTCTGTCCTCGGAAGTGAGGACGAGCCCTTCAAACAGGCGAAACGCGATGCGATTAGGCCATAGGCCTCCTGTTGAGCCTTGACGTGGAGAATCTCCGCGCCTAAGTGTGGCTCACCTTTCGCCGCCCGTACCGAGCAGCTCACATCGTTTTCCCGAAAAGCCCCGTTGACCGCGGGGCTTTTCATGTTTTTGGGGGTCGTCTCTAGGTCACGGTTTGGGTTCCTGGGCGCGGAATGAGTTCCGCCCGAAAGCGCCTTATCGGCCGATTCGGACAGATTTTCAGATCGCTCAAACCCGTCAATCCGCAGAAACCGGTCCTGGTCCGCCCTCGTCAGGCTGGACCGGACACATACGCGTTCCTGGTAGGTTGACCAGGCGGCCGTGACGCCGCCCTGTGAAATGGATATTTGGTGACCGCCACAGGCTGGATTCAGCCTTCTTGCCGGAACCACAACAGATGCGGTACAAAAGCAGAACCTTATTAATCCCGGCACACTGAGGAGATCAAAGTGAGCTCGATCAGTAGAACCCACGACCCGTCCGACCCATTGTATATTCCGATCGGTGGCGAGTCCGTGAAGCCATACGAATGGTCGACCACTCCGACCGACTACGGCCCAAACATCCCTCTGACGCCAAAGGCCGCCAAACGCATGAACTACGCAGGGTGGGGTCTCGTCTCGATAAGTATCCCGTGGGCTATTTATGGGATTTATCAATACGTTTTGGATCCACGCTGGAGCAACTTTGCAGTTCCAGCCACCAGTTTTGTGGTAAGCGCGACCTTGCTTGTGTTTGGTGTGGTCATGGCGAGAGCAAAACCAGATATCGTTGCAATTCCCGACGCACCGTGCGCTGACTGACGTCATATCGGTGACCCCCCAGGCTCAGGGTTCGGGTCTGAATCTCCATTCTGGTTCAGACCCGGATCCTTGAAGTCCTTCTTGATGTCATCGACGTGCTTGTGGGCCCGACCGCCGGCGGCGTCAGCCTGACGGCCCTGCTCATGAAGCCCCTGTGCATCTTTGCTCTTGTCGAGGTCCTCGACTGACTTCGGCGCTTCAATCTTCCCGCCATGGCTCAAATTTTCGGCCACGTGACGACGGACACCGCCATCGCCCACACCGGTCGCCGGCTTCACAGTGAACTCACCGGGGTTCTTCAGACCGGACGCATCCCGAGCCGTTTCCTGACGGGTGGCCTCGATTTCAGGACTAGGCGTTACGATCCCGCGCGCAACCTTCGCAGCATACTGCTCGATCATCACATCCCTGACTGCCCTAATGTTGGGGTCAGGTGTTTGCTCGTTCATAAATGCGCCAAGGTCATTCGGGCCGTAGCGCGCACGTCCCCCGGGCTGTGAGGGTGGATTATCAGAATTTAACCGTTCATTGATGTAATTGGTCAGTCCATTGGTTAGATTGCTGGTGAACTGGATCCCGTTACTTTCCGCATAGCTCGCCAGTTTGCTCCATTGTTTGGATTCCGTCTGGGTCTTTGCTAGAGCTTCCTGAAACGTCTTCGCATCCGCAAACTGCGCGCTCTTGACCTGGCTGTAGCCATCCGTGGAGCTGTTAATTTTCCGAAGAGTTTCCGCCGCATTGATCTGACGGAGAGCATCGATGCTCTTATCCAGTCCATGAGAACTGGAAAGAAGCTGCAATTCCCTTGCACTTTCGGTTTCATTCCAATCTTTTGATTTTCCAACAGATGCTGTTGATTTTGCTGATACATTAGCGCCAAACGGCCCAAACTTCCCACCAATAGAAGCTGAGCCTTCAACTGCTGCAGACAAAGCCGTACTCGTCGCATCCTTCTCAGAAATTTCGTGTGACTTCGAATACTCATGCCCGACCTTCTGAGCGGCGCTGAGAACCTCCCTCACCCCCTCCTGCTGGCTCTGGGTGAGCCCGGAGGACCAGTCTTTCCCCTCGGACCAGGCCTTGGTGGCAGTCTCGATCTGGTTACGGGTGAGGGAGTCCGCCTTGGACCAGGTGTTGGTGAGGGCTTGCGTCGCGGCCTGGGATTCTGTGGCGCTTTGAGACGCAACCGACGTGATCGACCGCTGCAGGCTCGCCGCGAAGGAGGGGCTGGAGTTCTGCCCTGCAAACCCGATGTGCCCGTCGGGGGCCTTGGTGATGAGATTGCCTGAGGCGTCGTAGGAACTGTAGCGTCCGCGGTCTCGCATCGGCGACAGAGCCTGGCGCTTGGCTTGAGAGTTTTCCCAGTTCGTGTTGTCTGCGTTGAAGTTATTGAGGCTCACATTGTGGGTCGACTCGATCTGGCCGGCGGTATCAGCTGCGGCGCGCTGGGTGTGGAGTTGTGTCGTGCCCGCCTCCAGGGCCCAGGCGCCGCCCTTGACGAGCCCCGCCGCGATGACGGGGATGGTCAGCATCATGGAGCCCGCGACCGCGGAAATTCCGGCGTTCACACTCGAGGCATGAGCCATGTTGTTGAAGGTCAAACCCACCTGGCCGCCGAACTGGCTTGTGCCCGCTGGAATAGAAAGCGCAGCCGTCGTCTTGCTAACCATGTCCCACAGGTAGAGCTTGTTCAGAATAACGAACATCGGCCCCCAAAGTTGGAGGTAAAAGAACGCGCCCAAATAACCCATAAGTATTTGGTCGCCCTTGAATGGCGTCATGAACAATGGAATCATGAGCGGGAAAGCCGCGATCAAGATGCAGAGCATGGCGATTTGCAGGAGCGGAATGGATTTCTGCGCGATCTCTCCAATATTGTAGGATGTCGCATTGGCCTGGGCCTGACCCTGCACGGCGGCAAGGGTCTGGATGACATTGCCGCCGCTCCGGGCGGCCCCTCCCAGTACCGCTTGCCGGAAGGCGGTGATGGTCATCACCTGCCGGATGAGATCGTCCGCGGTCGAGCTGAGGCCCTGACCCATGCCATTTTTTGCAGCCTCCTGGTTCAGGAGGCCTGTGACGGCCGGGACAGTGTTGGACAGGGTTGCAGCATTCGCCCCAACCTGCCCTTCAGTGTTCAGGCTGAACTGCTGTTTCTTCGCCTGCTGCGCGACCTCGGCCGGCCATTGTCTGTCGATGTATGACGCCGCGTCCGTGCAGCTGACCGTCGTCTGCGTCTTTGGCGCGGTGATGATGACCGTGTTCCACACCGGATTGGCCTGGGCGCGCAAAACCGACCAAAGGTCGGGACTGTTTTCAATGGAATCGAAACTGATGCTCGAGGTGAAAACGTCGTCCTGGATGCAGTTCTTGATGTAGTTCTGAAAGTTCAAGCCAAGGGTCGTGTCGATCAGCCGCCATTCATTCATGGAGGATAAAAGACGAGAACCGTAGATCATCCCCGTGTTGCTGTAGGAAAGGCTCTGGGGGTCGTTGAAAGCCAGCTGGCTGATCGTAACGCCCACATCCCCGGCCTCGGTTGCGATTGAGGCGACGAATCCCAGTGCCAGAGGAATATTGCCGATATCCGCCCCTTGCAGGCCCGGATTGAACCTGTCGGTCACGTGGACCTGGACTTTTGGGATGACGGCGATCGACAGAACCAGAAAGGAGGCGATAAACCAGTGGATCAGGTATTTGATGTCGAACTTCCAGATTGACCTGTACAAAATGAAGGCCAACCCCATCAACATGGCGACGCGGATCAGGCTCTGGATGGCGCCATCTCCTGCGACAAGGGCCGCAGAATTGAGCGTACTGACGAGCACATCACCGCCGCCATAGGTGATGACTTCAAAGGCGCCGAACCTGGGCATGGCTTTACTCCCTTCCTTTTTTTCTCAGCGGCCGCCAAGGCCGGAGGCGAAGGCGTAGGCTGACGCCCACTGGTTGGCCTCATCACCGGCCAGGGCCGCCTCAGCCGCCCGGGTGCGGGCGACGATCTGTTCAAAGGCGGATTCCTGGACGGTCAGGGTCTGGAGATGCGCGCGGAGTGAAGCGCGGGCGTCGCGCAGACTGTCCTGCCACTGGGCCAGCTGCACTTTGTCGACGCCTTGGAGGTTGCCGACCCCCGCCTGGACGTCGGCCATGATCTGCTCGACAAAATAGACCGTCATGGTGCTGGCGATCAGGTCGGCATATTGATCCAGCTGGCCCTGGGCGAGGACGCCCATCGAGGCCGTATAGACCCGGGCCATTTTGAGGATCGGGGCCGGGGTGACGGCCAGAAGAGCCTGCTCGTCGCTGGTGAGCGGCTGACGGTTCAGCACCTTGATGACGATGTCGTCGAGGAGGGTCTGGACCTTGGTGCGAAGGCCGCTGGACGGGGCGATGGTGAAGGTCTGGGTCTGGGCCAGAGGTGTGAGGCATTCATCCTCACCCAAGCCATCGGTGCACTGGGTTCCCAGGATGGAGCCGCCATCGAGGATGGCGGAAAGGACCGGCTTCTGGTCGGCCACGGCGGGTACGACCAGGGTGTCGCAACCGCCGGGGACGGAGGAATCGCTGTCACAGGTCAGAACCACGGTCCCGGTCAGGGTCTGGACGAGACCTGCGAAATTACTGTCATTGGCCAGGTACGGGATCTTCTGGATCGCGGACCAGGCGATGTTCTTGTCGATGGGGATGATGTTCTTGTCGTTCCCGGCCGCATTGGCCTTCAGCTGGGACGTTGAGTTGGCCTGGCAGTTGGCCCAGCCCTGGGCCATGTCGCTGAAGTAGCCGCGGGACGTGCCGAGCTGGCTGCACAGGTTGTGAGAGCCCGCCTCGGTTCGGTTGAAGGTGGTGTCGACCAGGGTCTCGGCCGCCTGACAGGAACTGATGTTCTGCGAGTTAATCTTCTGCGCGATGTCCTGCATCTTGGCGAGGATGTTCATGCAGGGGCTGCAGAGCTGCTGCAGGGCGAGGTTGAAGGCGTAGCCCACGGCGTTGGAGGCCACGGCCTTCATGAAGGCCACCAGGGCGTCGGCATTGATGAACGAGAACCCGCCGGCGAAGATGTCGATGCCGCCGCAGCCTGCGGAGATGGAGGGAAGCTGGACGGCGGCCAGCTGCAGATTCCTTTGAGGGAAGCGGCTCGTGAGACTGCCGCCGCTATAGGAATTGGAGAGCTGGCCCTTATAGGCCTTGGGCCCGGTGATGGTGGCCGAACCCAGAGCCCCGCTGAAGAAGGCGTCCATGTTGGAATTGGTGTCCGCGGTCACCATGGACGGGGCGAGGGTGTAGATCGGCACGGACAGGACCAGCGCCCAGACCAGGCTCCTCGCCCTGGGCGGCGGGGCGCCCTCCCGAAGGTTTCTGGGCTTGGCGAAGGGCTTGCCTCTCCCGGGTGCGCCCCTCAGGTCCGGCCAGACCTTGCGGAATGGGCGCTTCTGGCCGGGCGCGGCCTGCGGGCCGGGGCGGGCCGTGACAGGGCTCTGCCGGTCAGGCTGGTTCGTTTGAGGAGGTGTCTTTTCCATGATCAGTAGTCCGTGCCGGGATCTTTGGAGAGGAGAACGAAGAAGCGTTCGGCGATGTCCTCCACGCTCATCACCCCGGCCCCCAGATAGGTGAGGCAGCCCCGGGGCGAGGCGCAGGGGCGAAGGGCCAGGACGCGCCCATCGCCGGCCGAGACCGTCAGCCGCCGGGGCTGTCCGTCGCGATCGATGGGGGTCGGGGACTGGTAGATCAGGAGGGCCGGTGTGCGGGAGCGATCGAGGCCCCAGGCGTCCAGCTGGCCGCGGTCGGGTGTGGTGCGGCCAAACACCGGATTGCTCGCGCCATCGGTGGAGATGACCTTCACCGGCACCGCGAACCGGTCGGAGAAATTTTTGATGATCGGGGAAGCAATGCGGCAGGGCGCACATGTGCCCGAGTAGACGTAATAGAGCCCTACCTCGGGGGAGACGCCGCGCAGGAAGAGGTCCCGGTCTGACTGACGCTCGTTGGTGAACTCGGCCTTGGCGAGCTGGCCCGTGGGTCGCTGCAGCGTGTAGTCCAGATCCGGCGTGGTCCAGATTGCGCGGCGCCACAGGTCAGAGAAGAGCCCGGACTTGTCCAGGGCGATCTTCTGCAGCCGGATATAACGCTCCACGTTCTGAGGCGTCGGGTTCCAGGTGGCGACCTTGGTGACCTGATCCAGTTCCTTCTGATAGGCCTCATATTCGGCGATCTCAGGGGGGATCACCGCATGGTCCGGCTCTTGTGGCGAGGGGGCCTGGGTTGGAGCGGCGGCGGGCGGCTCGACGGCCGCCGGCGGCGCTTCGCAATAGAACCAGTAGCCCAGATTGCGGGCGCAGTAGTCGGCCGGCGCAACGGCGCCAACGGGCGCTGCGGCGCCAGCAGACCCAGCGGCGCGAGTAGGCGCAGCACTTTCGGATGAGGGTTGCACGCGCGCAGGGGCTGGGAGTGCGGACCCAGTTTCTGCCAAGGCTTGTGAGGCAGTCTCCGCGCGTGCCGGGATACACTGGAGCGGGACCAGGATCAGACCAACCCACAACAGCCCCAAAATAGGCTTAAATAACGAATTCCTGCCGCATAGGGTCATGGTTTCAGGATCCTCCATCATTGGGTGAAGGCTGGAGTGTTGGCGGGGGGAGAGGCGCCCATGGATTGCAGGGTGCTCTGGATGCTGGAGAGCGCGCCGCCCTTGTCCGGGGCGGTCAGGCCGGCCAGCGCCTGGTTGTAGAACTCGGAGAAATCGACCTTGCTGAGATCGAGCATCTGGAACTGGGCGACCGTGAAGCCCGTGCAGTCGGGCTGGGTGGCGGTTCCCCAGCCCTTGTGCAGCTGGTCATGCCCGGCTTCCTGGATGATCCGCGCCAGCATGCCGCTGAAGCAGCAGTAGCGCATGCTGGTCTGGAGGCAGACGCCGAACAGGGAGCTCTCGGAACACCAGGAGCCCACATAGTGACACTGGCCGGCGGCCTGTTGCTGCGCCAGGGACTTCTCGTCGCCTGAGCAACTGGTGACCCCAAGGCGGTTGCCCCAGCCGCTGTCGGAACAGCAGTCGGAGAGCCCGGCCACGTCCTCGCGGCAGGCAAGCCCCTTGCCCGGGAAGACCGTGACCGTGGCCTGATTGCCGGCATAGGACTGGCCGGCCTGATGGGCCGCAGACAGGGCGGCATAGGCCTTGCCGAGATTGCCGCTGTCGTGGGAGCCCGAAACCGCGAAGCACTGGCTGCCGAGACACATATTGGCCGAGCAGTTGGACTGGGTCGTGGTCTTGGTGCTCGTGGACGCGCAGCTGTAGATCTTGTTGACGCTGGAGCACGTCCCGTTCGTCGGCGGGGGATTGTCCAGGCACTCCTGGCGATCCAGCGAGCAGCCCGCAGGGACGTTGCAGTTGGACTTGGCGGCGCCTGTGGTCTCGCATTGATAGGCGGTTGTCTTTCTCCAACATGGCTCGGTGACAGCAAGGCCGTTCACAGTGTGGGTTGAGTTCGCGTCAGTGCAGGTGGCTGATCCTTGGGCCTGGCAGGTCGGGTCGGAAGCCTGCGGGCAGGATCCAGACCATGATGTCCCGGTGACCGTGGTGTTGGCGGTTCCGCCATAGGTGTTGCTGGAGCAGGTGTAGTTGCTGGTCTGCGACCAGCAGGCCGCGGTGACTGCCAAAGCACCCCCACCACGGCCGTTCACCGTATGGGTCGAGTTCGCATCCGTGCAGGTGGCCGAGCCTTGCGCCTGGCAGCTCGGATCCGTGGCCTGGCCGCAGGTTCCAGACCACGAGGTCCCGGTGACCTGGGTATTTGCGGCGCCGCCATAGGTCGGATTCTGGCAGACGAAGTGGGTGGTCTGCGACCAGCAGGGCTCGGTGACTGCGAGACCGTTCACCGTGTGGGTGGAGCCTGCGTCGGTGCAGGTGGTGACCCCTGCCGTGCAGGCCGGATCAGAGGCCTGACCGCAGGTCACGTCCCAATGGGTTCCGGCGACCGTGGAGGTCTGGCTGACGGCGGGATCGGCGGCGGGCACGTCGGCCGAGCAGGTGTAGTTGTGGGACGGGACCGTGCAGGTGTAGGTCATGGTCTCGGTCCCAGCCGAGGAGCCTGTGCAGGTGGGATTGAGGAACCGGCAGGGCGTGGGCGCCGTGTTCGCTTCAAGAACGACGGAGCCTGCGGTTCCGGAAGTCTGGGTATTGGGGTCGCCCCAGCTGACCGTGGCGTCGAGGGACGCCGACGAGGGCTTACCCCCGGAGGTGGTGTTGCTGTGGGTGGTGATGACGAAGCCTGCCGGCAGGCTCGAGGTGAAGGGCTTGACGCACCAGATGGCCGAGACGCCGAGATAACAGCCATTTTTGTGGTTGCAGCCATTGGAGACCGTGCCGCCGCCCACGCCCACAATGCAGTTATTTTTGGTGGCCGCTCCCAAAACGGCGTTGGAATTGGCGTTGTTGGTCTGGGGCGTCTGGACGCGGAACAGGAAGATATTGGCGAAGTAGAAATAGTTGTAGCCGGCCGGGTGGTTCTGGGGATCGATGGCGATCTTGCCGGAATCATAGGCCGCCAGGGTGCAGGTCCCGGAGGAGGCGATGGTGGAGCCGCCGCTTGGGGTGCAGGCGGGGCTGGCGGCCAGGGCTTTGCAGGCCCCTGTAAGCGCCCACTGGCTGGACGCCTGATCCCAGGTGCTGGTGCAGGTATAGGTGTAGGTGGTGGTTCCTGGATCGACGATCAGGTTTTGGGTGCAGGTCGAGGGCCAGTTGGTCGAGGTCTGGACATTCAGGCTTGAAGTGCAGGTCGAGGCATAGCGGGTGGAGGTGTTGACCTGCAGGGTCTGAGTGCAGCTGGCGCTGGTGTCGCTGACCGAGGCGGCGCTCAGGCAGGAATAGGTGCGGGGCGCGTTCTGGACCTGAGTGGTCGTGGTCGTGGTGGTGCAGGTCTGGCCGGAGGATCCGCTGGTTCCGATCTGGCTTTGCGGATTGGCGGCGATCTTGTTGGACTGCTGGAGCCAGCTGTCAGTGCTGGAGATGGTGGCGCTGGCCGCATTGGCGCCGGCGGCGGTGACCAGCGCCATATAGGGGCTGGGCCCTGCCGCGGCCGCGCCATCGCTGACCATGGCTGTCGGGTTGGAATAATAGGATTGCAGGTGGCCGGAATCGGCGCCTGAGCCTGGCACATTGGCCTGATTGGCCTGAGTGAAGGTCCCCTTGAGGCCATCCTTCTGTGTGGCGTAGAGGTCCGCCGCCGCAGTCTGTCCGGCGGGGTTGCCATAACCGGTTTGCGTTTGAGCAAAACCCAGATCACTGGCGAGACCGGCGGCCAGGAGGAGGCTTGCAGCGGCGGTCAGGATCAGGGCGCGGCGGTTCATGGCGCGCCCTCCAGCCGGGCGAGGGCCGCCCGGGCAGGTTCGGGCGCATCAGCGCCGCGCTGGCTGAGCTGTCGCAGGGCGTAGCTGAGGGAGACATTGCCGGCGATCCGGTCGAAGGCCGACGGGGTCGCGATACAGTCGAGGCCATGGCAGGGTTCAGGACGGCGGGCGGCGGAGATGAAGGTGGGGACAGAGGTCACCTGGAACGCCCGGAAGACTTGCGGGTCTATGCCAAGGCCTGCGGCTTCGTGCTCGGAGAAGACCTGACGGGCCTTCAGGCCCGTGGCCTTGAAGGATCCGCCGATCAGGCCTCGAATGACGAGCCGCACGCCTGCCCTGTTGGCGTCCGCCGCAAGGGCGCGCAGCGCCTGTGGCGGCATGGAGAGCGACACGGCCACATAGACGACGCCGGGCGCGCGAGCGCCGTCCCCGCCGTCCATGGCGCTCCCCTGCCCTTCACGGCCGCGAAGGCTCTGGCCGAAGGCGCGAAGGGCGGGATCCGCCTGCAGGGGCGCGCCCCGTTCCATGGCCGCCACGGCGCTGTGACTGATGGCCTCGAGGTCCTTGGCGAACTTCGGATCGAGCGGGGGTTGGCCGACCTTTTGCGCCCAGGGGGCGATATCGGCTTTCAGGGCCTCGGCTCGGGCTTCAGCCCGCGCCAGCAGGTCTTCCAGACCCGCCGCCGGGTCAGCCTGATCGCGAGGGGCCGGGCCGTCCGCAGTCTGCGACGGATGCTGTGGGCGCGGCGTCTCCTGTCCATGGCTCGGTCCGGCGAGCGCGAAGAGGGCGAGGACGAGGACAGCGGCCGCCAGAGTGATCACGCGCGCAGCCACAACCGCTGATTTGCTGGAAATCCCGTTGGCCCCGGCGGATCCGGCGTTCCGGGCGTCCCCGGTGGCAAGGACCTTCTCGCCGGACCCGGCGCTCCGGGCGGACCCGGCGTTCCGGGCGGCCCAGACTTTGGCGACCGTCCAGACAGCAAGGGCGGCCAGGAAGCGCGACACCGGGTAGATGGAAAGCGCGAGGAAGGTAAAAGCGACCGGAGTCTCAGGCCTGGCCGCGACGGCGCTGAGCACAAGCACGGCCGCCGGCAGGGACAGAAATAGCCAGCCGGTCGCGAGGGCCAGGTCGATCAGGACGGACGCCAGCACGCCGATCGCAACAAAGGCGTATGTGTCATTCAGTCCCATTGCGGCGAAGGCGGCAAAGATCGGGTCCGTGATGGCGGTCAGAAAGTGCAGGGACTCCATCATGCGGCTCCTCCATCTGGGGCGATGAGAGACGCGCCCGTCGGATACCGCGCAGGGGCCGCCACGGCGTATGGCAGGCGGGTTGCGGTCATGAGAACGCAGATCGTCGTCACGGCGGCGCAGAAGAAGAGGATGATCGCCCCGGCTAAGCGGGCGGCCCGGCCGAACCAGACAACGGTAGCGAGAGGGCGCCAGCCCCAACCGGCGAGGCGGCCGAGATCTCCCAGGGCGAGGCCCACGATGCCAAGCCGGATCACACCGCGCCAGGTGAGCCCAGTCATGTGGGCCTGGGCGGCGATGGTGGCGGGAAGGGCTGGATCATCGCCCCAGCCCCCGACGAGGCCATAGCCCGGCTCGGCAAGGGCGATCAGACACAGATAGCCCAGAGCCATCATGGCCGGGCAGACGACCCAAAGCCACTCGTGGGACAGGGAGGAGAAGCGGTGGAAACCGCGTTCGCCGATGCGCACGACCATGACGCCGGCGATCAGCGCCGGCAGACTGCTGGCCCACGCGGGTGCGCCTGAGGTGTTGCGGATCAGGCCCCGGCTGAAGACGATGGCCGCGATCATGGCGCCGAGCAGCAGGGCTGCGCCGGCAAGGGCTGCGACCTTGCGCGCCTCAGTCAGAGACCCTCTAAGCGCAATGTCGATGACGAGGCTGCCCACGAGGGCGGCCATGCCGATGGCGGGCCATAGGCCCTGCCCCGCCATGTCCAATCCAAGGCCCAGATAGAGCTCGATGGCGTAGCCCGTGATCGAGAGTCCACAGGCTATGAGAACCAGCCCAACGACGCGCGAAGCACGCTCAAGCCCCATCTCGAACAGGCAAAGCCCCATGAGGCCCATCAGTCCGATTGTGGCCCAATATACGAGATCGCTGACCCGGACACCGGCGATCGCGCCAGGGCCCGCAATCTGGGAGATGGCGTCGTGCAGATCGGCGCTGAAGGCGAGAAGGGTCATTTGCTCGCCTCTCAAAAACTGCAGCAGTTGCGTTTGCGCCAGACCAGCCAGCCGAGGTCATGGCCGACGACGGGCACGGCCTTGCCGCTCTCCCACAGGAGCGAGGCGACGCCGGGAGCTGGACAGTCATAGGCGGCGATGGGGGCGCCGGAGGTCGGGTTGACCATCTGCCAGCGGTACTGGCGCTTATCCATGATCGGCATGGGGTACTTGCCGCACACCCCTGCATCGCCCGAGGTTCCCCACGCGATGAGCTCACGGTGGAGCTTGTAGGCGAAGCGCTCGGCGGCCAGGAGCGAGCCGTCCACCTGCGACTTCTGACCGGCGATATTGCCGGTCATGGGGGTCATGGTGGACTGGCAGCCGGCGCACCAGAAGAGATAGGGGTTGGCGCGACCGGTCAGGGTGGTGGCGACGCAGTCGGCTGAACAGGCGGCGATCGCTATGGGGTTGTCGAACAGGACGGTCTCAGGGCTGAGGAGAACGGCGATCTCGTCATCGTTCCAGGTCGGGTCGAGTTCAGTGATGTATCCGATGTCGAAGCTCGCCTGTTCCAGACAGACAAAGTCTGTCAGGAGCTCCATCCAGTACATGACAGGATAAATATACCAGTGGACGTGGTAGGCCGTGTGCTGGCTTCTATCGCTATGTTGCTGATCGGACTTGGAGCCGAACCCGACACCGAGCGGAATGGTGATCCCGCCGAGGTTCGGGAAGCAATAGGCGTGATCGGTCACGTCCTCGAGGCGGACGGGCTCCCAAAATCCCACCTCCAGTCCGACCTGCACGAGGAGCGGCGGCGGGGCGGGACAGACGCAGACGGGGGAGCTTGGGTTGTCTTCGTCGGGGAACTCGGACGGGACCAGGGGCAGTGAGCCCAGCGTCATCGGGAAAATGCAGTCCCAGCAGACATCCGTGATCGGATTGACGAAGTGGCCCGAACAGGGATCGGCCTTGGCCACCTCGGGCGCAGATGTGCTGATGCCAAGACCCAGCAACAGCGCGCCCAACAAGGCCGTGGCGCGGGACAGCGGGCTTGCCATCAAGGGACGGTTCGGGATGGGCCGGACGCTCATGGCCGCACCTGTGCGATGCGCAGGTGGTCGCCCTCGCGGGTGATCACGGCCGGAACCTCTGTGATGCCGAAGTGTCGGCTGATCAGGCCGTTCTGGTCGTAATAGACCTGGACCCTGGCCTCGCGCATCAGCGCGATCGGCGCGCCGGAGACGAGGATCAGTCTGGCGCGTGTGGGGCCGAACCTGCGCAGCTGCGCCAGGCCGAACCGCACCTGGGCGGGGTCATCGCCCTGGATGAGAATGAGGACGCGGTTATAGCCCGGCATCCGGGCCAGGGGATTGATGCGCTCGCCCGCATGGGCGAAGACCTGTCCGCGCTGGTCGGCGATGTCGGCGGGGACGACATAGGTGGGATCGAAGATCCAGCTCCTGTTTGCATCGGCAGTAGCTATGCCGTGGACTGCCGGCGGATGCTCGATGGAATGACGCGCTCGGCTGGCGAAGGCCTTGTTGAGGGCGTCGATCCGGCCATCGGCCCCGGCCTTCGCCAGCCGCGCCTCGAGGGTCTTCAGAATATCGGTCTCGAGAATCGGGAAGAGCGCGCCGTCGACGCCAAGATCGCGGGCGACCGAAGGGCCTGCGCCCATCGCCACAAACCCAGCGAGCACAACCGAGCCGAACAGGGCCGCTGGCTTCAGGCCAAGCGCCGAGGCCCGGGTCTGGGTCTGTGCCCGGGTTCGGGCCCGTGCCCGGGTCCGGGCCCGCTTAGGACGCATCGCGGTGTGGCGCGCGACGACCATCAGAGCACCGCCCTCGCCTTGCCGACGATGCGGCGGCTGGCGATCCAGCCGATCTCCGCATAGCGGCTGTCGAGGCTGTCGGCTGAGGGCGCGCTCATGAAGTATGAGCCTGCAGGAATGACGCCGATGGGGCCTGGGTGCGTGGGCCGGCCTTGCTGGTCGCGCGGCTTGATTTTGCCGGCGGGCCGGCCCGACACAAAGACCTCCGACCCGCTTACCGTGACACGGTCGCCGCCGACGCCCAGCACCCGTTTGGCGAAGACGGCGCCGCGAGGGTAGTAGCGGTTATCCGGCGCCACGAAGGCCGCCAGATCCCCGACCCGAAGGGCGTGGTCCTCGGTGTCGATCACGAACCCGAAGTCAGGAAGGCTGGTCGTCTCGTTGATGCAGAACCGGTAGCGCTGCAGGACCTGAGCCCCTGTGTTGAGGCCAAGGGCGCCGAGGACCAGGGCGCCAAGAACGGCAAGGCGCGCGAATGGTGTCATGGCCGCCGCTCCCCAGCCGGCGGGCTTGCGCCAGCCATGAAGGCCTTGATCTGCGCGGCCGTGATGTGGCCCTGGCCAGATGCGTCGAGCTGGGAGGCTCCACTGTCGGGATCGCCAGGACTGGCCGGGGCGGCGCCCAGCAGCTGCCCGGAGGCGG
>Ga0208105_1000250_pt1 | contig 19848 bp, 18 predicted proteins | sample CryBogCBE16Jul07_FD_184574 | JGI IMG/M metagenome (GOLD analysis project Ga0208105, IMG submission 184574) | Freshwater microbial communities from Crystal Bog, Wisconsin, USA - CBE16Jul07 (SPAdes) | ecosystem: Environmental > Aquatic > Freshwater > Lake | place: Crystal Bog, Wisconsin, USA... | reverse complement strand
CTCGCCGGCCCGATAGGCGGCGAGCGAGACGACGCTCGGGTGCTTGGAGGCACCGATTGCACTGATACGCAGGAAGAGCGACGCCATCCGGGACTCCCACGACCGGGGGGAGTCCTACAGTACGGGCACAGGGCCTCGCACCGTGAGTCGACTATTTGCCCTTTTTACCTAAAAAGTCCGCGGTCGAGGAGCGATGGGATCGGGCAATCGCCGGATCCGCGGATCGGCTTACGGGGTCGGGTCCTTGGGATCGTCGCCACGGGGTGGCTTCGCCGCGCCGACCATCGATTTCAGGAAGGTCTCCTGCATCTGGCTCCAACGCTGGAAGTTCTCCTGCGCGAGATTGCTCATCGTCGTCATCGGATCCATGCCCACCATCGAGCGGACGCGATCGCGGATCTGGTTCTGCTGGGCGGTGAAGAGCTTCAAGCTCTGCTCGAGGTAATCGCCGACCATGCGCGGCATGGTGCCGCCGTAGGCGCGGATCATCTGCGACAGGAAGTCCTGACTCATGATCGGGTCGCCGTCGGTTTCCTGCTCGGCGATCACCTGCAGGAGGATGCTGCGCGTGATGTCCTCGTCGGTCTTCTTGTCGACCACGACGAACTCCACCTTGTCGTTCACGAGCTTGCGGATATCGTTCAGCGTGATGTAACGACTCTCCACCGTGTCGTAGAGACGACGGTTCGGATATTTCTTAATGACGCGCGGTTCGGCCATGGCAGTTCCTTCGCCGGGTAAGAGCCCAGTCCGACCATCATACGCGCGCGACATTGCGGCGCAACACGGCCGGCGCCCGCGGCGCCGGCCGCTCAACGGGCCTCGGTCTCGACCGCGCCGCAGCCGATGAGGCGGGCCGGATCCCAGTGGCGGACGGCCCAGTCGAGCTGGACCCCGGGCGGTGCGGTGCGCAAGTCCGGGGGCAGCGGCTGGCGAAGGGCGCTGAGCACCCGGGACAACGTCGCCGAGGCATCGTGCCCCTCGACCGCCACGGCCTGTTTGGATTTGGAGAGTTTCTCGCCGTGGCGCGCCAGGAGGAGCGGCAGGTGCAGCGTCGCCGGCGAGGGCAGCCCGAGCGCCTGCTGCAGACACACTTGCCGCGGCGTGTTGTCGAGGAGATCCAAGCCCCGCACGACGTCGCTGATGCCTTGATCGGCGTCGTCGACGACGACCGCCAGTTGATAGGCCGGAAAGCCGTCTTTGCGCCACAGCACAAAATCCCCCACCACGGCCTCGACGTCCTGGGTGATCGCCCCTTGGCTGCGGTCCATCACCGTGACGGGCGCGCAGCCGCGCGTGTCGAAGCGCCAGGCGACCGCCCCCGTGGGGGGCGGGTGGCGATCGCGGCAGCGGCCGGGGTAGCGGACCTCACCGACGTGGCCGGGTGGGGTGTAGGCGCGTCGGTCGCAGTCGCAGGGGTAGGCGCGGCGGGTCTCGATCAGCGTGTCGAGCGCGGCCCGATAGGCCTCGGTGCGGGTGTGCTGATAGCGCACCGGACCGTCCCAGTGCAGGCCGTAGGCGTCGAGAGTGCGCAGGATGTCGTCGGCCGCGCCCGGCTGCTCGCGCGCCCGATCGATGTCCTCGATGCGCACGAGCCACTCGCCGCCCGCGTGACGGGCGTCGAGATAGCTGCCGACCGCGGCCAGCAGCGAGCCTTCGTGGAGTCGCCCCGTCGGCGACGGGGCGAAGCGACCGCGCTTAACGGTAGCGGTCGTCCCGGTCGCCGTACTGCTTCTCGCGACGTTCACGGCGTTCCTGAGCCTCGATGGACAGGGTCGCAACGGGGCGCGCTTCGAGGCGCTTGATGCCGATCTCTTCGCCGGTCTCGGCGCAGTAACCGAACGAGCCGTCCTCGATGCGCTCGAGCGCTTGGTCGATCTTGCGGATCAACTTGCGCTCGCGATCGCGGGTGCGCAGTTCGAGCGAGAACTCCGACTCGAGCGTGGCGCGATCGTTCGGGTCGGGCGGGTTGGCCGCCTCGTCCTTCATGTGCGTCACGGTGCGATCGACTTCTTCCATGAGCTCGCGCTTCCAGGTCGAGAGGATCGTCCGGAAGTGCGCAAGCTGTTCCTTGCCCATGTACTCCTCGCCTTTCTTGGCGAGGTAGGGCTTCACATTGCGGGGCCCCGAGAGCAGCGATAACGAGTGTTCCATCTCGTCGTCGGACTCGGTGGGCGAGGCGACGGGTAAACGGGGGGCGGGTTTAAGGATCTGGTCTTCCATGGGAGGAGCCGGCGTTTTAGCCGGCTTCTTGGGGGCGGGCGCGGCCTTGGGCGCGGGCGCGGGCGCCGCAACCACGGCCGCCGCAGGGGCGACCTCGGCGACGGGCTCGGGCTTCGCGGCCGGGGTGGCTTTCGCGACCGACGCGGGTTTCGGGGGCGTCGCGGCCTTCTTGGGCGCGGCGGCGGGCTTGGCAGCCGGCGCCTTCGGCGCAGGCTTCACGGCGGATGGCGCCTTCGGACTCGGAGCAGGCTTCTTCGACGCCGGCTTCGCAGCCGGCTTGGCCGCGGGCTTCGCGGCCGGCTTTGCGGCGGGCTTCGCCGGCTTGGCCGCAGGCTTCGCCGACGGCTTGGCGGCGGCCTTGGCCGCGGGCTTTGCGGCCGGTTTGGCGACCTTGGCCTTGGCTTTCGCGCTGGCAGGGGCTTTCTTGGCCGGCGCGGGCTTCGCGGCGGCTTTGGTCACCGGCTTCTTCGCTGCCGTCTTTTTGGTGGCCCCCTTGCTGCTCTGGGGCTTCTTCTTGTCGGCCATGTCGAACTCCATTACGAAGGTCTGTCCATCTTTTTCGAGTATAGACCGCCCGGATGGAGGCGGTATTGCGATTTATCTCAACCCGGATGACCGGCGAGCACCACGGTCGGTGCCGGGGTCCAGTTCGCCGCGCGGTGCTCGGCGACGACGCTCGTGTACAGGCCACCGCGCACGTTGAAGGTGCCGGTGATGCGCAAGAAGCGCGGGTTCAAGGCCGCGGCGAGCGTGTCGGCGATCTCGTTGGTGACCGCTTCGTGGAAGCAGCCGCGCTCGCGGAAGCTCCAGGTGTAGAGCTTCAAGCTCTTGAGCTCCACGCAGCTGGCCTCGGGGATGTACTCGAGGAGAATCTCCGCAAAGTCCGGCTGGCCCGTCACGGGGCACAAGCAGGTGAATTCGGGGATGCGGATACGAATGACGAAATCCCGCCCGGGGTTCGGGTTCGGGAAGGTGTCTACGTGATCCTGGGGAACAGTCAAATTGCGATCGACCATGGGGGTGCCTGTCAACGGGTCGCAGAAGAGAGGCGCGTACTCTACACTAGACCGCGGTGTCACGGTTTTGACCCATTTCCCGGTGTTCTGACCCTTTCAGATCACTGAGGACCATAAGAATCAAGGTCTTGCATGCGTTTATCCAAGTTAAAACTCGCCGGGTTCAAGAGTTTCGTCGACCCGACGACGGTTCATCTGCCCGCCAACCTCACCGGCGTCGTCGGTCCGAACGGCTGCGGCAAGTCGAATATCATCGATGCCGTGCGCTGGGTCATGGGCGAGATCTCCGCCAAGCACCTGCGCGGCAACGACATGACGGACGTCATCTTCTCCGGTGCCGCGGGGCGTAAGCCGGTCGGCACCGCCTCGGTCGAGCTCGTCTTCGACAACTCCGACGGCTCGCTGACGGGCTCCTACGCGGCCTACGCCGAGGTGTCGTTGAAGCGCCAGGTGTCCCGCGACGGCCAGTCCACGTATTTCATCAACGGCTCGCGTTGCCGCCGTAAAGACATCACCCAGCTCTTCTTAGGCACCGGCCTTGGCAGTCGCTCCTACGCGATCATCGAGCAGGGCATGATCTCGCGCCTCATCGAGGCGAAGCCCGACGACCTGCGCGCCTTCCTCGAAGAAGCCGCCGGCATCTCCAAGTATAAAGAGCGTCGCAAAGAGACCGAGAGCCGCATCGCGCACACGCGCGAGAACCTCGATCGTCTCAACGACATTCGCGAAGAACTCGATAAGCAGTTGAAACACCTGCAGCGCCAGGCGGTGACCGCCCGACGCTATCAGGGCCTGAAGGAAGACGAGCGCAAGCTCAAGGCCGAGCTGCTCGCCTTGCGCCTGCGCGACCTCGACGCCGAGTCCGGGACGCGCACCGCGGCGGTGACGGCGGCGGAACTCGCCCTCGAAGCGGCGATCGCGCAGCTGCGTGGCGCCGAAGCGGCCATCGAGAAGGGCCGTGAGCGCCACACCCGCGAGACCGAAGTGCTCTCCGAGGTGCAGGCGCGCTACTACCAAGCCGGCGCCGAAGCCGCCCGCTGCGAGCAGGCGATCTCGCACGCCAAGGAACTGCGCACCCGCCAGCGCACCGATCTCGAGCAAGCCAATCAGGCCTTCCAAGAGGCCTCCACCTTGCACGCCCGCGACGAGGCCGAGCACGCGAACCTCACCGAGGCGCTGTCGACCTTGGAGCCGGCGCTCGCCGAGGCGCGCGCCGCGGAGGCCGCCTCGCGGGTGGCCCTGTCGGCGGCCGAGGAGGCCATGCAGGGCTTCCAGCAGCGCTGGGAAGTGTTCACGCGCGACGGCGCCCAGGAGAACCAGAAGGCGATGGTCGAGCGCGCGCGCATCGAGCAGCTCGACGGTCGTCTGCGCCGCAGCCTGCAGCAGCAGGAGCGGGTGCACACCGAGCGCGACAACCTCGCCGCGCAAGACGTGTCGGCCACGCTCACCGAGCTGCAGGGCAAGCGCGATGCCGCCCAGCAGGAGTCGGAGGCGGCGCAGGCGCGCATGCAGGCGCTGATCCGCGACTACAACAACGCTCGCGACGCCGAACGCGCCGCCCAAACCGCGCTCGACAAGGCACGCACCGATCTGTCGCGCGTGCGCGGTCAGGTCGTCTCGCTCGAGGCCATGCAGCAGGCTGCCCTCGGCCAGGTGAAGGGGCAGGTGGTCGATTGGCTGAAGGGCCGCTCGCTCGCCGACAAGCCGCGTCTCGCGCAAGGGCTCACCGTCGAGTCCGGCTGGTCGCGCGCGGTCGAGACCGTGCTCGGCAGTTACCTCGAGGCCGTGTGCGTCGACGGTCTCGATGCGGTCTCCTCGATCGTCGGCGACTTTAAAGTCGGCCAAGTCACGTTCATCGGCGGCGGCATCGCCCCGAGCGCGACGACGCAGGGCGCGGAGCGCCTGCGCGCCAAGGTCCAAGGTCCGGCGGTGCTCGACGAACTCTTAGGCGCGGTGCTCGCCGTCGACACGTTGGGCGATGCGCTGGCGAAGCGCGCGTCACTCGCCCCGGGCGAGTCGATCATCACGAAGGACGGGGTCTGGATCGGCCGCGAGTGGTTGCGCGTCAGTCGCGACCGCGACGCCCACGCGGGCGTTCTGGAGCGCGAGCAGGAGCTGCGCACGCTCAAAGAACAGGTCAAAGCGGCGGAAGGCGCGCTCGCCGAGCGCGATCAGGCTCTCGTCGCCGCGCGCGACGCGATCAAGACACTCGACCGCGCCCGCGAGGAGACGCAGGCCGAGGCCAACCGGGCACACCGCCAGTTCGTGGAACTGCGCGGTCAGTACGACAACCTGAAGTCGCGCGCCCAGCAGAACAGCGAACGCTTAGAGCGCCTCGGACGCGAGTCCGAAGAACTCGCCCGCGAGATCGCGACCGCCGAGCAAGAAGGCCGCGACGCGCGCGGTCGCCTGTCCGTCGCGGTCGAGGCGATGAGCGCGGCCGAAGCGCGCCGTCCGGGACTCGAAGCCGAGCGCGTCGCCTTACGCGGCGACCTCGATGCGGCCCGTCCGGCCGCCGAAGCGGCGCGTCGCGCCGCCCAGCAAGCCGAAATCGCGGTCGAGTCGCGGCGCTCCTCGCGCCAGTCGCTCGCGACGAGTCTCGCGCGCCTCGTGGCGCAGCGCGATCAGATCGAGACGCGCCGCGCCCACTTGCAGAGCGAGTTGGCCGCGAGCGAAGCGCCGTTGGCGAGCCTGACCGCGGATTTGGAGCGGTTGCTCGCGGCGCGGCTGTCGAGCGAACAGGCGTTGGCGGCGCAGCGCGTCGTCGTCGAGACCGCCGAAGGCGAGTTCCAGTCGCTCGATCACGCCCGTGTGACCGCCGAGCAGCGCGTCGAGTCGGGGCGGGCGGCAGCCTCGCGGGCGCAGCTGGCGGCGCAAGAGACCCGCGTGCGGCGCGAGTCGTTGAACGAGCAGTTTGCGCTGACGCGTTTCGATCTGGACGAAGTGACCGCGGCGTTGCCGGCGGACGCTAAGGTTGCGACCTGGGAGACGCAGGTCGCCGAGGTCGAGGGCAAGATCGAGCGCTTGGGTCAGGTCAACCTCGCGGCCATCGACGAGTTCAAGGAACAGTCGGAGCGTAAGGAATACCTCGACAAGCAATTTGCTGACCTCACCGAGGCGTTGAACTCGCTCGAGAGCGCGATCCGCAAGATCGACCGGGAGACGCGCGAGCGCTTCCAGGACACTTTCGACAAGGTCAACGCGGGCCTGCAGGCCAAGTTCCCGAGGCTCTTCGGCGGCGGCAACGCCTACCTCGAGCTCACCGGGGACGATGTGCTCGAGTCCGGGGTCGCCGTCATGGCGCGTCCGCCGGGCAAGCGCAACTCGACGATCAGCCAGCTGTCGGGCGGTGAGAAGGCGTTGACGGCCGTTGCGCTCGTCTTCTCGATCTTCGACCTGAACCCGGCGCCGTTCTGCTTGCTCGACGAGGTCGACGCGCCGCTCGACGAGCACAACGTCGGTCGCTTCTGCGAGATCGTGCGCGAGATGAGCGAACGCGTGCAGTTCGTGTTCATCACGCACAACAAGAACACGATGGAACTGGCGAGCCAACTCGTCGGCGTCACGATGAACGAGCCGGGCGTGTCGCGCCTCGTCTCGGTGGACGTCGACGAAGCGCTGCGGATGGCAGCGGCCGGTTGAGCCGAGGAGTCCTCTCATGATGGCGGAACTGCGTCTGATCCTCTTGGGTGCCGGGGTGCTGATCATTCTCGGCATCTGGGCGTGGGGGCGATGGTCCACGTACCGCGCGAACCGAGCGGCCGCCGCAGCGGCGGCCGCGGCACTCGCGGCGGAGCAGGGCTACACCGACGCGGAACCCGCCGACGGCGACGAGCGCTTTGGGCCGGCACGCGATGCGCCGTTGCCCTTCGATGCCGATGACGAGTACGCCGACACCACCGTCCTGTCGCCCGCTGACATCCGTCGGCCGCCGATCGATCCGCCGATCATCACGATCAGCGATCTGCCGGACGACGTGAACCAGGTGGAACTCTCCACGCCGCCCGCCGCGGCACCGGCCGTGCCGGTGCTCGATACCCCGCGACCGGCGCCGCCGGTGCTCGAACCGCTCGGTAAGATCATGGCGAGTGGCGCGCGTCCGGGCATGCGACCCACGCCCCCGCCGCGCAATGCGATGCCGTGGCCACCGCCGTCGACGACGCCGACACCTACAAAGACGGCCACCGCGGAGCCGACCCCGGAGGCAGCGGCGGTTGTACCGCCCCCGGCAGCCCCCGCGCGGCCCGTGCCGCCGGCGAGCGAGCCGCGGGTCGCACGACCCGCGCCGCCGCCCGTCGTTGAGCCTGCCCGCGTGGCGCCACCGGACCCGGCGCCCGCACCCGCGGCAGCGCCGAGCCCCACCGTGGCGCCGGCGAACGATACGAAGCCCGATCGGCAGCAGCGCATTATTGCGGTGCGGCTCGTCATGCTCTCCGGTCGCCTCGCGTCGGGGGAGCAACTCGTGCAAGCCTTCCGCGCCGAACAACTCGACTACGGCCGCTACCGAATCTTCCATCGGATGGTGGACGGTGATCGGCCGCTCTTCAGTGTCGCGAGCCTCGTCGAGCCCGGATCCTTCGATCCGGACACGATGGCCACCGAGCGCTATCTCGGCGTGTCGCTCTTTGCCGTGTTCCCCGGTCCGCGCCCGGCGCCGGAAGCCTTCGACGAGTTGATCGCCACCGGCCGTCGGCTCGCGAACCGATTGGGCGCGGCCCTGCAGGACGACATGGGTCAGAGTCTCACCGGCGCGCGCTTGATCGCGCTGCGCGAGGAGCTCGTGAATTTTGAGAGCGCGCTGTCGGCGACCCGGTCGGGCCGACGCCCGGACTGAGCGCATGGACGCTGCGGCCCAGATCGCGTCGCTCAAAGCGACCCTCGCGCGCTACGACTATCGCTATTACGTGCTCGACGATCCGGAAGTGCCGGACGCCGAGTACGACCGACTGCTGCGAGCGCTGCGCGAGTGGGAAGCGGCGCATCCGGAGCTCATCACGCCCGACTCGCCCACCCAACGGGTCAGCGGTACGCCCTTAAAGAGCTTCGGTGAGGTCGCGCACCGGGTGCCGATGCTGTCGCTCGACAACGCCTTTGCCGATGCGGACGTCGAGGCCTTCGATCGCCGCGTGCGCGAACGTCTCGAGACCGACGAGGACATCGACTACCACTGCGAGCCGAAGCTCGATGGCTTGGCGATCTCGTTGACCTACGTCGACGGCCTCCTGCAGGTCGGCGCGACCCGCGGCGACGGCGTCACCGGCGAGGACGTGACCGCCAATCTGCGGACGATGCGCTCGGTGCCGTTGCGGCTCGTCGGCGACGTGCCGCGCTTGGTCGAAGTGCGCGGCGAAGTGTTCATGTCGGATGCGGGCTTCGCCCGCATGAATCGCGAGGCACTCGCCCGTGGCGAGAAAGTTTTCGTGAACCCCCGCAATGCCGCGGCCGGCAGCCTGCGGCAACTGGATCCGTCGATCACCGCCACGCGCCCCTTGGAAGCGTTCTTCTACGGCATCGGCGCGGTGGAGGGCGGTGTGTTGCCGCCCACGCACAGCGGCTTCGTCGCGCAGCTGCGCACGTGGGGGCTTCGTACCTGCCCCGAGACACGGGTGGCGCGCGGGGTCGCCGGTTTGCTCGCCTATTACCGCGACATCGGCGCGCGCCGCGCGACCTTGGGCTATCAGATCGACGGCGTCGTCTACAAAGTCGATGCGTTCCAACGCCAGCGCGAGCTGGGCTTTGTGGCGCGCGCCCCCCGGTGGGCGATCGCTCACAAGTTCCCGGCCGAAGAAGAACTCACGCAGGTCCGTGACATCGAGTGGCAAGTCGGTCGCACCGGCGCCTTGACCCCGGTGGCGCGCTTGGAACCGGTCTTTGTCGGCGGCGTCACGGTGTCGAACGCCACCTTGCACAACATCGACGAGTTGCAGCGCAAAGACGTCCGCGTGGGCGACACCGTCGTCATTCGACGGGCGGGTGACGTGATCCCGGAGGTCGTGCGGGTGATCCCCGAGCGTCGACCGGACGGGACCGAGGCCCCGGCCTTACCGTCCGCCTGCCCGGTGTGCGGTTCGGCCATTCATCGGATCGAGGGGGAGGCGGTCGCTCGCTGCACCGGCGGTTACGTCTGCCTCGCCCAACGCAAAGAAGCCATCAAACACTACGCCAGCCGCCGCGCGATGGACGTCGAAGGCCTCGGCGACAAGGTGGTTGATCAGTTGGTGGAGAGCGGCCTCGTCGAGAGCCCGGCAGATCTGTATCGACTGACCGCCGAGACGCTGGCCTCGCTCGAGCGCATGGGCGAGAAGAGCGCGACCAAACTGGCCGCTGCCATCGAGGCGAGCAAGCAGTCGACTCTGCCGCGGTTCTTGTTTGCGCTCGGCATTCCGAACGTTGGAGAGGCGACTGCACTCGGGTTGGCGGAGCACTTCGGGGATCTGGCGCCGCTGCGCAGCGCGACGCTGGACCAGATCCAGGCGGTTCCCGACGTGGGTCCGGTCGTGGCCCAGTCGATCCGCAGTTTCTTGGACGACGCTCGCCAAGCGAGCGTCGTCGATCAACTCCTCACCCTCGGCGTCCGCTGGGAGCCACAAACACTCACCCGTGGAGAACATCTTCCGCTGACGGGGAAGACGTTCGTATGCACCGGAACCCTGCCGACCCTCGGACGCGCCGACGCCGAAGCGATGATTCGCAAGGCCGGTGGCAAGGTCACCGGCTCGGTCTCGAAGAAAACCGACTATGTCCTCGCGGGAGCAGACGCCGGTTCAAAACTCGCCAAGGCGATCGAACTGGGTGTTGCTGTTATCGACGAGGACGCGTTGAAGGCGATGATTTCGGCGGCTTAGTTTTCTTCGGCTGTTCGGCGTAAGCGAATGCACCGACTCCTACCGACACGGACTCTCCGTTCGCCTGCGAATCAACCATCCGGCTGGACAGCCAGTCGTCGATCGCGTCGATGAAATATTGTCCTTGCTGTTCCACGAAGCGCAGAAATTGCGGTAGTTCTTTGGCTGGGATCATCACATCCGCAACCTGACGCTCATAGCGGGCAGGGCGTTGCCCTGAGACGTTGTGGGTCACGGTGTCGATATAGCGTGCAACGGCGGACGTCGCGTGGGCAAGTATCAGCGGTGATCGCTTGCCTACAACGGCCGAGCGCTTATCGGGTGCGTACTTATCGCGGATCTTCTTTACGAGTCCAAATTCGATAAGGTCCGCCGCAGTTTGATCAGCGCGAACCGCATCGCCCAGAGCGTCTAGGGCGAGGCTCGTCATGGATACTTTGCCGACACGAGGAACCGACTTCGGACTGCCCGTCGGCGTCAAATAATTACTGTCGTTGTGCCACCGATTCAATGTCGCTGCCGTATCGCTCAGTCGCTGGTACTGCCGATCAAGCAGCCTCGTGTGCGTCGGATCAACGACCGGCTCTTGATGCACGGGTGCGTCAGGTTCGAAGTTGGAGATAAGGAGGTCAACGCTGCGCATCAGCTTCATGCGTGCAGATCGTGTCAGCGGATCCTTTTTGAATCCCTTGTTTGACGCGGCAGTTTTTTGGGTGGCCATATAGTCTTCTAGTTCTCTGGATTGGACTCGCCGTGAGTGACGAGAAGTCTGAACCTAGTTTTCGGGCCGTCATTCTCGGAAGAGATTCGGGCAGATTCCGCATGTAAATAATCGGAGATACCTTCCAAAAATCTTTCAGTACGCTGATTGATATTCCGCCTCACCGCGGGTGGAATTCCGTCTGGAAATTCAACGGTGATAGTGCGCGTAGCGTTCGTGCCTGGATTGGCGACGAACAACTCGACCTCCGTTTCCAGCTTCGACAACTCTTTATCCGAAATGGATGAGGCACAGTGATGGCGGCGCAGAGCTCGGATCCGGTCTCCGTTTTCGCGAGTTGCCATTCCACCAGCGATCAATTCCTCCAGCAGTGCTCTCCGTGGCATATCACCACTGTATTTCTTGACCAGTAATTCGAATGAGAGTTCTCCAAACTCCGGAAGCACTCGCGGAGCGCCGTCCTCGTCCAGAAACTCCGGGTCGGTGAACCAAGCGTTCATCACTCGCTCGGTTCTAGGTTCTGATACGGCCGCAGGCAATATCGTGTTGCCATCGCGTATTCTCGAGACTTCTGCTCGAGTTAGCCCGGTCATTACGGCGATTCGGGACGTCGTTGGACGAATTCCTCGGCTCTTCAGCAATTCGGTGGCGGCCTCGATGAACGCCTCCTTCGATGCGGCAAGAAACTCGCCGATGCTGAAACCTAAAGGAAGCGCCAGTGACGCAAAGCGTTGAGCTATCCCGAAGGCGACTTTATTGGCCGACGATTTGTTGTTTGGGTCCACGGCTGCTGCTTGTGGTTGTTGTCTCGTGGCTGCTCATTATCCGGATAACTTCGCTCGACAGTACTTCGAATATTTGCCCTCTTTGCATAGAAATTCACACGTAGGGCACTTTTTTTGATCAGGATGCCGGGGCTAATGCCCCGGCATCCATTCCTATCGATGATTAGCCAGCCTTCATGGCCATTAAGGTGCTTTTGTTGCGCTGGAGCCGGATATACCCGTCGACGTAACCCCCGAGCCGGAGATCCCCTTCGATACGGCACCCGACCCGGAAATGCCGAGCGAGACAGGCGGATGCTGCGCTGCCTTAGCGCCAGAGCCGGATATTCCGGTCGACACGGCTCCGGAGCCGGAAATGCCCGTTGAAACCGCTCCGGAACCTGAGATGCCTAATCCATAGGCAGGATGCGCGGCCAACTTAGCCCCGGATCCGGAGATTCCTTCCGAGGTCACCCCGGAGCCGGAAATTCCCTTGGATGTGGCACCTGATCCGGATATGCCCAACGACGAGACCGGGTGGGCTGCCGCTTTGACTCCAGAGCCAGAGATCCCTGTCGAGGTGACCCCCGATCCGGAGATACCCGTGGATACGGCACCAGAGCCTGAGATGCCTAACGAAGAGACGGGATGAACGGCGGCCTTGGCGCCAGAGCCCGAGATACCTGTCGATACGGCACCAGAGCCCGAGATGCCTAACGACGAGACAGGGTGGGCGGCCGCTTTAACTCCAGACCCAGAGATCCCCGTCGAGATGACGCCCGATCCGGAGATACCCATGGATACGGCACCGGAGCCCGAGATGCCCAACGACGAAACAGGATGGGCGACAGCTTTTGCCCCGGAACCGGAGATGCCAATGGAACTGACGCCTGATCCGGAGATCCCGGTTGATACCGCGCCGGACCCTGAGATGCCCAGCGATGACACAGGATGTGACGATGCTTTCGCACCGGATCCCGAAATCCCGATAGAGGTGATGCCCGAACCGGATATCCCGTTGGAAACAGCCCCTGAGCCCGAAATGCCCAATGAACTGACTGGATGCGCAGACGCCTTAATGCCGGAGCCAGAGATGCCTGTGGACGTCACGCCGGATCCGGAAATTCCGGTTGAGACAGCGCCCGATCCCGAGATACCGAGCGAATGAATCGGTGCGGCGGCGACGGAGCTCGTCACGATGACTGCCGTTGAGGCGAGTACCGGTTGGGTTGAAGTCGGTCGGGTCCCTGTTACCTGGGCAACGCGACCGATCGCCGGAATGAAATTCGGGTTAGCCGACAAGGCATGCGAATAGTCGATCCAGGTGCTGCCGACTTGCATCAGCGCAATGGACGGTCGTATCGCTTTGATCGTGTCGACTAACGTGACGGACGACGCGCCCGGAACATATTGTTCACGGGTGTTGATGCGCACCGTCGTGATTTCACCGAGATCAGCGCTGCTATAGAGCTGTGCCGCAAGACTTTCGTCGTGAGGCAGTTGTGCAACGCTCGCAAGACCCTCCGTCACTGTCACGCCATCGAGGATCACGTGAACAGTGCTGCTCAATCGGAAGTGAGAGCCTAGTACCGAGATATCGGCGTTTGTCGGCGATACAGAGAGCGGACCTTCAGACCGCAGAATCGTCGGCGATCCGTCGGCAAAGCTATAGGACGTACCGCACAGTGCGAGCGTAACGGCAGCAGCCAGTTTGATTTGAATTTTCATCAGCACTCCTCAGAACAAATGTAAATGACTGATCGGATGTCGGTGCTGCCGGAACGAGCGATGTATCGCGACTTGATTCCGGGTCTCGAAGAACCGCTTTCCCCTGCAGCGGTTCAGAACATTACGCATGCCCGAGCAAAAGCGTTCCTCGAATAATTGACGTGTTTGTGCAGAAATTCATGGGTCCGATGTAGTTATGTAAAATAAAAGCGAAAATAATTTTGAATCTGCCCTCTGCGGGGTAGATCGGGGCACAAAAAAAGGGCCGGTCCTCTCGGACCGGCCCTTGGTTTCCCTTGAGGGGAATCCGCTGTGGCTTACAGCTTTTCTTCGATCTTCGCGCTCTTCTTGAGCGAGTCGATGTAGTCACGGACCTGGTGCTGCTGGATCATGGGTCCCAGGCGGTCCTTGACCTGATCAAACGCCGGCGGGGTCAGCTCGCGGGTGTCGATCAGCTTGATGATGTGGAAGCCGAACTGGCTCTTCACCGGTTCCTTCGACACTTCGCCCTTCTTGAGGGTCGCAACGGCCGCCGAGAACTCCGGCACCATCTTGTCCGGGGTGAACCAGCTGAGGTCACCGCCCATGTCCTTCGAGCCCGGGTCGACCGACATCTTCTTGGCGACGTCTTCGAACTTCGCGCCCTTGGCGAGCTGCGCGAGCGCTTCCTTCGCAGCCGCCTCATCCTTCACGAGGATGTGCGCGGCGTGGTACTCGACCTTCGGCATCGAGGCGATCTGACGGTCGTATTCGGCCTTCAGGTCGGCATCGGTCGGGGTCTTCGACTTCGCGTAGTTCTGGAACAGGGTCGTGGCCAGCACGTTCAGGCGGTCGAGCTCGATGCGAGCGGCGACCTGCGCGTCGGCGGCGACGTTCTGCTTCTCGGCTTCCTGACCGCTGACGTAGAGCCCTTCGAGGCCCTTCAGCAAGTCCTTCTTCTGTTCCGGAGTCAGTTCTTCGACCTTCTTGTTGGTCTGGGCCGTGACCCACACCTGGAAGGCGGCGGCCGAAATCGGCTTGCCGTTCACGGTCGCGACGGGGGGCGCATCCGCCGGTGCACCGTCCTTGGTCTGCGGCTTGCAGCCGACGATGGCGAGGGCCGAAGCGGCCAAGACCAGCGGCATCAGTTTCCGAGTCGTCATGTCTCAAGTTCCTCGTGAGTCAGTAAGTAATCAGTCGTCAGTCGTGTCCGGGCGTCCCGCTCGGCGCTTGCGCGTCGATCGAGAGCGCGTGGATATCGTCCGGGATCATCGAAGCCAGCGCGTCGTACACCCGCCGGTGGCGGGCGAGGACGGTCAGCCCCTTCAAGGACTCTGACCGCAGTCGCACGCGAAAGTGCCCGGCACCGCCCGCGGCCCCGGCATGACCGGCGTGGTGATGCGAGTCGTCGATGACCTCCAACTCGGTCGGCGCAAACGCCGCCTCTAACAAGGCGCGGATCCGCTGCGACCGATCGGTCATGGTAGCACCTTGTTAAAGGGGTGCACTTCGACCGAGCGGAACACGCCCTCGCGGGCGTACGGATCGTCCTCGGCCCAGGCGCGGGCCTCGGCGAGCGAGCCGAACTCCGCGATCACGACCGTGCCGGCAAAGCCCGCGGGACCGGGATCCGGCGAGTCGATCGCGGGCATGGGACCTGCGACCAGGACGCGACCGGCCTCGACCAGCGCTTTCAAGCGCTCGAGGTGGGCGGGGCGGGCGGCGCGGCGCAGCTCCAGCGAGTGCTCGACGTCGTGGCCGATGATCACGTACAGCATCAGGGGGTTCCTTCGGGCGGGGAGGTGGCGGCGTCGTGTTTCACGGTCGCATGACGCACGAGCCACAGGGTCTGCGCGATCGCAAAGACGAACAGCACGCCGGCCTTGATCAGCTTGAACCAGACCCACGAGTCGAGCGCGTAGTGGCTCAAGATCCAGTAGTTGATGACCGCAAGGGCGAGGAAGAACACGACCCAACTGCCGTTGGCGAGCGCCCAGATGCGTTTGGGGGCCTCAAGGTGCGCGCCCAAGGCCCGCTCGACGAGCGTGGCGTCGGTGAGGTGCGAACCGGCAAAGGCGAGGGCGAAGGCCCCGTACAGGATCGTCGGCATCCACATCAGCGCGGTCGGGGAGTGGAAGTACAGCGTCGCCGCGCCAAAGCCCAGCATCAGCACCGCCGAGCCGATCGTCAGGGGAGCGACCGTGCGCTTGCGCCAGTAGGTGATCGCCACCTGCAGCACCGTGCCGACCATGAGCACGACCGTCGCGGCATAAATGCCGGCGAACTTGTAGGTCAAAAAGAACGCGAGGACGGGGAATAGATCGATCAGGGCCGACATGAGGGGCAGTTGCGACTCTTCGGGGCACGGCCCCGCCGGTGAGGCGCGTATGATAGCCACATTCTTTGAGGCATTTTCGCGACATGACGGACGTTTTGTATCTGCACCCGGACAACCCGCAGGTGCGCTTTGTGCGCCAGGCGGTGGCCGCGTTGCAAAAAGGCGCGCTGATCGCCTATCCGACCGACAGCTGCTACGCCTTCGGCTGGCGGCTCGAGGACAAGAGCGCCATGGAGCGGGTGGCGCGGCTACGCGCCTTCGACAAGCGCCACCACTACACGCTGGTCTGCCGGGATCTGGCTGAGATCGCCAAATACGCCCGGGTCGAGAACTGGCAGTACCGGCTGCTAAAGCTTGCGACCCCGGGGCCTTACACGTTCATCCTCGAGGCCACCAAAGAGGTGCCGAAGCGGCTCATGAACGAAAAACGCCGCACCTTAGGCCTGCGCGTGCCGGACCATCCGGTGGTCGCGATGCTGCTCGAGGAACTCGGCGAGCCGATCATGAGCTCGACGCTCGCCCTGCCGGGCGACGAGTTCCCGCTCAGCGACCCCACCGAGATCGCCGACCGGCTGGACGGGCAGGTCGACCTCGTCCTCGACAACGGCGTCTGCGGCTTGGAGCCGACCACCGTCCTCGACCTCGTCGGCGGGGTCAGCGTGGTCCGCCGCGGCAAGGGCGACCTCAAGGCCCTCGGCATCGAAGCGTAGCCGCGGCCCCTCCCGTATAATCGGGCGTCGCACCCCGGTGGGGCGCGACGGTGCGCGCGATACGCGCGCATCATCCCGATGGAACAAAGAATAAAGTCATGGACTTAGGTCAAATACTTCGCGCGGTTTCTGTGATCGTGTTGCCCTGGCTCCTCGCGGTCACGGTGCCGACGATCGCGCGCGCGCGGATGGCGGTCGCCCTCGGCGACCCCACCCCGGCCGTGCGCGGCAAGGTGTCCTTGAACCCGCTCGACTACGCCGACCCCGTCGGCACGGTGATCCTGCCGGTGCTGATGCTGGCCTCGCGCTTGCCCTTCCTCTTTGGCTGGTCGAAGCCCTCGCACATCGACCCGCGCAACTTCGCGCACCCGCGCGTGGACCTCGCCATCGTCTCGGCGGTGGTGCCGATCGCCGGGGTCGTGATGGCCTGGCTCTGGGCCATCGCCGGGTTCTCGCTCGCCGAACGCGGCCTCTTTGGGCACGGCGCGCCGGCCTACTGGGTCTATGAGATGGCCAAAGCCGGCCTGCGCATCAACCTCTTCTTCGCCGCGATCAACTTCCTGCCGATCCCGCCCTTTGCCGGCGGGCGTATCCTCATGGGCGTGCTGCCCTTGCCGATGGCGCGTCGCTTGGTGCGCATCGAGCCCTACGGGCAATGGATCGTGATCGGCCTGTTGTTGCTCGAAGGGTGGGGCGTCATTGCCATGCTCGGTCCCTTCGTCGCGTGGCTCGAGAGCGCCGTGCTCGCGCTCACCCCGTAAGTTTTACCCCCGTCCTGTCGTCGGAGTCTGCTTCCTTGGCCAACACCTCGCACAACGCCCGCGTCCTGTCCGGTATGCGCCCGACCGGTGCTCTGCACCTCGGCAACTACCACGGCGCCCTGAAGAACTGGGTCGACCTGCAGTACCAGCACGAGTGCTTTTTCTTCATCGCCGACTGGCACGCCCTGACCACGGGCTACGAGGACACCTCGCAGATCGAGGAACACACCTGGCAGATGGTCATCGACTGGCTCGGCGCGGGCTTGAACCCGTCGGCGGCGACGCTGTTCATCCAGTCCAAGGTGCCCGAGCACGCGGAACTGCACCTCCTTCTGTCGATGATCACGCCGCTCGGCTGGCTGGAGCGCGTGCCGACCTTCAAGGATCAGCAGGAACAGCTGAAGGAAAAGGACCTCGCCACCTACGGTTTCTTGGGCTACCCGCTCCTGCAGAGCGCGGACATCCTCATCTACCGGCCGCGCTACGTGCCGGTCGGCGAAGACCAGGTCGCCCACGTCGAGATCACCCGCGAAGTCGCGCGCCGCTTCAACCACATCTACGGGCGCGAAAAGGACTTTGAGGAAAAGGCCGAGAAGGCGCTGAAGCGCCTGGGCGGCAAGACCGCCGAGCTCTACCGCGAGCTGCGCCGCGCCTACCAGACGAGCGGCGACGCCTCGGCACTCGAGAAGGCCGCGACGCTCCTGACCGGCAACGCGCACCTGACCATCGCCGACCAAGAGCGTCTGCAGGGCTACCTCGAGGGCACCGGGCGGATGATCCTGCCCGAGCCCGACGTGCTCTTGACCGCCACCCCGAAGGTGCCGGGTCTCGACGGTCGCAAGATGTCGAAGTCCTACGGCAACACCATCGGCCTGCGCGAGGACACCGACTCGGTCGCGAAGAAGCTGAAGGGCATGAAGACCGACCCGTCGCGCATGCGCCGCACCGACGTCGGCAACCCCGACGTCTGCCCGGTGTTCGACCTGCACAAGATCTACTCCTCCGAGGAGACCCGCACGTGGGCCGCGGCCGGCTGCCGCTCGGCCGGGATCGGCTGCATCGAGTGCAAGAAGCCGCTGATCGACGCCGTGGTCGTCGAGATCGAGACGATCCGGACCCGCGCCCGCGAGTACGAAGAGAACCGCGACGCCGTGCGCGAGATCATCCAGGCCGGTTGCGAGAAGGCCCGTGAGGCGGCACGCGACACGATGGACGAAGTCCGCTCGGCCATGGGCCTTGGGTACCGCGGATGAGCGCACCGACGGCTCCCGAGGTCCCGGAGACCGCCGACGAGGCGCACGCGCGCGAAGGCGCCGAGCTTCTGGCGACGCTCGCGGCCGAAGACGCGGCCGCGGCGGCGCAGGCGGCGGCCGACGCCCCCTTGCCGATGCCCGTCGAGCAGATCCCGCTGCCGAGCCCGCAGCAGGGCGAGATGCCCTTTGCGATCGTCGACGGCGAGCCGTTGACCGAGCCGCCGAAGGATCTGTACATCCCGCCGCAGGCGCTCAAGGTGTTCTTGGAGGCCTTCGAGGGACCGCTTGACCTCCTCTTGTACCTGATCCGTCGCCAGAACCTCGACATTCTCGACATCCCGATCGCCGAGATCACGCGTCAGTACCTCGAGTACATCGACCTGATGCAGACGCTCGAGCTCGAGCTTGCCGGTGAGTACCTCCTCATGGCCGCCATGCTCGCCGAGATCAAGTCGCGGCTGCTCCTGCCGCGCCCGTCCACGGGCGAGGCCGAAGAGGACGATCCGCGCGCCGAACTCGTGCGCCGCCTGCAGGAGTACGAGCGCTACAAGAAAGCCGCCGAGGACGTCGACCAGTTAAAGCGTGTCGACCGCGACGTGTACGTGGCCTCCGCCGAGATCGTCGAGCGCAAGGTGGCCCAGGTGCTGCCGGACGTGACGCTCAAAGAGATGCTGCTGGCGTTCAAGGACGTGATCCAACGCGCCGCGATGTTCGCGCACCACACCGTCACGCGCGAGCGCCTCTCGGTGCGCCAGCGCATGAGCGAGATCTTGGAGCGCTTGCACAGCGGGGAGTTCGTGGGGTTCACGACGCTCTTTACGGTGGAGGAGGGGCGCATGGGCGTGACCGTCACCTTCATCGCGGTGCTCGAGCTCGTGCGCGAAGGCCTGCTCGAACTCGTGCAGGCCGACAGCGACGGCGTCGCGCCGCTGCACGTGCGTCCCGCGCAAGGGCGCGCCCCATCCGAGGCTGCGAACGACGCAGCCCCAACCCCCGCGGCTGCCGCGGGTGCGGTCGCGGTCGCGGCCGAGAGTGAGGATCTATGACGGAAGCCGATATCCAAAACGTGATCGAGGCGGCGCTGCTCGCCGCCGGTCGCCCGTTGTCCGTGGTCGAACTGCGCGAGCTCTTCGACGAGTTCGATCGCCCGGAGCTGGCGCAGATCGATGCCGGTGTCGCGAACGGGGGTCAGAAAGGCCGCGAGCAGGTCGGCACCGCCCGGATCGGGGAACAGGGCTACAACGGCCTGCGCCACGGCTTCATCTTCCATCAGAAGGGCTTCAATCTCTCCTAATTCAACGCGATAGCCGCGAATCTTCACCTGAGTATCGATCCGGCCGAGATAGTCGATGTCCCCGGACGGGGTCACCCGGCACAGATCGCCGGAGCGATAGGCCAGCTCCGGTGCCCCGGAGGGCCCCGGAAAGGACGTCTCGATGAACTTGGCGGCGGTCAGGTCCGGTCGGTTCAGATAGCCGGCCCCGACGCCCGGCCCCCCGATCAGCAGTTC
>Ga0208105_1000247_pt1 | contig 19964 bp, 24 predicted proteins | sample CryBogCBE16Jul07_FD_184574 | JGI IMG/M metagenome (GOLD analysis project Ga0208105, IMG submission 184574) | Freshwater microbial communities from Crystal Bog, Wisconsin, USA - CBE16Jul07 (SPAdes) | ecosystem: Environmental > Aquatic > Freshwater > Lake | place: Crystal Bog, Wisconsin, USA... | reverse complement strand
CTGAGCGTCAAGGGCTGCGAAGTCGTCTACGAGCGTTGCGATGTTTGACATGATAAAATCTCCATAAGATAAATCGGACCATTCCGATAAATTCACAATAACGAAATAATTTCGCATTACAAGAAGTTTTTTCACATATAAGTATTTTTACTGCGCGAAAAAGTCGAGCCAGATTGTGAGGGCGGCGACGAACGTCGCCAGCCCGAACAATTCAAACACGTCCCACAAAATGTTTTTCATGATCAGCCCCAATCTTTAAAGCCAGTGTTTTCGGAATAACCCAAGCAATATTCAGCAATTTGCTCATCGGTCAGGTCTGTTATGCGGGTTGTGCCGATGTAATAATGAGGCTCAATTTTGCGCCCGTAATAGCTATCAGCAGCCCCGCGGTCGTAAAGAGAACTGTGATTGCGGTCCATGCCGTCGTTTTCGATCATAATAAAATCAAACATGTTATTCTCCTGTTAGTGGTGGGGGCCGAAGCCCCCGATTTGATCAGCGGGCATAATGGACAGGACGTTCATATTGGCCCTGTTCATTGCGATAAATTGAAACATAATGCCCGTGCTTTGTGCCATCCTGAAACGTAAAAGAGCGGGTTTCGTTATAGCCAATCTGTTGCCAAAAGCAGTCCCACGCATCCAACAAGCCTTCTGCTTCAAGGGCTGCGTTCAAGGTGGGGAACCAGTTTTGCTTGGAAGAGGTCATTGTCAATCTCCTGCGGTGTGGGCGTTGCCCGTTGTTGATGAAATTACCATAAACGAAGTAATTTCACACGTCAACAGCAAAAACGAAATTATTTCAATTTTTTTTTAAACAATGCTGCGGGTGTTGAAGGCATATGCCAATTCGACTTGCGCCCCGAAGCGAATCTTGTTGCCCAATTTTAATTCGCCCACATACATCAGCCCAAACTGCCTGCCGCGTTCATATGCCCACTGCCTGCTGGTGTTATCGCCTCCGAAGTCATAATCGAAAGGCTTGCCTGCCTTGATGTCTTTGAAGCCCTTTACAAAGGCTGCATTGCGAATGGCGGTCTTGATGGTCATGGGGACCGTGTTGATTTGTTTAGACATGGTAAATCCTCCTTGAGGTTAGTGGGGGCGTATTAAACGCCCGCAGATCTGTCGATGTTGTAAAGACGTTGGGCGATGGTCGAAGCCTGTCCCATGCTTGTTGCCATGCCAACAACTTCTCGTGTGCGACGATCAACGACCGCCCAATTCATCTTGCCCATGAGCCATCCTTCATAATTGCCGAAGCGAAATTTCATTTTTGGTGTGTCCATGATCAGGTCTCCTTCGTAGGTGAATGGGGTGGGGGCCGAAGCCCCCGATTGATTAAGCTTGTTTTTCAACAGCGATGATGAAATTGCCGCAGCAGTTATAAACATCAAAGCCCTGATATTTCCCATCATCATAAGCAGTGTAGCTGTCACCACCATCGAAAACGAACCAAACACCACGCATGTTAAAATTGTTTTTATGGGGGGTGTATGAAGGTTCTGCTGGGTTAAACTTGCTGCCTTCGTTGGGTGTGACCATGTCAACCATGCCGTCAAAACGTGATTTTGGATTAACAAAAATCTTGCCTTCGTTCTTTTTGATGAAGGACTTAACGGTTGCGAGTGTGATGCGTTTTGTCATGATCGGCTCCTGTTGTTAGGGCATCGCCCTGTTGATGATCTGAATATAAGCGAAGTAATTTCATACGTCAACAGGTAAAATGAAGTTTTTTCAAAAAAAATACAAAATAAGTATTTGTGCGTATATTTTTTCGTAAGGCTTTTAAAACAAACAGTTTTGTGCTAGAAAAACGGTCGATGTTATCGTTTTTATGGGTATTGCTATGATTAAACGTGGTCCTCCAAATAAATTCTCACAGGAAATCGCCGATCAGATTTGCGATCTGATGATTGCTGGTTCTGATATGGTTGATGCTTGCGAAGCGTTAAAGCTAAACAGATCAACCGTTTATCGGTGGCTTGTACAGCATCCTGAGTTTGAGGCACAGTGCTCGCGCGCACGCGAAGCTTTGACCGATTTTCGCTTGAAAAAGATCCGCAACAAGATCGCCACCGCGCAGTCTGAAGGCGTCGATCCGCATTTGCTCAAGATCCAAGTTTCGTTTGAGCAGTGGGAAGCGGAAAAGATTGCGCCTCGATACGCCAAGCGCACTGAAGTGACCGGCAAGGAAGGCGGCCCGATTAAAGTGCAGAAAACCATCGACTTGTCGCATTTGTCCGACGAGGAGTTGGAAGTGCTTGACCTGGCGCTGAACGGCGCTGAGGACGGTGACGGGGACGACGAATGAATAAACTGGCGCTTTTACCCTCTGAGGTCGAGCGTCAACTGTGCGAACGGTCGCTGTCCGCATTCATCCGCAAGGCGTGGCACGTTGTCGAGCCAGGCCAACGCTATCAGCACAATTGGCACATCGACTTCATCTGCGAACACCTTGAAGCCATCTCAAACGGCGTCAAATTGGCCGATGGATCGTATTACAATCGGCTGCTGATCAACATCATCCCTGGCGCGATGAAGTCATTGCTGGTTAACGTCTTTTGGCCTGCGTGGGAGTGGGGGCCGCGAAACATGCCGCACTTGCGGTACGTTTGTGCGGCGCACAAAGTCGAGAACCTGTCAGCCCGCGACTCGCGCCGCATGCGTGAATTGATCACGTCTGACTGGTACAAGAACCATTGGGGCGACCGCGTGCAATTGGCGCGCGACCAGAACGAAAAACTGAACTTCGTCAACACGTCGCAGGGTTTCCGCATTGCCACCGCGATCACGTCGCTGACCGGTATTCGTGGCGACCGCGTCATTATCGATGACCCGCACAGCGTCGATTCGGCCGCCTCCGAAGTGCAGCGCGAAACCGAAGTCCAGACCTTCTTGGAAGCGATCCCCAGCCGTTTGAACAACCCAAAGCGGTCGGCAATCGTCGTGATCATGCAGCGGCTGCACGAAGATGACATCAGCGGCATCATCCTCGACAAGAACCTGAATTACGACCACATCATGCTGCCCATGCTCTACGATCCGCTGCGGTCGTTCCCCACCAAGATTGGCGCTGTGGATCCGCGCGAAGAGCCAAATGAACTGTTGTTCCCCGACCGCTTTCCCATTGAGGTGGTCAAGCGCGACCGTGCCGTCATGGGCGAGTTTGCCTTTGCCGGTCAGATGCAGCAGGAGCCTGCGCCACGCGGCGGCGGCATCATCCTGAACGAGTGGTGGCAGACTTGGGAAGACACAAACCATCCGCCTTACGAATACATTTTGGCCAGCCTCGACACGGCTTACACGACCAAAGAAGAGAACGATTACAGCGCCATGACCATTTGGGGCGTCTTTTCGCATGACCCGACGGCGCAGGCCAGCAAGATCCAAGGGGCCGACGGCCGCATCATGCAAATCGAGCGAACTTACGGCGAATTGATGCCAAAAGTCATGCTGATCGACGCTTGGCAGGAAAAGCTTCCGATCCACGATCTGGTCAATCGGGTGGCGGAAACGGCGAAACAATGGAAAGTTGACAAGCTTTTGATTGAGGCGAAAGCGTCGGGGATCTCGGTCGATCAGGAATTGCGCCGCCTGTACAGTCACGAATTGTGGGCGGTGCAGTTGTCGAACCCGAAACGCCTCGATAAGACGGCGCGCCTGCATTCTGTCGCGCATTTGTTTGCCGAGGGCATGATCTATGCGCCCGACCGCGCTTATTCCCAGATGGTGATCCGGCAGGTTTCGACCTTTCCAAAGGGCAAGAACGACGATCTGGTCGATACGGTTAGCCAAGCCCTGCGTCACCTGCGCGAGTTGGGCATGCTGACACGCGGCGACGAGCGGTTGGCGGAGATTGATGCGATGAAACAATACCATGGCGGCTCTCCCGCGCCGCTTTATCCGGTCTGAGGGCGGGCTATGCGAAACATTCGAACTCTGTTAAGTGTCGCCGCCGATTGGGCGCTCCTGCGCCAAATGTGAGGGTTTACGATGCCATTAGTGCCTGGTCTTTCTCCGTCCATCCGCCAAGTGGCGCCCGATGAGCCGGACGCCCCGTCGCCCATGGACATCATTGTCGAGATGGCAGGCGAAGGCGAAGACGCGCCCGAAGTCAATTCAAACGGCGAAATTCTCAAGATCGAGCACGGCGACGGATCGGTGTCGATCAGCTTGAATGGCCGCCCGCTCGGATCCACCGGCGAGGCGAAGAAGCCGACCGGTTGGTTTGACAATCTGGTTGACGACATCGACGAGATGGAGTTAAGCCGGATCTCGGCCGAACTGCTGAAGGACGTCGAGGCGGACATCGAAAGCCGCAAGGAGTGGGTCGAGGACCGCGCTCAGGGCATTAAGTTGTTGGGATTAAAGATAGAAATCCCGAACCTTGCTGGTGCGACTGATGGTGCGCCGGTCGAAGGCATGAGCCGCGTTCGGCATCCGCTGCTGCTTGAGGCCGTGCTGCGGTTCCAAGCAAACGCGCGGTCTGAATTGCTGCCGACCGACGGGCCGGTCAAGATCCGCGACGACACAAACAACGGAAATCTTCAAGAAGATCAATTGGCTAACGCCCTTGAACGTGACTTAAACCACTTCCTGACGTGCGTTGCGTCTGAGTATTATCCTGACACCGACCGCATGCTATTGATGCTTGGCTTCGGCGGCACGGCGTTCAAGAAGGGTTATTTTTGTCCGTTACGAAATCGTCCGGTTCTTGAGTCGGTCGATGCAGATGATTTGATCGTCAACAATTCCGCGACCGATTTGGCCAATGCGAAGCGCATTACCCATCGCGTGCTGATGAAGCCATCGACGGTCAAGCGCCTGCAGATCCTTGGCGTCTACCGCGACGTCGATCTCAGTCAGGCTAAGGAGCGCGAGTTGGACGCAGTGCAGCGTGCTAAAAATAGCCAGCAAGGCATTTCCGACGAGTCGAAGAACCCTGAGAACCGTGACCGCGAAATCTATGAAATCTATTGCGAATTGGACATTCGTGGCTTTGAGCATAAGTACAAGGGCAAGGAGAGCGGCCTTGAAATCCCGTACCGCGTCACGATTGACGTGAGTTCGAAACAAATCCTGTCCATTGTCCGCAATTACGACGAAGACGATCAGGAATTGCCTGAGGCGAGAGTTAATTTTGTCAAGTATACTTTTGTGCCTGGAATGGGTTTTTATGATATTGGTCTGCTGCATATCCTCGGTAATACGACTAATGCGATCACTGCGGCGTGGCGCGAACTCTTAGACGCGGGGATGTATTCCAACTTTCCTGGCTTTTTGATGGCTGACACCGGCGCGCGCCAAAACACCAATATCTTCCGCGTACCGCCAGGAGGTGGCGCATTGGTCAAGACCGGCGGCATGCCGCTGCGCGACGCGATCATGGATTTGCCATACAAGCCTCCTTCTGCCGCGTTGATGCAGTTGGTCGAGAACATTGCCACGACGGGCATGCGGATCGGCGGCACGTCTGAACAGCAGGTGGGTGAGGGCCGCGCCGACGCGCCGGTTGGCACTACGCTGGCCATGATCGAGCAGGCTGCCAAGGTGCTGAATGCGGTGCACAAGCGCATGCATGCGGCGCAAGCCGAAGAGTTTAAGATGCTGGTGCGGTTGTTTAAAGAAAATCCTGAATCGTTCTGGCAGCGTAACAGAAAGCCTGCAATGCAGTGGGACGAACAGACGTTCCTGCAGGCGCTTGAGGATTGCGATCTGGTGCCGCAGGCGGATCCGAACACCGCGTCGCACGGCCAGCGCGTGATGAAGATCATGGCATTGAAGCAGTTGCAGCAGCAGAACCCGTCAATGTATGACCCGATTGCGATTGATACGGCCGCATTGCAGGCCATTGGTTGGTCGAACCCGCAGCAGTTCTTGGCACCTCCGCAGGCTCAGGCTTCGCCTCCGCCAGAATTGCAGGAAAAGATGGCCAAGATCAAAGTCGCACAGCAGGACGCCGACACGCGGCGCATGGTGGCGCAGGCAAAGGTTGCAGAAACACAGCAGGGCGGCGCCAACGCCGGAAAACCTGCAAATCCTATGGAGGCACTCAACTTGCAGGTCAAACAGCAAGAAGTGCAGCAAAAGGCGCAAGACGCCTTGCTTGACGCGGAGAACCGCAAGCGTGACCGCGAAAGCCGCGAACGGTTGGCGGCCATTCGGTTGGCGGAGGATATGGCTAAGAATCCTGCCGGTATTCCGATTGTGAACAGCATTATTGAACCAGGCTTGTTGCAGCGCCTTGAGGCGAATGAGCCATCGCTTGACACCACCACGCAAGGGCCGACGCAATGATGCACGACCATGAGAAGATGATTCGCCATGCCATGATCATTGCAAAGCATTTGGCGTCTGGCGGTCACGTTCATCTGATGCACCGCAAGCATTTTGAGGGCGGTGGCGATAGCGGTGGTGGCGATAGCAGCACGACAACGACGCCTGAACCAGCGCCTGCTGCCCCTCCCGCGCCGGAGGCATTGGATCCTGTCAAGATGAAGGGTGAACCGCTTGATTGGGCGCACTTGAATTTGCCTTCAAGTTTTACGCAGGGATTTGTTCCAACGGCATTCCAGAACGTCGCGCGGCCTCCGTCAATGACGGGCACCGGTTCTTCCGGCAACCGTTCGACAAATCCGTCGTTTGACCCGATGTCTTTTGCCATGCCTCCGCAAGCAGCGTTGGCGCAGCCGCCGAAAGTGTTTTCGCGTGGCGGGTATGCAACTGATGGGGCAGTGTCCCCCATGGGCGACACTTATTTTTCAAATGATTCGACCGCACAAACCCCAGATGACGATTATAACTATGTTCTCAATAGGTTAAATAACCCACCTAAACCTGAAGAGCAGCCATATCAATTCCTGCCTTCACCATCTTCCGTGGACACAATCCGTCCTTCGGACCCGCGTGGGCCTCTTGATTACACCAACAATGCTGCAATGCGGCATGCAAACCGATTGATCGATCCAGAGACTAACCCTGTCGGCAATCGCCGCATTCGCGAAGCATTGGAAACGGCATACAGCCTTCCCGCCGAATTAAGCGGTGCTGCGCCTGCATATCGTGCCGGTGCGGCCATCGGTCGCAGCGACCTTGGTGAAGCGGCTCTGGAAGGCACTGGTGCCGTTTTGAGCGCGTTCCCTGGTGCGCCTAAATTGGCTATGGCTATGGTCCCAGCGGCAAAAGGTGCTGCTAAGGTGGCCACTTCTGCAGCAAGCCCTATTGTGCGCGAAGCGGAAACCGTTTTGAAGAATGCCCAATTGCCAAACCTCCGCACCATGCCGATCCAAGACGCCTTGGCCATTGCGCGTGAAGAGCCGCACTTGATCCCGTCCGCTAAAGGTGAAGAGTCAGCCTATGTTGGCGGCCCGCGCAATGTAAAATCAAAAGAAGATCTTGAAGCCGTTCGCAACCGGTATGATGCTAATGTGGCGCAAGATCCTCGTGGTTGGGATTGGTATGACCGGTATCGTGCTGATGTGAACCAAGTCACCGGCGGCAACCCATTGCACAATGAATGGATGGCAAACCAAGAAGGCCAATGGTCTGCTGGTGTTGACCCAGGCTCTGAATTTGGGTTTTCAATTAAAGAAAATAATGGCGCATTGACTGGTTTTCCCGTCAAATCTGCTCGTCCAGCACAGCATGAAGCGCACATGCGCGCCATTGCTGCCAATGACCCAAGCCTATACCAATTGGGCGAAAAAACCGGTGAATATGCCGAAAAAATCAATCCAGACAAAAACTTGATGCCTACGGCAACCGGTGTGAATGATTTCCGACATGCTCGTGAATTAGGGTATACGGAGGCCAATGGCGAACCACAACGCGGTGCATTGGGTTCAACCCGACACACTTTTGCCGATTATGAAACGGCATTGGCTGTTGACCGCGCCAATAAAACTCAATTGGGCGGCAGAACCGATTGGACTGGCGAACAAATGCAGGCAGCCCCATGGGTGCGCCAAAAAGCCAATGACATTTTGGACCAGCGTCCTAACATGATTGCTGGATACATTAAGCAAGGCATGACGCCAGAAGCGGCTCGTGCGGCTGCTTATGAAGATGCTTTTAAATTGGCAAACAGAACAATTGGCGATTTCTTTGATAAACATACTGCATTTGCCACGCATGAGGCATTTCCTGGTGCCGATACGGGCCATATGCCTCAATCCGTTGGTGCTTCTCAAGCATTGCGCGATCTTTATTCAATCGATCCGCGCAGCACTTGGGCAACGGCTCCTAATGGCCGCGATGCCATTTATTCTGGTCTTCAGTTGGGCGATACAGGCGTTGCAGCCCGCGTCAGGCCCACCACTGAAATGACCGGCATGTATACGCCTCCAAGTGGCATTACCGAACAAAATATGGGCGAAGTTGCACGCCCATTGGTTGGCATTAATACAGATAAACTTGGTACAAAATCGTTGCCGGAGGGCGACCGTGCAATGCTTACAGCCGGTGAAACATTGCGTGCGGCAATAGACGCGCAAAATGCTGGCGCGGCCCATGTTAATTTTGTTGGTGGGCGTCCTGAAAGCAGCAATAGCTTCTTCCTGCCAATGAACCGGAAAGCCACGCCTGAAGAAATTTTGGCTGTTCAGCAAGCCGGTGCTAAAAACGGGTTAACTGATGTGGTTGACACTGGTCAGGGATTAACATCGACACGGTTTTATCCGCCTCCTCCCATATTGGGCAAAGATTACACAAACCCAATTGGCCCCACAATGAGTGGGCTGCCCATGGAGTCTAACGTCACGCAAAAAGCTAAAGATGTTGCCCGCGAAATTATGGCTGCCGCTCCGCAGGCGGATATTGCTATGCGGACAACCGTCGATTCTGTTTATGCCGATTTGGTTGACAAATGGCAGCAGGGCATTGGCTCCGGCGCGGTGACCAGAGAAGTGCTCGACAAAATCAACGTCACGCCTGAAATGCGCCAAATCTTCGACACGAACCCTTATATTGCCCAAAATGCGCTTGATCGCGTTGCGCGTGATGAGGCATTTGCCAGTCAGATGGGCGCAACTCGCCAAGACATCCAAAACTTCCGCCGGATTATTGGCGATGGGCCTGGTTGGGTTGGTCGCCTTGAAGAGGGTCTGAAGAATGGGGCTGTGCTGCCTGCTCTGGCGGCTGTTGTCCTTGGTGCGACTGGCCGTAGCCTTTCTGACGAGCAACAGTGAGCGGACCATGACCAATGCGCCGGTAAAAATCTGCTTCTTCGGCCTTGGTGTAAGGGGGCTTATGAACCTTTTGCCCCAAGGGCGTGACGAACCACAATACCATCTGATTTTCTCCAATAAAATTTTTAATGCCACAACAGGCATTATGACCGGTTTTGACAAATTGTCAAACGCAATCTCGGCAGGTGCCAAGATCAAGCGGGACGCCGCTTGTAAAATCCTAGCTAGGAGTAAAAACGATGTCTGAAACTGCAAAGGCTGCACGCAAAGCCGCCGCAAGCAAACTGAAGAAGTTGGTCAGCGCAGACCCAAGCGGCGCGCCTGTTGACGCTTCTGATTACAGCCCACCCGAACCGCTTGGCGCAACAAGCCAGACGGGCATGCGCCCTGTCAGCAAGCGCCAATTTAAGCGCGGCGGCAAAGTCATCGGCCACGTTCACGGTGATAAAGCGCATCACCACGCCGGTCGCAAGCCCCGCAAAGCTGGCGGCAGTGCCATGCCTCCCGTTGACCGGTTAGTCAACCGCGACATGAAGAAGGCAAACGAATACCGTGACGGCACAAAGCACGTTGGCGGCATGAAGCGCGGCGGTCGCACCCACAAAGACATGGGCGGCGGCATGATGAACCCGCAGGCAGCGGCAGCCGGAGCCATGCAGGATCCGCGCATGATTGCAGCCGCACGCATGGCGGCATCCAATCGCGCCAATGTTCCGCAGGCAATGTTGCAGTCAATGCCAACTACGTCAAAAATTTCTCGTGGCGCTGGTCTTAAAAAAGGTGGTACTGCGTCTCATCCTGACGTGGCCGAGGACAAAAAGCTGATCAAGTCCATGGTCAAGGGCGCCGCGTTGAAGTGTGACGGCGGTGCAACGTCCAAAGTGACCGGCACACGTCCGACCGGCGGGCGCATTGCACGCAAGTCTGGCGGCGCGGCAGGCAAGGGCAAGATGAACGTCAACGTCATCATTGCAGGGCACGGCCAGCAGCCGCAGGGCGGTATGCCGCAGGCTGGCATGCCTCCTCGTGGACCTGGCGCTGTTCCTGTTCCGATGCCTCCGCAGGGCGGCGCTCCCATGGGCGGAATGCCGATGCCGATGCCTGTTTCGATGCCTATGCCTCCGCAGGGAATGCCTCCGCAAGGCATGCCTCCGCAAATGGGCCGCAAGGCTGGTGGCCGCGTGTATCGTTCCTATAAAGACATGGATGCGGGTGCTGGCAGCGGTGAAGGCCGTTTGGAAAAAGCGGAGATCCAGAAGCATCGATAAGTTTTGTTGGGTGCCTCCTGTACCAACAAAAACGGCGACCGGCAGTTTCCCCCTCTCCCCTGCCGGTCGCTTGTTAAATCTTAAAGAGGGGAAAATTGAGAGGGAAAAATGCAAACTTACTCTGACTACTACGAAAAATTGTTGCGAGACATGATCCAAGACGCCATCGACAGGTTAGCAGGAAACTTGTCGAACGGTTACGGCATCAACGATTTTGCTCAATACAAACAACAGGTTGGTCAAATCATCGGGCTTCGTGCGGCACTGGAAATGTGCAACGAGGCGCGTGAGGATGCCAATAAAGCAATGCGTTAAAAGAGGGGAACTACAATGGCTATTGTTATGAAACATGCGGTTGATCCGCGCGAAGTGATCATGAAAAACGTCGGCGACTTGTCGTCGGTCGAAATTTTCAACAATCAAATCCTTGTCGCTATTTATATCCGCCCAGAAAAAACTTCTGGCGGGGTTTTATTACCAAACCAGACACGCGACGAGGACAAGTGGCAAGGCAAAATGGGCCTTGTTCTGAAGAAGGGGCCGTCAGCATTTGTTGACGAGTCACAAAATTGGTTCAACGGCGTCGATGTTGCCGTTGGTGATTGGGTTTTCTTCCGCCCTTCAGACGGTTGGGGACTCGAAGTCAATGGCGTGTTGTGCCGGTTGCTTGATGACACTGTCATCCGTGGCCGGACACCTGGTCCAGATATGATTTGGTAAGGATATAAATTATGGCGAAAAAATCAGAACAATTGGAAATTGAATTAGATCCGGTCGAGACTAAAGTTGAAGAGCCGGAAATTGAAATTGTCGAGGCGGAGCCGGAGGCAAAAGGCAGCAATGTTCTTTTGCCAGAAGACGGCATCAAGGAGTTGCAGGCAAAGCTTGAAAGCGAGCGTCAGGCCCGCATTTTGGCAGAAAAACGTGCTCAGGAGGCTTCCGAGCGCGAATTTAAAGCCAAGACCGAGACTGAAGACACGCAAATCCATCTCATTAAAAACGCGATGGACACGGTCAAGCGCAACAATGACTTGTTGAAGGCGCAGTACCGTGACGCGATGGCTGTGGGTGACTATGACTCGGCAGCCAACATTCAGGACGCCCTATCGGCCAACCACGTCAAGTTGTCTCAGCTTGAGGCTGGCCATAAAGCCATGCAGGACCGCCCGAAACAGGCAGCGCCTCAGCCGCAGTATTCGGATCACATTGAGGCTTTGGCGTCTCAAGTGACTGAGCCGTCGGCGCAGTGGCTGCGTGCCAATCGTGACCGTTTGGGCAATCAAAGGGTTATCGACAAAATGTTTCGCGCGCATGCGGACGCTTTGGACGATGGCGTGATTCCCGACAGCCGTGAGTATTTCGATTACATCGAAAGCCGTTTGGGTTTTAAACAGTACCAACCGGCGCCAGAAGTTGACGCCATGGCAGACGCGGCAAAGGTTACGCAGCGTCGGTCGTCACCGCCCGCAGCGCCTGTGTCGCGTAGCGGTAATGGCACTGGATCCACGCCAAATGTCGTGCGTTTGACCGCTGCAGAGCGGGAAATGGCGCAAATGATGGGTATGACCGACAAGGAATACGCCCTGAACAAAGTCGCGTTGCAACGCGAAGGCAAACTTAATTAAGGATATTGATTATGGAAAATACTACACCTAAAGGGCTTGCAGCCCGCGTAAAAACTTCACGCTTTGCAAAGAAGCCTGCAGTTACTTTAGACACCGACTTGGAGCAGGCCATGGCCTCCACTGAGGCGGCTCCGTCCCGTCAATCGTTACGCCCTGACCTGCGGGAGGAAAGCCCGCTGGAACGTGCGAAACGCCGTGCGGCCGAAATTAAAGGCCACCTTGGCAGCGACCTTGATGACGGCGTCGATGAGTTTTACATTCCCCTCGACATTATCCCACCAGGCTGGGATTACGAGTGGAAGCGTAAATTGTTGGTTGGTCAGGAAGATCCGGCATATCAAGTGGCGCTTGCCCGTCAGGGTTGGGAGCCTGTGCCTGCCTCTCGCCACCGGTTTATGATGCCGGAGGGGCACTACAACACCATCGAGCGCAAGGGCATGATCCTGATGGAGCGTCCGCTGGAGATCACGGAACAGCACCGCGCCATTGAACGGCGCAAGGCTGCACTTCAGGTCCGCCAGAAGGAACAGCAGTTGGCCGGAGCGCCTGAGGGGCAATTTGGGCGTGACGATCCGCGTGTTCAGCCAAAGATCAAAAAGAACTTTGAGCCGATCCCATTTGACGAATAAGGACAGGGGGCATTTGCCCCCTTTTCTTTTTAAAAATTAGTGTTATGATGTCGTCTGCTCCCCCCGGCGTGGGAGTTAACCTTGTCCCGATCATAGTCGCCCCGGTGTGCGATGATGGATCTTTCCCGTAAAAAGGAGAACCCGTCATGGCGAACACCAATACGCCTTTCGGTTTTTCGCAGACTCGTGGAACTGGCTCGGCTCCGACTTATGAACAAGTCCCAGCCCTGATTGCTTCCAACAACGGTACTGCGATTTTCTTTGGCGACCCCGTCGTCCAATTGTCTTCTGGCTACATTGCACAGGCTTCCAGCAACTCTGCCGCTAACGGCGTTGGTGGTATCTTTGTGGGCTGCCAGTATCTTTCCACTTCTCAGAAGCGCACTGTTTGGTCAAACTATTGGCCTGGCTCAGACGCCAACGGTGACGTAACTGCTTACATCATCAACGATCCGAATGCTCAGTTCCTCGTCCAAGCCGGTGGTTCGACCACTGCAATCGGCGTGGCTGACATCGGTGCAAACATCGGCTTTGGTATTGGCACTGGCAACACTGCAAGCGGCATTTCTGGCGCTTATGCAGACCAGACCACCATCAATACCACGAACACCCTTCCCTTCCGCATTGTTGGTATTGTGGCAACGCCTCCTGGCGCGCCTGGTACCGACATCACCACTGGCTATAACCGCGTGATTGTTGCGTTTAACAACGTAGCGACCAAGCAGTTGACCGGCATCTAAGGAGTAAAGTGTCATGGCTGTTAATTTAAGTGCCATTAAAGACCTTCTGCTCCCAGGCTTGCGTGGGATCGAAGGCAAGTACGAGATGATTCCATCTCAGTACGACAAAATTTTCACCAAACACGATTCAAAGCTTGCTTTGGAACGTACCGCTGAAATGCGCTTCTTGGGCCTTGCCCAGTTGAAGACTGAAGGCGGCCAGACATCGTTCGATAACGGTGCCGGTGAGCGTTACATCTACAACCAAGAACACGTTGAAATTGGTTTGGGTTACGCAATCACCCGTAAGGCTATCGACGACAACCTCTACAAGACCCAGTTCCATCCTTCGAACTTGGGCCTGATCGAAGCCTTCCAGCAGACCAAAGAATTTTACGGTGCCAACGTGTTGAACACGGCGACAACGTACAATGGTTCTATCGGTGGTGACGGTGTTGCTCTTTGCTCCACCTCGCATCCTATCGATGGTGGTACTGTTGCCAACACGCCAACCACACAGGTTGATCTGAACGAAGCCACCTTGCTGAATGCAATGATCGCAATCCGCACGAACTTCAAAGATCAGGCAGGCCTGAAAGTGTTTGCTCGTGGTCGTAAACTGATCGTTCCGCCTCAGTTGGAGCCTGTTGCAATCCGTCTGACGAAGACAGAATTGCGCCCAGGCACTGCAGATAATGACGTCAATGCTATATTTACCACGGCCGGCGGCTTGTCCGAAGGCTATATGGTCAACGACTTCTTGACATCTGCTTATGCTTGGTTCCTGCTCACGAACATCGATGGTCTCTCCTACATGGAGCGCATCAAGTTCGAATCCGATATGCAAGTCGATTTTGTCACTGATAACTTGCTTGTCAAAGGTTATGAGCGTTACAGCTTCGGCTACTACAACTGGCGTTCGATTTACGGTTCATTCCCAACCTCGTAAGGAGAAGGCGACATGGCCGATACAGTATTTTCTGGTCCACTTATTGTTTTTGGGCAAAACCCAAATCAACCAGCGGACTACAACCCTGATCTTGGCTCCTCGCTATTTTATGCGGGGGGCGGCATCCTTGATCCGCGTGGTCCTTTCACCTATTACCCTGGTGAATCGCAATCATCGCCGGATTTTGGGTGGTATGGTTTCAGCGACATTGTTTCTTTCAGTGGCGTCCCATACACCAATTCGACGGCTGCAATTGTTGCATCCGCAAACCCAACAAGTGCAACTCTTGCTCTTGTGACAACCAACTCTGCGACCACTGGCGTCTATTATTCTTCGGTGTTTACCCGTTCGGATACTGGCGTAACTGATACGGTCTTGGCACTTGATGCTTATGCTTCAGTCACCGCTTCGGCTTCGAACGGCGTCCTGACAGTTACGGCAAACAGTGGCATGCCTATTGGTCCTGGCATGGTTCTTTTGTCGTCTTCGACAACAGTGACAGGCGGAACCCTTGGTGCATCTTCAGGCGTTTATATTGGCTCCCAATTGACAACGACTGGTACTGCAACAACGGTTGGGGTCGGACAAACTGGTACATACCAACTTAACCAGAATATCACGTTTGCATCTGGTACGGTCACTTTGGCCTATCCTAACGTGCAACAGTGCGCCATTCCAACAAACATTCAGACACCTTCTGTTTGGTTGTGGAACCCTCTGGCTTTTGTTGGTCGCGCCGTCAGCATTACTGCTGCAACTGGTGCTACTTATGCAACCGCAACGGTTAACGGATATGATGTCTACGGATACCCTATGTCGGAAGCCATTACGATCACTGCAAATAGCACGGTCAACGGCAAAAAAGCGTTTAAGTATATTAAGTCTGTGGTGCTTTCGGGCGGCACGGCTGATACCACTCACGCTTATTCTGTCGGAACAACGGCAATTGTTGGTCTCCCTGTTCGTGCAGACAGTGCGGCTGAAATTGTTGTGAACTCTGGTGCTTCTCAGGTTGCTTTGACTGCAAACACTGCGTTTGCTGCCAACGGCTTTGTGCCAGCCGACCGTACCACACCGTCCGCTACAACGGGCGATGTCCGTGGCACTATTGATCTTGCGAACGCTTCGGGGATCAATTTGACGCCTTCTACTGGCACAAACAAATATGTTCTGCGCCAGATTCCTCAAGCCGCCAATGTCCAGTCAGCCACTGGTCTGTTTGGCCTCACCCAGTACTACAACTTCTAAGGAGTGAGCCATGAAGGGTCACAAAGCACACCACCATCATCATGGTCGCGCTCATGAGCACGATCATCATGCCCACGAAGAAGAAACCCACAAGAAGGTGAAGCATCACTCGATGCGCCATCACCGGAAAGCGGGTGGCAAGGTTGAGTCCGCTATGCACGGCGTGAACGAAGCCGAAATGGACCTCAAGTCCCGTCCAAAGCATTACAACAACAGCAATGTTGAGGGCGAGGCTGAAGCCACACATGAGCGCAAGCACGGTGGCCGCGCCAAGAAGGCAAAGCACCATGCAGCACACGTCAAGCACGTTGGTCATGTGCATGGCGAGCATGCCAAACATCACGCTGGCCGCAAGCCGCGTAAGTCTGGCGGTCGCGCTTCTTCTGACATGAACCCATTCACTTCTGCCCGTCATGGCACCCCTCCCAAGGGCCATAAGGTAGAAGTCGAGACCATGGGTTAATCGACTTATGTAGGGCGGGAGGCCTAAAGCCCCCGCCTTATTACCATAGGAGGATGTCATGACAGCAGCTTGGACACGCAAAGAAGGCAAAAATCCTTCTGGTGGTTTGAATGAAAAGGGCCGCGCTTCGGCTCGTGCTGAAGGGCATCATCTGAAAGCACCTACCAAGGACGCAAGCAATTCGCGCCACAAATCATTTTGCGAACGCATGACGGGGATGAAGCGCAAGCTTACCGGTGCTGCCGCTGCCGCTGATCCTGATAGCAGGATCAACAAATCTCTCAGAAAATGGGGCTGCCACTGATGGAAAAGCCATTCTGGGATAAGAAATTGCCGAAAGACCATGAGGTAAAGCATTTGGCCAAAAAACAAATGCAGTCTGCAAAAGCCCGCGCTCGTGCCGCTGGCAGACCTTATCCAAATCTCGTCGATAATGCCGCTGTAGCAAAGAAGGGCAAATAAAATGGCTTCGATTTCTCAAACTGGCGTAAATTGGCCGTCTATTACAGAAAACGGCAAGTATGAACCATTTGAACTCCAAGTTGCTCGCGGACAAATTACAAATCATTCTGTCGTCAGCATTTTTGGGTATCAGGGCGTAATTCCCACGTCTGGATTTATCCCGCTTTGGGAAAATGCTGCCGCCTATGTTTACCCGACAAGCGCCCTTACAATGACTTACGCCAGCACTCAGTCTGAAACATTGACGATGCTGGTGACGGGCCTTGACATCAATTACAATGTGATCACTGATACTGTCACTTTTGCTGGCAGCACCAGCGGCACAGCCACAAACAACACACCATTTTTCCGCATCAATAGCATGGTTTTGACCAGTGTTGGCACGGCAGGAACGTCAAATGTTGGCGTCATCACAGCCGTAAACGGCGGAACGACTTACGCCAAAATTGCAGTTGGCGTGGGCCGCACACAAACCAGCATTTATACCGTTCCAAATGGTTACACGTTTTATTTAAAGCGTACTCAGGGCTTTACCAATATGTCATATGCCGCAACTTCAACCGGCATTTATCGCACATGGCAGGTAAATGCCGCTGGCGTCAATTCTTTGATAACTCAACGCCCGTTTGTTGCAAACTTTTTGGTTGAGCGTTGGTATCCTAATACTTATGCCCAAAAAACTGACATTCAGTGGCAAATGCAGGCCGTTACATCAAGTTTTGCCGCTGGTTTTACTGCTGAAGGCGTTTTGATTGCTAACGATACCGCCACGACTTTCTAATTGGAGGTTTCAGCATGAGTACCTCTGGTACATACAATTTTTCGCCAAGCCTCGGCGAACTTACCTTGTTCGCCTATAATCTTTGCGGCATTCGTAGCACAGCCATCACGCAAGAGCACATGGAAAGCGCAAGAATGGCTGCCAACATGCTATTGGCGCGTTTTAGTAACCAAGGTGTAAACCTCTGGGCCGTTGACCTTGTGACGGTTCCGTTGGTGCAGGGGCAGACAAGTTATGCCGTTGACGCCAATACAGTCGTCATTTTGGACGCTTACATTGAGACGACAGGCGGTTCACAGCCAATTGATCGCATTATTTTGCCTGTTTCGCGCACAGAATATGCGTCATATCCCAATAAAACGCAGCAAGGGTTCCCAACGGTCTTTTGGTTTGACCGTTTGTTGTCTCCAACTGTCACTTTGTGGCCGGTCCCAGACGGGAATGAGCCATATTTGAAATATTATCGCGTTCGGCAAATACAAGATTCCAACTTTACAAACGGTCAAACCGTCGAAATTCCGTATTTGTGGATGGAAGCTTTTGCTGACGGGCTTGCTTATCGGTTGTCAAAGATTTGGGCGCCACCTTTATCCGCTGGATTAAAGGTTGATGCCAATGAGTCATACACAATTGCCGCAGAACAGAACGTAGAAAGTGCTTCGCAATACATTTCGCCGCAGATTTCCGGCTATTATAGGTAAAACCCATGGCTTATGCGTCCAAAGCAGGCAGAGCCAGAATAAGCGCAACAAACCCGCAGGCTTTAGCCATTTGCGACCGTTGCGGACTGACCTACAATCACGTCGATTTGCAGTGGCAGTTTGATTATGCGGGCGCTGGCTTGATCAACAAGCGCATTTTGGTGTGTCGCCCATGTTATGACACGCCGCAAGAGCAATTGCGTGCCATTGTTTTACCTGCGGATCCGACGCCGATCAACAATGCGCGCGTTCAAGATTGGGTTGCGGCTGAAACAAACTTCCAAACGATCTCCGCGCCGACTGTTTATGATCCCGTGACAGGCATTCCAATACCATCGACGACTATTTTGACGACAGAAGACGGCCAGCCATTGACGACGACGCCCTACGGGCGTCCTGTCGGCCTTGATCAGAATGCCGTCATGCCATTAAATGGCAACGTAAAGTATGGCGTAAAGCTTAATCCTTTGTCCGTGACGGCAGTTGGGTCAGATCAGATCAGTGTGACGTTTTCTTCAGTTCACAATCTCAATACAAATGACCAAATTTCCGTTGAAGGCCTTGCAAATAATCTTGCCGATGGATTTTATAGTATAACAGTCACAACAGCGACGGCATTCACTTATCAGACATATAGTGCTATACCTGCAGGGGCGCTCCTGCAGGGCACGACAAACATGGTCACAGCCATTGTTGGTCTGCCTTATGGGTACACTAAAATTCCTCAAGTGGGGCCGTGACATGGCGTATCAAACTATTACCGGACTGCCTTTAGCCACAAGCCTCAACGGCACTGAACAGCTTGAGGCAGTGCAATCGGGCACGTCAGTTCGCGTTACGGCGCGACAAATCGCCAACTTGGCCACGTCTGGCGGCACAATTACGTCAATCACAGCACAGTCGCCCTTGTCTGGTGGCACGATTACGTCAACCGGCACGATTGGGTTGACATCTGGCGGCGTCACCAATGCCTATTTGGCCAATATGGCCGCCTTTACCATCAAGGGGAACAACACGGCCGGTTCTGCGGCTCCGCAAGACCTGACAGGGGCTCAGGCACTGTCTTTGATGGGCGGCGCTCCGTTGGCTTCGCCTGCCTTTACCGGCACGCCCACAGCTCCGACGCCTTTGTCGTCCGATAACAGCACCACGCTTGCCACAACGGCCTTCGTTAAGGCCCAAAGCTACGGCGGTGGCACTGTAACGTCAATTACGGCGGGTGCTGGCCTGTCTGGCGGCACGATTACGACGTCTGGGACGATTTCATTACCGACAACAAGTGTTTCGGCCGGATCCTATGGGTCTGCAGGCCAGTCGGTGCAATTGACGGTCGATGCTTATGGTCGTTTGACGTCCGCCACGAGCGTAAACATAACGCCAAATGACATTGGCGCGGCCAATAACTCGCTTATTTTGACTGCGGGCACTGGATTGACGGGTGGCGGCAACTTGACCGCCAATCGCACATTCGCATTGGCGCCAATCAGCCCTGGCCTCATTATGGCCAACGTCATTGGCACATCGCAAGCGCCTGCCGGAACGACTTTGTCGGCCATTTTGGATTATGACATTGGATCCACGCAGGGTCAGATCATTTATCGCAGCGGGTCGGCATGGACGGTGCTCAATCCAGGCTCGTCTGGTCAACTCCTGCAAACTGGCGGTGCTGGTGCCAATCCATCGTGGGTAACTCGTCCTAGTGCAGGTACTGTTACGAGCATTGATGTTTCTGGTGGGACGACTGGCCTGACCTTTACTGGCGGGCCAATCACCGTCTCTGGCACTATCACAATGGCTGGAACATTAGGAACGGGCTATGGTGGAACGGGTCTCACAAGTTTTACAAATGGCGGCGCTGTTTACGCTTCTTCTACTTCTGCGTTAACAACAGGAACACTCCCCACCGCGTCCGGCGGTACGGGTGTTACGTCG
>Ga0208105_1000246_pt1 | contig 20151 bp, 18 predicted proteins | sample CryBogCBE16Jul07_FD_184574 | JGI IMG/M metagenome (GOLD analysis project Ga0208105, IMG submission 184574) | Freshwater microbial communities from Crystal Bog, Wisconsin, USA - CBE16Jul07 (SPAdes) | ecosystem: Environmental > Aquatic > Freshwater > Lake | place: Crystal Bog, Wisconsin, USA... | reverse complement strand
ATCGGGCCTCTGAAATGCGTGCATGCTTCAGATATCTGTTCTTCACTGATCTTCAATAGATTATGCAACAAAAAGCCGCTTAATCTAGGAAAGACCCAAAAGATTACAAACATCAGCACAGGGATGATGGGAAGATAGATCATCTTCCTCTAACTATCTCATTCATCCCCTTTATCCCTGTGAGTCAAAAATTAAGCGGAAAACTTTCTCTAGGATCAGCTTCTCAACGGAAAGCTTCCTCATGGACAGACACGGGAAACAGGACGAAAATTAGGCTATGAGCGCGCACACCTACAAAAAAATCGAACTCGTCGGCTCCTCCATCATCGGCATTGAAGATGCTGTCCAAAACGCCGTCGCCAAAGCGGCTCTTACCGAGAAAAATCTCCGCTGGCTCGAGGTTGTCGAGACCAGGGCCCACCTGGAAAACGGCAGGATCGCCCACTGGCAGGTTACCGTGAAAATCGGCGCGACGCTGGAACCCTGATTGTCGCGATGACCTCCTACAACTGGACGGAACGGCTTCGCGCGATCTACGACAAGGCCGTCGACCTCTACCGGGGAGGCAACCGTGATCTCGACTCCTATTTCACTCCCGAGGAGACCGCTTGGCTCTCCTCCGTGGGACTCCGCCCGATCAATCTCTATGACTGGGCCGAGGATTTTACAGGGGCCGGGGAACCCGACTGGAATACCGCTTTGCTGATCGCCGCGGCACGCCGGGATTACTTTCTCGTCCATCAGAAAGGCATCACGGCCACGACCGTGACCGAGGTCGCGGAACTTCCCGCCAAGACGGAGGAACTGGACGGGATCCCGTGGCTGCCCCGGATCATTGCCAAGGCAACCTGTTTTCTGAAAGGAGGCCTTTGCCACGACATCATGTACGGATGCGGCGGCGACCGCCGCTTCCTCAAGGAGCACGACATCCATCCGGCGGACTTTCTACGAACCGTATGGGCGTATGGGGGGGATCGGGACAAGATCCTTTCCTACGTGAGGGCAAGGCACGAAATTTCTTGACCCCAGCAATCCCCCCCATGTCATCCTTCACCCTCGGAATCGATTACGGAACCAACTCCGTCCGCGCCCTGGTGGTGCGCTGTCATGACGGCAAGGAATTCGGCAGTGCCGTCTTCAACTATCCGAGCGGCACCCAGGGCATCCTGCTGGATCCGAAGGATCACCACCTTGCCCGCCAGCACCCCGGCGATTACCTGCTGGGACTGGAAAAATCCGTAAAGGGAGCGCTCGCGGTCGCCTCCAGACAACCCGGCTTCTCGACGGAGAAGGTCATCGGCCTCGGCGTAGATACCACAGGCTCCAGCCCGATCCCGGTCGATCGCAAGAACCGTGCGCTGGCACAGGATCCGAAATGGAAAAGGAATCCCGACGCCCAGTGCTGGCTCTGGAAGGATCATACGTCGTGGAAAGAGGCCGCCTGCATCACCGAACTCGCGGCCAAGCACCGCCCTCACTACATCGCCAAGTGCGGCAACACCTACTCCTCCGAGTGGTGGTGGAGCAAGATCTGGCGCTGCCTGAAGGTAGCCCCGAGGGTCTTCGACGCCGCCTATTCCTGGGTGGAGTTGGCCGACTGGATCCCCTCCGTCCTCGCCGGGGTCGAGGATCCCCTTACGGTGAAACGCGGCATTTGCGCCGCCGGACACAAGGCACTCTACAGCGACGAGTGGGGAGGCCTTCCCGACAAGAAATTCCTGGCGATGCTTCATCCCAAGCTCGCCTCGCTCCGAGATCGCCTCTACGACAAGGCCCATGACGCGACCGAGTCCGCGGGTTGGCTCTGCCCCGTGTGGGCCGGGAAGCTCGGCCTCCCGACCGGCATTCCGATTGCCATCGGTGCGTTCGACGTCCACTACGGTGCCATCGCCTGCGGCGTCTCGGAGGGAACCCTCGTGAAGGTCATCGGCACATCCACCTGCGACTGCGCGGTGGTCCCCATGACCAAGAAAGTGGCCGATATCCCCGGGATCTGCGGCATTGTTCCCGGCGCCATCCTTCCCGGATTCTTTGGAATCGAGGCGGGCCAGTCGGCCGTCGGCGACATCTTCAAGTGGTGGGTGGAGGGAATCTGCGGCGACGCCTCCCTCCACGGCCCCCTTAGCCGGGAAGCGGCGAAGCTCAAACCCGGCCAGAGCGGACTGCTGGCCCTCGACTGGCATAACGGGAACCGCACCATCCTCGTCGACCCACTGCTGACCGGCGGCATCATCGGCCAGACCCTGCACACCACGCGGGCCGAGATCTACCGCGCCCTGATCGAGGCGACCGCCTTCGGCGCCCGTGCCATCATCGAGCGCATCCGCGAGTACGGCGTCCCCGTACGACGGGTCGTCTGTGCGGGCGGCATCGCCGAGAAGAACCCCCTGCTCATGCAGATCTACGCCGACATCACCGGTTGCACCATGCAGGTGGCTGGATCGAGCCAGGCCTGCGCGCTCGGATCAGCGATCTCCGCCTCGGTTCTTGTCGGAGCACACAAAGACTTCCGGAGCGCCCAGAAAGCGATGGTGAAGATCAAGGCCAAGGCCTACACGCCCGATGCCGCAGCCAAAAAGACCTATGACCGCCTCTTCACCCTCTACCGCGAACTCCACAACTCCCTCGGCGGCGTGAACAGGAAGGCCGACCTCTCCGGCGTCATGAAAGACCTCCTCTCCATCAGCAAGTCGAGCGTCGCCTGAAGGCGATCCGCCGCACCCATCCCGACGATCCAAGCCCAATCACGAAAACCTGATGAACAACATCCCTGTCTCCGAAATCTGGTTCCTTACCGGCAGTCAGCACCTCTACGGCGAAGGGCCACTCCGCCAGGTGGCCGCCAATTCCAAGTCCATCGTCGACCAACTCAACGCCTCCGGACGCCTCCCGCTCCAGCTGATCTTCAAGCCGGTCCTGACCCGTCCCGAGGAAATCCGCGCCACCCTGCTGGAAGCCAACGCCGAGCCGAACTGTGCCGGCGTCATCACCTGGTGCCACACCTTCTCCCCGTCGAAGATGTGGATCAACGGCCTTCTCCAGCTCCGCAAGCCGCTGCTCCATCTCGCCACGCAGTTTAATCAGGACCTGCCCTGGGCCGAGATCGACATGGACTTCATGAATCTCAACCAGGCCGCGCACGGCGACCGGGAACACGGATTCATCCATGCCCGTCTCCGCCTGCCACGCAAGGTCGTGGTGGGCCACTGGAGCGACAACGAGGTGCAGGACCGCGTCGGCGCCTGGATGCGCGTCACGCGCGCCTGGGCCGACTGGCAGAGAGGCCGCTACGTCCGGTTCGGAGACAACATGCGCCAGGTCGCCGTCACCGACGGAGACAAGGTGGCCGCAGAGGCCCGCTTCGGCTTCTCGGTGAACACCCACGGGGTGGGTGATCTCGTCGCGGTCATGGAATCGGTCCCCGATACCGCCGTCGACGCCCTCTGCGCGGAATATGAGGCGACCTACGACGTTGTTTCCGAACTCCGCCAGGGTGGTGCCCGCCACGACATCCTCCGCTACAACGCGCGTCAGGAACTCGGCTTGCGGTCCTTCCTTGAGGAGGGTGGATTCACCGGCTTCAGCGACACTTTCGAGGATCTGCACGGTCTTGCCCAACTGCCTGGCCTTGCCGTCCAGCGCCTCATGGCGGAGGGCTATGGCTTCGCCGGCGAGGGTGACTGGAAGACCGCCGCCGTCGTGCGCGCCATGAAGGTGATCTCGCACGGACTCCCCGGAGGGGCCTCCTTCATGGAGGACTACACCTACGAACTGAGCCCCTCGGGCTCCCTTGTCCTGGGCTCCCACATGCTTGAGGTCTGCCCCTCGATCGCGGACGGGAAGCCGCGCCTTGAGGTTCATCCCCTCGGCATCGGCGGGAAGGCCGATCCCGCCCGACTTGTTTTCGACGCACGCCCCGGCGCGGCCGTCAACGTGGCCCTCATAGATCTGGGCAACCGCTTCCGCTTCCTCGTCAACGAGGTCGACACGATCAAGCCGCCCCATGACCTTCCCAAGCTTCCCGTGGCGCGCGCCGTCTGGAAGTGCCGTCCGGACTTCAAGACCGCCGTCGGCGCCTGGATCCAGGCAGGAGGCGCGCACCATACCGGCTACAGCTACGCGGTGACCGCCGAGCATATCGAGGATCTCGCAGAGATCGCCGGGGTTGAGGTAGCCGTCATTGATGCCGAGACCAAACTCCGCGAGTTCCGCCAGCAACTCCGCAACAACGAGGTCTACTACCACATCGCACCCGGCCTGGGCCGCATCTGACACCACCTTCATGAACCACCGTTCCATCAAGGAAGAGTGCTGCGAGGCCAACAGACGCCTCCCGGCCACCGGCCTCGTCGATCTCACCTTCGGCAATGTCAGCGTTATCGACCGCAAGGCCGGGGTCTTTGCCATCAAGCCGAGCGGGGTCGACTATGGCGATCTCCGCCCCGAGCAGATGGTGATTGTGGATCTCGACGGCAAGGTCGTGGAGGGTGACCTGCGCCCCTCCTCCGACACGCCGACTCACCGGCATCTCTACCGTGCCTTCGGAGGGATCGGCTCGGTTGTCCACACCCATTCCCGAAATGCCGTCTCTTTCGCCCAAGCGCTCATCCCTCTCCCCTGCCTCGGCACCACTCATTCGGATCATTTCAGAGGGGATGTCCCGGTGACCCGCCACATGACCCCGGAGGAGATCAACGGCGACTACGAATGGGAGACCGGCAAGGTCATCGTCGAGGCCTTTGCGGGGAATGACCCTCTGGAGGTACCCGCGGTGCTTGTCGCGGGACACGGCCCCTTCGCCTGGGGATCGAGCGCCCCCAAGGCCGTGGAGTACGCCCTTGCGCTGGAAATCTGCGCCGAGATGGCCCTTAAGACCATCGCCCTGAATCCCGCGATCGCCCGGCTCCCCGAGACGCTTCGCGAGAAGCATTTCCTCCGCAAACACGGCAGCAACTCCTACTACGGCCAAAAATAAGCTTTCTGCTCTCTCCTGCCACCCCCCCCTAAAACTGCTTACATCTGGATCATATGATGCCTGAAATCACCCGACGAAAGTTTGTTCAACTGGCTACCGGAAGCGCGGTTGCCTCCTGCATGGGCAACATGGTTGCCCAGCAACCGCCAGCGCCGGAAGAGCCGCTCTGGACTCCGTCTGATCCGCCCAACACCCCCATCGGTCAGGCCAAGGGAATCTTTCCCGGGCGCGTGACATGGGTCCGAGATGTCCGGGCAACGCCGTGGGACGGCAAGACCGGCAAATGGTGGGAGGAAAAAAACATCAACCAAGAGGTGCTCGACCGGATGTTCTCCCGCTCGCTCTGCGCGCTGACCGGCACAACCACCGACAAGGTGGCATGGGAAGGGTTGTTCCGTTATTTCAACCGGACGCATGCTCGCGGCGACCAGGGCTACCGGCCGGGCGAGCGGATCGCGGTCAAGATCAACGTCAACAACGCCTACGCCGGCTACCATGACGCGGACAACAATATCGATGCCTCAACGCATGCGGTCCGCGCCCTGTTGCGTCAACTGACCGGACCCGGGGGGGTGCCGCAGAGGGACATCACGATCTGCGACCCGAGTCCCAACGGCAACCAACGGGCAATCTCCGACCGGATTTACGTCCCCTTGCACGCGGAGTTTCCGGAGGTTCACTGGGTGGATTGCCAGGGAAAGTTCGGCCGGGAAGCCCCCGCCTGGGTCGAGGGTGCCATCACCTACTCCTCTCCTGAAACAAAACTCGGCAGCGGCCTGGCCCGATGCGTGGTCGAGGCGGCCTACCTGATCAATTTCGCCCTCCTCAAGGGCCACGAGATTTCAGGAGTGACGCTGTGCGCCAAGAATCATTTCGGCTCAATCCGGTTTCCCTGGCTCGACCATGGAAAATACGTCGCCCCGCGCAACCGGTCAATGGACGCCCAGAACGGGCTGGTCGACCTAATGGGAAGCCCGAACCTCGGCGGAAAGACCATGCTCTACATCATCGACGGGCTCTACGGCACCCAGACCAATGTCGGCAACGTGACCGAGCGCGACCGGTGGAGGAGGACCTTCAACGGGGAATGGTCGGCCAGTTATTTCATGTCGCAGGACCCGGTGGCCATCGATTCCGTGGGGCTCGATTTTCTCAGGGCCGAATTCCAGGGGGATCTTGGCTTCAGCGGCGCGAAGCAGTTCCCGAAAGGCAGCATCAAAAACTGCGACAACTACCTTCACGAGGCGGCCCGCGGCTCGAACGCCGCTTTCGGTCCCTACAAACCCAACGGCGTGACGGTCGACAGCCTCGGCGTCCACGAGCACTGGAACAATCCTGTTGACCGAAAATACAGCCGCAATCTGAGCCCCGGCGGCAAGGGAATCGAACTTTTCACGGTCACTGGCTAACCGCAGGATCCTTGCTCCCCCCTTCCCTTCCCATGATCGACCGGGATTCATTCAGCCGTGTTCCCCGGCAATGAAAAACCCTCTCCGTCTTGCCACGATTTCCCTGACCTTGCTGGGGACGCTGCATGCCGCTTCCGCCGCGGAAATGCCCCCTCCGGAACCCGATCCCCTCACGGCACCGGAGTCGCAACAGCACCCCCTCTATCTGAATCCCGATGCCCCCTTGGAATCGAGGGTCCAGGATCTGGCTGGCCGAATGACCCTTGAGGAGAAGGCCATGGTGCTCGACCACAACGGGCCCGATATCGTCCGATTCGGACTGCGCTCGGACAAATGGAATCAGTGCCTCAACGGAGTCAACTGGTCCTCGCCGACGACTCTCTTCCCGATCTGCACCGGGCTTGGAGCGACATGGGATCCCGAGCTGGTCAGGAAAGTGGCCTCGGCGCTTTCGGACGAGGCCAGGGCCATCCGGAATCTCTGGAAAAGGAATCCCGGATTCACCGGTCAGCACAAGGGCCTGATCTACCGCGCCCCGGTCATCAACATCAGCAGGAATCCCTATTGGGGAAGGATCTACGAGGTCTTCAGCGAGGATCCTTTCCTCACCGGCCGGATGGCCGTGGCATACGTGAAGGGACTCCAGGGCGAGGATCCGGCCCACCTCAAGACAGCCGCCACCCTCAAGCATTTCGCGGTCAACAATGTTGAAAAGAATCGCATGAAACTCGACGCGCGCGTTCCGGAGCGCTGGCTCCGCGAGTACTGGCTGCCGCATTGGAAGGATGCCGTCACCGAGGGAGGAGCCGCCAGCCTGATGGCCTCCTACAACGCCATCAACGGGGTCCCCAACAACGTCAATTCCTGGCTACTCACCGACATTCTCAAAAAGGAATGGGGTCATGAGGGATTTGTCGTCTCCGATCTGGGCGGAGTGGACACCATGGTCAAGGGTCATGCGGCCGGGAAAATGAGCTATGAGGACGCCGTCGCGAGGAGCCTTGAGGCGGGCTGCGATCTCTCGGACAAGGAATTCAGGGAAAACATCCCCGCCGCCGTGAAGGACGGCAAACTCTCCGCCTCACGAATTGATGACGCCGTCGCGCGCGTGCTGCGCGTGCGGTTCCGCCTCGGGGAATTCGATCCCCCGGCCCGGGACCCATGGAAGGATCTTTCCCCCGACATCATCAACGGCCCCCGGAACCGATCCCTGGCCCGCGATGCCGCCCGCGAATCGGTGGTGCTGCTCAAAAACGACGGGGGACTGCTCCCCCTGGATGCAGGCAGCCTACGGAACCTTGCCGTCATCGGCCCCTGCGCCGACGTCGTCCACATGAACAGCTACAACGGGAAGTCCGTGAACGGAGTGACAGCCCTCCAGGCCCTCCGGGCGGCGCTCCCGCAGTGTGACATCCGGCATGTCACCGGCGCCTTCATCAGCAGGAATCCGGGCCGCTACGAACGCCCTCAGAACCCCGTGACTGATCCCGCCGAGGAAATTGCCGCGGCGGCGGAGGCAGCCGGAAAGGCGGATGCCGTCGTGTTGTTCGTGGGAACGGATTCCTCCATCGAGCGGGAGGGCGTCGACCGCACGTCGCTCGCCCTGCCGGGCAACCAGCAGGAACTCGCCGAGCGTGTGCTCGCAGCGAATCCCAGGACCGTCATCGTCCAGATGAGCGCGGGTCCCCTCACCTGGACATGGGCCAAGGAGCACGCGCCCTCCATCCTGCAGGCATGGTGGCCCGGTTGCGAGGGTGGCAAGGCGATCGCCGATGTCCTTCTCGGGAACTACAATCCGGCGGGCCGCCTGCCCTACACCGTCTATGCCTCGGAAAAGCAGGTGCCACCGCAGGACGAATACGACATCTCCAAGGGGTTCACCTACATGTTTCTCAAGGGTGATCCGCTCTGGCCTTTCGGACACGGCTTGAGCTACACCCGTTTCGGATACGCGGGGCTGAGGGTGGAAAGGGACCGGCTTCGTCGGGATGAAACCCTCTGCCTCTCATTGGATCTCACCAATACGGGGAAGAGGGAGGGCGATGAGGTCGTCCAGATCTACGTCCGCGCCCCGGAATCGGGGATCCCGACTCCGTCGAAACAACTCAGGGCCTTCCGCCGCATTTCCCTCAAGCCAAGAGAATCCCGCCATCTCGACTTCCGGATCCCGGTGAAGCAGCTCGCCCGCTGGGATGATGTTTCCCATGCCTTCAGGGTCATTCCCGGAACTTACCGACTCATGGCGGGATCATCGTCGGCGGATATCCACCTGGAATCGGATTTCAACATCACGGCACCTTGAAATGACACCCATGAAACAGATCCGGTACACGCCCGCCATCCCGCTTCTGATCTGCCTGCTCGCCTTCAGAGGAACTCTCCCCGCGGCCCCCGAGCCTTCGGTTTCCCTCGAGAAGCGGCCCACAACGCCAACCCTTTCCATCAACCTGAACGCGCCGACGAAGCCCATCGGACCTCTCTTTTCAGGGTTGATGACCGAGGAGATCAACCACTCCTACGATGGCGGCCTCTATGCGGAACTGATCCGCAACCGCGCCTTTCTCGATCATCCCCAGAAATCAGAGGGATGGAGCCTCATTGTCCCGTCCGGAGCCGACGCCGTAATGGAGATCACCGACCGGGTACCCCTCACCGACAAGCTCCCCAGGAGTCTGGAAGTTCGCATCGCCTCCGCCTCGGACGCCGCCCCCGTGCAGATCGCCAACTCGGGCTTCTGGGGCATTCCGGTGAACCCCGACACCACCTACAAGGTCTCCTTCTATGCGAAGGGCAACAACCCATGGGAAGGAAAACCGGGGGGGGCCGCCCCCTTCTATCGCGCGCCCCTGGTTGTCTCGATCCAAAGCCTGGACGGCAAGCAGGTCCACGCCTCGGCCACGACGCCTGCGCTGACTGGCGAATGGAAGAAGATCGAACTCACGCTCAAGACCGGGAAAGACGTCGTTCCTTCCAAGGACAACAGGTTCGTCATCTCGGCGGAGGCACCGGGAACCGTGCATCTCAGCCTCGTCTCCCTGTTCCCACCGACCTACAAAAACCGTCCCAACGGCAACCGTACCGACCTCATGGAAAAACTCGCGGCGCTACGTCCCGGATTCCTGCGCTTCCCCGGCGGCAATTTCCTGGAGGGTAACAATCTTTCCGACCGCTATGACTGGAAGCAGACGCGTGGTCCCTTGGAATTCCGCCCCGGACACAACGGCTGCTGGAATTACCGTTCCAGCGACGGTCTTGGCCTGCTGGAGTTCATGGAATGGTGCGAGGATCTGGGCATGGAGCCGGTATTGGCTGTCTATGCGGGCTATTCCCTCCGGGGGCAGCATCTCCCGCCCGGTCCTTTGCTGGAACCCTTCGTTCAGGACGCCCTTGACGAGATCGAGTACCTGACCGGGGATCCGCTCTCCACCCATTGGGGGGCCTTGCGTGCGAAGGACGGCCACCCCGAGCCTTTTCCGCTGCAGTATGTCGAGATCGGGAACGAGGACTGGTTCGACCACTCCAAGAGCTACGATGGGCGCTACACCCAGTTCCATGACGCGATCAAGGCCCGATACCCCCGGCTTAAGCTTATCGCCACCACCAGGGTGACAAGCCGCCAACCCGACGTGACCGACGAGCATTTCTACCAGCCGACCGACTGGTTTGTGAAGGAATTCGGCCACTATGACCGTACGCCACGGAACGGCCCGAAGATCCTGGTCGGCGAGTGGGCCGCCACCGACATCCCGACCGGGGGCAAGGAGAGGGAAAAGAGGACCCATCCCACGCCGACCCTACGGGAGGCCCTGGGCGACTCGTCCTGGATGTGCGCCATGGAACGCAACGCCGACCTGGTCATCATGCAATGCTACGCCCCCCTGCTGTGCAACGAAAACCCAGGGGCGCTCCAGTGGAAACCTGATCTCATCGGGTACGACGTCCTGAGCAGCTACGGCTCCCCCTCATGGCACGCCCAGCAACTCTTCAATTCCCACCGCGGCGACGAGGTCCTGCAGGTCAATGCCTCCGGCATCGATGCGGCCGCTCCCCTCCCCTTCTCGGTGACGAGGGACAAGGCCAAGGGCCTCATCCATGTGAAAATCGTCAATACAGGAACGAGTGAGCGGATGGTCCGGGTTGATCTTGGTCCGGATACGCGCGTCGAACGCGACGCCGAGTTGACGATCCTCTCCTCCCAAGATCCCGCGCAGTGCAATTCACTCGAACATCCCGATGCCGTCATCCCGGTGACAGAATCCCTCTCCGACGCCTCCCCCGATTATAGTCTGACCTTGAAACCGAACTCCCTGACGATCCTGACGCTCAGGCTGAAATAATTCTGAGCTTTGTGCCCGGACGGAACCAAGAGACTAGGCCTCCCCGTTGAGGATTACAACCGACCGATCATCCCTCCAGAAAAAGAGGCCTTTTGCGCCCATGAAAACTCTCCGCTCCCTCTGTTGCCTGTTGCCGCTCCTTGTCGCTTCCCGGGCATTGGCACTTGTTGGCCCGCAGGCACTGACAGTGGGTGAGGGCTTCGAGAATCCATTGGGGTTTCACGATCCCTCCCCCGCATTCTCATGGAAACTTCCAGAGGGGGTCAAAAAGCAGACAGCCTATCAGCTCATTGCCAAATCGGCGAAGGGTGATTGGGACAGCGGATGGGTCGTGTCGGATCAGTCGGTGCTTGTTACCTACCGTGGACCGACGCTGGGATCACGCGACCGGGTGGAGTGGCAGGTGCGTTTCCGCAATGAGTCCGGACAGGAATCCGAGTGGAGCCGACCGGCCACGTTCGAACTCGGGCTTCTTTCCTCCTCCGACTGGAAGGCGCAATGGATCAGGCCCCGTAACGAGGCTCCCTCGGCGACCCCGGATTTCAAACTACTGCGGGCATTCTACCGCTCCAAGGAACACCCGGAAACGGGACGCGATGTCACGGCGCTTTTGAACAGGAAGATCCGCGGGGGCAGTCTCTCCGTTCATGTGATCAACGAGGAACTGGGAGGCGACCCCATCCCGAACGCCGTCAAGGAACTCGAGATCACCTACCATGCCGGTGGCAAAGATCACACGATCCTGCTCAAGGAAAATAACAGGGTGGAGATTCCGGAACGAGAGTACGTCGAACGGGTCGGCTCGCTCCGCCGTGCCTTTTCGATCGACAAGGAAATCAGTCGCGCCCGTCTGTATGTCACCGCGCGCGGATTGTTCGAGATCCGCCTCAACGGCGCCCGCGTGGGGGATGATCACTTCGCCAACGGGTTCACCTCCTACAACAAGCGCCTGGACACCCTCACCTACGATGTCACGGGACTGCTGCATCCGGGGAGCAACTCCCTCCAGGCATTACTTGGCACGGGATGGTATGCCGGAAGATTGACCTGGGAAAAGGGCAGGAGGGCCGTTTACGGAAAGGATCCCGAGCTGCTTCTCCAACTTGAGATCACCCATCGGGACGGAACGACCGAAACTGTTCTCTCTGACGGCCAATGGGAGGGAACATTCGAGGGGCCGGTGCGCTCCTCGAGCCTCTACGACGGGGAGGACTACGACGCGCGCAGGACGGAATCGGAATGGAAACCGGTCATCGCGACTCCCGATCTCGGCGGTGCCCTTCTTGTTCCGAAGGCTTTTCCGGCCGTCCGCCCCGTCGCAAAGCTCGCCGTCCGGGAAATCACCGAGCCCGAGCCGGGACACTATGTCTTCGACCTCGGCCAGAACATGGTTGGTTGGGCCAGGATCCGCATCCCCGTGAAGAAGGACCGGACCGTGAAGATCCGCTTCGCGGAGATGCTCAAGAACAACGGTACCCTCTACACTGAGAACTACCGCTCGGCCCGCTCCTCCGATTCCTATACGGCCGATCATGACGGGACCATCGAATGGGAACCTCACTTCACCTTTCACGGTTTCCGCTACGTCGAACTTTCGGGCCTGCCCGAGGGCGTCAAGCCGGAGAAGGACTGGGTGACGGGCGTCGTGCTCGACAGCGACCTGAGGGAGACGGGCACGTTCGAGTCTTCCCACTCCAAGCTCAACCGGCTCCAAAGCAACATTCTCTGGGGATGGAGGGGAAACTCCGTGGATATCCCGACCGATTGTCCGCAGCGTGACGAACGCCTCGGATGGACGGGTGACGCGGAAGTCTTCTGCCCGACCTCGATGTTCAACACCGGTGCCCACGCGTTCTGGAAAAGCTGGCTCTCCTCGATGAGGGACGACCAGATCGCGGACGGGCGGATTCCCGACGTGGTCCCCAACGTGCTCGCGAAGTCGCAGGGAGGGAGCCCCGGGTGGATGGATGCGGCGACGATCATCCCGTGGGAGATGTATGTCCGTACCGGCGACACGGGGATGCTCTCGCAGAACTTCGCCATGATGGAGAAACTCGTCGGCTGGTACCGCTCGCAGGCGACCAACGGAATCACCACCCGTATCCAGGGCTACGGCGACTGGCTCCAGCCCTACGCGAAACGCCCGACGGGTGACACTCCCTGCGCGCTTCTTGGCACCGCCTACTACGCCCGTAGCGCCGCGATCCTTGCCAACTCGGCCCGATTGCTGGGCCGGAAAGATGATGCCAACCGGTACGGCGACGAGGCGGCCTTCGTCAGAGCGGCCTTCGTCAGGCAGTATTTCGATGCGGAGGGGAAACTCAAAAACGCACCGGAAACACAGACCTCCTACGTGTTGGCCCTGACCTTCGATCTGCTCCCCGCGGAACTGAAGCCAAAAGCCGCCGCAAACCTGGCCCGTCTTGTCCGCGAGGCGGACGGCCATCTGCGGACCGGATTCCTCGGGACATCCGGCATCGCCCGCGCCCTCGACGAGGGGGGCTTCCCCGACACGGCGGGCGAACTGCTCTTCCAGGAGTCCTATCCCTCGTGGTTCTACCCGATCAACCAGGGTGCCACGACGATGTGGGAGCGCTGGAACAGTTACACCAAGGAGAAAGGATTCGGCGATGTCTCGATGAACTCCTTCAATCATTACTCCTACGGGGCCATCGGGCAGTGGATGTATGAGCGCGTCGCGGGACTGGCTCCCGATCCGGAACACTCGGGCTACAAGCACTTCTTTGTCCGTCCCCTTCCACTCAGGCAACTCGACTCGGCAAAGGCTGTTCTGGAGACCCCCTACGGCAGAGCTTCAAGCGCCTGGAAGCGCCAGACCAACGGCACGATCTCCATGGACGTGACCGTCCCCCCGAACACGACCGCAACCATCAGCTTTCCCGACGGCAAGAAGCCCGTGACCGTGGAGGCCGGAAACCATCATTTCGAGTCGGGTATGCTGAAATAACAAACACGGCATCCCAGAAAGCTTCCTGAAAGGCATCATTCTCCTCGCCTCTTCCCAGAAAGCTTGGTGAGTGACAGCCACGGCGCTCTCTCTCCGGACAACAGCCGGATTCGACTCTTCCAGTCATCCTTTGGTGTCTCACTTGCCTTGACGTCACCTGATCGCCCACGACGGATCCCTTGTTGGGCACATCGTGGCAATACGTGACAAGTGTGATATAAAATCAGAGGCATGAATACGACTCATGCCACCACTACCCGTGCGGCCGTCCTTACGGGTCCCGAAACCATCGAGATCAAGGAGTTCCCTATCCCGAAACTCCTCCCGAGGGAGATGCTCATCGAGGTCGAGGCCTGCGGGATCTGCGGAACCGATGTCCACGAATTCAAACGCGATCCCTTCGGGCTGATCCCGGTCGTCCTCGGTCACGAGGGAACAGGAAAGATCGTGTCCTTCGGCGAGGGAACTTTCCGTGACTTCACCGGGAAGGAACTCCGCGTCGGCGACAGCATCGTCACCTCGGTGCTCATTCCCGAGGATTGCCCCTACACCCGCGAGCATCCCTCCCGCTCCAATCTCAGCGACGGCCTCGGCGTCTACGGGCTCTTCCCGGATTCCGAGAGTCATCATCTCAACGGCTACTTCGCCACCCATCTGGTCATCCGCCCCGGTTCCTCGGTCTTCAAGGTCGACGGCATGACTCTCTGGCAGAGAATCCTGATCGAACCCTTCGCCGTCACCTACCATGCCCTCGAGCGTGCCAAGACCACCGGACTCCTGAACTTCGGCACCGTGGTCGCAGTCCAGGGATGCGGCCCCATCGGCCAGATGATGATCGCCACCCTGCATACTTTCGGAGTGAACAGGATCGTGGCGATCGACGGTGTGGAGAGTCGTCTAGAGATGGCACGCCGCATGGGTGCCAGCGAGACCGTGAATGTCTCGGGCAAGAGCCCGGCCGAGTGCATCGCCGCCGTCACTTCCCTGAATGCCGGGACGGGCGTCGACTTCATCTTCCAGTGCACCGGAGTTCCCGCCGCCGCGGCCCTTGCCTGGAAGTATGTCCGGCGCGGAGGGGGGCTCTGTGAGGTTGGCTTCTTCATGGATAACGGCGAATGCCCCATCAACCCGCATGAGGATCTCTGCAAGAAGGAGATCACCGCCGTCGGTTCCTGGGTCTATACCGCCGAGGAGTATCCCCCCGCGATCGCCATGGTAAAGCAGGCCGCCAAGATCGGGCTGCCGATCGACGAACTCGTCACCGCCTCCTACCCGCTCGATCGGATCAACGAGGCCATGCGCGACAACATCGCCATGAAAGGGGTGAAACTGGCCATCGTCCCGAAGGTCGGATAAGCCCTTCGCGAGCTATCAGCGGACGGCCAACCAGCGCCGTCGTTCCTGCTCAGGGAAGCGCTCGATGGCGTAGCGGAGCATCGTACGAGGCATCCGGGTGGCTTTTTCTTCTAAAAAAGCCACTAGGACATCCCGGTCTTTCTTACTCACTTCTCGCAGCATCCAGCCGCAGGCTTTGTGCATCAAGTCCTCAGGATCCCGTAGAAGCTTTCCTGTCAGGTGCAGGGCGTCACGGAACTCCCCCGAGCGAATCAACGTCAGCGTGGAGACGATCCCGATACGTCTCTCCCAAAGGTTTTCCGAACGGACAAGATCACCCAGCACCGTGCGCTTCCGGGTGAGCACCCAAGCTCCGAGGATGGTTGGAGCGCTAACATCGACGAGATCCCAGTTGTTCACCCAACGGGTGTTGGCAAGATAAGCCTTCACGATTTCCTCCTGAACAAACTCATCAGCGGCACGCTCGAAGCGGCGTTCCATGAGCAGGAGGGCCATGAGGCGCTCTTCATGCCATTCCGAACGAAGCAGGATCAATGACTCCTTCAGGGAGACAGCGTCGGCTTGCTTTACCAATGAGCGAAGATCGGGAATCCGGATCCCGAGAAACCGATCTCCCTCGGAATACTCGCCCGGCTCTGTCTTGAAGAAGCTCCGGGTCACCTTCGCCCGCTCCGGAGAAGCGATTCCCCGGAGTGTCGCTTTCAGTTCTCGGAAATCCACGCTGATCAGAACTGGATCTGCCCCACGAAGGCACCGTTCGATCCCTTCAACCGATAGAAAACCGTCGGGCTCTTAAGAACCACAATCACATCACTCGCTGATGCGCAGGAACCGGAGAGAATGAGGAGGGCGATGCGGCGAATCATGAGAGGGAGATGCTTGCAGGGATCAAGGGGATGAAACAGGATGTGTCACCCCAAGGATTAGAGTAGTTTCTTTTTAAATAGTCGCCATGAGTTGCAAGCGCCAGGAGATGGTGGTCTAGGAGCAAGCGAAGCGGCTGTAGTCGTTGTGCTACTGCCCGAGCGATGCGACACAGCAGAACGCCCGATGCCGCCCCAAAGGAATGCAACAAGATAAAAAGAAACTGCTCTAGGATACCTGGCTGTATGGCGTGATTCCATCATAGGCTCGTTACAATGCAATCGAAGGCTGCAGGGGGGTAGACCGTCCAACCCACCACTACTTAAAGACCCTTTTTCTGAGGAACTTTGACAATCCGATTGATGTCGTAGCCCTGAATGACGGCCTTTTGCAGAAGCGACTGATACGTGCTCTCAGGCAACGTCGGTGTCCGGGCCATGATCCAAATCAGATCCCTTGAGGGGTAACCGATGATGGTTGTGCTGTAATCGTCCGCCAAATCGATAACGAGATAGGGAGCCCTGAATGGCCAGAGGAACTGGACTCCCCAACGGGCGTTGGACTGCTTGTCGATCACGGTTCCGATTGCATGCATCTCCTTGCGATGGGCGGAGAGGACCCTCTTGTGGAAGGCATAGGTGATCCCGATACGACCGTCGGGCCTCATCTTGTAACTATCCATCGTTCCCACGTTGTTCTTCTCCACGATCCACGGAATCGTTCCGATGACATACCAGTCACCCATGAAGCGCGGCAGATCCACGTAATCGACCGTTTTTAGAGGGACCTTTTTGGGCGAAGTCGACATACACCCGCACAGTAGCACCACGGGACACAGGAGGATTGTGAAGATGGCTGATTTCATCGTTTCATCAAACTGGCCTCAGTGTTCTGAAAGGCGTAGGGAAAAGCGGCCGATTCATCCTACTTCAAATAAGATGCATGCAAGAGCCGTCAGAATTACGCCTGCTGCCAAGAGGAGGTTTCGTGGATTTTTCATGACCAAGCTGAAATGTCAGCCGATCCTACGCCCCCGGATGATCTGAATCAGAATCACCACTAAGGCGAAGACAAGCAGGAGATGGATAAAACCTCCCATCGTATAGGCACTGACGAGTCCGAGCGCCCAGAGGACAAGAAGAACGATGGCGATTGTGTAGAGCATAGTTTTGAGGTGTGGAGGGTTTTTGTTTTAGTGAAGTGATAGTGATTGTTAATCAATAGGTGGTGGAGCGTGTCGTGGTCGTTGTATTCGGCGTGCTCCTAGTATGTTGGGTGACGGTCGTCGTGGTTTCGGGCACGGGAGGCGTGGTCCTCGTTGTGCTCAGCGAGAAGCAAGACGTCAGCAACAGAGTGAGGAGCATCAAGGTGCAGATTCCGATCAGGGAAATTGTTTTCATGAGGCAACACTACTCCCCTGAGATTGCCAACGCTAGATGGGGAAACGCTTAGATCCCGCTAATGAATCCGCTTAGCACGCTCAGAGCGGCAACTAAGCACTTCTACCAATGGAGATCCAGAAAAGGTTGTGCGATGATTTCGTTATGAAAATCACCATACTCACCACCCTAGCCTTGATCTTTGCCGTTACCGTGACCCTCACAGCATGTAATACAGTGAAAGGCGTCGGTCAAGATGTCAGTGCTACAGGCCGCAGTGTCACTAAGGGCGCTGGAACCGTACAGAAATCGATGTAGCTCTCCTTATGGTTGAACCAGTGGAGGTGCCTCAGGAGATGGCGCTTTTCAAGACACTCTCCATGCCACTCCACTCGAAAGCACGAGAGATTGCGAAGCTTGGGAAGCGGATCCCGGAATTACTGAGATTCGGACTTCCGGATCCGATTAACGTATCTGATGGCGGCTTCATTGAGTTCGCTGTCGTCAGAGGCACCATCCACGACGAATGCAGGAAGGTAGGTCATCCTGCACATGTTGGCCGTGGCATGAAGCGGTCGCAGGATCTCACTCATGGTGAAGTGATTTTTTCCACCGGCCTGATAGACTTCCTGCCGTCCTCCGATGCTTGTGGCGATCAGAAGCTCTTTCCCTTGCAGCTTCTTGCCTTGGCTTCCGTAGGCCCAGCCGTAGGTCAGCACGTCATCCTGCCACTTCTTCAGCATCGGTGGCGTGGAGTACCAGTAGAGCGGAAACTGGAAGACGATCCGGTCGTGCTTCTCCAGTAACTCCTGCTCCCTAGGCACATCGATTACCCAATCGGGATAGGACGGGTAGAGTTCGTGAACCGTTATTCCCGGGTCCTTGCGCACCTCCTCGATCAATCGGCGATTGATCCGGGATTCCATGATCTTGGGATGGGCAAGAATAACGAGCGCCTTCATGACGACTGCTCGGTGGGAGCCAGTGATGTGTCGACAATCGACACTTCGGTGAGATCGATACCCCGCTCCAGATCATCATTGAAGGGGGACGGCAATCTCTCCTCGACGGAAACCGAGATCAGGGGGAGGCGCAAACTCGTGCGCTTCTCAAAGGGGATTGGGGCATCGATTTTCACCCCTCAAGAATGAGGCTGGCCTCAATCCAAGTCGAGACTCCTCAATCTTGGAAGTGATCAGGCCTCTCTCTTGGACTGCTCGGGAAAGATCCTATCGGCGAAGAAGTACATCATCATCGGGAAAGCCACCATCGCGATGGCAAGAGGAACAAAGACCCAGGCCGTGAAGATCCCCAGAAAATAACTCGTGAGCGCAATCAGACTCCGGCGATTCCTCTTGGCATGGAGGGCAATCTCGCAGGGATCATGAGGCGCATGATGGGTTGCGCATTGGCGCAGGAGATTCGACGAAACCCCGCAGGCAAAGGCAATGAAAGCGTAGAGGCTGACCGCCAGGGGACAGGCACGAGTTTGACCAATATAACCCGTCACCCAGGGGAACAGGGAAAGCCAGAAAAGCAGGTTCATGTTCATCCAGAGAATCCGGGTGTCGACCTTTCCGATAAGATGAAAGAGGTGGTGATGATTGACCCAGTAGATGGCCACGATCACGAAACTCAGGGCATAGCTGAGAAACGTCGGCCAGAGCTGAGAGAGCGCCATCAGGCTGGGTTCATGGGGTGGATGCAACTCCAGCACCATGATCGTGATGATGATGGCGATCACCCCGTCGCTGAAGGCTTCAAGCCGATTCTTGCTCATATCCCTCTTGTAATCGGTGAAAGAGGGCGTCGCATCCACTAAAAAGGCTGACCCCTTTCGGGATCAGCCTTTTTGATCAGGATTCAATGTCCTCTCAGACTCAGGCCTTGCCGCCGAAGGTCACGTAATCGTCGACATCAAGCAGGTCGAACCAACCGGCGATGTCGTCGCGGTGCGGGGCGATCTTCTTCTGGGCCTCGTGCATGTAGTCGCGGTTCTCGATCGAGGTGGGCACGCGGGACTCCTGCCAAGCTGACCATGCCTTGATCTGAAGTTCGTTGGGCTTGGTGGTGGAGTTGGCCGTGATCCACTCGAGGATCTCGCCGTCTCCCTTTCCAGTCTTGAGCTGCTCCAGAAGAGCCTCGGGATTGATGCCGGCGAAGGTCACGAAATGCTGATCGAGCGGGCAGTTATAGTGATACTCGCCGTTGGTTCCGGCAATGGTGGCACGGCCCTTGTCGAGCATGCGGGGAAGGATGACGTAGCCGCCAAGGCGGATGCGGGGACTGCGGGGAGGACGTTGGGTGAGATTCATAGGGATAAAGATGGTGGCCCTTCATCATGAATCCTGATCCCCAAAAGGTCTAGGGAGATGAAATAGAGAAGTATTCACAGGGATGAAGGGGATAAAGGAGATGGGCCTATGGGGATAGGACACTTGGTGTCGGGTCGGGCTGGTATCGTAGGCTCGTCAGTTTGATGGCGATCCGTTAATTGTCCCACATCCCTATGCCCCTCCACCCCAAAGCCAGAGAGTTTGCGAAGTCCGGGCTGTTTGCCGGGGTGAAGTCGTTTGAGGAGCTGGAGAGGCTATTAAGATATCTGAACTGCACACCGCTACGCCATTGATCTACTCACTGAGTTTCCCTAACTGAGGAAGCATGATTGGAAGCGACTATATTCTCGATGCCTTGGCGACCGAGGAGGTTGATCACCTCTTCATGGTACCCGGGGCCCTGATTGACCCCTTTCTTCCCGCTTTGGGACGGCAGACATTTGTCCGTCCCATCGTTGCGGCGCAGGAGGGGGGAGCCGCCTACATGGCGGACGGATATGCACGAGCCAGCGTAAAGTTTGGGGTGG
>Ga0208105_1000243_pt1 | contig 20354 bp, 25 predicted proteins | sample CryBogCBE16Jul07_FD_184574 | JGI IMG/M metagenome (GOLD analysis project Ga0208105, IMG submission 184574) | Freshwater microbial communities from Crystal Bog, Wisconsin, USA - CBE16Jul07 (SPAdes) | ecosystem: Environmental > Aquatic > Freshwater > Lake | place: Crystal Bog, Wisconsin, USA... | reverse complement strand
CAAGGGGCCGAAAGAAACTCCTCCTGTTTTTTCGTTAATTCTAGGGAGAGAAAGCGACCACCTAAATTGAGTAATAACATAAAACAACCGATAATATACGGATTGGTATTTACGAATAAAATGGCCTGTGAGAGAGGATCCAAGACACCACCAACAGCAGGCTGTCCTGTATTATTATTAGGACTTGGATGGGGTGATAAAGTTGGTGGTATATTCACCGGTTGTGGTGCGGGTATTGCTGATGGAATTTGTACAGGTGCCATACCACCGACAGAAGGTGGTGGTAAATAGGGATTTATAGATGTTGTAGGTAGTGCTGGTGGGGGCACAGGATGCGGACCAGGTTGTCCTATCAAACAGGTACCTCCATTTTTAGGCTGTGCCAGTGGTGGTGGTAAATAAGGATTAATAGAAGTGGTAGGCAAGGCAGGTGGTGGCGCAGGATGAGGACCAGGTTGTCCTATTAGACAAGTACTCACCGGTGTCAACCAGCCTGCTCCTTTTTTCGCACGCTTAGGCATGTCTCCTTACGGTAGTGTGCCATTTTATATGTCGGGGGCCTGGGATTTCTTACAATTTGTAAGATGCCATTAGATTTACGTCGGCAATCCAGAAAAATACAATAACTAATAGTACCGACGCCATTAGCTGATGTTTTTCGGCGACGTAGGCGAGTGCTAAGCCTGCGGCGAAGCGCGCAGCAGGATGAAGCGCCGCATTATGGAATCCTAAACCGTAATGTTTATCAAAATCCAACGAAAAGTATAAAAGGAATACGGTAAGTGCTATTGCTACAATAGTACCGTAATCCATCCGGGAAGCTTCTTATTTAGTATCGGGTTTAATCTTGAATAGGGAAAGTGCTTACGTCTTTCTCTTGGATGGCAAGTGGCTGTTCCTTAAGCACCTTTTCCACATACCACTTCTTGGAATTGGTCACCCAATCCACTGTATTTGATGCGTTCAAGAAACCTTCGGGACTGCGCGCTTCGGCCGACCATACCGACAACAGGAAAAAGAAGAGAGCGAATGTTCCTGCGTAGAATCCCATCCAATAGCATACCATAGCGGCGACGGCTATCAAGAAGAATCCTACTGGTTGAATGATGTAGAAGCGAAGTGTATGAGGAATACGATTTGCGACGGCACCTAAGAAAACTACAACTATAACGGCAATCCATTTGCTCGCTATAGGAGGGTGCCAGACTGGACCTGATGGGTGAGAACCGGGACCTGGTGGTGGATTCATACTGCTTGTAATGGGCTAATATAGTTATTCAATAAAGTTGCCGGATTTATGTCGGTCCTGATTGTCGCCGGCTGAACGAAAAATGTATTACCAATCGCTTTTACAAATCGCAGCCCTTTAGCGACGTTTGCGCTTGTGTATTTAAGCAGGGTTCTATGGGCCGCTATAGCATCAGCATCACTGGGATTCGCCGGTTCCATAACTGGTACAGTATCGGGAGTGGGAATATCTAATGGATTTGACTCAAATCCTTCAACTGGTTTGTAATAGCGTTTTGAATAACGTATACGGTCCATCCACGCATAAATCGTTAGAACCACCGCAGCAGTAAATAGGCCGATTGATACTAACTGGCTAACGTGCATCCTTATCTTGGAATAGGATCTTTCGCAACTGGAATTGAACTTTCCGCAGACCGAAATCAATAAAATAAATAGACATACCACGTTAGGGAGGAGCAGATGTGCTCATTAGAAGAAGCTTTTACTTCATTTACAGACTCAGCGTCCCGGAATGAGGAACAAGGTTTATTCGCTCTTGATTCCGATAAAAAACGTCGTAAGAAGCGTCGGGCACCTTTACCGCCACCAGAGCCATTGGTTATTGAACCCGATCGCCCTGCGCACCGTCCATTACCACCAGGAGAACTCCTCGGTGGCTCACCAACTGAAAATTCCAAAAGTACCAGCGAATCGGAAATGCTTAACGCCTTTGAAACTGCCGATTATTTCCCACATCCCGCCCAAGATGTGATGGATAAAAATGTATATCAACTCGGTCCCGATTGGGCTACCGCTTTCAACAACAACTCCGTACCCGATTGGATTAAGAATCGCTTACCACACCGTGAAAACGAGGCCCCGCTCATCCCATCTCCTTGGATAGACGGCCAGCCCACACTGTGGCGTAAAATAGAGAAAAACGAAGAGACTCAAGCGGACTTGAAGGGTGCCGAAGTGGCCGCCGAATCTCGTCTTGACGCCCTTCAGCGTAAATTGGACTCTATGTTCCATAAATTGGAGCAGATGGAAGTCACTAAATCTGAATCCAATCTACTTGAAATATTGCTCTTTGTTCTCGGTGGCATTTTCTTGATTCTCATTTTAGACATCTTAGTAAAACAGGGTACTCAGGCAACTATGATGATTGCGGCGGCCGGTGGTGGCGCATCATACAAACGATACATGTCGTTCGGATAGTTGTCCCGGCAACCGTGGTATATTCGCACCCGCACCACCAGTAGCCGACATCATTAAAGAACCCATAGACCGAGTGATTGGTTGTATAGTTGGTTGAATTGTTTCCGCTTCCGGTTTGAATTCAACTGTTTTCTTAATCGGCGTTTTGCGTTTTGTAATCTCAGGCATCACTGCGGTCGCAGTAGGAATCGTCGGTTTCGTGGTCGGTATTTTATAACTCTGCGCCACTCCACGTACCGCATTAAGCACTTGACTCAAAGGGCTCTCGTGCTTACGATATATCTCATCGTGGGATTTCCAACTCACAAATAATAAATTAGGGTGTGTATATTCCACCTTATATCCAATATTCCTGAGATTCCAAACAATGTAAAGTATAGCATCACCGATATCAAATCGCGGTGTCCCTGGAATGAACTCTGGTACCACATACCATAGCGACTTTTCGTTGCCGGGAATGCGTGCTACCGCTTTAACCTTATTATAAATTTGCTGTAGAACCATATTATAAATACGAATTCGTGTAGTATCCCGTTTCGCCTCTTCCGTATACAGAGAAGACGGCACGAGTATTGGTGGGACCAACGAATCGGACGGCATCTTGATGTTATATGCGTAATTATTTTGATTTTCATTCCGCCGACGGCGTTAGGATGCTTCCAAAACGCCTGGTGTTTACCGGTGGTGGTACCCGCTGCCTGGTCTATGTTGAAGCGCTGGTGGTGTTAGAAGAGGCGGGAGTGCTTGAACGTGTAGAAGAGTACTGGGGAACGTCGGCGGGGGCGTTCGTGGCCGCCTTGCTCGCCCTGGCCGACTCGGTTGCCGATGTCCGCAAATGTATGTATGCTACCGACTATGTAAAATTTCGTGATATTGATGTCAATAATCTATTGAACATCAATAAATCGTGGGGTCTGGATAATGGTGATTCATTAGTGGCGGAACTTACTCGTATTATTGACCTGATACGCCCTGGCGCATCGGCATATTTAATGAGCGATATTCCAAATCTTACCGTTATTATATCGGATCTCAGCACTCACGAAATCGTTCTATGTTCCGCCAAGACTCATCCCTCTTTACCCGTTATAGACGCTATAAGAGCAAGTATGAGTCTACCTATCTTTTTCCGTCCTTATATTCACAAAGAGAGCGGAAATGTATGGGTTGATGGTGCGGTAGGTGCGAATTTTCCCTGGGGTCTATTACCAACCGAGGCGGACCGCTACGAATCGCTCGGTTTCACCTTTGACCACGGTACCGTAAAGACACCGACTACCATCTCCGAGTATCTGTTTTCTATGATCCATTTTGAGGGACCAAAGAAAAAAAACTATCTTAAGGAAAAATATCCTAAAAATATCGTTTGGTTTCCAAATTTACCGTTTCCTGCGTGGTTTATGCGACTACAAGAGGCCGATTTTGAAATGATAGAATCTATCGGCCGGACTGCGGCTCAAAACTGGCTTACTTTGACATACGCTCAGCGTTCATATTCACAGTATCCTCCAAAAACGAACGGAAGCTCGCCGTCTTACGAGGACCGTTGTAATCCTTCACAACATTTCCCTCAGCATCGTACAATACAAAGGTTGGATAACCAGAAATCTTCAAACCCTGGACCGCTTCGGGATTCTTCTCCGCTTCAATCGCATTACACTCAACCTTCTTGTCGCCGATGGTCATGGTAGAACCCAATTTCTCAAATTCTGGCTTAGCGTGATGGCAGTGAGGGCACCAATCAACGTAATACATATTGAACTTGTATGTATTTTCTGGTGCGGGTTGAACGGAATCTTCAAATCCTTCGCGTGTTGGCTTGCTTCGTGCCCATAAATAGATGAGAACTATGCCAACTACAACCAAAAGAATTGGTAAATAGGAGGATGCTGAGGCTGGAAGTTTAAAGAGGTTCGCCATTCTTTACATAAGGAGTAGAAAAATGCTTTCACGTGGAACCTTGACGCAGTATCTTTTAAAACCTGACGGCGACCAAACCTGGTCTACTGAAGATTGGAGTCGTGCTAAGACTTTAGAGGCGAGATGGCGTTCTCTCGGTGTATCGGAGGATGACCGACGACGTTTTATTCCCTGTGCTGTACTCGTCGCTAAATTTCCGGGGATAGTTTATCCAGACAACGTCATGAAACGGTTGAACGAATTATCAGTAGAAAATTGAACTTTTAATGTTGGTTTATAGGTTGTCAAAATGCCGAATGATGAATTTGATGCTAAATTCTTTGATGATGCTGCGGCTGCCTGGCTTTCTAACAAAATAAAGAAAGTAAATTGTACGTATGTGTATAAGTGTACTTATAAACATGCGAACGGTCAGTTATGTGATAAACCGGTGACGATTCAATCGTCTATGCGTTGCTGGGGGCACCGAGGTGGCGTTAAAAAGAAGGGGCTATAAGAATCCACCGGTCGCTGAATATTTACGGGTTCTGTTTCTATCTAACGATTTACGTTTGAGTGTCTTTTTGGCTCGGCAAGTTTTCACCTTGGCGGTCTTAATCTTACCACATCCGCTTTCAAACGCATTCAACTCATTACAGAGCCCGTCAAAACTGTCGTGCGGCGCATTCTTTTTGAGTTCCTGACACATTGATTTTTCCGCTTGATACAACCACTCTGTCACCTTTTTTCTACCGCATTCCAGTTTCGGCACGTGTGGAACCGATTTAATCCACGCTCTCTGCCAAACAGGAAATGGGAGAACATGGGGAATCGCTTCCCACCATAATTTGAGTTTTGGCAATCTTTCTGTGATTGTCATAGTGTTCCAGCGATTGCGTAGTTCGGGAGTTGGTGGATGTGGTGGTGCGCCAGGAATTGGTGTACTTTGTACATCTCGGCAGGGTGTCGTGTAGGCAACCGAATAGAGGAAATCCCAACCAATCACCGCTTGTTGAGTACAAGATTGACGCATCCATTTCTCGTATCGCTGTTTCACCTCTTTCCACGATGGATCCTTACCGGTAATTAACTTTTGCTCACGGAGTTTGCCGTTTACACGGTTATGAATACGGTACAACCAAGGGGCAAACTCTTTTGGATCTGTAGGTATTGGGTCACTTACATAATATTCACTGAGTGACGCGCGACAGAATTTACAAGGTAATGCGTATGGTAAGTTTTTAAAAAATTGAAGAAGATATCGTTTTTGTAATGTTGGAGCAGCAAAACTTATCAAGTGTAACAACCTCCAACCACTCGGCCCCCAAAAACGGGTATCCATCCTTACATTGATGTGTGAAAATATCTGCGGTAACTACTATTACAACTCTCCCTTTCAACTCCGCCTCGCTACATCTCAGGTCCCTAAGGCGGGAATCGGCGTTTATACGCGTGAGCTCATTCCAGCCGGCTCAATAATTGACGAATATACCGGCGAAGTCCTCTCTCAAAAACGTCCTAGTGCTTACTCACTTGAGGTTCGTCCTGATTGTTATATTGATGCTCAAGCATTACCACGCTGCTATATGGCGATGATTAATGATTGCTCCTTTATAGCACCTACAAGGAAGCGACGTAGAAAGCGTTGGGTGTACACTACACCTGACGCTTATTACGATACAAACGGAAATCGTTTAGAGATTAATTGTCAATTTATTGCGGATGAATCTACTGGGCGGGCTTACATCAGTGCTTTAGTTGATATTCCTGAAGGTGCCGAACTGTTTGTAGAATATGGACCCGATTATTGGGCCTGCCATTAACCAACGACTTTGTGGTGTTTATTTTTTGCCGCAAGAATCGCTTTTATTTCGGCGAGTTCGGCTGCGTTTACCTCTATTTTTGCTTTTGGTTGAGGCTTTGGTTTTTGGACGGGTGGTGGTGGCGGTGGTGGGCTCTTCGCTCTTGGTGGAGGAGGTGGTGGGCTCTTCGCTTTTGGTGGAGGCGGAGGTGGTTGGCTCTTTGTCACCGTAGTTGCTTTTGGTGGTTGAGTTTTTACCACAGGCGTCTGGGTGCTTATATACTGCTTCAACATATCCAAATGTTTCTTGAGTTCATCTGGTGAAAATGATGGCTTCTGTTCTAATGGTTTATCTGGCTGCTCTACCGGTGAGGTTGATGGAACGGTAGGTGTCTTTGCCTTCGCAACGCAAGTTGGGCAGTTGTCATGGGATGAATTATCAACAAGTTCATTGTCTAACGAATCGTCTACCTCTTTAACGGATGGCAATCTCACCCCCATATCAACTTTAACTGTTGGAGTTGGTTGAATTGCCACTTTTCTCAAAGATGGCGAAGACTTGACCTTAACCATTGTATCTGGAGTATCATCGGTTGCTTGTATACCCATCGCTGACTCCATGGCATTTAATTTATCTTGTGCCGATTTTGGAAGCATCTTGGTTGGATCATTGACTAGACTTTTAACCGAATCTGGTAATGGTAGATTATTGATTGTATTTTTAAATTTGGCCGATTGAGTTCTAACCGTATTTACAAAACTGCCAATCTTTGACAGCGTAGGACTCTTTGTTTCTAAATCCTCAATTGTATCACTTACCGATGATGTATTTATTGATCCATCTGGGTTTGTGCTGACTCCTACTTTTGGAAGGAAGTTCAAGACTCCTGAGCGTCTAATAGCATTTGTTCCCATAACCGCACCCATCACTCCAACAAGTCCTAACGAGACTGCTCCTAAGACAACAGCTAAGACTCCACTATCCGCAGCGGCTGCTGCTGCTGCGCCACCTGTAGAGTTAAAAGAGGCCGATGCGCTCGCATTAGCGAACAAATTAGGTATTGGGGTGCCGGAAAGACTCATTATATTTATAAAGGATGGTGAAAAACTTAGTGATTTTGTAAGAGATTGAGTGACAGAGATTGAGACTGAGTTTGAGCCAGTGACGGATCCAGAGACAGAGACTGAGTTAGACCCTGAGTTGGATGCTGAGACCGAGCCTGCGACGGAACCTGAGACCGAACCTGAGACAGAGGCTGAGTTAGATGCTGAGACCGAGCCTGCGACGGAACCTGAGACCGAACCTGAGACAGAGGCTGAGTTAAATGTTGAGACAGAGCCAGCGACAGAAACTGTGTTTGAGACTGTGTTTGAAACTGAGACAGAGGCTGAGTTAGAACCTGAACCCGCTATACTATTACTGATGGATACAGTTGTTGTTGGTGTTAAAGTACTTACTAATGAAGAGGTTGCGGAGCGAGATAAAGTTGAACTCAATGTTAATGAGGGTGAAAGAGTTGCCGATGAAGATCCTGTAGCAGATGAACTGGCAGTTTGGCTTCCTGATAATGTTGTTGATGGTGATGTTGATACAGACTGTACTGGTCCTGTATAAATTTCTAGGTAGGCAGTATTGGGCGATGAGAACCAGTAGACTGATAAAGGAGGATTCGCACTTGAACTTGTATAAAAATATCCTGCTATCGGTGTCAATCCCCCTCCAAAAATATAGGAGCCTGAATTTCCAACAAGAAACTGAACATTTGAGTTGGTTGCGCCGTAGAATACGAGAGAATAAGTTGCTCCAGCCGCAAGAGGTTGTGCGACTAGTTGCCCTAAATTTGTAAGGAGGACCGCCTGCTGTTGAACCGAAGGGAAAGTTCCAGGGCTTGTAAGAGTCACTTGTGCCGAGGCTAAAACTGACCCTGTTGGCTTATAAGCAGCATCAGCAGCCATCAAACCGATGTTAAATGTTGTTGAACCAGTACTGCCAGGCCAATACTGAATCGCTATACTACTAATACTTGTAGATGAATAATAAGAAGGAACAGTAAAACTTACCGCTTGTCCATTAATCATTGAATTATGACAGCAACCTGTCATTCCCGTAAACCATGGAGGAGGTAATGTTTGAGTGACCGATGGAGTGATAGATGCGGTAGCAGGTATTGAATTTGTCACCGATGTACTACTTGATGCTGATAAACTGGGTGTAATAGTCCCTGTTACCGTCAAACTCATTGAAAGTGAACCCGTTATTGATAAACTGGTTGAAAGTGAAATTGTTGTTGATGAACTTGTTGTAGCACTCACTGACGATGAAGAGGTTACAATATTACTCGCAGTAGAACTAACCGACGATGAAGTGGTGACTACGATACTCGCAGATACCGATGAACTAACAGTGGTTGTAATCGCTGATGAAACAGACGATGACAATGATGTAGATGAGGATGCTGTTGCCGACGAGGAAGGGGTAGCCGATGAAGATCCAGTAGCTGATACCGACGAAGAGGCACTGAGAGTAGAGGAGATTGAGGATGAAACCGATTGTGTTGGTAGAGGAATTGTTAAAGCGATTCGCCGAATCTTATTGCCTACCGAATCTGCTACATACAAATTATTGGCCGATGGATTATAAACAACACCGATAGGACTGTTAAAACTCACTTGAGTACCGGTACCATCAATACTTTGAGTTATATTATTACCAATAAGTGTTAAAACATTCGCATTCCATAAACTATTAAGAGTGATTTTACGGATAACATTTTGATTTGTACCGGTCTGGCTTACATATAATACATTATTTGTTGGGTCGTATTCTAAATCCATAGGATTATTAAAACTTACACCAGTTCCTGAACCATCTATGCTTGTATTTGGTGGTCCATTACCGCCTAAAATATTTTGTGATGATGCGATGAGTCCTGGCGATGCTAGAGTAATATAACGAATATTATTCCAATGAGTATCTGTTACATATAAATGCATATTGTTATAACGGATGCCTGTTGGGCTCCAAAATTTGCCTGGTTGACCTACACCATACGATTCTTGCCAACCTGGAATTCCTAACTGTCCTGCGACCGTTGTAATTGTTAGTGAACTGATATTTACAGCACGAATAGCATTACATCCAGTATCTGCTACATATAAGAACTGGTTTACCTGGTCAATCGTTAATCCTTCAGGAGTTGTAAGAAGCGCATTTGTTCCAATACCATCTACACAGCCTGGTCCTGCCTCTGGGTTTCCAACAATATATTGAAGGGTAAAATCGGTAAGATTTATACTGCGAATAAGATTCGCATCTCGTTCAACAGCATAAAGTATGTTATTAGGTCCGTCTAATGCTAGACCCGCAGGAGAATTCATCGCCGCATTCGTACCCACACCTGTTCCTGTATCTTGAATATCCCACATACCAGCAATACTTGTAACTGTGGCTGTAGTCAAATTCAAAAGACGAATTTGGTCGGCATAACTTGACTCAGAGATATATACACCAGTGTAATCTTGGGTAAACGTCATATATTGAGGAAACGGAACGCTTGCTGCGGTTCCAATACCATCCGCTTGTACAACATTGCCCATACCTGCCACGGTAATAACATTGAAATTAAGATTCGGTGTTGGAGATATAGTTGGGCTAGGTGTATATGAGGGTGTTCGGCTAGGTGTACCTGTTTTTGACGCTTGGACCGATGGCGAGACCGAAGTAGAGGCTTGTCGTGATTGTGAGACCGATGTACTTGGTGTTTTGGACGAACTTCCCTGTACCGATGCCGACCTTGAACCGGTCGCAGTTATTGATGTGGATAGTGATATACTAAGACTTAATGTAGAACTTACTGTATCTGTTGGGTCTGTAGATGGTGAGGCGGTTATTGAGGCGGTCAAACTCGGCGATACTGGACTTTTCGTCACCGATGGAGTCGGGGTAGACGAAGGAATAATTTCAGTATACGACATGAAAAAAGCGGATCCGCGATTCGCAATATTGACCATATCTGCGCCAATCTGGTTACCGCTACCGTCGTAAAATGTTGCTTGCCCGATACCAGTCTGTTCTATAGTACCGACCGACGACGAAGAAAAATCCATGTAATACCAATGATTTTGAGAAGAACTGCCACCGCATGAATTTACGCCACAGGGTGAATTATACCACGTTTGTCCCGCCGCAGCCACTTGTACCGCTAAATCACAATTTGGCGCACAACACGATTGAATACCAGAAGTAGATAATCTCGCTGTAGATGGATTTCCATCCAATTGAATATTTGCCGGCATCGCTTGAGTACCGTAAATCGCAAATGCGATTTGCTTCACTTTGAGACCAGTAGCACCTGGCGATAGAGATTGACCTAATCCAACATTTAACGCACCGCTATCCGTTCCGCAACCCAACGTAGTGGCCGTGAACCCGTTCCAATCATATCCAGGTGTCTGGGCTCCAGTAGGAACGAATAAGGAGGCTACAACTCCAAATAGGAGAGCTAACATATTTCTTCTATTTGGGAATCTTGAATTTAACGCACTAGTTGCTCCTGCTCAATGTAACCACGTTTCGCTAGTAGCATGAAAGAACCTAACGCAATTGCTACGTAAATAATTAACTCGCTAAAAAAGAAGCGTTTGAAATAATGGTCTATAACGTGCGAAGTAGCACCCCATATTCCCACCCATAAAAATACTGTCAGTATAGTCTTTTCTAAAAACTGACGGTATTCAGTTGACAAATGTGCCATTCCTACTTGTAGCCGGGAGTATTACAAACCAAATGTGGAGGTACTGGCTAACATAGGACGTACAGGATTGCTTGGTTGGTAGGCCGCCTTACACTGAATATTTGGCTCAGGGCATGGTTCGCACTGTGCCGCAGGGCAGGCCGGGCAGGACTTAGGCTCAGGGCATTTAACCACTGGGCAACGAGGGCGAGGGCAAGGTGGGCATTCACCAATCTTACAAGGCTTAGAGCATGTAGAGATACAAGGTGGGCACTTAGGTACAGCCGACTTGAGTACATACTTAGACATATCTGGAAGAGGTGGGCACTCAGTCTTGAGCATATACTTAGACATATCTGGTAAAGGAGGGCAGGGTGGAACGGCCGACTTCTTAATCCACTGAGATAAATCTGGAGTTGGACAAGAAGGGCATGGAGGGCAACGTTCTCGTGGAGCGTAAGGCATTCCAGTGGGGCAGGAATTAGAGCCCGCATCGGCGCCACCTGACGCACATCCACAAGGACGAGGCTTGTGGCAGCGATTACAGACATTATCCGTACTTACATTATCTGGATAGATAGGGGGTGCGGGCAAGGATAAATCAACCGAAGAGGGTGCTATCGCCTGAGAAGAGAGAGGGCAGCCACAAGGCTTTGGTTTACCGCAACGATTACAACTGCTTCCACCATCAAACTTCTCTACAACCTTTCCACGGGAACGTCCTATTAAATATCCAATCGCAAATATGAGCACTAAGCCCAATAAAAGAATCATAGGCGTCAACTTCAGTCCTGAAGCCATTCTATTGAGTAGAATGGTTTTTTCTGCCGGGCGAGTATTTAAAAAATTTTGAGATATACAAGACCGGCGAACTTAAGCTTCTCTCATATATTTGGCGGTTGGATCCACCTTAGGGCAACCGAACATTTGTGGATACCAGTGGCCCCAAGTATCTCCTAAACGGGAGCAGACCATTTGATAGTTACCCTTCCACGAATACGATGCGCTCACCTCATCAGGATTTTTGATACAACCGAAATTGGTTGGGTCGCCTAAATCGGCCGCTTGGATTTGACGGCACATCTCCAACGCACGCGTCTTATAGTCCAAACCGCCTACAATTGAATCGTCAAAAGAGGCCGCCGATGCGCGGTGCTGAATATTATCATCAGTCATATTGTAATCACCAGAACCGATGCCTGCGGAGGTTGAACCGGCTGCGGGTCCGCCTGTCATACCCTGCGCCGCCATCAATTCTTGCTGTGTAGGTACATACGCTTGTGTTATATCGTCTCTTGGTTGTAATACCGGCTTTGGTGGTCCCATAAGTACCGACATCGCATCAGGCTTTTTATCTTTTGTTAAATTCTGTAAAACAGAAAGTTGTTGTTTATAGAGTGCGAATTTTTCAGCAGGTACAGGTGTTTCGCTCACAATATGTTTACTAATACTTTTTTCAATGGTATCAATCTTCTCCAAGATGTCTTGCGACAACTTGACCGATGGGTCGCTTTCAAGTTGAATAGTAACACCCCATTTCAAATTACGGGCTAAATCAAGAATACCTTGTACCGAACCCATAGGAGGGAATCCAGGTGGGGATTGGATTCCGTGAGGACCGATGGTCATAGATTTTGTTGAGCCACCGCCTACTGTTACATCTGGTACTGGCGCATTTTGACCGGTTCCTAAAGTGGACAAAAATCTATTCGCATCGTCAGGAGAAATATTTATATCCGCCAACTTCGTCTCACCGCGCTGGACGCTTGAGATAATATCCCCTAAATTCGCAGCGAGCTTGTCCAAGTCCGCAATACGAGCCACCATAGTTGGTGCCGAAGAACGTAAATTCGCTAAACGGAGACTCTCGGCCTGAACTCTTGACTGGAGCTTTTGTAACATATCAAGTGTTAAACCGTTTGGTGCCGCTCCCTGCTGGGTTGGAGGCAAGATTTCCGACTTGCCACGTAAAATATCAATAGAACATTGATACGCATTACGGAGCTGTACTGTATCGTCAAAACTTAAGGAAACGGCGTCCGAATTGGCGAGACCGGCCTGTAATTGATTAGTGAGATTATCGGCCTGCATATAGAAATATTGGGTCTGGGATAAAGATTGTGGGTCAAGATTGAGCGTCTTTGGATCCTGAGCGTTGTAGAGCAATTTGAAATTTTTAATCGTCTCCATCAACGCTAAGACATCTTTTGGCTGGGCCAATGCCGTTTGCGGATTTGTAGTCGTAGAGGCAGAGGTGTCTTGAGCTATAGCCGATGTTTGATTGGTAGTTGGTACATTTCCGTCAAACGGTTCAAAATTCTTTTTATTCGCATAAAGAAATGCTAGAAAAACTAGAATGAATCCTACAAGGAGTAATTCTACGTCCATTCCCTCTAACACGGGAATCCAAAATTGTTTTTACATATTATTACACTTTACTATGAGTTCGGCACTACGAATTTTCTGTGCCAAAGTACTGGCATCCAACATAATAGATTGATTTGTAAATGTGTAAGCGTTTGTAGGACTTACAGTGGCAGTCGCTGGTAAAATAGATGCCATTGTACTGGGTGGTGTGGATACGACTGAGTCAAAAGCAGCAGAAAGAACCGGAGGCATACTGTTTCTTTGTACCGATGGCTGTTGTGATGGCTGTGTCTGCCATCTTGATACCATAGGTCCCTGTGCCGTATTCACCTGTCCACTGGTTGTTTGTAAAGAGAAGCCGACCAGGGGAGCCATAGATAATACATTCGTTGGACTGGCCAATGGTTTTACTGAACCGGTACTGGATGGAAGAGTATTATACATATTTGCCAATTGAGTGTATGTAAAGTTAGAGGGAATTGTTGCCACTGCATTATAAACACTTGTAAACAAAGGATTTGGTGTATCAGTTCCAGTTGTTGGAACAGCGTTAAGAGAGGTAGTCAAACCAGACTTAACCGTGGCGTCTGTTTCGTTTTTAATTAAATTATTAATTAATGTGGTAGCAAGTTGATTCATCATATTTGATGAAACCTGGGTTGACGCCGGTGCGGTAGGCATCATTGAATTAAATGGTTGCTGAGAAACTGGTGGATTAACGACTGGACTAGAGTTTCCTGAGGAATTACCGTTGACCGAGGTTCCGCTTGGTGACGGTGTAGGATTTGTAAACAGAGTTGTATTCACTTGGGGTGGGGCGTTTGGCGCATTTTGAGGCAGAGGCGCGGTCTGGACCACCTGTAAATTGAGAGTCTTAGCACCAATAAAAACGGGTCCAGGTTTGATTATACTGTTGTTGACGAAACTATAAGCATATATTTGATTTTGGGCGTTTGTCAAGTTATTAATCATTTGTAGAGGAAATGAGTATTTGACACCTGATAAATCACAGGTTACATTTACCTTGTATTGACCACCAGAGGCTAAATTCGTTTTAATAATATTAATTACGCTCTGATCTACTTGACTTGTGGCAACGGTAAAAGATGGAGTAGAGGTCTGGTCCTCAGTTACATAAGAGCCGGTTGCTACATCACCGATATGTATCATTCCAGTGTTAAGCACCTGTTGATTCATAGTTGGCGCAGGTGGTGCTGGATTTGGCGGACTATTTGAAACCGTTGTTACACTTGTGACCGATGTTGTTCCAATTACAGGCACTACACCTCCTAACATAACAGGACCGGCACCGGCACCTGAGCCCGCCAAAGGACCCGCTGGCATTGTAACATTTGCCAAAGGCGGTGTGTAAGTTGTAAGCATAGCAGGAGCACCAGCGCCGGCTGCGGTTCCAGACATAGGAGAATTATCCATAGGTTGGATATTGTATCCACTACCTACCACAGTGTCGGATCCAGCATTACTATTTGGATTACCGTTGCCGTCGTCCAAGCTTGTATGTACACTACCACTCTGGAAACCCTCATGTGTCTTAATCTCGGGTACCGCTATGGCTTTGAGTAGATTTGCTGAACTCATTGAATTGATAGGAAGAGTTTCTGTCGGCTGTTGTGGAGGTGCGTCCTCAAAATATTCAGTATGAATGCGACCAAAAATGTAAGGATATGCGTACAAAAATATAATAACCGCTATAATTGATACTATGGTCAAAACTACAGCGGCCGAGACCATTCTGCTTGTGGTTATTAAAAAATTTGATTGAATTATTTACAATAATTGTGAATACATAATGCCGTATAAATTACGTTATAAGGAAGATGATGTGATAGAAGTAGGTGTTGATGAAGCGGGTCGGGGTTGCCTCTTTGGACGCCTTTATGTCGGGGCGGTTGTATTCAGCAATGATACTGATGATATGTTTGACAACGGAGTTGCGCTCAATGAAATTCGTGATTCTAAACTTTTATCAAAACGTAAGCGTGATATACTGTACGACTATATACAAGAGTGTGCTTTGGATAAAGCAACCGCATTTGTAACCGCGGCCGAAATAGACGAGCAAAACGTTCTCCAAGCCGATTTAACTGCTATGCATCGTGCCCTGGACTCTCTAACAATTCCAGTAGAACGGATCTTGGTGGATGGGGACCACTGGCGACCCTATAAAGATACCGAAGGGCACGCTATCGTTGACGGAGACGCGCAGTATCTGGCGATTGCGGCGGCGGGCATCCTTGCCAAAGTGTCACGAGACCGTTGGATTGCCGAAGTTGTTGCTACTAATCCAGAGTGGGATTCCCACTACGGATTGAGTACAAATATGGGATATGGAACTGCTAAACATATGACCGGTCTAACGGCTCACGGTGTCACTCCTGAGCACCGTCGTAGTTTCGCACCTGTTCGTGCCATTACTGGCGGTGAGAAACGGCGTTCTGGAAAAGACCGATGGCTAGGAACCGATTAGAACCAACCGCCGATCTTGGCCATCATGTTGTTGTTACGCAAGTTGTTGCGACGGGAGCGACGGCTCTTGCGCATGTTATTGTGACGGGAACGACGAGTCTTGCGGCTGTTGTTCTTGCGCATGTTGTTGCGACGACGTCCTCCTACGCGGCGAGAGCTGCGACGGGAGCGACGAGAGCTGCGACGAGAGCGACGGGTGGAACGACGAGACTTACGACGACGAGAAGAACCATTGCTCATGGCGGCGGCGTTGTTATTAACTCCAACAATGTTCTTTAAAGAGTTATTGTTGTTGTTGTTGTTGTTGTTACGACGACGTCCTCCAACGCGGCGGGAGGAGCGACGAGAGCGACGGGAAGCACGACGGGATGCGCGACGAGAAGAGCGGGGCATTTGTTTCTTATTACGTCTGCTATTTTTATTTCTACGGTAAGCACCACCAGTTGTTACAGAATATTGGGCGAGGTATGGGTATCCAGAGGATGGGAGGCCAGAGACAGGATAGGATGGATCGTTGAATCCGCCGGCCTGGACTGGGAGCCGGGGTGCCGCAGCACCTACCGCACCAGTGAACGCACCGACTAAATTTCCAGCCGCCTTGCCAACACCGCTGACCGCATTGGTAGCAACCTTGCCGACTCCACTGACCGCATTCGTAGCAGCACTGCCTACCGAACCTAAGGCGTTGGTAGCACCCTTGCCGACATTTCCTACTGCTGAACCAAAATTTAAAGCGACAAATGAGGCCTGTGAGTTATTCATTTTATTTTTCTTATTCACTGAAGCGTTGAACGATTCATTCATCATAGAATTATGGAGTGGAGAACTTTCTGGATCCTGGCTCGCTGGGAGGTTATTACGCATAGATGCCTTTGCCTGACCTGGTACAGGAGCATAGTTCTTTTCAACATTAAATGTACGTCTATCATTCTTTGCTGCTTTAGCGCCGTTCATATTTCTATTCTATAACTGCGATTTTAACCGCGTTTAAAAATTGAGTACATAAAGGTTTTGGCCTGTATTTCTAACAAAATGAGGTTTATATACTTTGATACTGAAACAAATGGGTTACCGAAGGTCCGGGGCGGAGCCGATACTGATATCAATAATCATCCAGAACCGGTTGAAATAGCGTGGCAAATATGGGAAGACGGCGTATTGGTCAAACGCCGTTCCGTTCTTATCAAACCTCGTCCTGATATAGTATGGGACGCCGGTAGTGCTAATATTCATAAAATTTTCAAGCAGTTTGCGCTAGATAACGGTATTGTGGCGACCGATGTCTTTACCGAATTTAAGAACGATTGTCGCACATGCGACGCCATCGTCGCCCACAATCTTGCGTTTGACCTACCGGTCGTTAAATGTGCCTGCTTACGTATTTGGCCTGGCGACACCGACTTTTCCTGGATTCCCGCTAAGCAGATTTGTACTATGGTCCTCACCACCCCTATTTGTAAATTGTCGTACAAGGATTCAAAGTATCCTCAGCGACCTGGTTCGTATAAACAGCCACGACTTGCCGAACTTCATACATATCTCTTTGGTACTGAAGGTGTCTATGAGGCACACCGTGCTTCCAGTGATGTTGATTGTTTAGTCGCATGTGCCCAAGAACTCATTCGCCGTAATATTCTCGTGGTATAATAAGGATGGTTGCTGGGGTTGCCGAACAGCATTTTTTACCGCTCTCTCACGGGCAAACCATGTATTACGAAGTATATGGTAAACGTGGAGGGCCTACTGCGGTTGTATTACATGGGGGACCCGGTGCTGGACTATCGCAATTATCGGTCAAAATGTTTGACCTTTCGCGCTGGTGCGTTATTTTGTACGACCAGCGAGGCTGCGGTAAATCGTTGCCCTTCGGTGTACCCTCTTTGACCCATAACACCACCGACGATTTATTGGATGATATGGAGCGATTACGTCGTGTGGTCGGTGTTAAAAAATGGTATTTAACCGGTGGCTCGTGGGGCTCTACGCTTGCGCTTATTTACGCTGAAAAATACCCCCATCGGGTCACGGGTCTACTATTACGTGCTCTCTGCCTGATGGACGATGAAGAGTCGGCGTGGTTATACGAGTCGCACGGTGCTGCCCAGGTCTTTCCAGTTGAATATCAGCGTTTTTTGGCACCGCTTACTCCCCAAGAGCGAAAAGGGGATATGAGAGAGATTTTATCCGCTTATCAACGAAGACTTACCAGTAATAATAAGAAAGTTGCGGAAGAGGCAGCGGCGGCGTGGACCGCCTGGGAAGACTCGGTCATCGCCCTCGTACCTAAACCGGTTCGTTTCAAGGGTTCCAAAGATATCTCCGTTGCGATTTTGGAAAATCATTACTTTCTCAATGGTGGATTTATCAAACCAGGCCAAATTCTAGACGACGCTCATAAACTCAAAGATATACCAATAGATGTTATACATGGCCGTTACGATATGATTTGTCCCTACCGTTCAGTCGCCGAGTTGAGTAAACGATTACCTCAAATTCGTGTCAATCGTGTGGAAGACGGCGGCCACTCCGGTTATCTCAAAGAGGAATTAAGTTATATACGAAAAATAACTGACGAATTTGCTACAGGTAAAAAACGCAAGAGTAAAACTGGAACATTGAAAGCGGTTCGTGCCGCTAATCTATCTAAATTAAAGACACGTAAGAGAAAATAGAATGAGCGGTCGTGGATTACGAATCTGTGTACTTTCAGGTTCATCACGTACGGTTGCGCACGCTTACGGTCTTAGTCAGGATGCTCGTATTATTGAACAAATATTACGAGAAACCAGTACAGGTGCCTCTTCTATAAAAATAGAGACCGTAGAACACGGAGACGCCTACACGTACGGAACAGGAAATAGAGCAACCGGTGCCGCCGATATCAATATTCACTTGGAAGTTCCCTGTCGTATGGCGTGGCGTTACGCACGTGTCAACATCGTAGTGGTCAATCAGGAGTGGTGGTATAATGAGGCATGGAAATGGGTGCTGGAACCCCGTGAAAAAGGGGGTGCTGACATTATCGTTTTCAAATCCAAATACGCCCGTGATATGTTTCATGACTTAGATGATAGTCGTGTGCGTATCATCTCTTGGCGTGCCGGTCCAGAAATCTCCGCTGCTCTCTCCTCGCTCGGTAAGAAAAAGCGGGAATTTTTGTATTTGGTCGGTGCCTCGGCGAACAAAGCGGCCGCTGCGATGATTATCGTCGGCTCCTGGAAGGCAGAATGGCCACCTCTTCATGTATACGGCTCCAAGATGATTATGGATTCGCTTCGTGCTAAATTTGTAGACGCACCTCTTCGTGGAGTGGAACTATTAGACACTTATGCGACCGAATCGGAGCGTGTGAAAGCCCAAGCGGAATACGAATTTCATGTCGTCGCTTCAGCCGCTGAAGGTTTCGGTTATACATTTGCCGAAGCGGCGGCGGTCGGCGCTTTGCCCCTATGGACCGATATCGGCGTGTATACAGAACTTTATGGAGACATCCTTGGCTCTGTAGGTAAAATTACGTGCCGAAAAGTGTTGGAAGAATCGGCGTTTCCTGATAAGCCGGTCATCTTCGGCGAAGCGGATGTTGCTCGTGCTGTAGAATCTCTAATCAATCTCTCAAAAGAGGAGCACAAGAGTTTGTCAGGAATTTTACGTCATCGTTCAACCACTCGTATTAAAGATTTTCGTTCTTCGTGCCGTTCATTGTTCAAATCGGCCCTGAAACTTCTAACAAATTCATCGGTGGTGGCAGTTTATCCGCCTAAGGTCCCCGCCGTTGTAGACTTTCCACATGTTGCGGTGATAACTTTGACCCACAATCGTCCAAAATGGTTTCCCAATATGGCGAATAATATTCTTAAAAGTGACTATCCCAGTGATAAAATAACGTGGATAATTGCGGATGACAGTGATTCGGCGGGACGGGTAGACGGTGCGGTTGCTAAATTTCAAAGCATCAATCGCCACATTCGTGTTCGTTATTTATCAATGCCTAAAAAGTTGGCCATCGGTGAAAAGCGTAATAAGGCGTGTTTAGCGGCGCCGCCTGAATGTTCTATATTCATGATGATGGATGATGACGACCATTATCCAACGACCTCTATTCGTGCGCGAATGGCGTACCTCAGCGATCCTGGAATTGAATGCGTCTTTTGTTCAACTCTACCTATGTATGATACGAAACGATATATCAGTGCTATGAATGTTCCACCGCTCAATCTGGCGATTCACGAACGAGTTAGCGAGGCATCGCTGGCGTTCAAACGCTCATTCTTTGAGGGCGGTAAGTTTCCTGCCTCCGTAAACGTTGCGGAAGGAGAAGGTTTCATTGTTGGTCGTGAATCGCAGACAGCCGAAATCTCACCTCGTGGTGTCATTGTCTCGTTTTTACACGGAGGAAATGCGACCTCACGACATGTACCTGATGCCACTGAGCCCAATGGATGCCATTACGGGTTCAGTGATGAATTTTTCACTTATATATCGGAGATTTCCCTCTAAAAATCCTCCGTTGTCGTCCACTGCTTGTTAAATTCATGGCATAGTGCGACATCTTTGGCCGCTTTGAACGACGGATACACCGGCGACGTTGTATCCACCGCCGTTTGATTGAGTAATTCGTT
>Ga0208105_1000240_pt1 | contig 20530 bp, 29 predicted proteins | sample CryBogCBE16Jul07_FD_184574 | JGI IMG/M metagenome (GOLD analysis project Ga0208105, IMG submission 184574) | Freshwater microbial communities from Crystal Bog, Wisconsin, USA - CBE16Jul07 (SPAdes) | ecosystem: Environmental > Aquatic > Freshwater > Lake | place: Crystal Bog, Wisconsin, USA... | reverse complement strand
TCATTTGCTTGCCTGCCTTGTGAGTTATGCCATAATAAAATCATCTAATTTTAATCAATTTACACCTCAATCTATGCTATCCTTATCCTAAATTAGCATTCATTAGCTCAATATAGCCTAGATTAACACCATCACAGAGCTGTCATTTATCCTAGGTAGGCAGCTCTGACTAGTTTCTTATTTTTTATTTTATCTCTTATTCTCTTTCATTATTATTATAAAATTTCATTATTAATATATTTCCAGTCTATACCCTTTTTCTTCACAGAACTGCCGGATCAAATGTTGATAATGTTTTTGAATATAGCAGCAGATGAATCTAGTTGGCGATGTTAAGGTTAAACTTTTGCCTACTGTATCTTCAATAGCAGTAAGTTTGCTAAACCATGATCGGTCTAACGCCGCTCCTTTTTCTTTATAATACGACATCAATATTTTTCTAACGTTACCCCATATTCCCGTTAAGGCAGAAGTTACTTGTAACTGTCTGTCATCAAGATGGTTGTTAGTTTGCTCAATCTGTTCTGCTATACTTTTCTTCTCTGGCATTATAATTTCTATAGTCTCTATTGTCTGAAATTCTGTCGTCGATAAATCAAATCTTTCGTGTGTTGCCTTTACTTGTTGAAGAATAATGGTTCTATCCATACTAGATAGCTCTATGTACTTATTCAAATAGATCTTGAAAACGCCCTCCTCTACTGCACTTGATCGATAATTTTTTAAGAAATCATATGCTTTAGTTCTATCCAATATTGCTGCTATTTTTTTCTTAAAATGCCACTCTGGAGAAACTTGTAGGTTATACTCGATTTCTGCTAAATATTCTTCTTGCTGCTTTGTTTCTATTTCTTCATTTGTTTGATTTGCTCTAATTTTGAAGTTTTCGTTACTGATTTTTACCGCATCTCGCATTTCATACTGAAAAGCCTTACTCATATAACTTAAAAATGCTCTCTTGCTCTTAAATAACCTATCATTAAGACGCTTAGACATATTTTTTAAGATCTCATTCATCGCATTTAAGCTGAATTCTCTACCACAACCGCTTTGTAGAGTGGTGGCATCTTCTTGAGATAAGGGATAAAAATCTTTTAGCTGTTTTGGTAGAGCCCAAAAATTCTTTTTAACTACCTTCGGAATTTTATACGGTTGTTTAGAATTTTGTACAAAAGAAATTTCGTAAAAATTAGATTCAATAGATCTATCTTTCTTATTTCTATTCTTATTCTTTATATCTATATTATGATCTCCTACAATTTGTGGAGAGGGGGCCACATTAGAAGCCTTAAAAAAATGATTATTAGAGACATTTTGATGAAGTTTAGTAGTAGCGGTCTTAGCCGCCAATAAAGCTTCATTTTGTAAGTTAAGATGAATGAATAAAACATTATTATAGCCCTGCCCTCTTAATGATACTTCTCTGAATTCTCTTTTTATAAGACCCAATTGTTCAAGTTTTACTAAACTACGTCTAATAGTTTCATGACTAAAATTAAATTTCTTTTCGAAGTGAGCATAGGAAGTTTGCCAGAGGTCACCAAGAAATTTTGAAATATACTTCTTTAAGCCTGTTGATTTGTCGGTAACAGCCTTAGGTCTGTACCAATAGACTATTTCAGATAAGATTGAGATGGAAGTTAAATCAGGTTTGCCCGATTTAGTTGTTATTTTCTGGTACCATTCATGAGAGATGATGTTACCAGTTGGGGCAAAATTTATGTTACTAGCAATGCAATTAGTGGCATTATTACTAGGTTTTAAAAATATATTAGACATTCCAACTCCTTTAATAGGAGATAAGTATCAAGAAAACTTGACTTTTTACCAAGAAAGCGCTAATATATTTTTTAAGTCAAAAATATGCTGCCAGGCATTATTTTTTAGTGCTTTCTTGGTGCTGAGTCTTAGATACTTAGCACCTTTTTATGTTATCATTCTTCTTTTTCTTTATCAGCTATTTTTGCTAATATATCCTCAGTTCGTGAAACTCTTTCTTTTTCTAATAAGCCTCTAGCGGCTTTTATAAGCCAAGAAGTTCTGGTTATGTAGTTAGCCGCACAAATCTGATCTATCTCTTCAACTAGACTTTTTGGGAATTTAACCGTGAAAGCCTGGGAATCTTCTTTTTTTATTGCCACGTTACTAATTATTATTTAATGGTTCAATGGTACTCATAATCGAAAAAAAAGATAGCATATTTTTAAAAAGTGTAAATAAGTTTTTTAAAGTTATAAAAAGTGTTACTTAATTGCAACAAAGGAGAATAAGTGTAATTAGGTGCTTTTAAGGTAGAAAATTATAATTTATAATTTATACATTATAATTTCTATGAGTTATCTAGTACTTCTTTTATCTATCAGCCATTCTTTTTGTACTGTAAAACCCATTAATTTTAAAGCCTTTAAAATTACAATTTTTTCGGTTTCGCCCTTATGAGTTTTTAAGTAATCCTTTATTTCTTCTTTGAGCATTTTAGGAATTACGGCCACAATTCGATCAGTTTGTTCAAGGAGTTTAGTTTGTATAGAAAAAGATGCATTTAGTGAATTATCTTTTACTGGTTCAGAATGTGTTTTTTCACCATCAGCTGTTGCTGATGGTACCTTACTTAGAATAGAATGTAGTTGTTTGCTACCCATATACCCTCTTTTATAATTTATAAATTATAATTTATACTGTTTAAATTATAAGCTTTCATTTATCTCTTTTACTATTAAATTTATGTCTCTAGCAGCTGGGCCCTCTGGATCGGTTATACAGGGAGATAACCCATTAATAGCGGATTCAGGGTAAGCTACTCGATGGTACATCTCTGCTTTTAATACTAAATATCCTAATTGCTCTAGTTCACTTCTAACATGTCTGGTAATGACAGTATTCTGTTGGCTCATAGTAATAATCATTCTATATTTTATTGGATTTGATATGCGTTCAGGAGTTTTATTTAATTCTTTCATCAAACTATAAGTTTCTAGTGCGCCAGCTACATCGTCTGCAGAAGGTTTAAGTGGTATTATAGCAAGGTCTGTTGATACTAGAGCTCGAACGGTTGTCCTATTCCGAAATCCACCAGTATCAACTATAATGTAATTATAATCTTTCTTAAATTCTTCAATTAAGTTTGATACATTTTCTTCAGGTTCAGCGACAACTGTGAGTTTGCCCAAAGGACCAGTAGGGTCATGACGATTAATTATACTTCCTTGAGGATCCGCATCAATTATAGCTACTTTCATACCTATATTCACCCAATGAGCGGCTAGATTTCTTGCTAAAGTGGATTTACCAGCACCACCTTTACTGGTAGCCAAGGTAATAACATATGCTGTCATAAACATCCTATTTATAAATTATAATTTATAAATTATAATAATACGCGGTTATTTGTATTTGTCAAATATATAACAGCATAAGAAAAAGTTAGCTTAAAGTAATTCGGTAATAAATTATAATTTATAAGTTATAATGTTTATAGATAATTCATTTGGTAGGCTTTCCTTACCTTTAGGTGGGGGGATGAATGATTTAAAACAGGGCAGATGTTAAACAAAAGTTAAAGATCATAGTGTGAAAAAGTTACTAGCTAAGATTGATGTTTTATCAACTAGTCTTGAAAAATTAAACAACAGAGTAAAAGTTCACGGCCGTGAACTTTTACTAGATTCTTTGCAACCATTTTGATAAATATTTTTTAATTCATGCTTTTCAGAAATAGATAATTGCTGTATCCCACTTTCCTGATATTGAATATTACCTTGAATTGAGCTAATCCTTAAAATTGAAAAATTAAGTTTCCTGGTTAAATTCATTCCTATTATTTCTCTTATTCTTTCGTTGTCTCCTTTGGCATGTGCTTTAAGTATACCTTTCAGCTTGTCTCTTGATGATATTTTATTTTCTATAATGTGCTTCTGCATACTTTAAATATTCGGAAATATGACTTTTTGTTATAGATATTTTTTGCGCCAGTTCAGATTGGCTTTTAAAAACTTCTTTTTCTAGTAGATTTTTATAAGTAATACCTAATTCGACTGGATGTAAATCTTTTCTATGAATATTTTTGACTAATGCTATAGCATCTGTCTGGTTAGGGTCACTTAATTTTAATTCTACTTGATCCCGTAATGGGAACATGATAATATAAATACGTTGCTTATTTTCTATCAGGATCTATGCGTATTATTGCAATCAAAAGATTAAAGACGTTTTGGGAAAAGGGAAATGTAGATTCTGAGCAACCATTAAAAGTTTGGTATCAATTGTTTAAACAAAATAATTTTAATAACACCAATGAAATAAAAAGGTTGTTTCCAAGTTGCAGCTTTGTTGGAGAGAATAGGGTGGTATTTAATATTTCAGGTAATAAGTATAGGCTGGTAGCGTATGTAAGATATGATATTAAAATAGTATATATAAGATTTATAGGAACACACGCCGAATATGACAAAATAAATGTAAAGGAGATTTAATATGGAAGTACACACTATAAAAACAGAAGAAGATTATGGAGAAGCTCTTAGTGTTATTGATGCGTTGCTAAACGCACCTAGCGGTTCAAAAGAGGCTGAGCGTCTAGAATTGGTATCTATATTAGTAGAAGATTATGAAAATAAACACTATAAGATAGATACTCCTGATCCTATTGAGGCAGTAAAACAAAGAGTAGAACAACTGGGATTGACGCGAAAAGACTTAGAAAAAAGCATTGGTTCTAGGAGTAGAGTATCTGAAGTTCTCAATAGAAAAAGAACCTTAACGTTAGCGATGATAAGAAAACTAAACAAGAATCTAAATATTCCAGCTGAAATTTTAATTCAGGACTTTAAGAAGAAAACAGCCTAATAGGTGATCATCAGATTAAACCTAATATAGGATCTCAAAAAAGGATCCTTTTTTGAGAAAAGAAATATTTTGCTGGAGACAATTAAACATTAGTATAAATGATAAAACTGATTCTCAATAATACTAGATACTATAAGACAATAAAGATTGTAAGTAATAAATAGCGATATTATCTTATCAACTGTATATCAGCACCGTTAATTTTGAGCTCTTTCCAAATTTTATCAGCAGTATATATCGGAATTTGTAATTTAATACCTAAAGCAATACAAGCACGGTCGGCTAAAGATAAGCCTTTATATTGCACGAGAAGATGCAGCTTTGCTACTTGCTCGGCTTGCTCTAAATCAAAAGGAATAATGGTAGTAATAATATCTGTAATCAAGACAAGTCCTTCTTGTGGAGTAATATTTGCTCGTTGTAGTACGCTTAAAGTTTCTGCGATGTTTACAGTTGACATAACAGAAAATTTTAACAACGGTTTTATCATTTCTGCACCAGATTCTTCTTGAATAAGAGCAAGTAGGGCTGAGGCATCTAATATTACTTTATTATTCATGTTCTGCCTCTTTCCGTCGTATGGTTATTAATTCATCAGCAAGAGAAATATTTTGACCAGTGGTGTTTATATAATTTTTTACCTTGTTTTGTAGTTTTCGTAAAGCTTGCTCTGCTGTGGTAAGGTATATTGTATTATCTTCCATGTGCAATATAATGTCATCTCCAGTTTCTAAGTGAAGATTTTGACGAAAGGCCGTTGGAATGATAACTCTTCCACCTTTTCCTAATTTTGTTCTGATAGCTTTCATATGGCTTTATTCTTTATTATATGAATAGTATTATAAATTATACCATACTATTTAATTATGTCATCAATATTTATTAAGGTATAATAATTTATCAATGTCATATTATCGATTATAGTAATATATGGTAAGACATAACTATATGCTTATATTAACTATACAAGGTAGATGTAATAAAACGAGCGTTATTAGGTAAATATATTGTAATAGTATAATAGCCTATAAATGCAATTGACTTTGTATCATTATAGGCGTTTAATACATTATAACTTAACATAGCAAAAAAATGCCCAAAACTATCGCATATTTACGTGTATCAACTGACAAACAAGATTTAAAAAACCAAAAATTGGAAATTTTAGAATATTGTCAAAAACACTCGATGCAAATTGATGAGTTTATTGAAATTACTGTTTCATCAAAAAATGATTCAAAACAAAGAAGGTTAGAAGAGTTATTAGAAAAGCTAACTGATTCTGATAGTTTAATACTGACAGAACTCAGTCGTTTAGGTCGTAGTACTAATGAGGTCATCAGTTTAATCAATAAACTGATAGAACGAAATATTAGGGTTATTGTTCTCAAGCAGAGTTTAGATATTAAGAAACACACTATGCAATCTAAAGTAATGGTAACTCTATTCTCATTGTTTGGAGAATTAGAGCGAGATTTAGTATCGCTGCGAACCAAGGAAGCTCTAGCAGCGAAAAAAGCTAGTGGACAGATACTGGGGAAGCCAAAAGGAACTATTCAGCGCAGTAAATTTGATAAAGATACCGAAAAAATACAGGAACTACTTGGTTATGGACTATCGAGACGTAAAATAGCTAAAGTTCTTGGTTATAGCAACCATATTGCCCTTAGTACTTATATTAAGAAAAGAAATTTAGCTGTAGCGTGATAGGGTGTCTATGCGATCAAGAGTTATATTGCTCTTTGAATTGGGTGAGTAGGGTAGGCTTTTTAAAAACTGTTGGTACTCATAATAATCTATGGTATAATCATTATGAAATTCTCAACCAAAGTGCAATAACTTCAATATAGTATAACCTAAAATTGCTACTTAACAAGGTAGTTTATGAGAAAGTATAAAAGAGTTGGTAGGCGTAAGAAAAGAGCAAGAGAATATCTCATCATTATGCTATATAATAACCTTAAGATTTAAGCGAGATTAAATACTGATTAAAAATATGAACACATACTAATTAAGAGCAATAAAAAATGACTCAATATATTGACGCGTTATTAACATCCATTTGTCCCTTGTGTAAACCTATGGAACCAGTGTTCTCAGCAGAGCCTTGGTTGGTAGGGTTGATACTATTTTTTACGGTAGTGGGAATGATTGAAGTAACAGTGGATCTTTATTCTAAAAAAACAAAACATTAGAGATATCTCCGAATTCTTAAAAGAACCTCCTAAAATCTTAAAAACCTTGCAGCCATATCTTACAAAGAAATTATGGACCGAAGGAAAAGAAGTATCGAAGGAGTATTAATTATGCCTAATTAGAAAACACTAAAATATTTATAATATGCCTCCTTTTCTGGGTAGTTCTCTTATTTTAATCTTTCTTTGATCTCATGTAAAGTTAGGCGCTGTTCTTTAAGCGCATGAATTTGTTTAATTCGTTCTGCCATTTCTGGGGCATAAAGGTGATAACCAGTATCAGTAATTTCTGCAATCTCAAGCAATCCTTCCTTTGTCCAGTGACGGATAGTAGAATTGCGCATCGCGACTTGCTTTGCAAGATCACCAATTTTCAGTAATTTACTGTCGTCATCATAACTCGCAGTTTTCCCTTGCGCAGCTTTAAGGTAAATATCAAGGGAGCGATCAATGGCTTTCATGATAATTTTTATATAGTCGTCTTTTGAGCCGCCAAGCTGAGCTTTTTCTAGCGAACTAATATAGGCAAGGCGATCACGCTTGCGAATGATAGCGGCCGGATATCCCGTCATCAGTAGGATCATATTCATCAACAACCTTGCGGTTCTTCCATTGCCATCGACAAAAGGGTGAATGGTAACTAATCTATAATGTGCTTCCGTTGCTAATTCTACCGGATGAAGATCTTGAGAATATTTTAGCCATTCTACAAATTCTTCCATTAGGATAGGGACTTTACGCGGATTCGGTAATACAACTGCCGAGCCAGATATTCTTACCGGCACGTTACGATAATGTCCAGCATTTTGATCATCAATACCTTTCAGGATAATGTCATGGATAAGTAAGATATCTTTTTCACATAAAGTTTGAGGCTTACGTTTAATTTGCTCTTTTACCCAGTCCAGCGCATGAGCGTGATTAGTCGCCTCTAAATGCTCAATAAGTGTTTTACCACCAATAGTTAGTCCCTTTTCTACAACCATGGCTGTTTCGCGGCGTGTTAGAGTATTTCCTTCAAGTGCATTACTGGTATAGGTTAACTCGACTCGAAACCACTCATCCAAATTGTGTAAAAGTACGTCTGGTAACGGTCTGTAGCTATCTAACTGGTTCTTTTTATCGATAAGTTTATCATATATCATAAGAAGAAGCATAAACCATAACGTTATGGTTTTCAAGTTTAAAATATGGATGATGCCGTTTAAAATGAAGTTTTAGTTGAGTACCAACAGGGTAGCGTTAAGTAAGTGGATGAAAATGATCCAGACCTGCCTTAACGAATAACCCGCCCAGCATAATTTTCTTGCGGGCTTCTGACTTACGTTCAATTTCACTTTGTTTCTTCAGTTGAATACGGAAATAATATATTTTTTTAATTATTTTTGTTAGGTTTTACGTTGGTAATGGCTTGCTTCTTTTTGTTTGGACTTCTGGGTTTCCTGAGTCGACTGGGGATGCCGCGAGTTTTTGCTAGCTCTGTGAATTCTTTGAGAATAGGGTGATCCTTGTTTTCTTCTTTGCTAACAAACAATAGAAATCCGGCTAGTAAGTGATCATCAATAGTTAAAGCAGAACAAGCTTTCATGATAGAGATAATTTCTCCTTCACGATTTTTTAGTAATACCTCTGCTTGTCGTTCTAATTTAGCAAGTTTTTCTCTAATAGAAATAATTGGTCTTGGCATAGTTAATCCTCAAAAAGCATATAAAATAATAGAGTATACTATAGAGCAATGGTTAAAAATTACATGCAATTTTTAAATCCTGTGAAGGTTTAAAATAAGGTTGCCTGCGTTGCTTGATAGTTACTATTTTGCCAATTTTAGGAACAGTAGTTTTTCTGCTAGGTATAATTGCTGTTTTAAAAGTACCTAGATTATCAATATTAATATTATACCCTTCAGACATAGCAAGATAGATATTTTGAGCAAAGATATCTACTATTACTTTAGCGGTATGTTGATTACACTCTGTGTTTTCTGCAATATAATTAATGAATTGATTTTTGTTCATATTTACCTCTTATTATGTCTTTTAGTAAAGTACAATATTTTACTTAAAATATCAAGAAAATATTATAGAAATAAACAATAATCATAGATTTTAGTATTAAAAATATCATAAGAAATAGATACTAGTTAGTGCTTAATAAAATACATCATATGAATTAGATAATAGTTAGTTATCAAATGATAATTGAAAATATTAAGGTACAAGAAAGTAACTACTAACTGTAGTATCTAGTAATCATAGAGACAAAAATTGTACCAAGATAAATTAAAATGATTTAATTATTATTTATTTAATCTCTATTTTGAGCATAGCATTTTAACCCATTCTAGTTCATCTTGAGACCTTAGAGTATTTGCTGCTGAGTTCTGATCAGTGAATCTATTGTAGGCATCAAATATTTCTATTGGTATATTAATTGGTATGTCATTGTAAATATTAGTGCGCAAAAAGTTTTATCTTTACCATTTTCATCATCTATAGTTGTCGACTTGATATAAAGAATATAAAGACGAACAAGAAGCTGTTGCTAAAAGTAGTAAAAAAAGTACCACTAAAAAGTAAAAATCTTACATATAGAGATTAAATCAGGATTAGTATTTTTAAGGTTGGGGTATTTACCTTAGTTATTAGTCCTGATTATTTTTTAAAAAAAAGTGAAAAAGTCATTTATAAAGTTGCTTCTAACAAGAGAAAATCTTCTGTTGTTTATTTAAAACTGATATAATAAAAAATCAATTAATTTTAGTAGCAAACAAATATCAAAAGAGCTAGATGACAACATTAAAACAGGTGCTATTAACATGATAAAGCAGGGATTAGCAATTAATTATATTGCTCAGGTTACTGGTTTAAGTACTTTAGAAATACAAAAACTCCAAGCTATAACCAAAAAAGATTAAATCTATACTGAAAAACTAATAACTAAGAGCCTAAGAAATAACCTTTAAATACATAAAGAATTAAATAAGGAAGAGCCATTGTTAACATAAATGTAATATCGTTTTACCACATAAAAATGCTATAAGAATTCCTTACTGCCATTATTTGCTCTTATCAAGTTATAATACTGACAGTAATGTATTAGAAAATAGGCAGCAGGAGTTATCATAAGTACTGACAAAATATTTACCGGAGAAGGAGCAAGTCTTATGAAAACTACAGCACAAAAATACATAGATAAAGGTATAGAGAAAAGCTATTGAAATAGCTAAAAATTACTTGTTGAAAGCTAGACATTACCACTATATCTAAGGCTACTGGTCTAGCTATTGAAAAAGTTAATGAACTTAAATCCTAACTATTTTAAAACTTTTATATTACTACTAGCAATAGCGCTGGTTGTGTCTTCTAGTATTTTCATATATTGGTAAAATCCCTCATGGGAATCACAGTATTTATTTAGCTCTTCTTTAGCAGTAGAATCGATAATGCTTTTAATTTGTGGCATTTCATCTAACAGTGATATCATTATTGATATTTCGTTTCCACCATTAGATAAAATACTTTTTACTTTTTGATCAATAAAAGAAATTAAATTTATTTGTTCAACACTAAGGGGCATATTAAATTCCAATAAACCTCAAACTAAATTTTATACTAGCTTATTAAAAATACCTTGCCTACTTAAAAATGCACTATCCAGTTTTGTTAACCTGGTACTTTTCTATTTTCTTGTTTTTATAAATTAGATTTAGCTGATGTTCATTTTTTAATATAATGTATAAGCCAATAAGTAATTGGTTTCTATTGTGGATGCATATCTACAACTTGATCCTAGCAAATTATAAATAGAACTATACAGATCTTTATGACATCACTATTCAAAATTGCTAAAACCTCAAAACCGCTTGCAGATGAAATCAGACCTACTACTATTGATGAAATATTTGGTCAAGAACATTTATTTACTGACAACTCGCAAATCAGACAAATGATTAATTCTGGTCATATTCAAAATATAATTCTTTGGGGACCATCAGGTACTGGTAAGACAACCATAGCTAGAATTCTTGCTAAAGAAAGTAAGTATCATACTGAATCATTATCCGCGGTAGTAAATGGCACTCAAGAAATAAAGCAGATTTTTAGTAATGCTAAAAGTAGAAAAAGCTTAGGCATCAATACCATATTAATAGTCGATGAAATACATCACTTTAATAGGAGTCAGCAGGACATATTTTTACCATATTTGGAAGATGGTACTGTAACTTTAATTGGTGCCACTACTGAAAATCCTTCATTTGAATTAAATAGCGTATTACTATCACGGTGCATAATTCTAGTTCTAAAAAATCTTAATAAAGACTCATTAGAAAAAATAGTTACAAGAGCTGAACTAATCTATAAAAAGAAATTTCCTTTTACCGAAGAGGAACGTGACAAGTTGTATGAAATGGTTAATGGCGATGGTCGCTACTTACTTAACATATGCGAAGGATTATTTAATTGCTTATAAGAAAGTTATGGATGATGCAAGAAAATACGGTTCTTTATTACCTCCTCTTCACATATTAAATGCCCCAACTAAACTGATGAAAGAACAAGGTTATAGCAAAGGATATCTATATGATCATAATACTTTAGAGGGATTTTCAGGACAAAATTATTTTCCTGATAAAATGGGGCGTAAGCAGTATTATAGTCCTACTCAAAGAGGTTTTGAAAAGGAAATAAATAAGCGGTTAGATTATTGGCAGAAGTTGCGGCAAAAAACAGACTTTAAAACTAAAAACCTACCTACATAATATTATTATTTATTTTTGCTAGAGCTAATATGTCTTCTAAAAAATAGTGATATTTAGAAGACATATTTGATAACCTTAGTTATAGTTTATCAATGAAATATTTTAGAATTGTTGAATTACACTAGTTACTACTCCCTAGATATAAATGCCTTTACTTATATTCATAGCATTGATTCACCAGTTACTTGTACAAAAAATGTAGATTTGAGGTGCTTAATTAAATGTTTGTTTAAGTCAAGTCTGTTGCACATGTATCCATTAACCAGTTAAGGAAAACCAGCTTGTACTTTGGTTTCATATAACGGCAATTCGCAACGCTTCTTCAACAGAATATTCTAATATTTTTGTTATTTTTACAGTTCCTTGAGATAATAAATTATAAATTTAGTGATCTAAATTTTGGTGAGAATTTTATAACGTAATATTTCCTTATGAAATTAAAGTACTTTTGGCTGTTAGTACTATGCAGTTTAGAGTATCATCTTCCATCGTGGTTCCTTATTTTTAGGTAATGATACATCTTATTTCTTAATTTTATCATTAGTGGTGTTAGCATTTTTACTATCTAAATAAGTTATTATGTAAGCCGAGGACAATATAGCTGCACTACCAAATACAGTATAAATATCTGGTATCTCATGAAATATTATCAATCCTATAAAAATAGCAAAGAATATCCTAGTATATTCAAATGGTGCTACAAATGAGGGACTAGAATGCTTCAAAGCTGCAATAGAGCAGAATTGTGTAGTTATACCTAAAATTCCCATGAAAGATATTAGTATAAAATCTTTTAGGCTTAGTAGCTGCCATCCCTGAATGTTAAATAAAAATGATACTAGAGCGATACCTATATTAGTATATAGCATAATTGTAATTGTAGAGTCATAACGTGATAATATTTTTACTATAATTATAGAACTTACTGCTAATATATTAGCTAATAAAGCACTCGCAGTACCTAAATCTAAAAAAAATGATACAGGCCTTACTACTACTATAACCCCTATATATCCTAGGATTATTACTAACCATTTATAAAAACTAATTCTCTCTTTCAATAATATTATTGATAAAATAGTAGTAAATAAGGGACCTGACATACCAATAGAAGTAGCAAATGCAATTGGAAGGTTACGGTATGCGTAATAAGTACATAGCATAGAGCAAACGGTTAGCACAATCCTTACAACATATAGTGGTAGTTTCTTAGTTTTAACAATTGCCTTTCTATTAGCAATCAAGATTGGTAGAAAAAATATTAAACCAAAGCAGGTTCTAATAAATACTACTAGCGTAGTTGGTATAGTAGGATTAAGATGTTTTACCAGAGACATTGATATACTAAGAGATAATGCTCCTAAAGTTGCCAGAATTGCACTATTAATAGTTGGTTTGGATGAAAATAACATAGATGAATTATTAATTAAGCTTTGGAGTTAACTATAGCTTATAAATTTGCTTATTGAATTTTTATATATTTTTCTAGTTCTTAAATATTTCGCGTATTGGTAGAAATATTGATAAGACACTAAGAATAATAGATGTCATGGACCATTTAGTTATGGTGAAGTTTATTCGACTGGTTGATAAAAAGGTCAAGAAGCAAAAAATCCATTTCAAAAAGGAATAGCAAATTACTTAGCTTCTAATGCTGAAAAATTATGAATAATTGTTGATAACTAGTTAATATAAGATTTTGCCATTATGTACTTTGTTGTATTATAAGCTTTGATAATTGATGAGTAATGAGCAAGTTATTACCAATTGCAAGATTTTGTGATTCTTCTATCTCTAATAGCTTTTTAGTCCATAGGGTAATAAAATTAAATTTCCCGTATCGTGTAGATAAATACTATGTTACTTTATATTGATTACTAGAGTATAATAAGAAAATCAAATGAATAAGTATAATTATGTATGATACAGAGAATGTTTTTGCTAAAATTATTAATGGTCAACTTTCAGCAAAAAAAGTCTATGAGGATGATAAAATTCTAGCATTCCATGATATACATCCTGAGAGTCCTACTCATATTCTTGTTTTACCAAAAGGTGAATATATAGATTTTTCTGATTTTATTACAAAAGCCTCTAGTGATGAAGTTAAAAATTACTTTAATAAAATTGTTGATATTATTAAAGAGTTGGGGCTTGAAGAGAATGGTTACCGTTTAATAACCAATAAAGGAAGTCAATCAGGTCAGAGTGTTTTTCACTTTCATATGCATATTCTTAGTGGTAGGCAATTAAATGGACTGATTGGATAAGATTAAAGAGTCACTAAGTACTATTATAGTACAAGAGTTGTCATAACTTATTTTGTTTTACTTCAACTTTCTTAGTGCTATTTTCGAGTTTTTTAGTTATTTGTATATTCAAAATACCATCTTTAAAGGTAGCATTTATATCATCTTCCTAATATTGTGAGGTAATGTTAGTTACTGTTGAAAAGAGCCATAATAACGTTTACGCATAAAATAATTTCTTTCCTTATTTTCGGTACTTTCTTCGGTTTTTCCTTTTATTATTAATATATTGGTATTACTTATAACTTAAACTATAGTTATTGCTAATTGAAAGTGTTTTTTGATTGTAGTTATAATTATTTTTGTGTAGCGTCATCAAACGCTAAAATTACCCATAAATATATCTTTAAATTCCAACAGTAAATAAACTGCAAAATAACATATGTAACAATTTTAAGGCGTACTTTCTGCTATCTGGTTCTAAATCTAACAATTTCAACATAAAATATATACTCAAAAGCGTATATATTACCCTGATGACTTGAGATATATATTACATTTCTAGCCTTTAAATACTTTTAAATGTTCCTTCCACTCATCAGTAGTTTGTTGATTAGTACTAACAATTTTAGCCCAAATCTCATTGATGAAGTTATTAATCTCAAAAATATACAAAGTATTACTATTAAGCTGTTTACTGATAGCTTTTACAAATTCTTTCTGAACAATAACGTATTGTTGATTAGTTTTGTCTTCTATGAATTTTGATAGTTCAATAATAGTAAATGGTGAAGTTTTAGAGAATTGTTTTAATTCTTCTTCGGTAAATGTAATTTGATTAGACACAATCAATCTCCTTAGCTTGTTAATATGGTGCTAGGGGTTCGTTGCAGCCATTGAAAACAATAACTACCCACTGGTTTCATACCCCGAAAGTACTTATAACAGTAGACCCCCAGCATAAAAAGCCAGAGGCTAAACAGATTGATTTCGCAATGATGGCAACGAGACATCACTAACGTTTATAAAATACCAGAATAGAAATTTGTTACAACAATAATTGTATACAAACCAGCTCTGGTTTGATTATAATTATAAAATAGTAATTAAAAGATTTTTAAAACTATGCAATCAGTAAATATTACTTCAGCAAAATCCCATTTATCTGTCTTTACTTAAAAAATAGAAGAAAAAAATGAAGAAATTATAATTGAAAGAGCTGGCAAACCTATAGCTAGAATTATAAATATAAACCAGTAAAAACTATTAATAGAGGAGTATTTATAGATAAAATCAAGTTATCCAACTTTGCTGATGATATTACTACCAGGTTAGGGATTAAGGATTAGTTATGAGAGTATTACCTGATACTCATGCTTTAATATGGGCATTATGCGAACCAGAAAACTAACTCCTAAAATCAAGGACTTACTAGTAAATATTAATAACATTGTTTTTGTTAGTGTTACTTCATTGTGGAAACTACAAATAAAAAAGTTATTAGGCAAGATTACTTTGCCTGATAACTTCACTACTCAATTACAAGAATACGGACGAATTGCTAATTATTAAACCAGAGCATATTTCGTAACTAGAAGATATCTCGCTAATTCATAGAGACCCGTTCGATAGAATGTTGATTGCACAAAGTGTACACTTCTGATAACAACAGTTCTACATAAGAGTTTTTGAAAATTGTATTTTATTTTTTATGGAAGGATTTTACAAGAAGTTAGAAAAACTAGCCTCTGTAAGCCATATATCTACTATGCTGCAGGCTTATACCACATTCCTACATAAATGTTTACAATATCCTTAAAAGGTTTACTAACAAAAAGTCTGAATAATAAATCAGATTGACTAACTTAATAAAAACTATTAAAATATAATAAAATTTAATAGAAAGTGAGGAGATTATGACTATAATTAGTGTTCAAGTTCCGGATGAGTTGTATACATCTTTATTCTCAATGGCTAAACAATTGGATCGATCAAGTTCATCTATAGTAAGACAAGCTCTGATTACTTACTTACAAGAACTACAAGAGGATCAAGAAGATGCAGAAATTGCTTTAGCTGTTATGAAAGATAAAAACATGAAATGTTATACTTCTGAAGAAATGAAAAAGAGGCTAGAGGCCAGATATCGGGCAGAACATGGTTTATAAAACTAAATGGAAGAAAGCTGCTGATGATAATTTAGAGGAGCTTTCTTCTGATATCGCTTTAAAAATATATAATAGAGTTGAAAACTATCTAATTTCAGCTCCTAAAGAGTTAGGAAAGCCATTAGTTGGTAAGTATAAAGGTCTATATCGATATAGATGCGGGGATTATCGAATTATTTATGAAATAGATTCAGAAAACAATTTAGTCATTATAAATAGAATAGGACATAGAAGTGATATTTATTAGTTGATTAATAAAAAAACTTTGTATAAATTTAAAATTACAACACTTTTAGACATAGTGTTCCGTAGGCCCTACATATTACTGCTCAACTGGTTGAAAGTGTAGGGCTTTGTATTTGACTAATGAATAAGAAGGTGATATAGATTATTTACGAAGAAATGATGCTTACTTCCTAGCGTAAGTCTAGATATTTCTTTGTAGGATTCCTATATTTATTTTTTGGTTTGTTGATCTCTTTCCTTCGTTTAAAATGTAGGAATCCAAAGAAAGTTCTAAAGTCTCTCATAAAATTTTTAAAATCACAAAAAAACTTAAGGAAAAAAATTGTTCTGGGGGTATCCTATAATGATTTTTATGGAAAGTATGACGGATTTGTCACGGTAGAAAGAGGGAAAGTATTAAAGTCTTAATTATATATTTACTACTCGTAATGACTCCACATTCTCAATATTTTTACTGTCTTCTTATCTTCTAATATTTCATAAACTAATCGATGCTGTAAATTAATTCTTATCGATCGCTTACCACTTAAATCACCAGAAAGTTTTTTAGAAATAAAATCATAAGGATTCTCCCTAAGAATATTACGTATCTTTTCTGCTTTTTTATGTAAACCTACAGCTTTTAACTTATAAATATCTTTTATAGCTTGTTTAGTCAATTCTACTTTATATATTATTTCCATACATCATCAGTCCACTCTACACATTCTTCCAGTGGCTCTTTACTAGCTTCGATTATTGATTCTTTCATACCTGGAATCGATAATAAATATAAGGTTTCCTGTAATGATTCATAATCTTCTTCAGACATAATAACTGCATTACAACGCTTACCCTTTATATATATAGGCTCATGAGTTTTGTTAGTTTCATCAACAAGCTTAAATAATTTAGTTCTAGCTTCTGTAGCTGTATAAATAGTCATATTAGTATCCCTTTGTTTATATTTAGAATAGAATTAGGATAATCTGTTCATTTAAATTGTTTAGATTTTGGAGATTAAGTAATCTCATTGTACTATATCACGTACGTAATTGCAACTAGATAACAAAAAATATTTTAGAAAACTCTTAGAATATACTGAGTTAGTATTTGACGGGGTGTAAGAGAACAAGCGAGCGCACCAAGGAAATTGTTTATGAATTGTTGATATAATTTAGTCAAACTAATTTATTATTAATAAATCAATATACTAGTTCTATATGAACTAGAAATGATAGTATAAAAGGGGGGGAATAAAGATACTATATTTGTAATTATTAAAGTAAAGATTTAAGATATATATTCACAAAATGTTGCTAAATAATGTTTTAAATATTGATTGTATTAAAGGCATGTCTGAGTTACCAGATCAGTCTATAGATTTAATTATTGCTGATCCACCGTATGGTATAGCCAAGAAAAAACCTTTGAATGGTAACAGTCATGGAAAAATTAAAACACTTCATTCTGATTGGGATATCTTTAGTAGTTTTGATGAATTTTTAAATTTTTATAGATTATGGATAGAACAAAGCTTTAGACTATTAAAACCAAATGGAAGTATTGCTGTATGGGGTGATCGAAGAAATATCTTTTTTGTCCAACCTATTTTGGAGCAATTTTTTCCTAAATTTTTAGACTTAATTACCTGGATTAAACGTGATGCACCACCAAACATTACTCAAAGAGGTTTAGCTGCATCTACAGAATTTTGTTTAATTTATTGTAAAAATTCAACCAATTGGACTTTCAATGGAAATGCTCTTAAAAAATACAATAATGATAAACAAATGAGAAATTTTCTTGATATCACCAGGACTATGGGCTCTAAAGAACGAGTGGGCCACCCTACTCAAAAGAAAATAGAGACTCATTTAATATTAGTAGAGATGCTTTCTAATAAAGGAGAGATTGTACTAGATCCTTTTTTAGGGAGTGGAACAACTGCTTGCGCTTGTATCATAACAAGTAGAAACTATATTGGTTTTGAATTAAACCATGAGTTTTATTTAAAAGCTTCAGCAAGAGTTGTTTCCTGTAAAATAAATAATAAATAGATATAGTAATAGCTACTATTTTTAAAACTCATTAGCAATAGTTCGATTTGCCTAATTACAGTAGGTTAAGAAAGAGATTAAAAAATTAATCTTATTAAGAAAGAAACTAAAACAGTAGATTTATCGCTCTAAAGTAAAAAATAAATTAATTTGCTGTAAGGAAAATATTATTGTTGTAATATAACTTAAATATAGCATTGACTATTAACATAGCAAAACTGCGTTATTTGGTTAGTGCGATTTATTGTTGTGAGTAACATATTAGATTCTAAAACTTCGATAGGAAGATGTTAGGTAGGTGTAGTATGACATCATTTTATGATATTACAAGATAACGTAACAATATTTAAGCAGATCACTTGGTAAAGAATATGTTGTAAGTAAATTAACAATATTTAATCTAGAAATTGGTATTTTACTAATTAAACTTGGTAAGTTTATTCTAAATAATAAGCAATGGCTATATACAGAGCAGAATATTGAATCGTCAGAAAAAGCAACTTATATGTACTAAAACTAAAGGGAGGTATAAAATTTTGATAAAATTGTAAAGTACTATAGGAAATGACTAAAATATCCAATCTTTCAAGAACAGGTGTTGAGTTTAGAAAAATTAGAACAACATGCGTTGCTTAATACTTTAGGGAAGATTAAATAATTAAGTTAGGAAGAGTTATAAAGACAAGGGAAGAGTATAAGGTGAAAACTAATTACTTCAAAAAGAACTTCAAAAGGAAGTGATGTATACACTCATTTAGATTTTTATAAAAATATTGTGGTGCAGCTTACTGAGATGGTAATTATTTAGTATTACTTATGTTTGTTGCATGATAGGCGCTTATACATAAAAGTAACAAGAATCGAGAGATAGTTAGAAAATACTATAAAGGATTGTAAACAGAAGCTAGAAATGGAAATTACAGCCTATTAATTTTAAAAGACTTAACATATTTACGATTTGTAAAAGAGATATGGTTACTTGGATCAAGATTATCCATCTAATGTGGATAATCAAAAAAGAGTGTTAGCTATTTATTGCTCCAAAGCAAATGCTCAAGATTGACTGACTGGTTTAGATATTATTAATCAAGCAGATATACTTGATAAATTAGATAATTCTTCTTCTTTTAAAAAACCAGGTAAGACATCTTATACTGGATTTTTTATGTTAACTATATTATTCTTATTTATGGTGTATTCTCCTATTTTAAGTTTTATGCTGTCACATAATTTACTTAATTTACGTAGTTGAATACACCGCTATTTTTCTAGATATTTTATTCCTATCACTACTTCATACACAAAGTTTACCATAGCTTATAAAAGAGACGTATACTGTTGAAAGGCTCAATTGTACTAACTAATATTTTTAAAAATAGTGTTTTAGATCAGCTAGAATTTAATAAAGATTCTAGCAAGGTATTTATTTTACTGTAAACTTAACTAGTTACAAACAAAAAATATCTCAATTTTGGGGATGTATTTCTGTGTAATTTTTTTATCGACGAAAAAAGAAACCAAGATAAAAAAATTACATAAAGCTGAACTATCAAGAGTAAATCAAAATAATATAGATGCAAACTTTAAAGATGGAGTGTTGATAGTAAAAATACTAAAGAAAAATAAAAAAAGTATTACATTTCAACAGTGGATGATGCTTCGAATGGGAAAGCAATTTTGATATAACCATAAACTCAATCGATATTTTTAATGTGTGAAAATATATTTCTTGACAGTACAAATCATTATTCACTGTATCAAGAGTCCCAATCTAATTCTATATCTAGTTAGATATAGAAAATGGGATGTTCTTCAAAATTTGCGGAATCTGATCTCGAAAGTTTGAAGTTCAAAGATATTAGTTTGCAAAATTTATAATTAATTAAGCAATTCCCATTTAATTCAAGCATGCAAAACCTGCAATTACCTTCAACCGACGAAGATCTTTTGCTTTAGGAATTGATAAAACTAAATAATTATATTAATTATATAAAATTATTTTTAATTTTGGGGTTTTGGGGTTTTGGGG
>Ga0208105_1000239_pt1 | contig 20690 bp, 18 predicted proteins | sample CryBogCBE16Jul07_FD_184574 | JGI IMG/M metagenome (GOLD analysis project Ga0208105, IMG submission 184574) | Freshwater microbial communities from Crystal Bog, Wisconsin, USA - CBE16Jul07 (SPAdes) | ecosystem: Environmental > Aquatic > Freshwater > Lake | place: Crystal Bog, Wisconsin, USA... | reverse complement strand
CACGGGGAATACAGGTCCAACCGGTCCGACAGGCACAACCGGTCCGACGGGATTCACGGGCAATACGGGTCCAACAGGTCCGACGGGCATCACGGGAATGACAGGTCCCACCGGTAGAACAGGCGCAACCGGATTCACGGGAATGACAGGTCCCGACTCAACTGTCACTGGACCCACCGGTCCCGCGGGTCCAACTGGATTCACTGGGACTACAGGTCCTGCATCCTATGTCACTGGACCCACGGGAATCACAGGACCGGCGGGTTCTGGTGGTGGTGGGAATGTATCGCTCTTGGGAAGTACTGCGATGTTCAATATTGTCACCGTTTCAACGGGCGGAACCGGATTGTATGGCAACTCGAACTTTACATTCAACGGAAGCACATTGAATCTGAACAACAACATGGTATCGAACGTCAATGATATGGCATTCAGTTATGTGCCTTCGATCGTTCCTACGAGTGTAAGCAACTGCGTTCTGTGGCTAGATGGTTCCGATACGTCGACGATGTCATTTTCCGGTGTTTCCAATCTAGCCACGTGGAAGGACAAGTCAAGTAATGCCTACGTAGCCTCCAACTTCGGAACCCCTAGTTACACGTCGAATATAGCAAATTCTCGCGGTGTGATTGCCTTTACAACCGCGGGTAGTGGTATGTCGATTCCTTCGTTCGTACTGTCTCCACAGATGAGTTTGTTCGCAGTACAGTACCCAATTAACCAGAACTCAAATGGTCCTCCGATCGAGCTGTCGCCAGCCTCCTCGATCTATCCTGGTTTCTTGGTTGAATCCGGTATCTCGAACTTTATGATCCGCACAAGCATAGGGACACCGAGCAACTTGGTGTTCACTGAATCTGGAACAACTCTCGTTGCGACATGGACTGCGGTTCCAGCTGCGACGACCTATTCGTACACAGTCTATTCCAACACGCTATACTCGTATTCGAACAGCACACTGATTTCCAATGTAACGGGTTTGACATCGAATACATTCACTCATTCTTCACCTGTCTCTGGAAACTACTACTACTTCACACTGAATGCGATAACACCGTATGGTACATCCCTACTGGCTACGAGTCGAATCGGACAGTATGTTACGATGGCGACGCAGTTGAGTTCGTTCGCATTGACAGTCAGTAACGGAACCTTGACCACGCAGCCTGGATACTACGTGTATTCATTTACGAGCGTTGGGTCAGGCTCGATTGCAGTATCGAGTCCGGCGAACATTTACGGACAGGTGATGGTCGTGGGCGGTGGTGGCGGGGGAGGCACGTACGGGGGCGTGGGGTATGTGGAGGGCGGCGGAGGAGCTGGTAGCGCCCTGCTATCCAACATAACACTCGCGTCGAGCGCATCGCCATTTCCAGTTGTCGTTGGCGGGGGCGGTGTCTCCGGAAACAATGGATCAAACTCTTCCTTTACGGTTGGAGGAACAACCTACACGGGGCTTGGCGGTGGTCGCGGTGGAATATACTGGGGAGGCGCCGGAGCTGCGGGTGGATGCGGTGGTGGTGGAGCGGGTAATAATAACGGCTCGGGCAACGGTCCGGGGGTTATCGCGTCGTACGGAGGTTCGGGATCACCGGGATACGCGGGTGGTAATGCAATATATCCTTCATTGATCAATGTTTCTGGCGGCGCTGGTGGTGGCGGTATGGGAAGCCCTGGACGCAGCAACCCACACGATTCACTCAGCGGTGGCGATGGCGGTGAGGGTATAACCTACGTCGTGGCTGGTGTATCCTATACCGTAGCCGGTGGTGGTGGTGGTGGTGCGCAAGGATGGGGGGGAGTCGTCACAGGAGGTACCGGTAAAGCAGGCGGTGGGCATGGCGGGCGCGGCGCTCAAAACGTAGGAGCATATGGTCCAGAGAATCCAACAGATGGTGCTCCAAACTCGGGAAGTGGCGGCGGCGGCGCCGGCTACAACACCTACGGCGCCGCAGGTGGGTCCGGTATTGTTGTCGTTGCACTTTTGCTCCCCCCTACTCCTCCTACGAGCGTAACACTTATCGCAGTGAATGGAACTGCGTTCATGAATTGGGAGACAACAGCCGCCACAACGTATTACTGGACTCTATATTCCTCGTCTACGTCAAACTACGAAGGAACCGTCGCAAACACCGGATCCACATCCTCGTTGAGCGCTACGCAAACTGGACTGACAATTGGAAACTACTACTATTGCGTAGTGTACTCGTCGAACCAATATGGTGTCTGTCCGGTCAGCGCATCACCCGTTGTTCAGTACGTACCGAGCCCCTTCAACTTGGCATTGACGATTACCGGGTCCAATGCGAACATGACGTGGAGTTCAACTGGTTCTTCACCTACCTTCGCATATGTACTCTATCGGACAACAGCGTACTCGTATGCGACACCAACAACAGTGGTCGTAAGTAGTACCACAAGCGCTTCACCTGTCACGTATTCCTTCACGCCAGTTTCGGGCGGTTACTATTACTATTCAGTCTACGCAACCACAACCTACGGAACTTCGCCAATCTTTTTGAGTCCGGTCGTACAGTATCAACCCGCAGTCACAGCGCCCTACACATTCACCTGCACGGGTTACGATCAACCGTTCTCATTTGGATCCTTAACGTCAACCAACGTATACATGTGGGGTGCAGGTGGTTGTAGTTTGAGCGGCTACCCGATGGGCGGAGCTGGTGCGTACCTGAGCGGAACATTAGCGCTGCCCAACAATGCATCCTCGTATATTGCCGTGGTTGGACAGGGCGGTTTTCCCTTGACAACGTTTACTGGAAGTTCGTATGGTGGCGGAGGACCACCAGGACCTCAGAGCGGTACGAGTGGGGCTGGTACGACGTCCGGCGGCGGCGGTCGGTCTGCGATTCAAGCCATCCTTAACGTCGTACCGTCTGTGACCACAGCCAACGGCACAACCGCAACGGTCACAACCTCTGCTGCGCACGGAGTCGTCGTTGGACAACCGATTATCCTTTCGAACATGACACCGAGTGGACACAACAAGGCGTATGCGGTCAAAACCACCCCAACCTCCAACACCTTCACAATCGCAAGTACGATGACAAGCACGTCCAGTGGTTCGGCTGGAATCTTGATCGCAGAACTTGTCGACGTCGGTGGTGGCGGTGGTAGTGGCGGATGGGGTCCAGCCTATGGCGGATCCGCTACGTACTCAGGTTCAGCCAATGACGGGTATGCATATGGTTCATGGGGCGGCGGCGCTTCACAGACAGCCGGTGGAACAAGCAATGTCTGGTTTTCGTTCCTTGGAAACCAACCCGCCAACGGTGGCAGCGGTGAAGTTGGTTCAGTCTTGCAAGGCGGTTACGGTGGTGGTGCAGGTGGAGGCGGATACTATGGTGGTGGTGGTGGTGGATATGGGTGGAATGGATACCCGGCGCAGTCGGGTGGCGGCGGTTCGTCCTATTCTTCGCTACTCACAAACATTGTTGGATCAAATTCGCCCGGGACGTACCAGCCGCCGGCGACGGACAGTCCATACTACACGGTACCGCACACAGCCGAGGGTGGGAACAACGGAATTGGAGCCTTCGGGGAAGGAGGAAACGGACTCGTTGTTGCGGTTGTGCCCATCGTCCCTCCGCCATCTCCCGTGCTGGTGGTTACTACAGGTACGGCGAGTATGAAGTGGACAACAGTTCCCGGCGCAACTGCGGTGAATTGGGTCCTATACCAATCCGCTACGTCCAATTACAATGGAACATCAAATAGCAGCGGAACTGTCACCGGTACATCTGCCTCTGCGACTGGACTGACAAGTGGACGTTACTGGTACTTTACGATCGCATCTTCGAACTCAGCTGGTCCTTCGTCTGTGATCGCAAGCAGTATTATAGACTATTAATAACAACGATGTCGACTAGTTTGGGGTCCACGAATCTAACGGCTGCGAACACATGGCAGTTGTTGGAGGCAATCAATCCAGATCCCACGCAGGGTTCTACGATGTCTATCTATGTCAACGGGACATTGGTCACGTCCGGCGTCGTCCAATCCGGCACGACACCCGTGACAAGTCCGCTATTCATTAACGGTCAAAACGGTACATCCATAAACTCGTATCCGTCCTACCTCGCGGAGTTACTTATCTTCAATACTCCACTCGATTTGTCGAACCGGCAGTTGATCGAGGGGTATCTTGCGTGGAAGTGGGGACTTCAAGGTAGTTTGCCGAATATTCACCCATACTATTCTGCGAGCCCGACTCAGGGTGTTACGTCAGTCGGAGCGATGCTCGTGGATTCGGGTGGAAGCATTGAAGTGGCTCCATCCTCAACGTTTCGCGTACTCGCTCCAACTGAATGGCGCATGAAGATGACGACAGTGACTACAACGTACCTAGTCATTCAAACGCCCACCGTAGATGCGCCGTCGACTGGTTCGGCTGGAATGTATACACTCACGAACTCCGGGTTCAATTCGCTTACACTGCCGTATTGTACAGCGTCTTCGCCGGGTCTGTTTTGGACAGTGCGGAATTCGACAAGTACAGACTTTACAATCGCACTTCTGTACACGTCGGGGTCAGGTCTCGGGTCCACCCTCGTACTGAATGCTGGGGCGAGCATCAACATCTACTGGAACGGAACAGCGTTTACGTCATTTATCGGGTTTGGTCCAATTGCAGGCTCCACTGGAACATCGAACATCCTGACTGCCAACGGTCGTAACGGTATGATTGGTCAGTCAGCCCTGACCTTCAACGGAAGTGCGCTCAGCGTCGGATACAATACCATCGCAAACGTCTCGAACGTAGGCTTTGCAGAGATCACCCCGCTGTTGCCATCTAACGTAGCCGGATTAACTACGTGGTTCGATCCGTCGTATGCACCGTCGCTGACGTTTTCGAATGGACAAATCACTGGATGGGCAGCACGAACGGGCTCAAACATCTACACGAGCAATGGATTTTACGTTAGGAACCCCGGAAGCTCCAACCCATTATCAACCTATTCGGCAACCGCTCTGAATGGTGGGTATCCTGGTGTGCAGATTGCGAACAATCCGTACGATGAACAGTACGTTGCGACAGCGCCGACGTATAGCATGATCGGTTCGAATGGATACACTCTCATGTGGGTCTGTCAATATCCATCGTACGATGTGTACGGAGCACAGGCTATCGCTATGTGGATTACGGATGACGTCAGTGGCGGCGGCGCGCGACTCCTAGACTACGAGGGTGGTGCAGGTACCACTAACCCTTACAACCCAACCGGACCGCTCATCTACGGAGCGACCATCCGCTCACAAAACAATGGCAACAGTGTCGATGGAATCAATGGCAACAACTCGGGCTCATCGGGCTTCTTTCCCGCAAATTCGAATGTTCCCTACGTAAATACAGTTTGTTACGACGCATCCTCGAACAGCCTTACGTACTACATAAATGGCAACTTGTACCTCTCAACTCACTACACCACGGCTCCGTACAATTGGGGATCCAATATGACGATTTCGCTCGGATTTTATGTCGGGTATGGTGGAGGTGCGTCGAATGGGTTCGTCATGGGTGATATGCTCATCTACAATACCCCACTGTCTGTATCCAACATCCAAAACATGGAAGGGTACTTGGCGGTTAAGGGTGGATTCACGTCGCGTCTTTCGAACACCCATCCCTTCTACAATGCGACAGCCGGTCCGACCTATGTGGCTCCGATTGGAACCATCGTAGCCGATCCATTGTTCAATATGACCATCGATCCTGTGAACACACTTCGCTTACAAGGACCGACTGAATGGCGCTACGTGACCTCTACGATTACGGGAACAACACTTGACTTGACTGCGTCCTCCAATTACTATGCGACCACATTCCAATTACAAGGCGGACCGACGGTTACGATTAACTTTCCTGCTGTTTCACCGTATCTGTCTGGCGTATGGTGGACGTTTGTCAATGCGTACGGGGGCACGCAGACACTGTCCTTTACTGGGTCGTATACTGGATTGTCGAGTAGCTACGTACTGATGTCTGGACTATCGATCACGTTCTACTCCGATGGAACAACGTACTACTCCTCTGTTCTCGGTGTCACCGGACCCACAGGAACGACTGGGTACACAGGTCCGATTGGCACAGGTCCAACAGGTACCACCGGTCCAACCGCAGACACAGGACCGACGGGTCCCACAGGCATGACAGGTCCAACGGGAATGACAGGTACCACCGGTCCAACCGCAGACACAGGACCGACGGGTCCCACAGGCATGACAGGTCCAACGGGAATGACAGGTCCGACAGCCGACACAGGTCCCACTGGTCCCACAGGCACGACAGGAACAACAGGAACCACCGGACCTCCGGGTACAGGATACACTGGTCCAACGGGACCCACTGGACGTACTGGAATGACGGGACCGACTGGACGTACTGGAATGACGGGACCCACTGGAATCTACGGAACAGGCACGACCGGTCCAACGGGTCCGCGGGGTACTGACGGAATACCGGGTGGTCCAACGGGACCCACCGCTCCCACAGGTCCCACAGGTCCCACAGGTCCCACAGGTCCCACAGGTCCTACGGGCTCAACCGGACCAACGGGTACCACGGGACCTCCGGGTACAGGATATACGGGTCCGACGGGACGTACAGGCACAACTGGACCTCCGGGTACAGGATATACGGGTCCGACCGGACCCACCGGACCCACCGGAATCTACGGAACAGGCACGACCGGACCGACCGGACCCACCGGACCCACCGGAATCTACGGAACAGGCACGACTGGACCCACCGGACCGACCGGACCTCCGGGTACAGGATATACGGGTCCGACGGGACGTACAGGCACAACTGGACCTCCGGGTACAGGATACACGGGTCCGACTGGACCGACTGGACCCACCGGAGTCTACGGAACAGGCGCGACCGGACCCACAGGGATGACAGGGCGCACGGGAATGACAGGTCCCACTGGACCCCAGGGTGTTGTGAACGTGAGCGGGTTTACGGTTACAAACCAGGTTCTGACGACGTCCACAACCGCCTCGACGATTAACGCGAACCCGAACTTGACATTCAACGGGTCAACACTCACTGTCACGGGTAACTTGATTACGAACTATATCAATTCGTTCACGGGTACATTGACCAGCGTCGCAAACTTATCAAACGCATTGTTACTGGCAATCAACTACTCGGCTAACGTATACATCGTTGAATATAGCATGCGCAGCTCTAACGTTGCGGGAGGCGCATGGTTCACCCCGATTAGCGGCGGTGCACTTGTTCAGTCTAACGCATACGTCGCACTATTATACTCGTACTCGGGAACCCCACTCGTCTCCTATATCAACGGTGTCGGCGGCGGTCCATCGTATAGCAATAACACCGGAGCAACCGTTGACGTCTTCTATGCGATCACGGTCCGCTCGATTGGATAGTCAGTGTGGCTATGAGTGTATTTGACTGTAGTTGAAGCGTCTCTGTCGTACCAGGAAACTCTGCGCATTCAGTTGCGATCAAGTCTTCGATGGACGGGCTTGGGAACAAGTAGTCGATGTAATCCATAACTTGCGCACGCCGCACACCATCCGCACACTTCAACGGCGGAATGATATTCAATATGAACACCAACGACATTCCATCTGGGTTGGCTGCGACGTGATTCGCAATGCTTGTGACGAGTGCGTCTTGTAGAAGAGCCCGATCTTCAAGCTCCTTGGTGGAGTAAGGCATTTATTAGTATGTATCAGACAAGTGTACGCGTGCGGAAACTAGTCCTTTCCGCCAAACTTCTTGTAGTACTCCGCATACGACATCGGTGCAGGGCTGGTGTGAGCATTCGAGTTGACGATCTCAGGTGCATACCGCTGAAACAGCTTCTGACCCACAGCCGTGGACGCGTCCTCCGCAGTGATCTCACCCTTCTCAATACGCCGCTTCAAGGCTAGCATCTCGAAGAACGTCGAGTCCAGACGGTCCTCTGCGTGCATCTGCCACAACGCAGGGTAGTCGAAAAAAAGAGTCTTGTTCTCCGTCTTCATCTTCTCCATGAACTCCTCCTGACGAAGGTGACGCCACTTCTTCTTCGAGTGGTCCATGTTGCGAACAAGAGCCTGGATCTGCGTCGCATTCAGTTCCTCTGTCGTGATGTTGCGCTCGCCTTCCGCGATTTGCTCAGGTGTGAGTTCAAGACGACGTTCTGCCATTGTTATGAGTTGGCATAGAATCTATAAGTGGGTGTAACGCAGCCATCAACTGCGAGCACTCCGCGTGATGTGTCATACCCGTCAGAATGACGTTTCCAGTCCTGAACACCTTCGCAATCCACGCATAGCCTGGGAAGTAGATCTTGACTGCGGGATACACCGAAGGCTCGTACTCCGTCTTGATTCCACGCCGACGAAGCGTATCGTACAAGGTCTCTCGCGACACGGTACCTTCGGCTGTCAGACGCGTCTTGTAGTTCATCAGCACAACGCGCCGAACTTCTTGCGTCCACACATTCTTCGGAGCCACATCGTCCGGGACAACAATCGCGTGCGGACAGGTTGCGGTGATGTGCGCCCTTAGTCGCGCCATGACCGAACGGTCGTACCGCTCGTCCAGCACACCTGTGATGTGAAACACTCCATTCTGGAATATCTTCACCGTAATCTCCTTCTTCTTCAATGTCCCATCACCATCGTCCAGACTGACGAGAGTGATGGAATTGTGTCCGAACCCGGTCGTTCGCTTCGCCGGTGCCTTCTTGACTCGTCTCTTAATCAGGTCTCGCTTTGAAGACCCGCGTGCAGGGACACCCTGCTTCTCAATTTTGATGATGGACTCCGTCAGTGGCAGCTCATCGAGTAGTCGATTCGTGTCCAGACGAACGTTCGCTGTGTACAGTACCACCATGGTTGTCAGTATTGGCGTCTCCATGCACTGGGCTCGTGTAAATGAAATCGATTTCGTTTTTCCAAGACTGTGAAAAGGAGAAGGGTTCGCGACTAATGACATGGCATTCGAATCCACGGAGTACCCGACGTAGCTTCGTTTCCTCTGTCAATTCGAGCATCCAGCCTTCGAGATACCCGAGCCAAAGAACGGCTGTTTTGTGATGTGCGAGAATACCCAACGAAGTCTCAGCAAGAGTACTGAGTGGTTCGCAGGATAAGTCAAAACATCCAGCGGGTTTCGCGGCTGGATATGTGTACACTGTAAGCATGCTTTTGTAAAGAGACGTTCAATTAAGTGACTGTACGAGGCGCAACGTACGTGTTCTTCCACACAGGTCCACCGGTTGTGGAGTTGATGAGTCCCGGGCTCAGTCCCACGCACCCGCACGACGACGCGAAGTTCACCTTGCCACACGCCTGACAGCAGTTGTTGATGGACTGCCGGGCTTTGGCAATCCGGTCCTCGCGGTAATAGTTCGAATCTGACGAGGGAATCAGCGTAGACAGCCGGATCGTGTCATTGACTTCGCGGTACATGTCCACGCCGTAGCTGTCTTTTCCGTAGCACAAGTCCTTGATCTGCGACGGTTTCGTGTTCACAGTTGCCACCGCATTCGCGGACGCATACCCAATGTACGCAGACGCATCCTTCACCTGGTGTCCGCGCGCAATGGTCGCAGACGATCCGTTGCGTGTGCTCGGGGCATTCAGCGTGGTTACACACGCAGTCGCAGGCAAAAACTGCTCGTAGACAGCAGACGCTGCATTCTGCCGCCGAATCTCGGTCATCTGACCACATGTCATGCGTGGACGTGTGTCAATATACTTTTGCGTCTTGAGTTGCTGTCTCACCAGATACTCGCTACACGACGACATCTTGTTCTTAGGTGGAGAGGATTCTACACCCCAGGATGCGTCAACAGATGGCGGCGGCAACACTCTCGCGTAAGTCCAAGCTGATTGAGAGCTCGACCCTCCGCAGTGACCTTTGTTTCCGTCGTCAGGTACATCAGCTGTCCATCCGCTGGACGTCCATCCTCACGACGAAAGTCCTTGACGAGACGATTGAACTCCTTCCACTTGCCTGCGAGGGGAAGATTACACGTGTAGCAACGGATTACGATTGGGAAGTCCATGCTGTGTCTTTTATATGGCTTGGACAGTTCGTTTTTCGCAGACTAGAACAATGAAAGTCAAGACGAAAACACTGTACTGGGTCGCAGCGGCTTTCTTTGTGTTGGGGTTGGTCCTGTTATTGGTTCCCAGCACCCCCAGCTTCACCGCCACGTACTCAAAGGACGTGAGCCGGTTCGGAAGCGACTCCGTGGACATGCAGATGGCGATGGGCACTCTTCACACGGATCCGCCGTACATGATGGTACCCAAGCCAGAGATGAAACCTACCCTACTGTTCCCGCCCTCAGAGGATGACCTTTCGAAACTTTCAGGACCGCCTGCGACTATACACTAATGCCCGACTGGGTACTGGTGGGGACATCTCACTTCATTCTATTGCCCGTCGTCGCATATCTGAACTCACGTGAATGGGTGTGTGCGGGACTTGTCTTTGGCACCTACCTGTCATCGGTGGCTCATCATTCGACGAAGCCATTCTCAACGGTACTCCTGTATACGGACATGGCATTCGCGCAGATTGCGAATCTGTGTGCGGTCTATACCACCCTTCAATGGGTTCCATTTTCGATACCGCTGTATCTGTGCTTTTTGTCCTGTCCGCTCATCGTCCACTACTACGGTCATCACCACAGTATTCTTGGATGGGACCCAGATCCAGCCGTCTCTACGTGGTGGCACGCGTTCCTCCACGCCTTCACATCCCTGTCCTCCACGCTCTCCATTCTGCTCGCTTTCACACATACGTCGTGAACTGTGTATGCCGAACTGGGCACTTGTCGCATCAAGTCACTTCTTTCTCATTCCGTCGTTATCAGCCATCGCGTTACGCGGATACGTACCTGGAGGGCTTGTATTTGCAACGTACCTCGTCTCCGTCGCGTATCACTCGACAAAGCCGCGGTTTCCATGGTTATTGAATCTTGATATCATATTTGCACATCTTGCCCATATCACCATGATGTGGACGACAGCACAATGGATGCCCTATTCGCTCCCCGTGTATGCACTGTTTCTGTCGTGTGCGGCAATCACCTATTACTACGGTCAGACCTATGAGTGTCTCGCATGGGACCCGAATCCAGTGGTCTCCACGCGATGGCATGCGTTCATGCATGGGTTTTTGGGATTAAGCTCTGCGTTCTCGGTCTTGATGGCCTCTGCTTCGGGTAACAATGTCTTGTGGTTCTTTAACAAATGAGCCCATTCAAAAAGTGGCTGTTGATCTTCATCGTCACACTCGCACTGATTCACATGGGGTTCGGTAGCCTCGCCGACATCCTCCGCACTGGACAACTCACCTCTCAACACGGTTGGACTGAAGCGTTGATTCTTATGCTATTAGCCATTGTCGTCGCGATTGCAGTGAAGTAACTACCACGCCAACTCGAGCTCCTGTGCGGACCAAAACTCGTTGGCTCCATTCGGCATCTGACGACGGAACAGAAACGGAAGCCTACGCTGCTCAATCTCACGACGCGCAACCTGGTCGAGGAATCGTGGGTCCGACGTACGAAGTCCATCGAGACTCACAAGAGGCTTTGCTCCCTCTGCGAGCTGCTGCTGCCGAGCTGCGAGGAGAGCGACGTATTCATAACGGCTGAAGTACGGGCGAGTCATACGCTGTCCCTTACCGATGGCTTCAACGACTTGTGCGCGGTACACGGGAGCAACCTCGGGGTGGTCCGTAAGAGACTGCGTAGGCGCCGCGGCGGCGGGGGGAACAGCAGCAGCGTTCGTTGACATAGTCTCCTCTTGTCTAGGAACATACTCTTTCGTTTTCAATAAATGCCGATCATCCGTGGTGCTGCGGGTGGAACGGACCCCGGTGGTGCTCATCCGCAGGTTGCGGGTGGCAATGGCTCATGCATCGTTCAATACACCGTGAACCCGAGGTTTCACGACTGGAAGAGCCCGCCGTTCAATGGACGTATCTACATCACGTGAAAAATGTTAGCACTAGACAATGCCTACCCGTCCCGCGTCCGATTACCTGGCGTATGTCAAATCACAGATCCTGACTCAGACAGCAGTTGCTGTTCCGCAAGCTCGCAACGTTCTTCGTTATGAAGGGGCTGGAACTCGCCTTAATGCGATTACACAGTACTCGGATATGCGGTATGTGACCACGGGACAGGCTCCACCTGCCCGCATTGCCCCGCGTCAAAAAGTATTCAACCGCTCCAACCCTCTCGCGCTGTCGACGGTTGCGACTCTGAGTGGCGGCGGTGTCTTGGGCGGAGTTGTCAGCCGCCCTCAGCCGAGGACGTCGGGTACGACTAGCTTAGTCGTCCTGCAAACCAACCTCATTCAGAATGCACAGGCGTGTGCGGGCAAGAGCGGCACGACCTTCACGTCGTCTGTTCCTGCGACCAGTGGATTACCGTAATCAAGCCCTGGCATTCTGCTTCCACATCGCATCGCAGACTGCGCACTGGTACATCCAGACTACATTCACCGAGTCCAGCTTCACACCTACAATGTCAGACTCCTTACCTTGTGTTGCGCAGGTAGGATTCAGACACACCATTGTCTTGAAGCGAGGCAGCGTCGGGTCGTACTTCAAGTACGGATTGATTGAGTACTGGACAGATGTGTCCTGTTGAAGGTCATGCTCGTACACAACCGGATTCTCCTTCGTCGCCTCCTCCTCGTAAGGGCACGAGCGGCACTTCAAGTATGCCTTTCCCTCGCGCTCCTCGATCTCGTACAGGAAATTGGAGCAGTCGGTACAGAACTTCATTGCTTACCCTTTGGTAACAAAATCGTCGTCCGTTTTAAATGACTAAACCCGGATTCGTGCGTTCAAAAGGAATCAGCCCGCCACAACTCATCGGGGGAATAAGTAACGATGCAAGCCGGACACCTTCAAAAGTTTCTGGACGCTCACCGTGCGGAGACCAAGAGTGGTCTCGAGACTCATCAGCTCTTCGGACATGGTATTCTCTACACGATTCCTGACGAGAAGATGGACGAGTTCTATCGCCTCTACTGCAACCACGTCGCAAACAATGGTCCACTGACCATCACGGAGAAGATGACCCGGATCGGTCCTCTCCGTGTGGATCTCGACTTCCTGTACGATGGACGAGTCGATGACCACAAGCACACACAGGCAATGACAATTGCCTTCGTTAAGGCGTACATGTCCGAGGCTGCGAAGTATGTCCAGGTCAAGGACATCGTGGATGTCTACGTGATGGAGAAGCCCGAGCCGACCTTCTACCCGGGCAAGAAGGAGTCGAAGTCCGGTATTCACCTGGTGGTGCCAGAGGTTCGCGTGAATCGCAACGTGGAGCTGGCAATCCGCAATGCACTTCTTCCGAAGATGGACGAGTACTTCCCCAACCTCGGACTGAAGAAGGACTGGCGCGAGACCTATGACAAGTCCCCGCTCAATCACACGAGCTGGTGGGCTCTGCTGGGTTCGAAGAAGCCGGCGGGTGAGGGTGCGACGCCGCAGCCGTATCAGCTCAAGTACTCGATCGAGTGGGACCCGAATGACGTGGCGGTGGCTATCGACGAGGAGGTGAATCGCGAGGTCAAGCCGGAGAATATCCGCAAGTTCTCGGTCCGGTCCTCCAACGAGTCAGAGTCTCCGTTCACCGAGCTGGGTAAGGCGTACGCCTTGAAGGAGGAGGAGGTGCGTATCTCGGGTGGAACTGCGATGATGCCCCAACGCGGTCGCCCGGCTCAGCGTACAGGTGACCCGGGTTCGCGCGGTTCGTCTCCGACTCGCGTGATCTACCTCCAACCTCTGTCCAAGTCGATGTCTGACTACTACGAGGCTCACATCTTCAACTTGAAGTCGGATCGGTTCAATGATCACGACGAGCGTACCAAGGTGGGACACTGCTTGAAGAACATTCACCCTGATTTGGAGAATCTCTGGCTCGAGTTCTGTTCGCAGCGTGTGGACGGCAAGTATGATCCGCGTGAGGCGATGGCGAAGTGGCAGGGATTCAACTTCCGCAACGACGGTGCGAAGCTGGGTGTAGGCAGCCTGCGCCACTGGTCGCGGATGGACAATGCGGACGGCTACATCCAGATTGAGAAGATGAACATTGACCGTCTGCTAGACGAGGCTACGGATACGCAGACGGAGCACGATATGGCGCAGGTCGTCTATGCCAAGTTCCGCGACGAGTTCAAGTGTGCGCGGTTCAGTGCGTCATCGTGGTACTGGTTCGCAGGTCACACGTGGCGCGAGACAGATAAGGGTGTTTCGCTTCAGTGTCGCCTGTCATCGGACGTCTTCCGCGACTTCTTCCGCAAGGAGACGGAGATCACGACCATGATGAATGCGGATGGATTCCCGCAGTGTCCGGAGGGAAAGCACGATCCGACTGGCTGCGACTGGTGTAAGACCGACAAGAAGCGCCAAGCCTATGCCCATATGCGCAAGCAGCTGCGCATGACTCGGTTCAAGGAGAACGTGATGAAGGAGTGCCGCGAGTTGTTCCTGGACGAGGAGTTTGCGACCAAGGTAGATGAGAACAAGAACCTCATCGCGTTCGCGAATGGTGTGTTTGATACGCTGACCTTCGAGTTCCGGGATGGTAAGCCGGAGGATTACATCTCCTTCTGCACGAACCTCGAGTTTCACCCGGATCGCCCGCACGATTCGTTCCCGTGCTGGCAGGAGCTGAACAAGTTCCTCCACGATGTGCTGCCCGATCCCGACGTTCGCGAGTACTTCCTCGCCTACCTCGCTACCTCGCTGTCCGGAAACAATGAGGCGCAGAAGTTCCACATCCTGACCGGTACAGGTTCGAATGGTAAGTCAATGTTGATGAACTTGATGTCGACTGCGATGGGTGATTATGCGTGCAAGGCTCCAATCTCGCTTCTGACACAGGCACGTAACAAGTCCGCAGCTGCGGCTCCGGAGCTGGTCCGTATGAAGGGTCGTCGCTTCGTGACCATGCAGGAGCCCGATGAGCAGGTGCCCCTGAACACGGGTCTGATGAAGGAGCTGGCGTCTTCGGAGAAGATCACGGCGCGCGATTTGTATGCGGGTTCGAAGCAGATGCTCGACTTTGACCTCCAAGCCCGTTTCAATCTCGCGTGTAACGAGAAGCCGAAGATCAATACGCAGGACGGAGGTACGTGGCGCCGTCTGGTGGTTGTGAACTTCGTGAGCAAGTTCGTAGCCGACCCGCGGCTGCCGAATGAGAAGCCGATTGACGAATCCTTCGTCCAGAAGTCGCAGAGCAAGGAGTGGGCAGAGGCGTTCCTGGCGTACCTGGTGTTTCTGTACACGAAGGGCAAGGGGTATCGCAAGCTGGTTCCGCCGGAGAAGGTGATGGAGTACACGAGCGAGTACAAGGATGACAGTGACGTGATCGCCAAGTTCATCCGTGAGAAGATTCATAAGGTGGATACGTCGGAGAGCGGTGAAGTCTCCGTGATGCGCTGGACGGATGTGTCAAAGGAGTTCGTTGAGTGGAAGCGTACGAATGATCCGACCAGTAAGGCAACGACCGCGGACTTGAAGAAGCAGGTCGAGGCTACGTGTGGAAAGGCTGGACCCGGGAATCGCTGGACGGGTATCAGGTGTGGCGACGCTTAGTCTGGTGGTGGTGACGACGACGGTGGCGCCCGGTGCGATGACGGCGCCCGCCTCCAGTTTGCCCACCAAACACCGACTTCCAGCCATTTGCAATTGTACCCCACAGTCCGTTTCCAGCGGATACATCGGCTTCTCCTGCACTCCGAACAGTCCTGCCGAAATCGTCAAATGCGGTCTTTATCCCTCCAAAGAGTGCGTCCATTTACTCTATCTATGAGGTTATTTGCGTTGGCGGCGACGGGTCTTGCGACTTCCGCCCTTTGGCACGTAATGAACACCAGCGGCGTCAAGTGCATCGTTAGCCACTCCTCCTACTCCCCGTATGAATTGATTTGCGACATATCCGATGCCGCCAATCAAACTATTCCATACGCCACCAACTCCGTCCCGTCCATAGTTATATAGACTACCCGTGTCGTTGATTGCCCATTGGAGCAACGTAACCATCTTATTTATTTGGTAGGTTTTTTACTGTGCATGCCGGCTAGCGCCGATCTTGCTCAGCACATACGTACGCAGCATGCCAATGGTGAAGACGACCAGTACGAACGAGACGATCAGATTGACGAGGTCACCGATGACCTGACCCACCTTGAGGTCCGCCGAGCCGACCTTGACCGTGAGGGACGTGACACCCTTGCCCGCCGACGCCGCCGGCGCCAGCAGCGGCACGAGGATACCGTCGTTCAGCGACTTGAAGAACGCTGCGACGACACTTCCGAGATAAAACGCCGCAGTGAGAATGATGATGTCCTTCGTATCCAGCATTTATTGAGTTACCCAGAATGTTTTTCAGACAACGTCATAATGAGGATCCGCAATGCCGGACTGGACCTGTTGGCTGGAAATGCCACCTCGATTGTCGCGTTCGACTGCGAGTTCTGGCATAAAGGAAAGACGTTCCTCCCACGCGAGGTGGGTGGGTACCACCTGACACGAGCGGGCGACGGATGGTCGTCAACGTCATTCTTCGCGGTTCTGCCTCCTCCGCCCGGACAGTTGAATCGCGTCTCGTCCAGGTTCTCGACCGTAACGCCTCGGACCGCTGACATTCTGGATATCTTAGAGGAGACAGAGCGCACTGCACCTCAGTTCTTGGGTAACAATGATAGTGTGCGCGAGTACTTTGCCGACAAGCTGGTCAAACCCCATTTGAAACCCGTATCGTGGCTGAATGAGTTCGTGAAACTGTTACCTCACTCTGCGGTCATTGTCAAGGGTGACATGGATCTGAAAGCCTTGAAATCCGCAACGACTCACTACCGTCCACCTCTTCGTATCGTCGACATTGCTCGTCATAATCCAGCCTTCAGCAAACGGTGCGGAACTGCGAAGCTGGAAGGGACGTACGCATGTATCGCTAAGGAGCTCGACGCCGGATTGAAGAAAGCCTTCCCTGTCGGCAAGGCGCATAATCCAGTGTTTGACGCAGCCATGACGATTCAGATTGCTGCGTGGCTAGCCGAGAAAGATATACGTTGAATACAATGGATACCCGGTATTGGGGCGGGAGTGCATGGCAGTTATTTCATCTCGTGGGCGAAGGGTCACCGTCTCCACGTCCAGTTCTCGCAGGGATGGCTCGCATTTTGCCGTGCAAGTTCTGTCGCGAGAGTACCGCGAAGTTCATGCACGAAACCCCATTGACTCCGCATGGCGACACTGGACGATGGGTCTACGAGATTCACCGCAAGGTCAACCATAAGTTAACCACCCAAGCCAAGACGGATTCCGAAGTCATCCTACCTGACCCGGACCCGACGTATGACGACGTTCATGCAAAGTACTCGCGTATGTTGAAGTCGAAACCACGTGCGGTACCTGGGCGCGACTTTCTGTTCTCGATTGCGTACAATTACCCAGACGCGCCGGACTATGACCAAGTGAACGCACAACAAACCTTTCTTCGCGCATTACGAACATCCTATCCATTCCCCGAACTCCGAAAGGTCTATGTAGCATACCTCGACCGTCATCCGCTCATCCTCGAATCGAGAATGGGATACCTTCACTGGATGTACGGACTTCTGCGAGCTCTGTCCGCAAAAACACGGTCACCGATTCGTACCTTCAAGGGATATGCGCACCATGTGGCTTACTACAAGAGCGGGTGTTCTAAATCAACGTACCATGGAAAGACCTGTCGCCGATTGGGTGACGGGAACTTCACGAAACGACGTGACCATAAGCGTACTCGACGGATCGCTGTTGGAGGTCTACTCACGTAAACAGGGAGACGAAGCGACTCCGCTATGTATGCGAGTGTATCTGATTGGAATGGTGTTACTTACGTTGTTCGTTATACGGTCAGCACTTGTTTAGTGCTTGCGGTGGTGCTTGCCGCCGCGCCGGCGCGTCCCGCCGCGCTTTCCCATCGACTTCACCTTGCGCTTGAAGGTCTTCGAGGCTTGCGTCATCGCCTTGCGCAAGTTGTCGCCCTGCTTCATCGTTCCGCGACGAATCATCTCCGCGCGCGTCTTCATTACGTGAGCAATCCAAGAACGTCCACCTGCTTGTCCTGTTTCGTCCATTTTTGTTTAACCGCGCGAAATGAATCCAGGACGACTCTGTGGAGTCGGGCAGAGGTTCCACTGGCATCCGTATGCGTACACGTCGTCCATGATTTTGAAACGCGCAAACGCTTGGTCCGGTGCGACGATGACAATGTTCTTCGCAGCAAACCCTCGTAACTCAGCCGGGTCGCGGGGATGAGCCGCCTGTTGGTACGAGAGTCGGCGCAGATGACTATCATTCCACGACAGATTGATGAGCGGTTCGAGCTCGGTACCTCGCACTTCGCTTCCCGATACGATGACGATCCGGTTGGCTAATTCGCCAAGCGTCTTGCCATGAACGCTACCCTGCACGAGATGCTTGCGAACTGTCGTTTTGATATGGTATGCGATACGGTTCAACGTGAAGCTCGACTCGGTATGCGGGACAATCGATAGAATCAGCGGAGTGTCCGAAGGGAATGCGTCGTTCACAATATCGATACAGCACGACTCGAAGGAAACGTTCTTCACGATCGGTTGGTCCTGTTCGTCTGCATAGACGTGGAGCTCAATCAGTCGATAGCCGTTTTTCACTGCGAGAGCTACGTCATCTGTACACCCTTGTACCGTGAAGTCAACTAAGGTACCGTCCACGTGCTCATGCGTGACGGGAGCGTCCGCTGTTGCGAGAAGATATCCAGCGGCTGCAAGGGAACCGAACGCGACGAGTGTTTCCATTGCTCTTACCTTTTAGAGAATATCCACCATATGTTCCGTATCGCATTCACCTCATCGTCTCGAATGCGTTTACTCATCTGGACACCCAGCAAACATGCGTAGTGGAAGTACAGGCAATACATACCACATTCCGACTCCTTGAACTGATGATGTGTCGTATTGTACGTCAGCGCCATCGGTGGTCCACCGTGCGCATCCCACTGTTCCTTCCACCGGAACATGAGACGCTGAATCTCCTTCTCCGGTTTGCGAGCATAGGAGTCAAAGTACGTCATACGAGGATACTGTAACTCTGGACGGATGTCGAGAAACGTCGCAATCCAATGCTGTCCCGGTCCGTCGTGGACGTCGGTATTGAAGACGATACCGATACGGTGCTTTCCCTTCTTGAACAGCGGTTCCAACTTCATCGAGCACAGTGTCGACACGATACACTTGGACGATTCGGACTTCAAATCAAAGTCAATCGGTACACATCCAACGAAGTGGTAGTCCTCAACGACTCGCTCGAACTCATGCTCAACGTGATCAATGTCGTCCGAGGATAACCATTCTGAACGATTGTTATTCCACTCCGCCGGCGCCCGACGGCGTTTCATCATCGAATTCACAATGCACTCGGGCTTTCCGTTCGAACACGTGTCGCGGAACCGTTTCAAGAGTTCTCCCCACACAGCTTTTCGGTTACCTGGTTGAATGGGTGGGTGACTTGGATTCTCCTTGTTCCATACGGTTCGCAACCGTTCGACCTCGTTTTCATCGAAGAGGAACATAGCTCTTGCTTAAAACGGATACTTTCTATACTGTCACTTTGTAAAGCATGGACGCCCTCAAACAGATTCTCTCCAAGTACATTCGCGTCAACAAGAACATCTCCGAGCTGAACACCCAGGTAGCGGAACTGCGCGATTCCCGTCGTACGGTCGAGCTGGATCTTGCAGCCTTGTATGCGCATACAGAGCTGCCTGACCAGATTCACCTGCGTGAGTCCGATTTGATGTTCAACGTCAAGCGTCCATCCAAGTGGAAAAGGGGTTGGACGCTGTCAAAGAAGGATTTGGAGCTCTACCTGACAGAGATCCTGGGCGACCGTGGGAAGGAGGTGATGCGTGAGATTGTGCGTCGTCACGAACCTAAGCTCGTAGCCGACGACTTCGGCTTCGAGTTGAAGTCTACTGGGTCTTCGGGTGCATCGTCGGGGGCTGATTGAACTGGATTGCGAGTGACCTGAATGGTCACTGCGGTTGCGTCTTGTAAGCATGCGGCTACACCCAGACAGCAACAGACGCCGAGAAATAGCGAGACACCGCCCACGAGCATGGTGATGTCAGACATTACTCCTTTTTACTGGGACAGGGTCAAAGTTCGTTTTCAGTGACTCTTCGATCTCGCGCATGAGTTTTGCCATATCCTGTATGTGTCTGGACGCTTCAAGGGTACTTTCGCGTGCCATGAATCCCCGCTGAATTCGTGTCACCGCGACGGAAAGCTGTTGCTGCCTCTCGACCACCTGAAACGCCAATGTAGACAACTGTTTTCGCATCAATGCGCGGATATGTAAGGGACGTAGAAAATCTTTAAACCCCGGTAGGCGTGCCGGGTGGCGAGTCATTGTCCAGATTGATCCATTCAACTTTGTCCGTCGTTGTGGGTCGAATTGTCCCGATCTCCTTGAGCCGCGTGTAGCCGTCGGGGGCGTATTCGTATACCGTTTCGGCTATCACTCTGTAGTACTTCTTTTCTCGTTTACCCCCACGCTTCTTCGCGGTACGACGCCTGGCTCGGCGAGTGCGTCGGCGTCCGCGAGTTGAACGAGTGCGACGAGCCATTTACTA
>Ga0208105_1000238_pt1 | contig 20779 bp, 22 predicted proteins | sample CryBogCBE16Jul07_FD_184574 | JGI IMG/M metagenome (GOLD analysis project Ga0208105, IMG submission 184574) | Freshwater microbial communities from Crystal Bog, Wisconsin, USA - CBE16Jul07 (SPAdes) | ecosystem: Environmental > Aquatic > Freshwater > Lake | place: Crystal Bog, Wisconsin, USA... | reverse complement strand
CCCTCGGTGAAGGTTGGACCTGGGCCACCGTAATCGTGCAGGGCTTGTAGCGCCTCGGCATGGGGCAGATACCCGATGAGCGCGTGATGCACGATTGACCGGTTGGAGGGAAGCAATTGGATAGCCCGGACACGCAGGTCCGCGCTGTTGTTTAGTGTAAATACAAGATGACGGTAAATATCGCTACCCATCGGGCCCAGATGAAACGGCTTACCCTGCTCAAGAATGATATCAGGGGGACCGAGGTCTTCTTGAAACTTGGAATAATCCGGTAACGGCGCCAACGGAGTGGCTGAGCTTTCGTCCCCTTCCGGCTTCCCTGACTTGATCCAGGACTCGAGCGTCTCGACTTCCGCCGGGCTAAGCGTGTTCTGACTACGGATCGCCAGATCACTCTCCACTTGGGCGGGGGGCATCCGGCCGGCTTTGATCTCCCGAATTCCCGTCTTCATCCAGTCCGCCGCATCATCGTAGCTAGTGAGGGTGAAAGGCCCTGCGTTTCCATCGCTGTGGCACATCATGCAGTGGTTGCGTAAAATCGGTGCTACATCCTTGTGGTAGGTGATCATGCTTTCCTTGGATGCCGCGGGAGTTGCGGCCGGCAGTGGATCCTGACGCACGATCGCACAACCGACTGGCAGCGTGTGGGGAAGACGAACCACCGATCCCGCCACGACATCACTCAGTGCCTCCTTGAGATCCTCCCTGACCGGCGCTTGGCTTTGGACGCCTCGGACCTGATAGAGGTCGTTAATGCGGCCCATGTAACGCACTTTCGCATCCCGGTCTAAAACGAAAGCCTCCGGCGTCACCGTGGCGGAGAGTGCTGCTGCCAACTTGCCCCCGTCATCTACAAGCAACGGGAAGGAGACGTCATAATCTTTTTTATATTTTTCCAAATCGGCGATCTGCGCGCCATCGGTAAAAACCCCGAGAACTTGCACGCCCTGAGACTGCTTCTCCTTCCAGAGTTTCTCCAAGACCGGAGCAGCCCTCTGGCACAGGGGGCAGGTGGCATACAGGAACACGATGACCGTGGCGGAGGACCCAGAGCATTCTGAAAGAGGGCGAAGGGTACCCGAGGGATCGGCGAGAGTGAGAGCGCTCGTGGCTATCGGAGTTTCCGGCAACGGATCAAGATGGCTCTGCTGCGCATTCGGAAGCCCTTCACCCTCTTGGGGGATGTTGTTTTGCGAAAAAGCAACTGCCTGTGACCAGAGAAACAGACTCAGTAACACTCCGATGCACCCCCTTCTGGATAAGTCGTATTGGAAAGGAAATGTCATCAGGGGTTGGTTTTCTCTCTCCGCATAGTTTCAGAATACGAGCCTCAAGTGCACCTGTTATCGCAGAAAGACAACACGATCCGGATCAGCTTCCAGAGTGGGCTGTTGGGCTCCGCCCAGTGGACGCGGTCTCGGATCATGGGGGATGAATCAATCACTGCGGACTCTCAAGGTCTTTGAGAGATTGGAATAGGAATCTCTAACTACAGGATCTTGATTTTTCAATTTGCGAGCTCATGCCTGTCCCGCCGACTTGGAAAAAGAGTTGCCACCCTCCTGCCGGAAATTTACCTTTTCCCTCCGGCCGATTCCTTCGGTTCACAAGATTGCGCGGTTAGCTCAGTGGTAGAGCACTACATTGACACTGTAGGGGTCACAGGTTCGAACCCTGTATCGCGCACCACTTCCAAATTAGCCTCAGTTACTCTTTGAGGCTCATAAATAAAGGCCCTACGGGCGATTTCCCTTCTCCTCTCGCTCTCGCGGATTCCCGCAGATCCCGCAAACTTTTTGTTACCTTTTGTTACCATTCTGGAGCTCTCTCGGGCAACTCCCCTTCGATGGTGGATCCTCAATCCATCCCGACCACCTTGGATTGATCCTTTTCCCCCCTGCGCATAGAGTTTTTTTCAGATGCCTCTCCCCGTCAATATCTCGGAACTCCTGACCGGTTCGCTTGTCGAGTCCGAGAGGATTGAGTTCAAGAAGGGGTGGAACCCAGTCAAAGCAATCCAGACCCTTTCTGCATTTGCCAACGATTTTCACAACCTTGGCGGGGGCTATCTCATCATCGGCGTTGAAGAGAAGAACGGGCAACCCGTTCTGCCCCCGGAGGGCCTTTCTCCGAGTGACATCGACTCCATCCAGAAGGAAATCCTCAATTTGGGGAATTCCGCCATTCAACCCGCCTACCATCCGGTCATCGAGCCGGTGGTTTTTGAGGGAAAACACATTCTGATCCTCTGGGCACCTGGAGGGCAAACCCGCCCTTTCAAGGCCAAGACAACTCTCGGTCAAGGAACCAGCGACTGGGGCTACTTCATCCGCCAAGGCTCCTCGACCGTTCGCGCCAAGGGGGCAGATGAAAAAGAACTCCTCTCCTTGGCAGCCACCGTCCCCTTCGACGACCGCATCAATCATCATGCCAAGGTCGAAGACCTTTCCCGTGATCTCATCGTCTCTTTCCTAGAGGAGGTAGGAAGCGACCTCGCCTCTCCAGCCAAGAAGCTTCCCATTACCAGCCTTGGCCGACAGATGAACATCATCTCTGGCACCCAGGAAGCCCCTCTCCCCACCAATGTCGGATTGCTCTTCTTTAACGAGCATCCGGAGAAATTCTTCCCGGCTACCCAGATTGATGTGGTCTGGTTCCCATCCGGTCCGGGTGCTGGAAAATTCGAGGAAAAGGAGTTCAGAGGCCCACTGGGCAGGATGACCAAAGAGGCGCTGAGCTACATCCAGCGGAACTTCATCTCGGAGATCGTCATCAAACACCCTGATCGAGCCCCGGCTACCCGTGTCTTCAACTTCCCCTACGACGCCGTTGAAGAGGCCGTGGTCAATGCAGTCTATCACCGGAGCTACGAGACTAGAGAACCTATAGAAATCCGAATCTCGCCTGAGGAACTCATCGTCCTCAGCTTTCCCGGCCCAGACCGCTCCATCAAACTGGCCGACCTCAAGCAGGGTAAAGCTGTCTCCAGACGTTACCGCAACCGCCGCATCGGGGAATTCCTCAAAGAACTGGATCTGACCGAAGGCCGTGCAACAGGAATCCCCAAGATTCTGGCATCCATGAAGGCGAATGGTTCTCCCACCCCTCGATTCGAGACTGATGAGCATAGATCCTCTTTCCTCATCCGCCTCCCGGCGCATCCTCTATCGATAAAGAAAGGGGAAGTCACCCCGCAAGTCACCCCGCAAGTCACCCCGCAAGTCACCCCGCAAGTCACCCCGCAAGTCACCCCGCAAGTCACGACATTGCTTCAAGCCTTGGAAGGCGAGCTTTCTAGAGAAGAGCTGCAAGCTAGAGTAGGTCTTACCGATCGAGAGCATTTTAGAAGGGTCTACTTGCTACCGGCTTTGGATGGCAGACTCATCGAACGGACGATTCCAGATAAACCTCAAAGTCCCTTACAAAAATACCGTCTTACCTATATAGGAAAGTCTCTCGGGTCAAAATAAAATAGAAAATCTGGTAGTTTAAATGCACAGAGCTACTTAGTTTACTATCTAAAATGAAACAAGAAACATTAAATAACTACTTAAGTGAACTGCGTATTCAGCTTGCAGCTGCTCGTCTTTTACTTAGGGGAAGCGTAATCCTAAGATGGTCGCTTACTTTGCTGATTCTAATTTTTCCACCCATCTATCTCGCTTTTAAGCCACAAGACTACACTCCGATTGTACAAGTTCTTTTTAGTATATTCTTATTCCTACTCGCATTTTGGACAGGAAATTCTAATGAAATCCAGCGCGCTACTAAACGCGCTAATGACCGATGGCTACCGCAAGCTGAAAGTGTAATATTTCGCCTAATGACTTTACGAGCTAACATAATTCGTTTTAGCCGAAGCACTAAAGTAAGCTGTACCACCTCAAATTGCGATTTGCCGGAATTGGAGAAAGAAGAGATGAGAGCAGTTCGTGTGAAATTTAAAGCTGAATGTGAATCCTCTAGTCAACGTCTAGATGACGTTGCCCACCAACTAGAGGATGCGATAGAGGATTGGCGACGATTTATTATAGCCAACTGCCAAGGCGACGAATGTCAGCGTATATTTGAAGCACTTCAGCAAAGAGAAAATGGTTTAAAAAATGAGTTGGCGGAAAACATTAAATAAACGTAAGCAGAACTTTTATAAATTGAATTTCTGCGGGCCGTTAAAGCAGGCAGGCATAGTAATATTAGCTCACCCTGTGGTTTCTATAAAATGCCCCTTGAAGAGTAAAGAGGTTTATTGAATAAACTACGATGGTGATTGTTTCAATATGGTGCCGTGCGGCTTATTTCAGAAGCAAGGTCATTAAGGCAGCCTATAATCATCTGGAAACGGCCATTTTTCTTGAGCCATGCTCCACTAGAATCAATCCTTGCAAGTTTGATGGCCTTGAGAGCATCACGTTTGGATTTTCTGCTTTCGTGGGTAGAAAAATTACGAAGCGCTGTAAGTTGCTCAAGTGCGTCCCTGTAGACGGGATTCTTCAAGGCTTTAATCAAGTAATGATTGTCAGGGATAAATTTCTTTAATGTCTTGATAAGACCATCTCTACCCTTGAAATCAAAGTAACCTGTTCCTGTAATGAGAAATTCGCAGACTTCCGCTGAAAGGTGTGCAGGGAAGTTGACGTTAGTAGTAGAAGATATAGTTGATATATCGTTGTTAATGGCGCCGACCAAGGCATCGAGAATTAATGACTCAAACTCTCGATATAGATAGATAATTGCATAGTTGTGAAGCCATGAAATGTGCTCGTCGCTCTGCTTTAAGGAAACCACATTTAGAAATATATCAATCTTTTTTGTCGCCCTCAGAAAATCCCGTGCGGATTTTTTTACAGATTTTTTGCGCGGCATAGCAGGGGAGGTTGTAAATACTTCACATAAGCAAATGCTATTAACAGACTGCTAGAGCAAAAGAGTTAGCAGAAATGTCTTCATCTTCCTTCGATATTACCCCTTCAGGGAGTAGGTGGTGCTGCGCTTGTTGCCCTCGATGTGGAGGAAGCCGCTGTTGGCTTTGAGGAAGGCGGCGAAGCGGGGACGGGCTAGGCCGACTTCCTTGAAGATTATTGCCGAGGAGACTTTTTTGCCGCCGGAGAGGACCTTGTAGAGCTGGGCCTTGATCTCCTCATCGGAGATCTTCGGGAGGCGGCGACGGGTGCGCTTGCCAGCAGGGGCGGCTTTTGCGGTCTTGGGAGCCTTGGTGCCTTTGGAGGAGAGCCCGAAGCGGGATAGCAGGGATTCCACCTCTTTCAGTTCCTTGGCGTACTTCTTGTGAACGGCAGCGACTTCCTGGGAGATCTTCTTCTCGATAGTGGCCTTGGCCTTGAGAATCTGCTTGGAGGCTTTCTTCTCCAGGGCGGCGAATTGTTTGATGATGTCAGTTTGGGAATTGGTAATGCTCATAAGAGCCCTATCCTCTTTAGAAGAACCTGAAGGTCAATAGATTAGTTTACAGTACACAAACAATTGTAATAAAGATGGATGGTCCAGAAGTCTCTGGGGGATAAAACCAGAGAGAGAATAAAGAATCGTAAATGAACTACGGACTAAAATAACCAACAATAAATGAATAGGCTTTGACTGCAACATATATAGCCAAAACAAGCGCAATAAGTATTCCTGTCAGGTAACAAACTAACTCCAAGTTTTCTTTGGTATTTTTTGCAGCCTGCTTACGCTCAAACTCTGGGCGGCACATAAATGGCGTTTCGCACTTTTCGCACTTACCATCGACGTACCTATGGACATACTTTTCACAGTGCTGGCATAAACCTTGCGGAGCACCACAATGAAAACACCAATCGGATTTCTCTGGTATTAGTCCCTCGCAATTTCTACATTCAGTTAGTTCCGGGCTGTTACAGTGATTGCAAAAAGAAGAATCGTTTGGGGTTCGCTGACTACAGTTACGACATGTCCTATAGGGTGAGCGCGTTGGCAGCATAGAATTATTTTTTTACTCCATAAACTGAGGTTAACCTATTTCCATTCCATATCTCTCTAAGATATTGCCGCTCTGATATTTCATCGCCAGAAGGTGTAAGCTGAATATCTGGCCTCAGTTTTTTTAGTTTTTGAAATTCTTGATTGAAAGCAAGATCAAGACGTTCCCGATATTTGCGTACTTCGATGGAATCAATCGCTTTGAAAACAAGTAGTCCAGAATAGATTATTACACCTCCGAGAGCGACAGATAATCCACTTTGTATTGGACTCCAATAGTGAAATGCAAGAGCACCTCCCAAGGATAAGCCTAAAACAATAAAGAACGTTAATACAGCGTGGCTTAGAATGGTGATATATATCGCGCTTACAACATCCTTTTTATAAGATTTAACGAGATATGGTTCTCTATCATCCTTTTCTGGAATATTTGACGTCGCCATGATTTCTCCAAGAGTAGCAGTTCTGGCTGAACTCGGTTGTGTAGGAAGTTTAGGAGGCATCGTATTAACTGCCGGGAGATTACTTTTTCCTGACTCATACTCTGGCTCTAGCTTCATAATCTCCGTCATTTCATTCAACTCTTCTGTATTTAGAGGAAAAACCAACTGCAATTGATTAAGTAACTCGCGAGCTTCATGAAGCTTACCAACTCCGCAGAGAGCCATTATGTAGATGCGATTTACATCAATTGCAGCATCCCTACCTCTGTCCATGTACGGGAAACTCTTGTAGTACTTAGCCAAGACTTGGAAGAGCTTATTTATTTCCAGCTCAGATAAATCAAATAATTGTTTGTTGATACAAATATTAATTCCATCAGCTACAACATCTTTTATTACATCTGAGACTTCTGGTATTATTTCTAAAGCAGAGAAAAGCTGATTTAAAGAGCAACGATACCCGAATGCCTTCCTACACTCTTGAGTGATTGAAAAGATGGAGTCTTCGACATTATCTTCAAACTCAGTAGTGACAATTCTGGTGTATCTGTCCAGCAATGCAGTATTTGATGGACGATTTATTTCGGGATCTATGGGTTTCCAGTACTCATGCAAAATCCCATATAGGAGATCGACGTTTGAGGTCTGATAAGTTACTCCGAGTTCAGGCTTCCTAGAAACGTGCAATAATACGGGCCATGCATCAGGCATGGAAATATCTCTTGTCCACAAAACAAAATATTTCTCTGACGGATTAAGAAAGTCATCGATATTCATAATTAATTTCTTTTAGTTCCCGGATGAAAGTCTAACGACATTGACTAAAGGAAGGCCGGCTTTTTTGATTTTATCCTGAGCTTTCTCAATTGAATAACACACTCTTCTTACTTCTACACTACTAAGATCCTGGTCATATACGCAGTAGGAAGCGCGTGAATCGGAGTCCCTCGGCTGTCCTACTGAACCAACATTGATTGCATGGCTAGATAATGAGTTTAACAGTTTATCGCCTTCCTTTATTTCATTTAAATAAGAGTCTCCATTTCTCCATTCCATTATCATTGGAACATGAGTATGACCAAGAAAACTAATTGCTGTTTCTTGGTTTTTAAAATGCAATCTGGCATCAATTTCATCTGTCACGTAGTTAAAAAATTCTGGATTACTAAGGCTAGAGTGAACCATTGTGAATTGGTTGTTTTGAATAGAGTAAGGTAGCCCAGCAAGCCACCTAATATCATTCTTGGATAATTCCTTTTCGGCATGGCGTATCCCGGCAGCAACCCTTTCGCTAAGGACATATTTATCCGCTCCTTCAACAGTCAGTTGATCATGATTTCCAATCACGCTCCCTGCACATCTCTCTCTAACACTATGCACGCATTCGGCTGGAGACGCCCCGTAGCCGACAATGTCACCAAGGCAATAGATGACTCCAATACCACGTAGGTCAATGTCCTGAAGTACTGCATCCAAAGCATCAATGTTCCCGTGAATGTCAGAGATGAAGGCGATCTGGTCCATTAGAACTCTTCGCTTTGATTCGCTAGAAAACTCTTGATCGCTGCCATTATCAGCTCCTCTGTTGATATCTCGTTGAGTGCTGCTGTTGCTTCCAAAAGGTCAGCTAGTTCAAGGGGCATGGGGATCGGCGTTTCATCCATTCTCTACCAGAACACTACGTCTGCGAGTTTTTTTCGTCACCCCTCACCAGTGTGTCTTGCAACCGTTGTGGAACTCTGCGACAACATGGGCCGATGGAGCCACCAGTCGCTCAAGAAGAGGCTACAGAAAGATTTGAAGCGCATCTGGCGCTCGCCCAAGTCATCGCCCTTGAATATTTCAATATCCCTAGGGCACTCCCTGAAGAGGCGCTTGCTGAGGCTCAACTAGCACTATGGAGGGCTTCCAATGCCTACAAACCTGAACGGGGAGAGTTTCCTGCATACGTGTCCAAAGCCATCAGGAATGCGTTGAATTCACTGTATGCAAAACAACTCAGGATGGCGGAAGTTTTCCCACAGAGTCTCGATGACAGTCCGAATTGGGCAAATGTGGGTCTTCCCTCTGGTTCCACCTTTGACGTGTCTCCTAAAGCCAAACTCAGGGATCAAAAACAGGATGTGCGGAAAAAGGTACAATGGGATGAGTCCTCTACAATACTTTCACAGGTTTTGGGAAGACTAACATTAAGAGAACGGGTGATTATTGATGCAATAAAGTCAGGCCACAGCTTTTCAGAGATAGGAGAAAAACTTTCTGTTAGTAAGCAAACGGCCCATAAAACCGGCACTGCAGCTCTCGCAAAAATAAGGACATTTCTAGAGGAGATTGGTTACACAGGACTAGATACGGAGGGTTTGCTCCAAAAGAAGACAACAGTCGCCGGTGGGTGACGAATTTCGTTTTGAACCGTATAGACTGTTAAAAGCGCAATATGGCCACTCCTCAAAAAACTGACAGCGCTCTTCTGTATGTGAAGGATAAAGGAAGAGTTAGAGGGCCTTTTTTGCGTGACTTTATTGATGCGATGATTCTGTCCGGGCACTTTAGTACAACTATAGAAGTAAGTTTGAACGGTCAAAGTGATTGGACTCGAATTGCTTCAGCACCAGTAATCACTACTTCATCAATCAATACCAACAACAGTCCAGTAACCCCTCCCTCAGGGAATAAAAACAGGAATATCGTCCTGGGAATTGTTGGAGCAGCAGGTTTAGGCGGAGTGATTTTACTAGTCGCTGCTTATTCTTCAACTGAGTCTAACAATAGTAAAAATACTAGTTCTTCATTTGTCAATTATTCCACTCCAGCTCCCATCCCAGCATCAACGCCGAGACCTGTATCAACACCGATTACTCCTATTCAGAGCTCGACTCCCTCATCGATTGATCAAAGTACGAGCTCAAGTGCTATATTTGAAGGTTGGAACGATAGCTACAAGATAGCGATTCAAAAGGCGGAACAAAGCCATAAGAATATTTTAATATATTTCTCTGGCAGCGACTGGAGCTCCTGGTCGCAGAAACAAAAAAACGAATTACTTAACACAAGCTATTTCCAGGATTACGCCGCGAATAATCTAGTTCTTTTACAAGTTGATTTTCCGTATGGAAAATATCCAAGCAGCGACATTATTGCCCTAAAAAAGGCATATCAGGTTTATGGATTTCCTTCCTTCGTCCTAATCCAACCGGATGGCAGTATAATCAAAAAATGTTTTGGTTACCTTCCAGGTGGATATCTTGGATTTAAAGAATGGATCGATTCCGGTTCAGTTGAGACCTCGTCTCCTGAGATTTCAAAATATACAGAAGGAGCCTTCCCTGTATTTCCGTCGCCCACTCCTGTTGCGACGAGCAGCACTCCCGTTGCACCAATTGCTTCGGCTTTTCAAAGCCAGCCAAGACCTACATATTCTCGTCCTTCTTCTTATAATTCAGGTCTCTCGCAAAGTTCTTTCAACGATAATCGCGGAACAACATATACATACAGACAATCTCAGGCTTATACCTTGAATCAATTGGATCAGGTCGTTCGAGAAAAGAAAGGAGTTGTCGCATCCTACAAACAATCCATGGATGCAATTAGTGCTCAGATAAAAGCTGATCGACCTTATATAGACCACAGTAGCCAGAGCTCTGTTGATCAGTTTAACTATAAGGTAGACAGGTATAACGACCTTCGCTTGCGTTATAATTCTGCGATTGACGATATGAATGCTGCTGTAGATCAGTTTAATGCCGAACTGCACAGAATTGGAACTCCTGTAAGAAACTGAGAATATGAGACTCTTATCTGATGGAGAAACGGTAAAAGAAACCTATGAAGTCGAAAGATTTCTAGGAGAAGGTGCTTTTGCAGAAGTATATCGAGTAAAGCACAGGTTTTTGGGAAGGCAGGCAATGAAGGTTTTTAAAAGGGCTGGAATGACAGTTGATGAGATCGAGCAGATGCTTGGTGAAGCAATAATGCTTTCTCGCATTGGTCACCCAAACATCGTCCGAGTATTTGATGCCAATGTGTTTGAATCCAAAAAGGGACTGCAGGGATATTTCACGATGGAGAATGTCTCTGGAGGTAGTCTTGAAAAATTTTGGCATTCCTATGGTACTCGGCTGATCCCCCTTGATATCACGATAGACCTCATCAAACAGGTATGTCGTGGGCTAGCAATAGCACATAGACAAAATCCCCCTATCATTCATCGCGATATCAAACCTCAGAACATTCTTGTAGGTTATGAGACTGATGGACTTCGTGCCCGTATAAGTGACTTTGGTCTGGCAAAATCTGTTAACCCACTAACCTTTCTAGCTACTGCTGCAGGAACTCCGGCATTTAAACCACCAGAGGCCTTTACAGCTTCTAAGGGTGATTCATGCTCCGCAGACATCTGGGCGATAGGTACAACTCTGTATCTGCTGCTTACAGACCGACTCCCCTTCAAGATGCCTACCAAATTTGGCTGGGGCGGGGCAGAAGAAATCCAAGATACATTTGAGCCCCCCTCATCAATTAATCCTGATGTAAACGATTCCCTAGACCTGATCGTCAGAAAGTCTCTCTCTTTTAACCCTTCAAACAGGTATCAGAATGCATCCGAGATTCTGGATGCGCTCGAGCAGTGGAAACCAGGTCATCTCAATCCAGAAGGTTACGACGCTAAAACCTTAGACGGTTACTCCAAAACGGCACTCGGACCTGGATTGAGTTCACCAGATCAGGCTAAGGGTGATGAAATCGTCAAACTTGCTCTCAGATATAAAAAGGAAGGAAGGCTTTTAGAAGCCGCTGACGCGATGGAGGAAGCATTCAACAAAGCGCCTGGCCTGAGATCAAAGTACAATAATCTCGTGAAACTCTGGCGCTGCGGAATCAGCATGTAACACGCCTAATATGGAGGATATATCAATTTCACAACCTCTGTTAGAGGCATGTACGCCAGATTTGTACAATGGGAATGTGTTTCGCATTACCGGTCTTCCTGTCTATGCCAGCGAGAAGGAAATTAAACGCGCTGCAGAAAAGCAGAAAATGCTTGAAGAACTTGGTGTGAAGGAGGAATCAATCCCAACTCCTTACCCACTCCCTAGTTCTCCAAGTCCTGATGCTATTAAGGCAGCAATGAACCGGCTTAAAATGCCTGAGTCCCGGGTCATTGATGAATTGTTTTGGTTTTGGCCATTGGATGAATCTCGCGAGGACTCGGGATACCAAGCATTTTTAAAAGGAAAAACTGATGATGCCTACTCTCACTGGTGGAATGAATCCACTGGAGCAAGGGGCGGCATTGCCATTCACAATATTGCGGTAATGTTCCACCTTACTGCAATGGATTGGAGTAACTACCAACTCTGTGAGGATGTATCTTCTGAACGAACGGATAAGATTCAGAACTATTGGAAAGAAGTTCATGAAAGATTGCAGCTGCTTCGACAAAGCGACCAGTTCTGGACGGCCTTAAAAGATCGTGTCATCGCACTTAACGAGCCGATGTTGACATCGGGTTTTGTTCGAAGAATAAGAGAATCATTCCAGGTCGCGATTGCTTCGATTCATGCCGATTTCGCCCTGCGTTTTCTAGCCAAAGGGAAAAGAAAGATTGCATCAGACCACGTCGCTTGGCTAAGGGTTTGTTGTCCTAAATCTGAACAACGAGAAATAGTTCTAAATAGAACGCTATCACTGCATAAAAACCGAGTCAGGCAATCGGTAGTATCTATGCCAGATAGTGTTAAATCAAATCCAGCTGAAGGGGCGAAGATTGTGGCTCAGGCTGTCCAGTCCCTAAAGGAGGAGAGAGAGATTTTCACACTTTTTTACAGTGATGATCAAAACCGACTAGGAGAACTGTTTGATCCTGTCATTTCAACCTGTATTAACGGACTCGTTTCTTTTGTCAAAAAAACCGAGAATAATGCCGAGTTTGTCAGATTACTACATGAGTTGCAGACCCTTCCCTCTTCAGATGAAATTAAAGAGCGCCTCAATTTGAATCTGGAGGGTGGACGCAGTGGGCTCAATAAAGAGAGATTATCATCCGGCTATAATATATTAGAGAGCATTGACACTGATGAGGGGCATATTGCTGAACGGCTTAAAAGATTCAAAAGAGATTTCATGCCTCTTTTTAGTGATTTTGTTGAAAAAGAGGGATCAAACTCAGATGCAATCAAAGACCTCTCCGATGATGCGGCTAGAACACTTCGGAAAATCTCTGTCGATTCGTACAATAAAGATAAGAACTTCACCCTTGCGGCCGAAGCAATAAGGCTAGCAGCACTCCTGGCACGTGACGAGAAACTAAGAGAATTGGTTGCTGATGACGTTAAGACAGTGAATGAGGCTCTCAAAGAGGCTACATGTCACTATTGCGGCAAGAATGCGTCAGTCCCTTGGTTAGCAAAGAAGGTAAAAATGCATTTTGTTACCTCTAGGAACATGTTTGGACGCGCTCACATGTACAAATACCTGGATATCGATGTTCCGAAATGCAAGGAATGCAACAATGGAATAACCATTCAACATCTAGTTACATGGGGTGTTGCAATTCTGGCTACGACGATTGCAACCTTGTTGATTCCTGGAGGATTTATAATCTGGCTCGGGTTATCAATTATCCTTGGTTACATTGTTGGGGATCGATTTGCTGGAGGAAATACGAGGCAATCTACTAACTCGTACCATCGCATTCAGAAACTTAAGCACGAGGGATGGGAATTCGGAGAAAAACCAAGATAATATGAAACTACCAAAGAAAATAGTTCTAGTGAAACATGAATATCCTGCGGTTGAACAACTTCAGGAGATCATCGGCCAAGTTCTTGAGGCATCTCAACAACAAGAACCAAAGCACAGTGATCACGAAGGGAGAGAGTTTTTCATTACTGGAAAACCACTCGAGTCATTAATTGCTATCATAACGTATATCTGGAGGATTCAAGACCGAGTTATTGATAAGCATACACAAGAGCCAAAAGATTCACTTCCTGCTGAGGAAGTAAAGAAACTCTCAAAGTATACCGAACAAATCATCGACAAACTGAAGTCAATGGGTTTTGAAATAAAAGACCGAGTTGGAGAACAATTTGACTACGGACTCCCTGAAAACGTAGTCGCCACCAAGCCCCAGCCCGGACTGGCACACGAAACTGTCATTGAAACTCTAATGCCCACTGTTTATTTCCAAAACAAAACGATTCAAAGAGGAGAAATCGTTATAGCGACTCCAGAAACACCAAAAGCTGAATAATATGACAAGAACAACTATTGATTTTGGTATCGATCTAGGTACCACAAACAGTGCCATCGCTGAGCTAAACGGAGTATCTACAGGAATCATTAAAAACAATGATGATGCTGATGTTACTTCTTCAGCAGTCATGTATGGAAAGAATGGTCAGGTATACATTGGTTCAAGAGCTAAAAGTGGCACTATTGATAAACCGGACGATGCTTATGCAGAGTTCAAACGTCAGATGGGTACAGACCATGCTTATAAGTTCAAACAGAGCGGGATATCAAAATCGCCTGAAGAGCTTTCTTCTGAAATCTTAAAAGCTCTCAGGTCCGACGTCATGCGGATTAGAGAAGAAGAGATCAATGCTGCAGTAATTACAGTTCCAGCTGCGTTCGGTCTACACCAGTGTGACGCAACCCGCAAAGCTGCTCAGTTAGCGGGATTTACCGTCAGTCCATTGGTTCAGGAACCAGTTGCGGCAGCTCTGGCTTACGGTTTTCAGGTCGAATCTGAGAGAGAGTACTGGCTGGTCTATGATTTTGGTGGAGGAACATTTGATGCAGCAATCATCAAAGCTGAGGAAGGTCTAATTAATGTCGTAAACCACGGTGGAGACAACTGGTTAGGAGGGTCAGACATCGATTGGGATATTGTTCAGAAAATCATTGTTCCGAAGCTTCAGGGCAATTACAACCTCCCAGGCTTTAAGAGAGGGAATGAAAAATGGGGATGGCAACTAAGAAAACTTAAGCATGCCGTTGAAGCGGCAAAGATTGAGCTTTCAACTAAAGCATCGACATCACTCCTGGGATGTTCTTTTGAGGATGAAGATGGCAACTTGGTTGATTGTGAGGATATTCAGTTAACGCAGTCCGAGGTAATTAGTATTGCAGAGCCCATTGTTCGCAGATCCGTTGATATCTGCAAAGAAACCCTGAAAAAGGCAAATATCCCCGAAGATAGAATCAGTAGGCTTGTACTTGTTGGAGGCCCGACTAAGGCACCCTACTTTAGAGACATCATCAAGAATTCTCTCCCGATATCGGTTGATCACTCAATGGATCCTCTGACCGTAGTTGCGAAAGGCGCTGCTGTTTTCGCCGGAACTCAGAAGATAGAAGTAAAGAAATCAACGAATATGGCTCTTGATGAGTTCCATGTTGATCTTAAATACAAGGCTGTCGGAATTGAGACCGATCCAATGGTGGGCGGGAGAGTATCATCATCTGTGAATTCTCCTATGGATGGTTTTGCTATTGAAGTGACCAATCAAAAAAGCCAATGGAAGAGCGGCAAGATTCCCCTGAAGACCGACGGTTCATTCATTCTCAACCTCCATGCTGAAAAGGGAGAAAGAAATGTATTCAGCATAGAGTTATTAGATTCCGTTGGATCACTGAAGAAGGTATCACCTGATAATCTTGTATACACAGTTGGCGCTGCTATCGAAGAGCAACCATTAATTCATTCGTTGGGAATCGCACTAAGCGGAAACGAGCGAGAGGTTTTCTTTAAAAAGGGCGATGGTCTTCCTTTGAAGAAAAAAGGTGATCGGCCATTCAAGACAATCAACACCATCAAAGTCGGTGAAGATGGCTCTGGAATCATTATCCCTATTGTCGAAGGTGAAAATCCCAAAGCCGATAGAAACCTTTTAATTGGGATTTATGAAATTAATTCCAAACAGATTAAACGAGATCTTCCAGCCGGTTCCGACGTTGAGATTACTCTAAAGATTGATGAATCTCGTGTAATTACAATCAACATCTATATACCAATCTTTGACGAGGAATACGATTTTCATCTAGACCTCAGAAAGGCTTCTATCTCGAAAGACGATCTAGAGAAGGATCTAGCATTTGAAATTGAGAGATTAGATAAACTAGAAGGCGAGGCGAAAACTGCAGATCAGGATGATATTATATCAAAGATTAATGATTTAAGATCTTCATCACTACTACAGGAGATTCGATCTTCTATTGAAGCCTCAGGTGGTGATGCAGTCGCAGCAAATAAAGGTCAGTCACGACTGCTAGAGTTTAAAATACAAGTAGACGCCATCGAGACTCTTGTTCATTGGCCCTCAATTACCGCTAAGATTCAGGATTGGCTTAAAGACTTGAAAGCACTTGCTGCTGATCATGGCAACCCCAGCCAAAAACAAAAAGCCTCGGACCTTTCTTCTCAAGTTGAAGATGCGATTCGTCGTAAGGATGCTGACATCATTGAGAAGAAACAGAAAGATGTAGAGGCGCTATATTTTAGCATCCTTTTTGCTCAGCCCTCCTTCTGGGTCAATCAGTTCCGATATCTTGAAACTGAGAAGTCCAAGATGAACGATCAGGCTAAAGCATCACGCTTATTCGACATGGGAAGGAATTACATATCTCAGAATAATACGGAGGGGCTAAAACAGATCGTCCAACAGCTTTGGACTTTGACCCCTGATGATGTCGTCAACAATGCCCAACGAGGCTTTGGCGCAAATCTTGCGCGATAACTCTGCAAACAAGGCAACTCCACTTGAGAAACCTACTCTCCAGTTTTGTTCTTCAGAATCGACTAGCCAGGGCATCTGAACTGGCTCTTTTGGGAGCATACGCAAATGCAGAAGCGGTTTTGATGCCTCGTGGCTTGCTTCCAAAGTCTCATCAAGAACTTGATTTACTGGCACGAATAAAAGTTCAGTTAGGTGATTATGAAGTTGCTAGTCAGCTATGGTCAGCGGCTTCCAAGCTAGGAAATAGATCTTATCAAGAAGAGATCGACGAACTTGAGACGTGGAAACATGCAATTGAATCAAGGAATAGAATGATTTATCGGGTGGTATTTTCCGTTATCTTAGTAACATTGTTGGCTCTTATAGCTTCCTTTTTATATCCCAAGGCTTCGAAAGCCTTCAGAGACTTAAAAAGACCAACCACCCAAGGTATATCCGAAACTACGACCCCAGCCCCAGTGCCTTATCAATCGATTTTTCCTGTCATCATACCTTGTTCCGTCGTCACTCCATCTCCGTTCCCGTCTCCTTCTGTTGAAAAGATGAAGCCCAGGAAGAAAACCCTTAAGTCTGATTCTGAGTAGGAATATGAACAAATATTCTGATGGAACAAATCTAGTCTGGAAGATTGCTGCGATTGAGGCTCAAAATCTTAATCATCAGGAAATTGATCCAATAGACTTAATGCTTGGGCTCCTAAAGATTGTTGATGTAAAGCCTGAAAAGATAATTCACAGTCCAAAGCCTATTGAGTTGCTTGAGATCAAAGATGAAGTAACTGAAATAGATCAGATATTTATTAACTCTGGACTTGTTCCCGCCAAAATCAGACGACGATTGAGACGTGAATCATTTAATCAAGCTCACAATGTAATTTATAAAAACGGAATAATTCATAGAAGCGAGCTCTCCAAAAGCATCTTTTCAAATGCAGAAGGCCATCTTTCATCGGAAGAGCCGGCCATTCGGCCTTTTCATCTTCTTATTGCACTACTTGAAAAGCATGATGCAGATCTTGATAGGGCTTTGTTGATGGTTAGTTTTCCGGTTAATTCAGTACTACGGCAGATAACAAAGAAACTGCCCTCATCAAAGGGACTGAAGCATCCATCCCTTCCAACACTGAGTAACCATACTACTGGTTCTGAGAGTCTTATGCGTCATTGCCGTGCTGCAATCGGTTATATTGAACTTTCAATGTTCGTTGAAGCCGAGGAGGAATTGAAAAAGATCGACCCAACTGAACAAGAACATCCCGCTGTAAAAAGACTTTGGGAAGACATTCGCCATAAAAGACCTTGAAACGGGCTGTTCTAATACTAATTCTAACAGCTCCATTCACCTTGCTAGGGCAACAAGGTCCTCAGGATCTCAAGGCCTATTTTAGCCCAAATGGTGGTTGCACCCAAGCCGTAGTCGAAACACTCAACGGAGCAAAAAAGACTATATTAGTTCAGGCCTACAGTTTCACCTCCACACCAATCGCAAAAGCTTTGGTAGATGCGAAGAAGCGTGGTGTCGATGTTAGGGTCATCCTCGACAAAAGTCAGCGGACTGAGCGCTACTCAGGTGCGACATTTCTTACTAATGGAGGAGTTCCAACCTTTATCGACGCCACCCATAAGATCGCCCACAACAAAGTGATGGTGATTGATGATCAAGAAGTAATAACTGGAAGCTTCAATTTCACGAAATCTGCCGAGGCCGGGAATGCTGAGAATGTTCTTCTGATACTCCACGCTCCTGAACTTGCCGCCAGGTATTCACAAAACTGGCATGAGCATCTAAATCATTCTGAAAACTACTAAATATGAAACAAAAAGCATTATCCCTAGCCCCGTTCCCATTCATTCTAATATCGGCTCTCGTTTTAAATGGATGCACCACTCTATGCCCTAAATCATCCGCCCCTCACTCGGCAGCACTGGGGGAGAGCAAGTCTCAAATCATCAAAGAACTAGGAGCTCCGACTGCTCACTACATGAACGGCTATGATCTCTTCCATGACAGTCTGGGCAATGAGGTTCAGGCTCACTTTCAAGATGGCAAGGCGGACTCGCTCTTTTACTACACTTTCAAAAAGAAAATTGATGAAACCTGGCTCGCTTCAGTTCTCAGTCTGAACTCCAAAGGTGCCACCTGGGTTATGGAAGAGAGCTCAAACTCTGGGAGGCGGGTTTATCGCACCCAGAATGGAAAATTCCATGCCTTTGTCAGCAAGGGGAACCAGTTGTTGGTTGATACGGACACATTCTTCCAGAAGTCACTCCATCAGCCCGGTAAAACTATCCACGTGGATAGCCTACCTGAGTGCATCTTCGCTCCAGACCATCCAATTGCTAAAATAGGAGATACTGAATCAGTTATCATCAGTAATTACGGGCCAGAACACAAAATCAACAAAAGTGATTGGGCTAAACTCTACTTCGATGGATGTCAGACGATTTTTGTTATCTACAAGGCCGGAGTCGCTGATGCGGTTCTATATGAGGCTGACCATTACAAGACACTCAATGACTGCTGGGTATCCCGAGTTTTAGCTATCAACTCGGGAAATCGGGCCTGGATCGTCCCATCGTACACTAGGCCAAACCATAACTACTACAGGACAGCCCACACTGGCCTTTTGGCCGACATGAGAGATAGAAAGACCCTGCTCGTTTATAAATGGGACTACGACCCCAATATTATTCCAGGAATTGGTAAAATGGAGGTGCTTAAGAAGCCTCCTGCGGCAGATATCTATCCATGTGCACCCGTCTGGCTCGGGGAGACAGAGTTAGGCATGACTAAGAAACTGGGATCACCCAAAATCGAGAAAGATGTCAGGGTATATCGCGACCATGGGGTTCAGATTAGAGCTACCTTTGATAAGGGAGTATGTAGCAGGATTATCTATATTTCGGATGAGGGTAAGAAATTCACAGAACATTGGGTCTCAGCGACATTGGGTCTGAATTCAGGTGGATGTGCATGGGTAGTTTTTGAGGGCTCGACTCCTAAAAAGTCCTTCTTCAAGACACCTGACGACAAGTATTACGCCCGGTTGAGGAACGGGACAGATCTCGGGATCATGACTGAGGCCGTCTATAAGAAAGCCTATTCAAAACTGGGTGGAACCTAAGCGTCGGAATCTCTTTATCCTACGCTTTGGCTTCTGGGAGCTGATTCCAATTGGTTGTGTAGTGAGGGGGTATACCTCTATGTTTTCATCATGCTCCAACTCCTCATCGTAGCATGCCCTAGGAGGTCTCTTCCGTCGGCAGTACGTCCTTTAGATCCATAGGATGCTTCCGTTTTAACAAGAAGTTATAGAGCCTCCATTCCGGATCCGGAACGGTCTGCTTGTATGGTGGAAAAATAACCGTGGTAGTTCTTAATCCGTCGACTGCCTCTTCTCGGTAGTAGGCCTCGACCTGCTTGGGTTTGAAGACAAAGTTGTTGATCACGACAAACTCAGAGTAGTTGTCCGGTGCGTTGCTGTATTTGTTGTTGGGTCCTGTGATGGTCATGGTGGTGTTGGTTGTAGTGTTGGTGTTCTAGGAGATAGGTACGTTTGAGCTTGGTAAGGGTCCGTTGCATCTGTCGGAGAGAGCGGGATTGAGCGGCGACTCCGAGTTTTTCCCCGGCTCGCAGCAGGGGGTTCTTTTTGACCCTTAGAACCCTTTCGGCTGCTCGTGCGGCACGAAGGAGAGCGAGCTGTTTCTTCTTCTCGGCAATGGCCGCTTCCAGCCCAAGGATCGACTCGTAGGATTGTCGCAGATGACTTGCCGCCTGGTGCTCCGCGTCCATCAAGGCGATGCGCTGGGCCGTGGATAGCTTTGGCACGATTGCGAACTTTTCTTGATCGAGACGCTTCGTCAGTGACTCCTCGACCTTCTCATTATTGGAGAGGAATTCGCCTCGGAGCTGATTCTCCCGCTCGAACCAGTCCCTCATGAAAACCATCTGGTTTTTGTGCTTACCCGGATGCCGGGACATGCTGCATCCGACGTAGCGGCCTTTCGCGCTCCGTGGACAAAGGGCGACATGAACATGAAGGTTATCTGTGTCGTGATGGAGCCCGTAGGCATATCCAATCGAGTCTCCGCGATGGAATTTTTCGGCGAAACGATCCATCACCTTTCTGACACTGGTAATCACCATCTGATCGGGGCTGATCCCGGCCTTCACGAGAGCATCGTGCTGCTCGGTCGACATCGAAAAGACGAGGCGATGAGCGATGACTGGACTCTTGGCCTGAGATCCAAATCGATCCAAATGGAAGCGCCACGCCTCGGTGATCCGACGCTTCCTTTCCTCATTGGTGAGCTTGCTGGGCGCGGTGCTGGTGCCATCGGAATTCCTCCGAATCGCGTTGTGCAAAAATCCTCCGGCGTGAACCTGTCCGATCGATCCTTGGAAGCGTAGTCCACAAACCCCTTCAGCTTCTTGCCCACTTCCTCGTGGAGCTTCTTGGCAGCTCGGAGAGAGGCTTTCCGTCCGGATGTCTCATCCAGATATTCCAGATCGAGCCTTCCTCGGGCCGTCGACTTGTGGGCGAAGATGAAACCGTTCTTCACGAAAGTTCCTCCAAGAATGCAATGGCTTGATCGAGCTTTGTCTCGATCCTTTCCATCGCGGAGGGATCGATCTTGC